>Ga0209023_10004168_pt1 | contig 16669 bp, 12 predicted proteins | sample LakOneMetagenome_FD_187468 | JGI IMG/M metagenome (GOLD analysis project Ga0209023, IMG submission 187468) | Freshwater and sediment microbial communities from Lake Erie, Canada (SPAdes) (version 2) | ecosystem: Environmental > Aquatic > Freshwater > Lentic | place: Lake Erie, Canada... | reverse complement strand
CGGCTCGACCGCCTGCTGGGCTGGACGGGCCGGCGTGAGTCCACGCTGCTCGCGGCCGACATCCGCATGGTCGACTGGCGCCGCGCGGTGCAGTGTGCGCAGCCCAGCCCGCCCGACGCTGCGAACGCAAGCGCGGAGGGCCTGGTCCGTGCGCTGGCCGAACGTGTATCTGCCCGCAGCCAGCCCAGTAGCGACTGGGCGCTGCCCGGGCCGGTGTTCGAGTGGCAGTTTCCGCCCGACCTGCCGGTGTCGCTGGACCGCTGCCTGGTGTTCGTGCCCACGCCCGGTGTGGACGAGGCCACCGTGCTGCGCCAGCTGCGTGCCGCGCAGACCGGCAGCGACGTGCTGCTGGTGCTCAGCGCGCACAGAGCTGACTCCCCCATGCCCCTGCTGCAGGCGCACGCGGCCGACCACGCCAACCTGCATGTGATGGCGGACAGCGCCAGCCAGACCGAATGGCTGGTGGGCGGGGAGGCCCTGCAGGTGCTGCTGCGCCTGCTGGCGGCCCAGTTGCGCATCACGCGCATCTCGCCGTACCAGACCCGGGGCGGCATCACGCGCGAAGGCTCGTTCTTCGGCCGGGCCCAGCTGCTGGCCCGCGTGATCAACCGCGAGCCCGCCAACTACCTGGTGGTGGGTGGGCGCCAGCTGGGCAAGAGCAGCCTGCTCAAGGCCGTGCAGCGCCGCCTGCAGGGCCACCCGCACACCGTGTGCCACTACGTGTCGCTGCGCGACCACCGCCTGGCGCCGCGCATGGCGCTGCAGTTCGGCCTGCCGGCCGACACGCCGCTCGAGGCCATCGTGGACCACCTGCAGGCGCAGTACCAGGGCAAGCGCCTGTACCTGCTGATCGACGAGGCCGACCTGTTCTTTCGCGACGAGTCGCACAACGGCTACCCGCAGCTGTCCACCCTGCGGGCGCTGAGCGAAGAAGGGCGCTGCTGGTTCATGCTCGCAGGCTTCTGGGACCTGTACGCCACCGCCGTGCTCGACTACCAAAGCCCGCTGCGCAACTTCGGCGAGGTGCTGGCCATCGGCGGGCTGGAGCGCGCCGCCTGCCGTGAGCTGGCCACCGAGCCGCTGCGCACGCTGCGCCTGGGCTTTGCCAGCGACACCCTGGTCGAAAAGCTGGTGGACGCCAGCGGCCAGCGTGCCAACCTGGTCGCCATCCTGTGCCAGGAATGCCTGGAGGCGCTGCAACCCAGCGAGCGCGCCATCGAGGCGCACCACCTGTCGCAGGCCCTGGCCTCGCAGCCGGTGCAGGACGCGCTGGCCGGCTGGGGGCGCCTGAGCCACGACGAGGCCGCCTGCCGCCTGGACCGCGTGGTGGTCTACCACACCGCCCAGGCCGGGCACAGCAGCCTGGTCACCCTGGCCCAGCTGCTGCAAGGCCACGGGGTCCTGGCCGACGCCCAGGCCCTGCGCCAGTCGCTTGCCCGCCTGCAACTGGCCTATGTGCTGCGCAAGCACGACGCCGAGTACCGCTTCGCCATCCCGCTGCTGCAAGACCAGTTCGAGTCCGCCGAGCTGGAATTGCTGCTGCACCAGGAGCTGGCGGTAATGGCGCGCAGCGGCACGGAGATTTAGTGAAAAATGGGCTCTACCGCTTGTCTATCAAGCGCTAGCAGCTATATTTTTTATAGCGATGTGCCACGATGCATGCGCCGCACGCTGGGCCTGTGATGCAGTGATACTCATGGCGCGTTGTGGCCTGCCGAGCCGCAAGGTGGCGCCCGCCGCTGACCGGGCAGACAATGCGGCCCACAGCAGCCTGCGTGCTGCGCACCCCTGTGAGGTCTCCCATGCCCATCGAGCTCGATCACCTTCTGGTCCCTGCGCGGGACAAGATCGCCGCCGCGAAGTTGCTGGCCGGGTTGCTGGGCGTGCCGTGGTCGGCCGCCGGCGTGGGGCCCTTTGCGCCGGTCTTCGTGAACGACGGCCTCACCCTCGACTTTGACGAGTGGCCGGCGCCCATTCCTCACATCCACTACTGCTTTCGCGTGAGCGAGGCCGAGTTCAGCGCCATCCTGGCGCGCATCGAGGCGGCGGGCATTGCGTACCGCAGCGCGGTGCACGGGCCGGTGGACATGCAGGTGGACACCGCCCATGGCGGGCGCACCGTGTACTGGAACGAGCCGGACGGCCACCAGTGGGAGATGCTGACCGTGAGCTACGCGCGACGGTAGCGCTGCACCCGGCGCAAGGCTCCACGGCCGACCTGCCGGATTGAATGCAGATAGAAATCAGGCCGATGAATACCCGGTGCTGTGGTACCCCGACAGCCTGGTGGTGTAGAAGTCGGGGTGGATCCAGGTGTAGTGCCCCAGGACAAACGCGCATTTGTCGATGTCCGCCGTCGATAGCTTTACGGCATAGTATTTTCGCAGGTAGTCGGGCGTGGCTTGCTGGGAGTCCTGGTACGCAAACCCGAACCGGCCATAGAAGGTTTCCGAGCCCCCCACGGTCGTGATGTGCACCTGCGCCGGCGTGGCGTTCTGCCGCAGCAGGGCCATGCGCGACAGCAGCAGCAAGGTGCCCAATCCCTTTCGCTGGTGCGCGGGGTGCACCATGCCGAACGAGAGGGTGACAAACTGCTGGCCTTCAACGGGGTCGGCCGTCATGCCCCCCACGGCCACCACCGCGTTGTCTTGCTCGATCACCACGATCAGCACCTTCCCGTCGCGCAGCCATTGCTCAAACATCGGATAGAACCCGGCCGGGAAGTGCAGCGGTTCATTGAGCTTGTAGATCTGCTCGCACTGCGCAATGTCTTCGGGCTGCAGCAGCCGGACCTTGCACAGCGGCAAGGCGCCGACGAATCCCATCTGGAATTCACCCTCTTTCCGTGCAAAGAAGCGCCTGATCTTTTGAATTGTCCCAGTCATCATTCAAGACGCCCCGTCGCTGATGGTGGCCCCGCACGGGTGCGTTCGATGGCGCGGCAGCGCGCTCGCACCTTGCGCGCCGCCACCACCGCTACCGCTCAATCATCTCCTGCACCTTGGCCGCCAGCGCCGCCACGTCGAACGGCTTGGTGATCACCTCCATCCCAAACGCCAGCAGCCCATTGCCCACCGCCGCGTTCTCGGCATACCCGGTGATGAACAGTACCTTCAGGTCGGGGCGCGTCACGCGGCCGGCGTCGGCCACCTGGCGGCCGTTGAGGCCACCGGGCAGGCCCACGTCGGTCAGCAGCAGGTCGATGCGGCGCTCGGACTGCAGCACGTGCAGGCCTGCGGGGCCGTCGCCGACCGAGATCACGTTGTAGCCCAGGTCCTCCAGCTCCTCGGCGATCAGGCCGCGGATGGTGGCCTCGTCTTCGATGAGCAGCACCACCTCGCCATCGGCGCGGTGGTCAAAAGTGGGCGGGGTGTTCGGTACGGCCTGGTCGGCCTCGCCCATGTAGCGCGGCAGGTACAGGCACATGGTGGTGCCTTCGCCGGGCACCGAATAGATGCGCACCTGCCCGCCCGACTGGCGCACAAAGCCGTACACCATCGACAAGCCCAGCCCCGTGCCCTGGCCCATGGGCTTGGTGGTGAAGAAGGGGTCGAACGCGCGGGCGATCACCTCGGGCGTCATGCCCACGCCGGTGTCGGTCACGCACAGCGATATGTACTGGCCGGGCGGCAGCTCGCGCTCGGCCGCGGCGCGGTCGTCCAGCCACTTGTTGGCCGTCTCGATGGTCAGGCGGCCGCCGTTCGGGGCCATGGCGTCGCGTGCGTTGATGCACAGGTTGAGCACCGCGTTCTCCAACTGCGACGGGTCCACCTGCGTGAGCCACAGGCCGCCCGCGCCCACCACCTCCACCTCGACCGACGGTCCCACCGTGCGGCGCACCATTTCTTCGATGCCGCCCACCAGGCGGTTCACGTCGGTGGGGCGCGGGTCCAGCGTCTGGCGGCGCGAAAACGCCAGCAGCCGCTGGGTGAGCGCCGCCGCGCGGCGCACCGCGCCCTGGGCCATGCCGATGTAGCGCTCGGTGTTGTCGAAGTTCCGGGCGTTCAGGCGCTTTTCCAGCACCTGCAGGCTGGCGCTCATGCCCGCCAGCAGGTTGTTGAAGTCGTGCGCGATGCCGCCGGTCAGCTGGCCGATGGCCTCCATCTTCTGCGACTGGCGGAACTTGGCTTCCACCTCCATCAGCTCGTTCGTGCGCTCGGTCACCTTGCGCTCCAGCGACTCGTTCATCTCGCGCAGCTGGGCTTCGTTGGTGCGCAGCTCGGCTTCGGAGCGCGCGCGCTCGGCGGCGGTGCGGGTGCGGGCTGCGATCTCGCGCATGAACTCGCACTCTTCGTGGGTCCACTGGCGCACGTCGTCCTGGTTGACGAAGAGCACCGCCACAAGGCGCCCGTGCTCCACGACCGGAATGTTCATGAAGGCGCGGCCGCTGAGCGACTCCAAGGCGTCGGCAGCCATGGCGGTGCGCGGGTCCAGCCGCGCATCCGTCACGCGCACGAACTCGTCCTTCTTGAGCGCGTCGACAAAGGTGCCGAAGTCCCGCAGGCAGAGGCTGCCTTGCAGCGTCTGCACCCCGGGGGCCGTCCAGTCGCACTGCACATGCAAGGTGTCGGACTCGTGGTCCACGCGGCCATAGCCCGCGCGGCTCACCTTGAGCGTCTTGCCCAGGATGCGGGCCGCAGCCAGGCTGATGTCGTCCACATCGTCCAGCCCGCGCAGCTGGCTGGTGAACTCGATCAGCGCGTCGCGCTTGGCTTCGGCCGCCACGCGCTCGGTCACATCGAGGCCTTCCACGAAGATGCCGGTCACGGTGCCCGAGGTGTCGCGGATCGGCTGGTACACGAAGTCCATGTACCGTTCGCTCACCGCCTCGCCCACATGCTGCCGGATGTCAAAGCGGGCGCCGTAGGCCGTGGCCGCCTTGCCGCTCGAGTACACGCCATCGAGCATGGCCACGTAACCCTGCTCGGCCGCTTCGGGCAGCGCGTCAGCCACCGTGCGGCCCAGCAGGCTGCGGTCGCCCACCATCTCCAGGTACTTGGGGTTGGCCAGCTCGATACGGTGGGTGGGGCCCTGCAGCAGCACCATGAAGCTGGGCGACTGTTCGAACAGCGTAGCAAAGCGCTCGCGCTCCATCAACAGGCGCCGGTCGGCCAGCACCTTGTCGGTGGTCTCCACCACCAGCGCCTGGGCGCCCACCGGCGTGCCCTGGTCGTCCACCAGGGGGGAGTAGTTCAGGTCCACCCACAGCGGGCGGTAGGCGCCGTCGCGGTTCAGGCTCAGTTCCTGATCGTCGTAATGCAGCGTGCCGCCGGCCAGGCACACCTTGAGCACGCGGTCGTTCAGGTCGGCCGCCTCGGGCCAGGCCTCGCGGATCTCCATGCCCAGCAGGCCCGGATGACGCCCGCCCGCAAACCCGGCGTACGGGTCGTTGTAGATCAGCACGCCGGGCTCGCCCCACAGCGTGGCAATCGGCATGGGGCAGCGCAGCATGTTGACCAGCGCGCCCGTCATGTAGGGCGGCCACTGCTCGATGGGGCCCAGGTCGGTGGTGCTCCAGTCAAAGTCGGCAATGAGCCCGGCCATCTCGCCGCCGGCTGACAAAATGAAACTCTTGACGTGGGATGTGCCGTTGGCCATGCGTGCCAGTTCCTGTGATGGGTTGTGCGCTGGGCGGTGGTCTGGCACCGTTATGTCGCGCCATCATAAAGACACTCGGGTGCCCACCTGTAGGCGCGTTGCTTATGCCCCCATCGGACGGGTGCCGTGGCTGCCGGGGCTGTGCGCCATCACCAGCGCATACAGCGCCTGCGCCGCCACCGACAGGCTTTCGTCGCGCCGCCGCACCAGGTAGATCTGCCGGGTGAGGCCCGCCAGCGCCAGGGGCCGCGTGACGAGGCCTGGTTGCTCGAAGTGGAACAGCGTGAGCGCCGGCACCACGCTGATGCCCAGGCCCGCGCGCACCATGCCCATCACGGTGGCCAGTTGCTCCACCTCCATCAGCGTGTGCATGGCCTGCGGGTGCAGGGCGGCCTCCAGGTACTGGCGCACGCTGCTGGTGCGCGCCAGGTGGATGAAGGGCCAGGCGGCCAGATCCTGCGCAGTGATGGCCTTGCGCCTGCGTGCCAGCGGGTGGTCTGCGGGGCACACCAAGTAGAAGCCGTCGCTGCAAAACGGCTCGGCCTGCAAGGCGGGGGTGTCGGCGCGGATCGCGGCCAGCGCAAAGTCGGCATGGCCGCTGGCCACGCGCTCGATGCACGGCTCGGACAGCACGTCGGCGATGTCGATCTCGATGCCCGGGTGCGCCGCGCGGTACTGCGCCAGCACGGCGGGCAGCCAGCCTGCGGCCAGCGACGGCAGCAGCGCCACGGCCACCCGCCCGCGCTGCAGCGTGGCGGCATCGCGCACGGCCGACAGGGCGTTGGTGATCTCGGCGCGGATGCGGCGGGCCGACTCCAGAAAGTTGTGCCCCTCGGGCGTCAAGTCCACATGCCGCGTGCTGCGGTCGAACAGCCGCAAGCCCAGGTCGTCCTCCAGCGCGCGGATCAGGGCGCTGAACGCCGGCTGCGACAAATGGCACAGGGCTGCTGCGCGGGTGAAGCTGCGCTGCTCGGCCAGCGCGATGAAGGCGTCGATCTGGCGGCTGGAAAGGTGGGCGGTGCTCATGGTCTGAGGCAAGGGCAGAAGTGGGTCGAAATGCTATTTATCTGCTTTGCAGATGGATTCATCGTAAATATCGATTTCACAGAATACCGCAGTGTTTCTACAGTGGTGCCCAGGAGACACATATTCATGGCGAACAACACCCATCTGCGGGTCGGCTGCGCCGCCGGCTTTTCGGGCGACCGCACGGACGCGGCCTTGCCCGTGGTGCAGGCGCTCATCGCCAGCGGCCAGCCGTCGGTGCTCATCTTCGAGACCCTGGCCGAGCGCACGCTGGCCCTGGCGCAACTGGCCCGCCGCACCGACCCCGATGCCGGCTACGAGCCGCTGCTGGCCGACCTGCTGCGCCCCGTGCTCGGGCTGTGCCTGGCGCACGGCGTGCGCATCGTCAGCAACTTCGGCGCGGCCAACCCGCACGGCGCCGCGCGCCGCATCCACGCGCTGGCGGCCGAGCTGGGCCTGGCCCGCCCGCGCATCGCCGTGCTGCAGGGCGACGACCTGAGCGGCCCCGCCCACCGCGCGCTGCTGCAGGACGCCCTGGGCAGCGCCATGCCCACCGAGCCCATCGTGAGCGCCAACGCCTACATCGGCGCACAGGCCATTGCCGATGCGCTGCGCGCCGGGGCCGACATCGTGGTCTGCGGCCGCGTGGCCGACCCGTCGCTCGTGCTGGGCCCGGCGCTCGCGCATTACGGCTGGGCGCTGGACGACTGGGACCGCCTGGCCCGCGCCACCATGGCCGGGCACCTGCTCGAATGCGGCGCGCAGGTCACGGGCGGCTACTTTGCCGACCCCGGCTACAAGGACGTGCCGGGCCTGGCGCAACTGGGCTACCCCATCGCCGAGATCGACGCCGACGGCCACTGCACCATCACCAAGCCGCCCGGCACCGGCGGGCGCATCGACGAGCGCACCGTCAAGGAGCAGCTGCTGTACGAGCTGCACGACCCCGCGGCGTACCTCACGCCCGACGTGGTGGCCGACATCAGAGAGGCCAGCGTGCAGGCCGTGGGCACCGACGCCGTGCGCCTCACCGGCGTGCAGGGCCACGCTCAGCCCGCCACTCTCAAGGTCAACGTGTGCTTTGAATCCGGCTGGTTCGCCGAGGGCGAAATCTCCTACGCCGGCCCCCGCGCCGAAGCCCGCGCGCGTCTGGCGGGCGAGGTGCTGCGCGAGAGGCTTGCCGGCCTGGGCCCGCTGCGCATCGACCTGATCGGCGTGACCAGCGTCTTCGGCGACGACACCAGCCGCTGGCTGGATGCGCCCGCCAGCGACAGCGGCGACGCCCGCAACGATGTGCGTGATGTGCGCCTGCGCGTGGCCCTGCAGCACCGCGACCACGCCAGCGCCCAGCGCCTGGTGCGCGAGGTGACCGCGCTCTACACCTGCGGCCCTGCGGGCGGCGGCGGCGTGCGCACCGCCATGCGCCCACGCCTGGGCACGGTGTCGTGCCTGGTGCCGCGCGATGCGGTGGCCGTGCGCTTCGAGATGGTTGATTGATCGATGAGGACCCACACACCATGACTTCCGCCATTGCTTCAACGATCACTGTTCCCCTGTACCGCCTGGCCCACAGCCGCACCGGCGACAAGGGCAACCGCTCCAACATCAGCGTCATCGCCTGGCACCCCGCGCTGTGGGATGTGCTGGTCGAGCAGGTCACCGAAGCCGCCGTGGCCCGCCAGTTCGCGCTGCGCCAGCCGCGCCAGGTCACGCGCTACCTGCTGCCCCAACTGCAGGCCATGAACATCGTGCTGGACGATGTGCTGGATGGCGGCGTGAACGATTCGCTCAACCTCGACAGCCACGGCAAGGCGCTGAGCTACCTGCTGCTGGACATGCCCGTCACCGTGCCCGCCGCGCTGGCACCGCACTTGGGCGGGCCGCCGCCGTAGCCGTCGCTTGTTTGACTGGTTCCCGATTCCCTTTCCGCTTTTCCATACCTATACACAAGGAGACAAACATGACCCGATCCACTTCACTGTTGAACCTGGGCCGACGCCACGCGATGGCCGCTGCCGTGCTGGCGCTGGGCGCGCTGCAGGGCGGGGCTGCCCATGCGCAGGCTTACCCTGCCAAGCCCATCACCTTCGTCGTGCCGTTCGCGGCCGGCAGCGCCACCGACCAGCTGGCGCGCGCGCTGGGCCAGTCCGTCACCACGGACACCAAGCAGGCGGTGGTCATCGACAACAAGGCCGGTGCCAGCGGCATGATCGCGGCGTCGGCCGTGGCCAAGGCCGCGGCCGATGGGTACAGCGTGCTTATCACCACCAACACCACGCACGCGGCCAACGAGCATCTGTACAAGAAGCTCTCGTACGACCCGGTGAAAGACTTTGCGCCCGTCACGGGCCTGGGCAAGGGCGGGCAGGTGCTGGTGGTCAACGCCACTGCGCCGCACAAGAACGTGGGCGAGCTGCTGGCCTTTGCCAAGAAGAACCCCGGCAAGCTCAGCTTCGGCAGCGGTAGCTCGTCGAGCCGCATGGCCGGCGAGATGCTCAAGCAACTGGCCAGCGTGGACATCCTGCACGTGCCCTACAAAAGCAACCCGCTGGCCATCACCGACCTGCTGGGCGGGCAGATCGACCTGATGATCACCGACACCTCCACCGGCGTGCCCCAGGTCAAGGCGGGCAAGCTGCGTGCGTTGGGCTATTCCACCCAAAAGCGCAGCGCCCAGCTGCCCGATGTGCCCACGCTGGACGAAGCCGGCGTGAAGGGCTACGACATGGGCTACTGGTTTGCGGCCTACGTGCCGGCCGGCACCCCCGCACCGGTGGTGGCGCGCCTGAACGAGCTGCTCACGGCGGCCACCAAGAGCGCGGCGGCCAAGAGCTTCTACGACAACGCGGGCTCCGAGGCATGGACGACCACGCCCGATGAACTCGCCAAGTTTCAGGCCGCCGAAACCCAGAAGTGGGGCAAGGTGATCAAGGCCGCCGGGATCGAGGCCGAGTAAGCCAGCAGGCCACCCAAGCCAGCCCACAAGCCGCAGCCCCCGCACCGGGCCGCGGCTTTTTCCAAACCCGTTTCCTGTTCCGCCAGTCCGCCCGCCTTCCCCGGCAGGCGCGGGCGGAGCCTTGCCGCGCGCAGCGCACCAGACGCTGCCGTTTTCCCGTAAGAGCCGCTAGAGCGGCCACCACCCACCATCCATCCCAGGAGACAACATGCAACCCCTTCACGCATTCGGAAAACTCGCCCTCACGGCGGCCGCCTCAGCAGCCCTGGCCGCTTGCGGCGGCAGCGGCAGCAGCAATAGCGACGACGCCCCCAAGGGCCCGGCCCTCAAGCTCCAGATCACCGCCACCGAGGCCTTCCCCGGCAGCTACGGCGACGTGGGCGAGTACGAGCGCCTCACGGGCACCGTCAGCGGTGAGGTCGACCCCAAGGACCCCAAGAACGCCACCATCCAGGACCTGGCGCTTGCGCCCACCAACGCCAACGGCATGGTCGAGTACCAGGCCGACTTCGTCATGCTCAAACCGAAGAACATGGCCAAGGCCAGCGGCGTGCTGCGGTACGACGCACCCAACCGCGGCAATATCCTCACGATGCTCAACCCCACGGCCACGCCCAGCGACGCGGTGTACCTGGAGCGCGGCTACGTGATGCTCTATTCGGCCTGGCAGGGCGACGTGCCCAAGACCACCCCGGCGCGCCTCACGGTGACCGTGCCCGTGGCGAAGAACAAGGACGGCAGCAGCATCACCGGCCCCTACCGTGCCGAGCTGGTGCCCACCGTGGCCAGCCCGTCCATGACGCTGCCCGGCGGCGTGTTCAACGGCACCATGATCCCGTACGAGCCCGCCAGCCTGGACAACACCCAGCCCGGCTACTCGCTCACCCGCCGCGCCAACGAGACGGATGCACGCGTGCCCGTGCCCGCAGCCGACTGGAAGTTCGCCACCTGCGATGCGGGCGCCAAAGCCTTCCCCGGCACCGCCAGCCCCACCAGCGTGTGCCTCAAAGGCGGGTTCGACCCGGCCTACCTGTACGAGCTGGTCTACGTCGCCAAGGACCCCAAGGTCATGGGCGTCGGCCTGGCCGCGCTGCGCGACACGGTGAGCTTCTTTCGCAGCAAATCGGCCGACTCGTCGGGCACACCCAACCCGCTGGCGGGCCGCATCCAGTACACGCTGGGGCAGGGCACCTCGCAGTCGGGCAACGCGATGAAGACGTTCTTGCACCTGGGCTTCAACCAGGCGCTCGACGGCGTCAAGGTGTTCGACGGCATCTTCGCCCACGTGGCCGCGCGCCAGACGCACATCAACACGCGCTTTGCCGTGCCCGGCGGCGGCGGGGGCCTGCGCACCGACCACACGGCCTTCGGCCAGACGGCACCGCGCGGGCTGGACAAGGACTATAACGACGACATCAGCGGCCGCCAGGGCGGCGTGATGAAGCGCTGCGCCGCCACCACCACCTGCCCCAAGTTCTTTCTGGGCCTGTCGGGCACCGAGTTCTGGCAACTGCAAGGCTCGCCCGTGCTGACCGATGCCCGCGGCACCAAGGACCTGGCCCAGCCCGAGAACGCGCGCATTTATTACTACGCCAGCACCCAGCACGGCGGGGCAGGGGGTACGGCCAGCATCGCGTATGCGCCCACGCGCGCCACCTACCCCACGGGCACGGTGGTGCACTTCAACGACACCTTCCGCGCGCTGTTCCTGAACCTGGAAGACTGGGTGGTGCGCGGTACGCTGCCGCCCGCCAGCCAGGTGCCACGCATCGACAACGGCACGCTGGTGCGGCCCGAGGCGCTGGCCTTCCCGGTCATGAAGGGGCTGACCTGGGCGGTGGGCGGCGTGCAGACGGCCATTCCTGAGTTCAGCTACCGGGGCCTGTACAACAACTTCCCCCTGTTCGACTTTGGCCCGCAGTACATCCCGCAGGACGAATCGGGCGTCGCCACCATCCTGCCCCCGCGCAACCTGGGCCGCGACTACGCGATCATGGTGCCGCAGGTCGATGCGTCCACCGGCCTCACCCGCGCCGGCATCCGCAGCGTGGAAGCACGCGCGCCCCTGGGCACCAGCATCGAGTTCAACTACGTCGCCACACCCGGCATCACCGACCTGGCCAACCTCACTGGCAGCTTCATCCCCTTCCACAAGACGCGCGCCGCGCGGCTGGCAGCGGGCGATGCACGCACGTCGCTGGAAGAGCTGTACGGCACGCAAGACGGCTACGTGGCGGCCGTGACCGAGGCCGCCAACGCACTGGTGGCGCAGCGCCTGCTGCTGCAGCGCGACGCGGACCTGCAGATTGCGCGCGCCAAGGCGGCGGCGGTGTTGCCTTGATGTGAGTTGACGGGGAGAGGCGAGGGGACAGAGACTTTGTTTCTGGTGGCGCCATGCTTTGTGGCGACGGCCCTCTCGCACCCAACCCCTCTCCCGCAAGGGGCGGGGGCGCCAGAACACCGCCGAGCGTTCGATCACCCCTCCAAAATCAAGAAAAAACAGCCTCTACCGCTTGACCAGAAAGCGCTGCCAGCTATTAAAAATATAGCATTCGACCCCGCCGCCGCGCCAGCCGGTGCACCCCTACCAAGGCACGCCGGCAAACCGCTGCACCAAAAAATCCAGCAGCGCCCGCACCGCCGGCGACAAATGCCTGCGTGACGTGTACAGCGCGTGGATCGTCATCGCAGGCAGGCTCCACGCAGGCAGCACGGCTTGCAGCTCGCCACTGCGCAGCAACGGGTTCGCCAGGTACGTCGGCTGCATCGCAATGCCGCCCCCGGCCAGCGCGGCACGCATCAGCGTGGTGGCCTCGTTGGCGCTGAAGTGGCCCGACACGCCCACGCGCTCGGTCTCTGCATCCCGGGTCAGCGTCCACACGCTCTTGCCGAAGTTGGCGTAGCTCAGGCAGCGGTGCTGCGCCAGGTCGGCGGGCACCTGGGGCGTGCCGTGCGCGGCCAGGTAGGCGGGCGATGCCACCAGCACCGAATCACACTGCGCCAGCGGCCTGCCGATGAGCAGCGGGTCGGGCTCGGCGCTGATGCGAATGGCCAGGTCGATGCGGCGCTCTACGAGGTTCAGCGACCCCTCGCTCGCGTCCAGGTCGATCTTGAGCTGCGGGTGTTGCGCCAGAAAGTCTGCAATCGCCGCGCCCATCTGCGCAAACGCGAACGACACGCTGCAGGTCAGCCGCAGCTGGCCGCGCAGCTCGCCCTCGGTGGTGCTGGCGGTTTCTTCCTCCAGGTCTTGCGACAGCGCCAGCATCTGCTGGCAGCGGCGCAGGCAGTGCTCGCCGGCGTCGGTCAGCGTCACGCTGCGGGTGGTGCGCTGCAGCAGCCGCGCCTGCAGCCACTGCTCCATCTCGCCCACATAGCGCGTGACCATGGCGCGCGACATTTCCAGCCGGTCGGCCGTGGCGCTGAAGCTGCCGCTGGTGGCCACTTCCACAAACACCCGCATGGCGGTCAGGCGGTCCATATTTGCTCTATTGGTGCAACAAATATGCGCATTTTATGGGGTTTATTGGATCGATTGGCGCAAATAAACTTCGCTTCGATATCAACGCCAAACCCTGACAACCCTTCAACTCCTCGGAGAAACCGCCATGTTCCGCACCACCCTCATCGCCGCCACCCTTGCCATCGCCTTCACCGGCGCACAGGCTGCCCAGCCCCTGCGGGTCTTGGTCTACAACGCCGACGGCAATAGTTTCAACGTCAACTCCACCGTGGTCTACGGCGAGAAGGAAGCCATGGTCATCGACGCCGGCTTCACCCGCGCCGACGCACTGCGCATTGCCGCCAACGTGCTCGACACCGGCAAGGAGCTGAAAACCATCTACGTGAGCCAGGCCGACCCCGACTACTACTTCGGCGTGGAAACGCTGAAGGAAATCTTCCCCAAGGCGGACGTGGTGACCACCCCGGCCGTGCTGGAGAAGATCAACGCCAAGCTGGCCACCAAGCTCTCTTTCTGGGGCCCCAAGATGGGCGCCAACGCACCGCGCACGCCCGTGCTGCCCAAGGCCATCAGCGGCAACACGCTGAGCGTGGACGGCCAGGTGGTCGAGATCCGCGGCACCACCGGCGTGCTGGCGCACCGCCCGTATGCGTGGATCCCGTCCATCAAGGCCATCGTCGGCAACATCGCGGTGTCGGGCACCAACACCCATGTGTGGACGGCCGATACGCAAACCGTGGCCGAGCGCAGCGCCTGGGTGGCCCAGCTCGACGAAATGGCCGCACTGCAGCCCACCGTCGTCGTGCCCGGCCACATGCCTGCCGGCGGCACGCTGGATGCGGCCAATATCACCTACACCAAGGGCTACCTGCAAGCCTTCGAGAAGAATGCCGCAGCCACCAAGACCAGCGCTGAACTCATCGACGCGATGAAGAAGGCCTACCCCGCAGCGCCCATGGGCCTGTCGCTGGACATCGGCGCCAAGGTCAACAAGGGCGAGATGAAGTGGTAAATAGCTGACTTCTGGAAAGGTCTGCGACGAAGCGGCGGTCCGTCCACCGCTACCGTTCGGGCTGGTGCCGCCGTTCAGGCTCCCACGACCGCTCGGGCTCTCACAACCGTTCGGGCTCCCGCACCCGTTCGGCTCCCCCACCCGTTCGGGCTGAGCTTGTCGAAGCCCCGCGCAGCGCTTCGACAAGCTCAGCGTGAACGGGTGGTGGGTGGTGGGTGGTGGTTGCTTGAGCGCAGATAGGCATACAGACGGATAGCTACAAGAGATCTTTCCGCAGCGCCAACGCCCGCCATTCGTTTTTCACAAGGAGCCCACCGTGTCCACGCATTCACTCCAGCAAGTTCTGCAGCACCTGCACGCCGGGCGCTGGAACGCGGCGCACGACCTGGTGCAGCACGACGGCTCCATGCTCGCGGCCTGGCTGCACGGCATCCTGCATGTGCAGGAAGGCGACCTCGAAGACGCCGAAAACTGGTACGACCGCGCCGGCCGCCACTTCCGCAGCCGGGGCACGCTGGTAGAAGAAATCGAACGGTTCGAAGCCGCACTTGCTGCATCAGCGCCCCCCACCGCATCCCCCTCAGCATCCCCTGATCCTGAAAGCCCCTGACCCATCATGTCCGCCATCTCCGTCACCTATCTGTTCGACCCCCTGTGCGGCTGGTGCTACGCCGCCGCGCCCGCGCTGAAACACCTGCAAGCACTGGACGATGTGCACGTCTCGCTCGAGCCCACCGGCCTGTTCGCAGGCGCAGGCGCACGGCCCATGGACGCGGAATTTGCCGCCTATGCGTGGAGCAACGACCAGCGCATCCAGCAGCTCACGGGCCAGCCCTTCACGCAGGTCTACCGCGACAAGATTCTGGGTGCGCCGTCTGGCCGCTTCGACTCAGGCCCTGCCACGCTGGCGCTGACTGCCGTGGCCCACACCGCGCCCGAGCGCGAGTTGGAGGCCCTGCATGCGCTGCAGCACGCCCGCTATGTGGACGGCCGCGACACTGCAGAGCCTGCCGTGCTGGCCGATGTGCTCAATGCCCTGGGCTTGGCCGATGCCGCGGCGCTCACGCTGGCGCCCGATGCAGCCCTGCACAAGCTGCTGGCCGAGCGCGTGGCCCACGCCCAGTCCACGCTGCGCGCCGTGGGTGCACGGGGTGTGCCGCAACTGGTGGTGACAGGGCAGGGCGGTGCGCTGCGACTGTTGGGCGGCGATGCGCTGCTGGGGCCGCGCGAGCAGTTGGTGGCGTTGGTGCGGGCGGCGGTTGCGGCCTGACGGACAGCCACTCGCAGTCAACGAAAAAACAATCACCGTTCACGCGCAGCTTGCCGAAGCGCGGTGAAAGGCTTCGACAGGCTCAGCCCGAACGGTGTGGGGCGAGTGAGATGCAGCCACCACTACCCGTTCACGCTGAGCTTGTCGAAGCGCGGCGCAAGGCTTCGACAGGCTCAGCCAGAACGGTTTTTGAGGGGCTCAGCCCGGACGGTGTCGGGTGAGTGAAGATGCAGCCACCACTACCCGTTCACGCTGAGCTTGTCGAAGCGCGGCACAAGGCTTCGACGGGCTCAGCCCGAACGGTTTTTGACGGGCTCAGCCCGAACGGTGTGGGGCAAGTGAAGATGCAGCCCCAAATACCCGTTCACGCTGAGCCCTTCGACAGGCTCAGGACAGGCTTGTCGAAGCGCAGCACAACGCTCCGACAGACTGACCTGCACCGATCCCCGATCACTCCTTCGACGGATCGATCAACACCTTCGCACCCGTATTCCGCGCACCATAAAACGCGATCGCATCGGCGCTCACAGCCCCCGCCAGCGACACCGTGCGCGCATAGTGGCTGGCAAACGTGGTCTTCAACTCCGCCGCCACACGCGCGCGCAGCGCCTGTGCCGCCGCATCACCGATCTTGGCCAGGAACGGAAACAGCAGCCAGCCGCCGATCCCCCAGGCCATGCCGAAGGTGCGGTGAATCTCGGTCGGCCGCGTGTCCAGGTGGCCGTACAAATACACCTGCTTGTGCACTGCCGATCCATACCGGCTGTACTCCTGCGCCTTGCGGTTGATGGCCGCTTCCATGCACTGCAGGATCTGCCCGGCCAGCGTGCCGCCGCCCGTGGCGTCGAACGCGATGGTCGCGCCCGTGGCCACCAGCGCCTCGGTCAGGTCTTCTACAAACGTGGGCGCGCTGGTGTCGCACACATACTGCGCGCCAATGCCGCGCAGCAGCTCCGCCTGCTCGGGCTTGCGCACGATGTTGACCAGGCCGATGCCGTCCTTCTGGCAGATCTTGTTCAGCATCTGGCCCAGGTTGCTGGCCGCGGCGGTGTGCACCAGCGCGGTGTGGCCTTCGCGCTTCATGGCTTCCACCATGCTCAGCGCGGTCAGCGGGTTGACGAAGCACGATGCGCCCTCGGCCGCCGTGGTGCCTTCGGGCAGCGGCAGGCACTGCGCCGCCGGCATGGCGCGGTACTGCGCGTACATGGCGCCGCCGATCACTGCCACCGTGCGGCCCAGCAGCGCCTGCGCGGCGGGTGACGCGCCCGCAGCCACCACCAGGCCCGCGCCCTCGTTGCCCACCGGCATGCTCTGGCCCAGGCGGGCGGCCATGTTGGGCATGGCGCG
>Ga0209023_10004167_pt1 | contig 16673 bp, 15 predicted proteins | sample LakOneMetagenome_FD_187468 | JGI IMG/M metagenome (GOLD analysis project Ga0209023, IMG submission 187468) | Freshwater and sediment microbial communities from Lake Erie, Canada (SPAdes) (version 2) | ecosystem: Environmental > Aquatic > Freshwater > Lentic | place: Lake Erie, Canada... | reverse complement strand
CCGCCCGAGCGCACCACCAGCGCGTCGCGCGCGTCGGGCTCCAGCGCAACGCGGTCGGCAAGGCCTTGGGGCGCGTGGACCGCGCGGTCGAGCATGGTGGCGATGGCGGAGCTGTCGAGCGGCGACAAGGTGATGACGTGCATCCGCGAGATCAGCGCCGAGTTGACCTCGTAGTAGGGGTTCTCGGTGGTGGCGCCGATCAGCGTGATCAGTCCGTCCTCCACGGCTGGCAGCAGGGCGTCCTGTTGGGCCTTGTTGAACCGGTGGATCTCATCCAAAAACAGCACGGTGCGTTGCCCCGAGGTCAGCCGGTCGCGTGCGCGGGCGATGACGGCACGTGCGTCGGCCAGGCCGGCTGACACCGCCGAGAGCTCCTCAAAGGCCGCGTTGGTGGACGCTGCCACCACGCGCGCCAGGGTCGTCTTGCCGCATCCCGGAGGCCCGTGCAGGATGAGCGACGGCACGCGGTCGCCGGCGATCGCCGTGCGAAGCGGGCTGTCGGGGCCGAGCACGTTTTCGTGGCCCACCACGTCGTCAAGCGTCGCGGGCCGCATGCGCGCCGCGAGCGGTCGGTTGGTGGCGAGTTCCTGTTCGACCAGTGGGCCGAACAGGTCATCCTGCGGTTCGGACGGCACGGTTCCCTTCGAAGAAGCGAGGTTCAGGTGTCAGAGCGGCAATGGCGGCGCCCACAACGGGGACCCCGGTGAGGATCCACAATGCCATCTCCCGTCCATGGGCGTCCGCGATCCAGCCGATGATCGGAAGCCACGGCGTGGCCGCGCCGATTGCGCCGAAGCCGAGCACCCATGCCGCCGCCAGCGCCAGGCGGTGGGGCATGTACCGCTGACCCATCACCACCGTCGCCGAGAACGAGGCCATCAACATGAAGCCGGCGAGCGACAGGAACACGACGCTCACGGCGCCGGTGGTGAGGATGAAGCCGGCCGTGGCGGGTGCTGCGAGCAGCATGCTGCCGGCGAGCATCGGCCGTCCCCCGATGGCGTCGGCCACCGGAGACCCGACCATGGTGCCGACTGCGCCGGTCATCACGAACGCGAAGATCACCAGGCCCTGTTGGCGGCCGCTCATGCCGCGTTCGGCCGTCAGGTAGAGCGGCACGATCGCCATCAGTCCGAACTGTGCCCACGTTCTGAGACTGACGGCGGTGACGAGCCATGTCATTCCGCGCACGTCGCTGCGCGCGGTGGCGTGTTTGGTGAGCGGCGTCACGGGCACGTGCATGCGACGTGCGTTGACGAGCAGCACCGCCAGTGCGACAGCGCCCGGCACGAGCACGATCAGGGTGGTGCGCTCGTCGAAGCGGCTGATGAGGAGCGCCACGAGCAACGGTCCCATGGCGAAGCCCACGTTGCCGCCGACCGTGAACCATGCGACACCGCTCGCTTTGCGCGATCCGGCGAAGTGGTTGGCAAGGCGGGCCGCCTCCGGGTGGTATGCGCCGACACCGAGTCCGCCGATCACGATGAGCGTGAGCAGCAGCCAGTAACTGGGCGCAATTCCGGCGAACCCCATGCCAAGCGCGGCCGCGCCGGCCCCGGCCCACAGGAACCATGTGGCCGTGACACGGTCGGCCACCAGTCCGAACAGTGGCTGGATGAACGACGAGGAGAAGGTGACCGCGGCAAGAATGAGCGACGTGCGAAAGTCGGACAGGTCCAATGCCCGTTTGAACGCCGGCAGCATCGGGCTCAACATTCCGACGCTGAAGTCCACCACGAAGTGGCCCACGGACAACACGCCGAGTCGCCCGCGATCGTGGGGCGCGTTACTCTCGGTTGCATGGACGGTGTGATCAGCGGTACGGACATTCATGCGCAGCTGCGTCACCTCGGTCCGGGCGCGTACGAGGCGGAGTTGGCGGAAGCCTGGATCGATCCTGACGCGACGTTTACGAGCGTCGAGGAGATCGAGGCGTCATGTCCACCGGAGCGGATCGGTCTGTCCCCCGGTGCCTTTGCCGCGCTGCTCGGCCCCTTGTTCGGGGAGTTCGAGTAGCGGCCCGACGCTGTGATCGACGATGAACTCGGCATTGGTGGAGGCGCGCTCCCACCAGTGTTCGGTGCGCACCAGCTGGTAGATGCGTGCGATGACGAGGCTTGCCCCGATGGCGGCGACTGCCCCTGATGCAATCGTGCCCAACGAACTTGCGGTGCCGAACAGCCCGGAGGGCAGGTACACGTAGTTGCCGTCGGCCGGCAGGATCTGTTTGGCGTTGACGAGCGGACAGAACACCAGGCCCCACAGCAGAAACGGGATCGGTGCGAACGACAACCCTTTGTGCCACCGCTTGCCGGGCAGGAAGCGTTCGATGGCCGCGAAGAGGAGCACCGTGAGGGTGGCGAGGACGAGTGTTCCCCACATTCCGCGGCGTGCCGGTTCCAGCGCCTGGGCCCCCAGCGCGTTGCCGAGTCCGTCGGGGAAGTCGTGCGACGTCCACGTGGTGCCGAGGATGTGACCCCCGTGGCCTTCCTCGATGATGGCCATCCAAAATGCGCCGCCGACGACGGATGCGAAGAGCACGGCGCACACCCAGCGCGCGGCGCGCTCAAGGTTCTTGATGTCGAATATGGCGGTGATGGCGTCCACAGGGGCAGGCTACCCCTGCGTCGATCCGATGGCCAAGCGCGTCCGCCCCGACCGGGGCGGTTCGGTTACTCCCGATAGAGGCCGAGTGCGATCGCCGCCGCGGTGTGGCAAAGCCGCAGTCTCGGTGCGAATTTGTGTATCAGGGCCCGACACCAGCGGGACAAATCGCGCTCCGGCCCGGCTCCGGGACGCGATCAGAAGTAGTCGATGGTCGTCCAGGACCAGCGCTCGTCGAGAAGATGATCATCGTCGTCTCGTTGCGGGAGCGGCGTGCCGGGCGGAGCGTATGAGAGGACCAAGCCGGTCCACACGCCTAATCCTTCACCGGTCGTCAGGGAGATCGTGCCGTCCGGTGAGCGTGTCCACCATTCGATCGAGTAGAGCCCGACCCGTCGACTATAGGACCCGTTGTCGCGATCACGCGGGAGCGCCATCACCATCCGCTCCAGAGGCGGCTAACTCAGGTTCCATCGAATCGCCTGGGGCGTTCCTGAAGCGATGAACAGAGCGGTGAGCGCGGCGAAAGTGGGCGCGGCCAAGAACCATTTGGATGGGCGTCGCCGCATGAGCGCTTCGCTGAGTCGAAGCGTCCAGACGACTCCCAGGATGAACGCCGCCGTCGTGCCGACAAGGAAGGAGGCGAATGCCCATCCCGGCAAGCTTGCGCTCCAAATGAGCGTGAGCGCAGTGAGCAGTACGAACGCGTGAAATACAAGGCGAGGTGGACGCCGGCCTTGGCGCGCCAACTCTTCCATATGTCGATGGGAACTCGATCAGAATACGAGGCTGCGCCGGTTGTTCGAGGTCGTCGAACGGTGGGTCTGTCGTGTCCTCAGTCGTGGATTCGTCGTTTCCCTTCCCCAATACCGCCCTGGTCATTGTGTGAGATGCGCCACTTGGCACGGCCACCGATTTCCTCCCCGACGGACAAAATGCTTATAATCCAGTGGTAATTACCGTGTCTTTGGAGAGACCCGCATGGCGACGTACCAGCAGCTGCTCGCGCAGGCCAGAGAAGAGATCCCCGAAGTCGATGCCGCCGGCCTTGCCGAGCTGCTCGCCGCACCCGACGCGCCCGTCCTGATCGACGTGCGCGAACAGAGCGAATGGGACGAGGGCTACATCCCCGGCGCGGTCCACGTCTCCCGCGGATTCCTCGAAAGTCGCATCGCCGGAGTGGCGCGACCGGACACGCCGATCGTGCTCTCGTGTGCCGGCGGATCGCGGTCGCTGCTTGCCGCGCAGGCGCTCAAGGCGATGGGTTACGAAGACGTCACCAGCCTGGCCGGCGGGTTCGCCGACTGGAAGCGAAACGGCCATCCCTTCGACGTGCCACGCCGCATGAGCGAAGACGCACGCCGCCGCTACTCGCGCCACCTTACGCTGCCTGAGGTTGGGGAAGCGGGGCAGATGAAACTGCTCGACGCCAAGGTCCTGATGATCGGCGCCGGCGGCCTTGGCTCACCAAGCGCGCTCTACCTGGCCGCGGCCGGTGTGGGCACCATCGGACTGGTCGACGACGATGTCGTGGACGAGTCCAACCTGCAGCGCCAGATCATTCACACCACCGACCGCCTCGGCATGCTGAAAGGCGAGTCGGCCAAGCTTGCGATCCAGGCGCTGAACCCCGACGTGAATGTGAATGTTCACGCCACGCGGATCAACCGGGACAACGTGCTCGACCTGCTCAGCCAGTACGACGTCATTGTCGACGGCGCCGACAACTTCCCCACGCGCTACCTGCTTGCCGACGCGTCGCTCATGACCAAGACGCCGCTCGTACACGCAAGCATCCTGCGCTTCGAGGGCCACGCCAGTGTGTTCACCCCGTACGACGGTCCCTGCTACCGCTGCTTGTTCCCGGAACCCCCGCCGCCGGACCTGGCGCCGAGCTGTGGCGAAGCCGGTGTGCTCGGCGTGCTGTGCGGCGTGATGGGCGCAATCCAGGCGAACGAGGCGATCAAGCTGATCCTCGGCGTGGGTGAGACCCTCGCCGGACGCCTGCTCGTCTACGACGCACTGGGCATGGAATTCACCGAACTCAAGGTCCGTCGCAACCCGGACTGCCCGGCCTGCGGTCCCAATGCGACACTCGAACTGATCGACTACGAAGACTGGTGCGCCGGGGCCGGGCGTCACACAGTGGTGAGCGCATGACCATCAAGATCCCACCCGTCCTTCGTCCGTCCGTCGGCGGCGAGCGCACCATCCAGGCGAACGGCGCCACCGTCGCCGACGTCCTGGACGACCTGTACGCCAAGCATCCGTCGGTCAAGACCCAGCTCGACGCCGGTGACGGCACCCTGCACCGGTTCGTCAACCTGTACCTCAACGACGAGGACCTGCGGACGATGGAGTGGCTCGAAACCCCCGTGGCCGACAGCGACACGCTCACCATCCTTCCGGCGATGGCCGGCGGCGCCCGGTGACGATCGCGTTGCCAGCCCTGTCCGGCGTCGTGCCGGACGTGACCGCCATGATCGGCAACACGCCGCTCGTGGACGTCTCGCGGCTGAGCCCGAACCCGGATGTGCGCATCCTGGCCAAGATGGAAAGCGCGAACCCCACCGGCTCCATCAAGGACCGGACGGCGCTGTCGCTCATCAACGACGGTGAAGAGCGCGGCCTGATTCGCCGCGGCGACACCATTCTTGAGCCCACCAGCGGCAACACCGGCATCGCCATGGCGATGATCTGCCAGGTGCGCGGCTACAAGCTGGTGGCGGTGATGCCGGACAACGTGACCGCCGAGCGGCGTCAGCTGCTCACCCTGTTCGGCGCCGAGATCATCGAGTCGCCCGGCGACCAGGGATCAAACGGCGCGGTCGTCATGGCCAAGGAACTCGCCGAAAAGCGCGGCCTGTATATGCCGTACCAGTACGGCAACCCGGCCAACCCCCGCGCCCACGTGGAGGGCACGGCCGAGGAGATCGTGCGCGACTGCCCCGAGATCGACGTGCTGGTGGCGGGACTTGGCACCGGCGGCACCCTGATGGGATGCAGCGAGCGCTTGAAGCGCCACCGCGCCGACATTCAGATCGTGGCGTGTGAGCCGATGCAGGGCGAGCCGGTGATGGGGCTTCGTAGCCTGGACGACGGGTTCGTGCCGCCGATCTTCGACATCACCAAGCTCGATCGCAAGATGCTTGTGCAGAACGCCGACGCGCTCCACATGACGCGTCGCCTGGCGTTCGAGTGCGGCCTGTTCGTGGGCGTCTCCTCCGGCGGCGTGTTGCACACCGCTGCACGGATGGCTGCGCGCATGGATCGCGGCACCGTGGTCGGCATCGTCGCGGACGGTGGCTGGAAGTACCTGTCCGCGGGGATTTGGACCGACGACACCGACGTGGTGGAAGACCGTTTGGACCGTGGGGTGTTCTGGTAGGCGACGTGCTGACATTGCCTGCCGAGCTCGCCGACGAGCTCGTCACCCACGCCACCAGCGAGAAGCCCAACGAATGCTGCGGGCTGATCAGCGGCGTCGACGGTGTGGCGCACCGCATCTACCGGTTGCGCAACACCGAGGCCAGCCCGTTCTTGTACTCCATGGACCCGCGTGAGCAGTTGCAGGTGATGGACGAGATCGACGACGCCGGTCAGGACCTGGTGGCCATCTACCACTCGCACACCCGCTCGGCGGCGTACCCGTCGCGCACCGATGTGGAGCTGGCCTTTTATCCGGCCACGCCGTACCTGATCGTGTCGCTGCAGGATCCCAGCCAGCCGGTCATCCGGGCGTTCATCCTGTCGCGGACCGCCGCCGCGGATGAACAGATTCGCGAAGTGCCCGTCGAGATCCGCTAGCGCCGTTTGCATTTAACCGTTCTGGTGTCTGACACCAGAACGGTTAACTAGAAGACCTGCAAATTGGCAAATTCCGCGAGTCGGCCCGTCGCAATTCGCGGGCATCGGCGTAGTTAACCGTTTCGGTGTCAGACACCAGAACGGTTAACTAGGAGAGCCCGAGCGCCTGGTCGAACGTGGGGTTGTCCCGGATCAAGAGCTTCACGATGTAGCGCGACCCGTCCACGTTCAGATGGCCCGCGTTGCGGTACAGCAGCGTCTTGCCGTTGGTCATGCTGCAGGTGGCGCCATTGCAGAAGTACTTGGCCGAGCCCATCAGCGTCACACCCGGCACATCCGCCGCCACCCCGGCCAGCGCCGCATGGATGCGCCGGTTCTGCGTGCGATACCCGTCATTGGTGTTGGAGCACTGACGATCGATGTGCAGCGCCGTCTGGCCGTACTTGCAGCCGAACGTCGAGATCGCGAAGTTCGGGCCGTCGTCGGTCATGAAAACCTGCCGCCCGCCCTGCGTGAGCGTGTGAAGCGTCTGTCGAAGACCGGCCTCGTTGGTGCCACGCCGACGCCAATGCGAGTTGACCACGAACGTGCGAATCGACTGATCCTGGGCAACCATGTTCAGCACATAGTTGAACTGCGGATCCGACGGGATCGGACTGCCGTTGACGATGTAGTACGCCACGTTGCGGGCGGGTGCCTGTTCGGCGAGCCCCACGAACAGGTGCTCGGCATGACTGTCGCCAAGGAGCACGGTGTCCACTGGGCCGGGCCGAGACTGGTAACACCGCTGAATCCGCCGAAACGGCTGCGCATGGTTCAACAGATCCACGTTCTCACACGGCGTGAAGTGCTCGGCCAGGTACGCGTAGAACGCGTCGTCGCCCACGTCGCCGGTCATGTCCGACGCCACCTGCCCCTGGGCGTAGCGCGGCTCCCAGTAGTTGGCGGCAATCGTCCACACCACGGCGGCGAGCATCACCGGTACCGCGAACACCATGCCGATCGAACGTTTGCGCCGTGGCCCAACACCCCAGTTGCGTCGGCGAAGCGGCTCCTCAACCAAGTGGTACGAGAGCGCCGCCGGAACGAACGAGACGATGGCCGCGGCGAGCGGTGCCCAGGCGGTGGTCGGCCACAGCGTCATCGAAATCACGATCAGCGGCCAATGCCACAGATAGATGGAGTACGACCAGTCGCCGATGCGCACCATTGTCGGACTCATCAACGTGCGGGTGACTGGGCTTGCTTCCGCGCGGGTGCCGCCCGTGATGAGCAGCGCCGTTCCAAACACCGGCAGCAGTGTCCACGGGCCGGGAAACGGCGTCGTTCCCGAGATCAGGAAGAAGCTCGCGACGACCATGGCGCCACCGAGCAGCGTCGCGCGCGCGGCGTCCACTTTGCGCAGCCGGCCCAGTCGTCCGGCGTTCAGCGCGATGGCAGCGCCCACGGCGAATTCCCAGGCGCGGCTGTACGGACTGTAGAACCCGGCGAGCGTTCCGCCCGGATGGGCCACGCCCCAGAACGCGACAAACAGCGACGACACGATGACCAGCCGCACCACGGTATGTGGAAAGCGCGTGTTGCCGACGCGGCGCGCGTACACCCAACACGCTGCGAGCAACGCGGGGAAGACGAAGTAGAACTGCTCCTCCACCGACAACGACCAGGTGTTCAGGAACGGGTTCTGGTCGGCCGGCGCGTCGAAGTAGCCGCCGGTGACGTTCGCGATCACGAAGTTGGCGCAAAAGAGCATGGCCGCGATGGCCGTCTGCCCGGACACCTGCTGCGGTCCGAGCGGCGACATCGTAAAGGCGGAGATGGCCATGACCGTGGCGACCATCAGCGCCAGCGCCGGCGTCAGTCGTTTGAACCGTCGAAGGTAGAACCGCCCAAAGCGAATGCGACCCTGTTCCTTGAACTCCCGCATCAGCATGCCGGTGATCACGAACCCGCTGATCACGAAGAAGACATCGACGCCGACGAACCCTCCCGGCACGGGCAGCCGAGCGTGGAACATCACCACCGCAAGCACGGCGAGCGCGCGCAGCCCCTGCACGTCGCGGCGATGCGAGCTCGCGGCGCGCAGCGTCGCGTCCGTCGCCGGGCGGTTTCGGCGAGGTGCGGAGTGCGGCTGAGCCGCCCTGGCTGTCAGGTGTCGAGGTGCCGTGATGTGTATGGGGACGTGGGACGGGACATGGTTCTGTTCGTCGCTGTTCCCGCCCGTCCTGCCGCCCGACGCCGTGCATGTCGGCGCAAATGACGACGGGCCGCCCGAGGAAGTCCTCGAACGGCCCGTGCCGGTACCTCAAGCAGCGCGTTTCGCGCTCACTTCATCAGTACGGTGACTCCGACGCGCTGATGCCTTCGTCCGACGGATCCGCGGCCTTCTTGGTGCGGGTGCGGCGCTTGGGCTTGTCCTCCGCCGCTTCAGCGACGGGCTCGTCGGCCTTCTTGGTTGTGGTGCGGGTGCGGCGCTTGGGCTTTTCGTCCTCGGCGGGTGCGTCCGCGGGTGCGGCCGTCTCGGCGGCGACGGGCTCGTCGGCCTTCTTGGCTGTAGTGCGGGTGCGGCGCTTCGGCTTTTCGTCCTCAGACGGTGCGTCTGCCGCAGGCGTTTCGGACGTCGCCTCATCCGACGGTGCCGCCGAGCCAAGCACGGTGCCACGTCGCACGCGGCGGCGGCTCGTGGGAGCAGCTGCAGGAGCCTCCGCGTCGTCGCTCGCGGCGACGGGTGCGGGGGTGCTCACCGGCTCCGCAACCTCGGCCGGCGCTTGCGCGGCGGTCTCGGTACGGGCGCTCGACGAACTGCGGCGACGGCGGCCCGGTCGCGGCGTCTCCTCGACAGGTGCCGCCGATGTCTCCTCGGCTGCAACCTCGGCCTCGTCGGCTTCGGGGGCCTCTTCCAAGTCGGCGGTGTCGGGCTCCGGAACGGTCGACAACGGCTTGCGACGGCGGCGGGCGCCACGCGTGGGCGGTGCCTCGGTGGTCTCGACGGCAGCGTCGGCTTCAGGCAGCAGGTCCTCGTACGAGAGCGGCTGGTCGAGCGGCGGCATCTCCGGCTCGCGCACCTCGGGCTCACGGACCGGCACCTTGAACTCGAACACCTCGGCGCCATCCTCGACGACCTCGGCCTCGACGACTTCGGCCTCACGCGAGCCGTTCTCGCTCGACTCGCCACCACGGCGGCGGCGACGACGGCGACGCGCATCCGGCGAACTCTCGCGACCGCCATCCTCGGACGCCGCCGACGACGTCGCATGGCTTACCGTGCCACCGCTGCCGTCGGTCAGCTCCACCAGGTAGGTGCCGCTTCGCGGATCGGTGACCAGGCGAACGATGCCCTTGGCCTGTGCATCCTCAAGGAACTTCGAGAAGGTGGAGAACCCGATGTCGCCTTCGCTGAACGCCGGATCGCGACGTCGCATGGAGTCCTTGACCGCCGACGCCTGCGGGTGCTCGTCGCCCTCACGGCCACGTGCCTCGAGCGTCTCGCGAAGCAGGCTGAGCGCGTCCGGGCGCTGTCCCTCCACATGGTGGCGCGGCGCCTTGCTCGCGATGTTGTCGTAGAAGTAGAACTCGTCGCAGTTGGCAATCAACAGCGCGCTGCTCGAATGGTCGTCACGGCCGATGCCGATGACGCGCTTGTTGAGCTCGCGCAGCTTGCCGACAAGCGGGGTGAAGTCGCTGTCACCGGACACGATCACGAAGTTGGTGACGTGCGCGCGGCTGTAGGCGATCTCCATGGCGTCCACGGCCATCTTGATGTCGGCGCGGTTCTTGGCGCCTTCACGGGCGGACGGCATCTCGATCAGCTCGAGGCCGGCGTTCATCAACTCACGTCGGGCGTCGCGGTAGCGACTCCAGTCGGCGTAGGCGCGCTTGACGACGACGCGGCCCTTTTCGGCCAGCAGGTTCAGCACAAGGTGGATGTCGAAGTCGTCGCGCGTGCGTGCGCCGGGACGAGCAAGGTTTTCGATATCGACCAGCACGGCAAGTGCGTGCTCGGATTCAAACGACACGGAATATTCCTCCGGAATTGGTTGTCGCCCGTAGGCGAGGGTCATGCGGCGAACGCCGAATGCAGGCCGCCCGCAGGCAGCCTCGCCCGTCAGCGTAGCAGGGCACCCCAGATGTTCCGCATTACGCGCAACTTTGCGCGGCGCCGACGATCAGCGGTCGCACGATTTGCGGGGCGCCGCGCATCCGGCTGCGCGTCATGTGCTGCACCGTGAACCCACCGCGTTCGATGGTGCGGAGGGTGTCGCGGTTTGGTCGACACCCGCCCGAGCACCGACACCACAGCGGCGCCCAGCGGTCCTGGCGTTCGGCGCGGGCGGGATCCGGTGAGCGCACGTGTTCGGCAAAGCGCAACACGCCGCCCGGCGCCAACACCCGCCGAATCTCGGCCACGACGGTGTCGGGTTCCTCGACCGAACACAGCACAAGCGTGGTGACCACCGTGTCAAAGGTCGCGTCCTCGAACGGCAGCGCTTCCCCTGGTGCGGCGTGTATCGACACCGATCGGTGAAGGCGCGCGGCGCGTTTCACGTAACGGGCCCGCAGTTCGGCATCCGGTTCGATCGCCGACAGCGACACTGCGCCCGGGAAGTGCGGGAGGTTCCGTCCGGACCCGGCGCCGATCTCAAGCACCCGTCCGGCCGCCGCACCGCACACCGCCTCACGAGTTGCCGCGAAGCGCAGATCAACCCAGCCCATGACGGCGTCAAACAGCACGCCATGGACTGCGCCGCGAATGCTCACGGGGTCGTCGTCGTGGTCGTTCCGGTTCCGGTGGTGCCGGTCGTGGTCCCGGTCGACGTGCCGGAGGTCGACGTGGTCGGCTCATCCGGCTTTGGCGGACCCTTTTCGATGATCTCGTTCTCGGGCTTGTAGGTCCAGTAAAAGGTGCGGTCGCTGATCAGCTCATCACCCTTGTAGACCTTCCGGGTGTAGGAGATCGAGAATCCCGACTGGCCCTTGCCCTGGATCGTGTTCTCGGTACCGGGCTCCAGGTCGGGCTTGTATCGCTCGATCGTCTTCGGCTCAACCACATTGGTCGGCTCGCCGGTCGTGGTCTCCACGCGACGTCCGAGCTTGGACGAGTACATGGTGATCGTGATCGCGTTGCGTCCCGTCACAACCGACAGCAAGATCGCGGCATCCCAGTTGTTGCGAAACACCAGGTCGGGGGTCTGCCACGAGATGGTGGCCTCACGACCCTTCGGGTATCGCGGAAAGTAGAACGAGTGGGGCGTGTTGGAGATGATCTCCAGCCCACCGAAGAACGCGGCGTTGTACATGGTGGTTGCCACCTGACTGACACCGCCACCGACGGTGGGTTTGATCTCACCGCCCTCGATCGACGGCGCCTCCATGAACCCGCGGGCAAGGGTGCGCTCACCGAGTGCCGCGTTCAGCGAAAAGCGCTCGCCCGGCATGATGATGGTGCTGTCCAAGATCTGTGCGGCGCGCCCGATGTTGACCACGCGGTTTTGGCAGCAGTCGTACGGGGTGGTGAACGAACTGATCTGTTCGGTGATCTTCAACTTGCGGGCGGCGTCGGTCGTCCGCGTCGGCTTCTCCTGGATCACTCTGGCGGTCAGGGTGTCAAGCGCAGGGTTGTCTCGCAGTGCCCCGGCAAGTGCGTTCGTGTCGAGCACGTTGCCCACCTTGGCCGGGATGAGTTGCGCCGTCTCCCCGCGCAGCCGCCACTTGGCGTTCTCCGGTGCACGTTCCTTGATGCCGAGCGCCTTGGACAAGGCGGCTCGAAGGGGGCCGGACTTCAGTCCGACGACGATGTCGGATCCGCGGGCAGTGAACGTCAGCGCCTTCGTAACGACACCGGACGCCAGGATCGCGGAACGGTCCTTGAACGTCACCTCACGGCCCTTGGATCGCATCGCTTCGGCTTTGGCCGCCGCCGCCTTGGCGGTGGCGGTGGTGATCTGCGGCTCGACGATTTGCACCGGCACGTCCACCGTGTCGCTCAGATGCGCCATCCGGTCGGCCAGCAGAACGCGATCGACGCTTCGGCCCTGGCGTCCCTCATGGACGTGAATTTCACCACCCGTCATCACGACTTCCGCGGCCACCGGCTGCGACCCCAGATTGGCCTCGGCCCGGTCGCTGACGGTGGAGACGGCGGACGGCAGCAGTGTGAAGCGAAGCGGAACGTCCTTCTGGCCGGCGATGCCGAATCTGGACATCAGCCGAGCGAACCGTCCGCGCGAGGACCGCGCGGCTTCAAAGGCCTCGTCGAAGTCGGCGCCGCTGCTCAGGGTCGTTGCCGGGAGGTCGATCAACAGATCCGGATCGTCGGTGGATCGAAATTGCACGATCTTGCCGAGCGCGGCGTCGATCTTCCCCGCAAGCGCGGCGCGGGCGGTTTCGTAGTCCATTCCGCTGACATCGACGCCGGCGATTTTGACGTTGTCGGGGATGTCGCTGACACGGATCGTCGCCACAAAAATGGTGAGCATTGCGACGGCAAGCACACTGCCTGCCGCGATCCGTCGGCGTCGCTGAACCATGCGCTGATGCGCACGGCGACGTTCGGCTCGGCGCGCAGCCTCAGCTGCTGCCGGCGTGTCACGCTTCTCGGCTGACCCCACTGGGCGTTCACCCAACGCTTCGCGCTCCCGACCTTCTTGCAGCAACGACAAACGGTGGGGCGCGTCCCCTCTCCGTTCTTCCTACTATAATGCCGCACTCAGTGGACGGCGACCAACCTCCCAGTTACATGCCCGGAAGGGGCCGCCCGTGAACATCGCGACGCGCGCTGCGATCGTCGTGCTGCTCATTCTCGGGACAGCGATCTTCGTTGCAGCGGAGTACGCCCTCGTCACTGCGCGGCGCTCCCGCCTGGAAGAAAAGGCCGAGAAAGGCTCGCGCTCGGCCTCAACCGCGGTCAAGCTGCTCGACCATCCGGTTCGGCTGATCTCGACGATCCAGATCGCGATCACCCTGTTCGGTATCGCGCTTGGTGCGGTCGGTGAACCGTTGATCGCCGAACTTATTCCCGGACTGCCGCGCTCCGTGACCTACGTCATCTCGTTCGTGGTGCTCACCTATGTGGCCGCCGCGTTCGGCGAGCTGGTGCCCAAGGCGATTGCACTGCAAAAAGCGGAGGGCATCGCATCCGCGCTTGCGATCCCGTTGAACACCCTCTCGCGGATCCTGACTCCGATCAACGTGGTGATGCAGTGGACGGCCACCGGCGTCCTGAAGCTCTTCGGGGTCAAGCCGGCCCCTGCCGGCATGGTCGCCTACACCCGCGAGGACATCCTGCAGTCGGTGGCCGCGGCCGAGGATGTCGGCGAGATCGAGCAGGCCGAAGAAGAGATGCTCTTCAAGGTCTTCGACTTCGCCGGCAAGGAGGTCCATGAGGTCATGGTCCCCAAGCCGCAGATCAATGCCATCGCCGCCAACCTGTCCCCGGACGAGGTGCTGGCGGCGGTCGTCGACCTGCCGAACACCCGGTATCCGGTGTACGGGGATTCGCTGGACGACATTCGCGGCGTGTTGCACGTGCGCGACCTGTTCAAGGCGGTCAACGCCGGTGGGCACGTGCAGGTGGAGATCAAGATGCTGCTCCGGCCGGCGTTCATCGTGCCCGAGACCAAGGATCTTGCGGCGCTGCTTGCCGACTTCCGTCGCACCAAACAGCACCTGGCGATCGTGGTCGACGAGTACGGCGCCACCCAGGGACTGGTGACGCTCGAGGATCTGATCGAGGAGATCGTCGGTGAGATCGAAGACGAGTTCGATCTGCCCGACGAGCAGGTGGAGCACATCGACGACACGCACGTGCAGATCGCCGGCACCTTCACCGTCGACGACTTCAACGAGACGTTCGGCACCACGTTGGAACACGACGACTTCAACACCGTTGCCGGACTCGTGTTCCACGAGTTGGGTCGCCAGCCCGAGGTTGGCGACGTGGTCACCATGGCGGGCGCCACATTCACGATCGTGACCGTCGACGGCAATCGCATCAACCGCCTCGGGGTGGAGCTCCATCCGCCGCAGGACGGCGAGTCCGATGACGACGCCGACACCACCCAGGACTGAAACGCGCCGATGATGGCTCGCGCGCTTGAACGCCTGTCCGATCGTGCGCAGGGCGGTCGGCCGCTTCGCGTTGGGCTGATCGGCGCCGGCACGTTCGGCACCATGATCCTGTCGCAACTTGGGCGGCTGGATGGCGTGCAGATCGTCGCAATCGCCGATCGTGATCCGGGTCGCGCCGAAGCGGCACTGGAGCGCGCCGGCGTCGGTGTTCGGCCAGTGGTCACGGACGATGTCGACGCCCTGCTCGGCGCAGATCCTGAGGTGGTGATCGAGGCCACCGGCGCTCCTGCGGCCGGTGTCGCCCACGCCCGTCGTGCAATCGAGCACGGGTGCCACGTGGTGATGGTGAACGTGGAAGCCGACGTGCTGGCCGGGCCCGAGCTCGCGCGACTGGCCGCGCGAGCGGGCGTGGTCTACTCCCTGGCCTACGGTGACCAGCCGGCGCTCATCTGTGAGCTGGTCGACTGGGCACGCGCCTGCGGGTTTCGCGTGGTCGGTGCAGGCAAGGGCACCAAGTACCTGCCCGGCTACAACGCGGCCACGCCGGACACGGTGTGGGGTCACTACGGGTTCACTGCCGACCAGGTGGCTGCCGGTGGCTACAACGCGCGCATGTTCACGTCGTTTCTCGACGGCACGAAGTCGGCCATTGAGATGGCGGCGGTGGCCAACGCCACCGGGCTGGTTCCGCCCTCGGGCGGCTTGGCCTTTCCACCGTGCGGCGCCGACGAGATCGCAGCGCGCATGATCCCCGTCGCAGACGGCGGTGTGCTCGAACGGTCGGGGATGGTCGAAGTGATCTCGAGTATGCGGCCCGACGGCACCGCGGTGGAGCGCGACCTTCGCTGGGGCGTGTACGTGACGGTGGCTGCGGACTCCGCCTACGTGGCGCAGTGCTTTCGCGATTACGGTCTGATGACCGACGCCACGGGCAGCTACGCCGGGCTGTTTCGCCCGTCACATTTGATCGGGCTGGAGACCCCGGTGAGCGTGCTCGCCGCCGGCCTTCTCGGCGAGGCGACGGGAGTGCCGCGAGGATTCGTGGCGGACGTGGTCGCCGTGGCAAAGCGCGACTTGGCCGTGGGAGAAGTGCTCGACGGCGAGGGCGGCTTCACGGTGCACGGCCGTGTGGTGCCCGCCACTTCCGGCGAGCGTGGTGGGCTTCCGATCGGGCTCGCGCACGGTGTGCCGTTGCGGTGCGCCGTTGAGGCGGGAGCGGTGGTCGGGTGCGACGACGTCGACGGCCTGCAGATCCCGGTCGAGGTGAGCCGCTCACGCGGGTGGTGAGGTGCCACGGCGCGCAGCAGGGCACCGCGCGGGTTCGCTATGGTCGCCACGTGGCGTCGAACCTGGCATGCATCGGACTGGACGTCGACTCACGCGATGAGTTTGACGAGCTGGTCGGCGCGCTGCTCCCTGATGCGGTGAGCCTTGGGCGAAGCGGACGCACCGAGGTGCTTCGCTGGCAGGACCCGAGTGGTGCCCGACTGGTGTTCGAAGTTCACGCCGGAGCGGTTGAAGGGGTCCTCCCGAGCTACGACGCGCTCGCCGGGGCGACCATCGCCGACCTGGCCATGGTCGATGACGACGTGGCGATCGGTTGGCTGACCGATGGGCGGGAGCCGGGTACGCAGATCGCCCTTGAGGTGGAGGAGCGCCGTTTGGTGCTCACCAAACGCGGCGGCGTTGACGGGCCGCTCAGCATCGTCGGACTTGGTGTCGGCGCTGAACTCTTCGAGGACGCCGATGCGTTCGCGGCTGCGCCCGCGAGCCTGGTTCACGGCGACACCGAGCACATCCCCGAGCCGTCGCCGCACGTCGTGGAGTTCAATCTGCCGTGGCCGCCGCGAATGACGGCCGAGTCGGTGCTCTCGTACGGCGTGTACGCCGAGCCGCATGACATCGACGCCTATGCGCGCGTGAACGGCACGGTGCTCGGCGCGTCGACGAGAACTGTGGAACGGACCGGCCAGTCCTTTCATGCCGTGCGGGTTCGGACCGCCGGCTTCGACATGGAGATGTGCATCCCCGCATCGGTGCACCCGGACCTGCCGCGCACGGGGCAGGTAATCGCGGGGATGGCCTTCATGGTTGGCTCGCTCGGCGCATCGATTGCACGTCCGAAGCGGCTGCACATGCCGAGGCGCGCGTGACGCGGATCGCCGGAGACGGGCGCGACGAGGAGTACATGCGCC
>Ga0209023_10004166_pt1 | contig 16674 bp, 15 predicted proteins | sample LakOneMetagenome_FD_187468 | JGI IMG/M metagenome (GOLD analysis project Ga0209023, IMG submission 187468) | Freshwater and sediment microbial communities from Lake Erie, Canada (SPAdes) (version 2) | ecosystem: Environmental > Aquatic > Freshwater > Lentic | place: Lake Erie, Canada... | reverse complement strand
GGTGGCCCACGAGATCTGGGACCGTCAGGCCGCCACCCGCCTCCGCCCGCTCGAGTCCGTGGATCCCGCCGCCGCCGACCACGCGCTGGCCGTCGGGCCCGGGCCACTGATCACGCTGAGCCGTTCCGGATCGCGTTCGCTTCTGTTCGTCGGCGACCGCACGATCTCCCTTCCCGACGAGGCCCATCCCTTCCTGGCCGCCATCGTGCGATCCGATGGTCCGTTCCTTCGAGCCGATCTCCCCGGCCTGGACGATGACTCGTCCCGGGTCGTCATCGCCCGGTTGCTGGACGAAGGCGTGCTGATCGAGCACCGTCCGGGGCAGCCCGGATGAGCGATCGGTTCGTGTGCTCCGATGCATCGGAGCGGCGCGACGAGACCGTGGTGGCCACGGCATCGCAGGTCCGAGGCTGGCTGCTGATCGAGGTGCACGGGGCGTGGGGCGCCGACGCCATCGAGGAGAGCGAGCTCGGCGCCCACCTCCCCGAGGGGTGGAGGAGCGCCCTCCAGCGCCGGGGCATCCGGCCCATCTGCATCCGGCCCTCCATCCGGGGAGACCACACCGACGCCACTCGGGTGTTCTTCGTGGTGGCCAACCGCCCGGGCCGCACCGAGGGGGCGATCTGGACCCGGACCGCACCCACCCTCTCCGCCGTGCGCTACCTCACCGATGACCTGGTGGTCGGGACCGATCCCGTGGGCTGGCAGCGCCACGACGAACGGGTGGTCCTGGTGTGCACCAACGGTCGCCACGATCAGTGCTGCGCCAACCGCGGCCGTCCCGTGGTGCGCCACCTACGCGAGACGCGATGGGCCGATCAGGTCTGGGAGTGCTCGCACATCGGCGGTGACCGCTTCGCGGCCAACGTCGTGGTGCTCCCCGACAGCCTGTACTTCGGACGCATGGAGCCGACCGAGGCTGAGACGCTGCTCGATGCGCACGCCCAGGGGCAGATCGCCCTCGAGTGGTTCCGAGGCCGCTCCACGCTGCGCTTCGCCGAGCAAGCCGCCGAACAGGCGGTGCGGGCCGAGTTCGAGGTCCGCGGGGTCGACGACGTCGTGGTGACCACGGTGCCCGACACCGATCGCGTCCGAGCGTCGGTCGCCGGCATCGGCACGATCGACGTGCGCATGGAGCGAACCGTCGAACGCCTCGACGAAGCCCTGACCTGCCACGGCAGTCCGAACCAACAGGTCCCCCGCTACACCGCCGCCGAGTTCATCGAGGTGCCGGAGTAGCCGATCGGTGGCCGACCATGCCTGCCCCCGACGATCCCGGGTCGGTGACCGTTGGGTGGCGGGCAGTACGACCGGTCCCGGCCCGGGTCGGGGAATGCCCGGGCCGGGACCAGATCGAGATCCTCACTTCAGGGAGGCTCGCACCGCGTCTCGGGACAAGGAGTCCGTCGGATCGGTGACGGTGACCGTCCGCGACACCGGCGTGGCGAACGGGGTCGGGACCACGACCATGTAGTAGCGCCGGTAGTACTTCGGCGAGATGGGCGACGTGAGGTAGGTGCCACCCACCACCCACCTGGTGATCTCGCGGCCCACGCAGCCAGCACACGAGCCAGCCTCGTAGTACCGGACGGTCCAGCCGGTCACCACGATCGGAGCGATGCCCGGCAGGTGGACCGTGACCGACTGGGCACCATCGCCCTTCACCTTGTAGCGGTCCGTGACCGACCCATCGTTCTGGATGAGGATCGGGATCTTGTACGAGCCGCGCGGCACGGTCACCGTCTGGGGCGTGATGTTGCCGTAGACGTTGTCGCCCTTGCCGCTGATGATCGCGTCGGGCTTGTGCCCCACGATGACCGTGAACGACCGCGCCGCACTGGTGGTGTTCCCGGAGGCGTCGGTGGCCACCACGGTGAAGGTGTGCTTGCCCACCAAGGCCGGGATGCGCTTGCCGTTGGCCACCACGGTCTTCTTCGAGAGCCCTGGGGCGGACCACGAATCGGTGCCGACGCACGATGTCACCGCCACCGTGCCGGGGGTGCACGAGTAGCTGGCGACCGGAGGCAGGGTCCGGTCGTAGACCTTGCCGTTGGCCGGCGACGAGATCACGATCTGGCCGGGAGCGGCGTCCACCGTGTACGAGACGCTCTTGGAGTAGACGTAGATGGCGTAGTGGACCTCCACGGTGAAGGTGTGCACGCCAGCGCTGCCGGTGTCGATCGGGCTCCCATCGGGGACGGTGCCGATGCAGGTGTCACCCTCGAAGGCCCCGCCGTCGCAGGAGTAGTGGGCGAGGACGAGCGACCCAGCGGCGTAGTGCGCCCCATCGGTCGGCGAGGAGATGTTGATCACCGGCGGGGGCACCGATGCCGATGCGGGCGTGGACGAGCCCACGGCGATGGTGAGGAGCACCAGGGCCATGGCCAACCCCACGGCGAGGCGTCGCCTCCGGCGCGCAGAACGCGATGTGCGTGCGTGGTTCATCTTGGATTCCCACCTCTGTGAAACGAACAGGTCAGTGCCGTGCGACCGAACTCAGTCCCTGCTGCGAATCCGATGGTGCCCGCATGCCATCACCCAGATCGGTCTTCTGGCACCGTACACCGACGCTCGTGGCGGCGAGGGAAGGGCGATCTGGTCCCGGCCCGGGTCGGGGAATGCCCGAGCCGGGACCAGATCGAGATCCTCACTTCAGGGAAGCTCGCACCGCGTCGCGGGACAACGAGTCCGTCGGATCCGTGACCGTGACCGTCCTCGACACGGGTGACGCGTACGGCGTCGGGTTCACGATCATGTAGTAGCGCCGGAAGTACTTCGGCGAGATGGGTGCCGTGAGGTAGGTGCCACCCACCACCCACGTGGTGATCTCACGGCCCACGCAACCCGCACACGACGCGGCCTCGAAGTACCGGACGTTCCAGCCCGTCACCGGGATCGGGGGCAGGAGCGGGAAGTGGACCAGGGTGCTCTGGGGTCCATCACCCTTCAACTTGTACCGGTCCGTGACCGCTCCATCGTTCTGGATGATGATCGGGATCTTGTACGCACCGCGCGGCACGGTGATCGTCTGCGGTCCGATGTTGCCGTAGACGTTGTCGCCCTTGCCGTTGATGAGCGCGTCGGGCTTGTGCCCGACGATGATGCTGAACGATCGCACCGCACTGGTGGTGTTCCCCGCGGTGTCGGTGGCCACCACGGTGAAGGTGTGCTTGCCCACCAGGGCCGGGACGCGCTTGCCGTTGGCCACCACGGTCTTCTTGAACTGGATCTGGTTCGACCAGGAGTCGGTGCCGACGCACGATGCAACGGGCAGCGTGCCGGCGCCGCACGAGTAGCTGGCGAGCGGAGGCAGGGTCCGGTCGTAGATCTTCCCGTTGACCGGCGACGAGATCACGATCTGGCCCGGAACGGCGTCGACGGTGTACGTGACCGTCTTCGAGGCGCTCGATTCGGCGGTCTGGGCCACCACGGTGAAGCTGTGCAGGCCGAGCGTGCTGGTATCGATGGCAGTCCCGACCCGGACCGGTCCGGAGCAGCTGTAGACCTGGAAGCTGCCGCCGTCGCAGGTGAACTGCGCCGGCACGAACGTCCCAGCGGTGTAGTGCGCCCCATCCACGGGCGCCGAGATGGTGATCGTGACCGGCGCGGGCGAGGCCGATGCCGGCGACGGCGTGGACAGGCCGAAGGCGACGGTGACGAGCACCAGGGCCATGGCCAACCCGACCGCCAGGCGCCGCTTCGGGCGCGTCGAACGAGGAGTACGTGCGTGATTCATCTTGGGTTCCCACCTCTGTGAAACGAACAGGTCTGTGCCTTGCGACCGGCCTCAGCGTTCCGCCTGCGGATCCGATGGTCCCCGCAGGCCATCACTCAGATCAGTCGATGGAACCGTACACCGAGGTTCTCGATCTGCCCAGCAGAACCGAGATCGGCTGACCGCGCCTCAGCGGTGGGGACCGGGGACGATCACCAGCGGGCACGGCGAGTGGTGGAGGCAGTGCTGGCTGACGGAGCCGACCAGCAGCTGCACCAGCCCGCGGTGCTCCCGCGCGCCCACGACGAGCAGGTCAGCGCCGACGGCACGATCGACGAGCAGTTCGCCGGGGTTCGACGACTGGGCGTCCAACGTGACAGGCGCCAAGCTGGCGGGCCGGTCGCGAGACTCGTCGGCGACGATGGATTCCAGCAGCGAGCGAGTGGGGCCGGTGAACACCGGACCGTCGAGCAAGCCAGCGTCGTCCGGTGCAGGCTCGCTGATCTGCCATCCGTGCACGGCGTGGACGGATGCGCCGGACAGGACGGACTCCTGGAGCGCCCATCGCAGCGCCCGCCGGGATCCCTCGGAGGTGTCCAGGCCGACCACCAACCGGGCAGGGGGACCTTCTGGCCCCTCCAGGCCGATGATGGCCACCGGGACGGTGCTGTGCCGGGCGCAGCTCGCGGCCACCGAGCCGAGCACGGCGCCGACGACCGCGCCTCGGCCGCGCTGGCCGACCACCAGCAGACCGGCATCCTTCGACGCCGCGACCAGAGCCTCCGCCGCGTGACCAACCACGGGTTGGAGCGTGATCTCCAGGTCTTCGCCCACGACCCGCTGCACGGTGGATCGAGCTCGCTCGAGCAGGTGGAGCGACCCACCACGGAGCTCCTCAGGGTCGACGTGGGGTCCCCCCATCGGCCCGGGCATCGTGGCGCTCGGCTCGTGCCAGGCGTTCACGATCCGCAACGGCGCATGCCGACGGGCGGCCTCGCGAGCCGCCCAGCGCAGCGCCCGTTCGGCGGAGGCGGACCCGTCTGCTCCGACCACGACCGGACGCTGTACCTCGGCAGGACTTCCCATGTACCGATCGTGGCGCAACCCGCGGCGCTTGTGCAGGGCCGAACGTCCCATGTCGGTCAGTGGCGCTCGAACGGCTCCTCGGGGTCGGCGAGGAGCCGTCGGGTCAGCTCGGCGGAATCGACCGCACGTCCGTAGAGGAAGCCCTGCCCGAGCCGAGCGCCCAGAGCGAGGAGTCGACGCGCCTCGTCCCGGGTCTCGATGCCTTCGGCGATCACCTCGAGATCGAGGGCGTTCCCGAGTCCGATGACCGCCTCGGCGATCGGCGACTCGATGGCGTGGACGAACCGCCGATCGAGCTTCAGGAACGAGGCGCCCGAGCTCATGAGGTGGGTGAGCGATCCGTAGCCGGTGCCGAAGTCATCGAGGCCGATGCTGGTGCCGCCGGAGACCAGGGTCGCGAGCTCCTGAGCGGCAACGCCGTCGCTGGCGAGCAGGGTGTTCTCGGTGACCTCGAGGCGCAAGGCCGATGTGGGCAGGTCGTACCCGGTCAGCAGCGAGGTGACCTCGGCGGCGAGCCTTCCGATCCCGAGCTGGGCGGCGGCGATGTTGACCGACACGTACAGGTCGCGACCCGTCGAGCGCCGCCACGCGGCGACCGAACGTGCCGAGTCCTCGAGGACGCGCCGGCCGATCTCGACCATGAGCCCGGCGGCCTCCGCAACGTCGAGGAAGTCATCCGGGAGCAGCATGCCGTGATCCGGGTGCTCCCAGCGGACGAGAGCCTCAGCACCGAGGATCGTGCCGGTCTCGATGTCGACGACGGGCTGGTAGTGCACGACCAGCTCCGACCTGGCGACGGCATCGCGCAGTTCGGACTCGAGCTCGACGCGCCGCATGGTCCGGGCCCGCAGGGCGTCGTCGAACACGTCGACGCTGCTTCGACCCGCGGCCTTGGCCCGATACATGGCGGTGTCCGAGTCGCGCAGCATCTCGGCGGGGGTGGCGCCGTCGCCATCGGACAGAGCGATGCCGATGCTCATCGTGGTGTGAAGCCGTCGGCCCTCGATCTCGATGGGCGCGGAGATGGCCATCAGGAGGCGAGATGCGATCAGCCGGGCCTGCTCCTCCGCCACCTCGCGGTCCCCATCGAGCCCGCCGAGCAGGAAGACGAACTCGTCGCCTCCGGGGCGCGACGCCACGGCGCCGGCAGGCAGTGCGGCGACGAGGCGACCGGCGAGGGCGACCAGGAGGAGGTCGCCGGCGGCGTGCCCGATGGAGTCGTTGACCATCTTGAAGTCATCCAGATCGCAGAACAGCACGGCCACGTGGTGATCGCCGTCCGCGGCGGTCAGGGCCTGCTCGGCCTCGGCGAGGAGGAGCGCGCGATTGGCCAGGCCGGTGAGCTCGTCGTGCGAGGCCAGGTGGGCCAGCCGCTCCGAGGCGGCGCGACGGGTCGTGATGTCCTTGATGGTGGTGGCCTGGTACTGGAAGGTCCCGTCGTCATCGCGGATGGCCGTGGAGTCGACCACCACGGGAAACTGGCTGCCATCGACGCGCACGTGCATCGTCTCCCAGACGGCGTGTCCCTTCTCGTCCACCATCCGCTGGTGCGCCGGCAGGTCGGGGCGCGACTCCGGTGCGATGACCTCCGTCACGGCGACGCCGACGAGGTCCCCCGGTCGGTATCCGTGCATCCTCGCGAAGGCAGGGTTGCAGAGCTCGATGACCTCGTCGGCGTCGGTGACGACGACACCGATCTCGATGTGCTCGAAGACGTTCGCCCAACGCTCGGCTTCACTCGTGATGCGCCGGAGCCGGGTCACGTCGCGGAGGACCGCGCAGATCCTGCCCTCAGCGTCCAGCGGCATCAGGTTGATCTGGACGGTGAAGGTGGTGCCGTCCTTGCGCACGGCGAGGAGGTCAGGCCGAGCTGACATCGCTCGGCGCCGGCTGCCGTAGGCGGCTCGGGCAATCGCGTGATCAGCCCGCTGACGCGACGGGACCAGGAGATCGATGCTGGTGCCGACGAGCTCGTCGGGGTCGTAACCGAGCAACCGGCCAGCAGTGCCGTTCAGGGTGACGATGGTTCCGAGGGGATCGACGATCACCACGGCGTCGGGGGAAGCCTCGAGCAGCGCTCGTGCCAGCAGCCCAACGTCGAGCGGATCGCTCTGCGCCGCGGTCACGAGACGGCGGCTGATCGCCTCGCCACGGTCAGGGTTGCCGACGCTGGACGCTGACCTCGATGAGCGCAGGCTGCCCGTCGCCGAGGAGCTGACGGTATCGATCGTGCACGCGCACCGCGATGGCTTCGTCGGCCACCGACGACGCCTGCGGGATCGTGACGGTGACCCGACAGCTCGCTCCGTCGCGGACCCGGGTGACCGAGGCGTCGAGGTCGGTCGCCCCCGACACCTCCAGCAGCCGCATGACCTCGTCAACGAGCGGTGCCACCTCTCGATCGTGTGCGGCCGAGATGGCGTCCTCGCACGCGGTCAGCCGATCCTCGTCAGCGGCGACCTGCACGCGGTCGCCGAAGGGGTTGCTCCCCAGGTCTGGATCGTGCTCGACGAGGACTGGGACGCCGTGGCGCAGCGCACACGACACGCCCGCCTCGCCGAAGGTGGCCTCCCGGTCGGTCGACGCCCGAGCGACGAAGACGAGATCGGGGCGCGTCGGTCCGCTCAGCGGACAGGACCCACGCTCGGCGATCTCGTGGCACGGGAACGTGGGCGCCGATCGCTCGCTGCACCGCAGCACCTCGACGCCCGCTTGAACGAGCTCGGCCTCAGCAGGGCCACCGGCCCCGGGAGACGATTCGACCAGGAGGGTTCTCATGAGCCGATGGTCTGCCCGGACGACGACCTCGTCCAGGGACCAAGGTCCCTACTTTCCCGCGCGTATCGATCGCGTATGGATGAGCCCGCCCACCGCCAATTGATCGTCAAGGCCCTGGGCGTGACCTTGGGCCGGCGGTACAACGAGTTCGTTGAGCCAAGTCCCTGCGGACGGAGGATCTGCCATGACACTCATCGAGGATCTGATCGACGTTGCGGTGGCATCGGGTCCCGATCCACGATCGGCCGTGGATCTGATCGAGCCTCCTGCGCTCGATCCCTTCCACCCGCCGGTGGCGTTCACCCCGATTGCCGACACCGTCGCGCGAGCGCAGGTAGCGGTGTCGGGCACGGTGACCTCGTGTGAGGTCTGCGCATGGGCCGGCGGGTCCACCCTGGAGGTAACCCTCGACGACCCGACCGGCTCGTTGGTCTTGGCGTTCCTCGGCCGGCGGAACGTGGCGGGCATCCGCGTGGGCTGTCACCTCATGGCCGGTGGGCGCGTGGTCCTCCACCAGAATCGTCGGTCGTTGCTGAACCCCTACTACTGGCTCGTGGCTGACCGGTCGGGCCAGAGCTAGGCCCGACGGCTCCCGGAACACGTCGTTGCTGTTCCGTGGCCCCCACGCACAGAGGGAGACGCAGGGGTTTGATGTGCTGAGCACCTGGTTCGACGCCGCCTTGGTCGCCTCGTTGGCACCCGGGGCGCTCTGGCTCGGCACCCGCTACGAGACCTGGCGCCGCGACTCCAGCCCGACGGGCGAACGCCACTCCACCACGGAACGACCGTCCGCGGCGGCTCGTCTGCCCACCGCTACGGCGCAGGAGGAACTGACGACGCGATCGACGTGGCGCAGCGCCGCCCTCGTCGGCGTCGCGGTCGTCGATGGTGAACTGCTCGTGGAGCTCGCACCCATCGGGGCATCTGGATCGATCACGAGAGGGTCGGAGGTGATGTGGCTGTGTGGGCGGGCCGATCGAGTCCAGATCAACGCGGCGGAGGTGCGCTGCCGCTCCTCCGAACCTGTGCGCTACCTCGAGGCGGAACCAGACCACGTGGTGCTGGATGTGGGTGCGCTGAGCATTCCGCTGGCCCGCCCGACGGGCGAGGGGCGTCCCGGCTGAAGGGCCCTCGGACGAGGGACGTCCCATCCGGGAACGAGGGCTCGCCGCCCTCAGACCGCATCGGACCCGCGCTCCCCGGTTCGAACCCTCACCAGCTCGTCCAGCGTCGAGACCCAGACCTTGCCGTCACCGATCGCATTGGTGCGGGCGTTCTCGACGATGGTGTCGACCACCGCCGCGGCGACGTCGTCATCGACGACCAGATCGAGGCGCACCTTCGGCAGGAAGTCGATGGAGTACTCGGTACCGCGATACACCTCGGTGTGCCCGCCCTGGCGGCCGAAGCCTCGCACCTCGCAGACCGTGAGGCCGGTGACGCCGGCCTTGACCAGCTCCTCCCGCACCTGGTCGAGCTGGTACGGCTTGATGATGGCAGTGATGAGCTTCACTGTGCACCTCCCGAGGTTGTGGTGGGGTCAGCCGGGGCGGCCGAGCGAACGTGGTCGGGGTAGGCCCCCGAGTGGCCGGTGGTGAGCACGAAGTCCGGGTAGCACAGCGCCCCGAACTCCGGCACGTCGAGTCCCTGGATCTCGGCCTCTTCCGACACCCGGATCTTCATGAACCGCTTGGCGATGGTGAAGATCAAGAAGGTGCAGGCCACCGGGAACGCGAAGCCGATGATCACGTGAGCGATCTGGGCCCACATCTGGCCCCAGTCGCCGTAGAGGATCCCCCTCACATTGCCGTCGACCCCGTTCCACCCGGAGCCGTAGGTGCCATCGGCGAAGATCCCGACCGAGATCACCCCCCACGTACCGCACACGGCATGGACCGAGACCGCTCCACAGGGGTCGTCGACGTGGGCGACGTGGTCGAAGAACCAGACCGAGTAGCAGACGAGGAACCCGGCTACGAGGCCGATCACACACGCCGCCCATGGTGCGATGAAGGCGCAGGGAGCGGTCACCGCGACCAGCCCGGCCAGCATGCCGTTGCAGGCCATCGAGATGTCGGGCTTGCCCCACTTGGCATTGGTCCAGGCGATCGCCGTGACGCAGCCGACGCAGGCGGCGAGCAGGGTGTTGACGGCGACCACCGAGATGCGGAGGTCGGTGGCGCCGAACGTCGAGCCAGGGTTGAAGCCCATCCACCCGAACACCAACACGAGGGTGCCGATCACGACGTACCCCAGATTGTGGCCCGGGAACGCGTTCGGGGTGCCGTCCTTGTTGAACTTGCCGATCCGTGGACCCAGGATGATCGCCAACGACAAGGCGACCCAGCCTCCGGTGGCGTGCACGACGCCCGAGCCCGCGAAGTCGACGGCGCCGTGGCCCCAGCCCATCGAGGTGCCCAGCTTGGCGAGGAAGCCGCCGCCCCACACCCAGTTGCCGTAGATCGGGTAGATGATCGCTCCGATCGCCACCTCGGCCAGCAGGAAGCCGGCGAAGCTGATGCGCTCGGCAATGGCGCCGATGATGATGTAGCCCGCCGTTTCCATGAACACCACTTGGAAGAGGAACATGGCCATGACGCCGACGTCGTAGCCGTGACCGGTCTGCAGGAAGAAGCCGTGCGTTCCGATCAGTCCGGCGTTGCCGTGCGGGAAGAGCCCCGACAGCGGCGCCAGACCTCCGAGGTTCGCCACGGGCGCCACGCCACCGAACTGGAAGGCGAAGCCACAGACGAAGTAGGCGAGCAGGGCCACCGCGAAGGATGTGAGGTTCATCATCATCATGTGGCCGGCGTTCTTGGCTCGGGTGAGCCCGGTGACCAGGAACCCGAATCCCACCTGCATGAACAGGACCAGGAAGCCGGTCAACAGCAGCCACGTGAAGTTGATCGAGACTCGGAGGTGACCGCTCTCGTTCGCCAGCTGGTTGATTCCTACCTGCGACATGGGCACCTTGCCGCCCGGAAACGAGTCGGCCGCCACGCCCGTGGCCGTTCCCGCCGCATCGCCAGCGTGACCCGAATAGTGGGCCCCGACCACGCACAGCACGATGAACGTCAGCAACGTCATCGCGATCAAGGTCTTTCCTCTGGACACGCTGGCCCCTCCCTCAGGTTCCTCCGCTCGAATCCTTAGGAAGGTATGAAGCAGCCGTTTCAGGAGTAGGTCGTCTACATGTCGACACTGTTAACAGGGCGTCGGACCCCGAGGGTGCCTCACGAGTGGTCGTGAGACCCCGGACCGACCAAGCGGTACCCGACCCCGGCCTCGGTGACGATGGCGGGTCGGCCGGGACCCTCGCCGAGCTTGCGGCGCAGCGCGTTGATGTGGACTCGCAGCGTGGAGGTCTTCTGGAGATCGCTGGTCTGCCAGACCCGGTGCAGGAGGGTGCCGTGGGTCAGCACCCGACCCTGGTTGCGGACCAGCTCCGCGAGGAGCGCGAACTCCTTGCGAGGCAGCACGAGCGGCTCATCGCCGAGTCGAGCGACGTGGCCCACGGCGTCGATCTCGAGGTCTCCGACGCGGATCGTCGACGAACTGGAGGCACGGTCGAGGACCTCACGATGGCGCAAGGCGACGTTGATGCGAGCAAGGAGCTCGCGCATCGAGAAGGGCTTCGTCACGTAGTCGTCCGCGCCGAGTTCGAGGGCCGCGACCTTTCGGTCCTCATCGCCATCTGCGCTGAGCACGACGATCGGGTTGCGGTACCAACGCCGCAACTGCCGGCACACCTCGGCTCCATCGACGTCGGGGAGACCGAGGTCGAGGATGATCACATCGGGTTCGGTCTCTGACGCCACGAGCAGCGCGGCGCGGCCGAGCCCGGCCTCCATGACCTCGAAGCCTCGGGATCGAAGGGTGCCCGCCAAGAGCTCGATGAGGACGGCGTCGTCCTCGACGATCAGTGCCGTCGGCACCGGAACATCACCGGATGGGGATGGTGAGGGCGAAGGACGCTCCATCGAGGGGGGACTCACCGACCGAGATCCTACCGCCATGCACCTCGGCAACGGCCTTGCAGATCGCCAGCCCGATGCCCTCCGCTCCGGCGTCAGCACCTCGTGCGAACGGGTCGAAGATCCGGTCGCGGTCCGCGCGTGCCACGCCCGACCCGCTATCGGACACCGAGAACGTGACCCGGTCCTCGTCGACGTGGGCGGCGACCAGCACGCTGCCGCCCGGCCCGCTGTGACGAATCGCGTTCTCGACGAGGTTGGTGAGCGCTTGGTCCAACAGCGCGTGGTCAGCCAGCAGGGTCGGCATCCCGGCAGGGACGTCGACGCTGAGGTCCACCGTCCCTGCCGAGCGCTCGAGCCGGGCGACCACGCCGGACACCATCTGGTCCACGTCGACAGGCTGGCGGCGTGGCTCGAGCCGGCTCGCTTCGATGCGGGCCATGCTCAGGAGGTTGCCGACGAGGCGATCGAGGCGGTCCGCCTCCGAGCTGACGATCTCCAGCATCCGTCGTTGATCGGCCGAGGTGCGTTCGACCAGCCCGTCCGCGACGTCTTCCAGCTCCGTGGCCGCGGCACCGATGGCCGCCAGCGGCGTGCGGAGGTCGTGCGAGACCGACCGCAGCAGGGCCCGCCGTTGCTCGTCCACCTGAGCCATGGCGTGCACCCGATGGGCCACGACCGAGCCCACGGTGAACGCCACGATCGAGAACACGACCACCGCCACCGAGTCCTCGGTGAAGGTGATCGTCAGGGTGCCGACCGGCGGCACCAGCAAGATCAGCGCCAGGGTGGCGAACCCAGCAACGATCCACGCCGGGCGGCGCCCACCGAGCACCGCGGTCGCCATCACGGGCACCACCAACAGCAACGCCAGCGCGGTGTGCCCTCCCGCTCGATCCATCAACAGCGGGCTGATCGCCGCCAGGAGAGCAATCCCACCCAGGCCGATCAGGGCAGCGGGCACCGCGGTGACCCCACGTGCGAACGCCGCACGCAACCTCGACCCAGGCGCCATGACCCCAGCGTGCCAGACACCCGCGGACCGAGAAGCCTGCGCCGGCCGCCGGGACCTGCACCTCACCGCCGGCACCTACGCTCGCAGTCGCCGGTCGCTTCGCGACCAACCGCACTCGCGAGCGACTCGTCGCTCGCCCGACCGGTCGGAGGAACCGATGGGCAACGTCCACACCAGGGCCTACAAGAACGGCAAGCTCGACGCCGAGGACTTCCCCCTCGCCGAGGTCTCCGACCACCTCGAAGATCCCGACCAGATCGTCTGGGTCGATTTCTGCGACCCCACCAGGGAGGACCTCCACCTGCTCGCCGATGAGCTCGACCTCCACGAGCTCGCCGTCGAGGATGCCCTCGGACCCCATCAGCGCCCCAAGCTGGACCACTACTCGACGCACCTGTTCCTCTCCTGCCACGCCGTGCGGGTCGATGGCGAAGCCGGTGCGCTCCAAGAGACCGAGATCGACGCCTTCATCAACGAACGCTGGCTGGTCACCGTCCGCAAGGACGAGGGGTTCGCCATGGCACCGGTGCTCGCCCGCTGGGATCGCTCCCCCGACCTCGCCGCCAACGGGGTCAGCTTCTTGCTGTACGGCCTGCTCGACGTCGTCGTCGACGGCTACTTCGACGCGGTCCAGGCCTTCGACGACTTCTACGACGAGATCAGCGAGGGCATCTTCTCCGAACGGGCCCTCGAGCCCGCCGACCAACGCCACTGGTTCAAGATGCGCCGCGCACTGGTCCGGTTCCACCGCCTCGTGGTGCCCATGCGCGAGGCCGTCAGCGGCTTGATGCGCCGGGAGCACTCGGCCGTCTCCGAGAACCTCTACCCCTACTACCAGGACGTGTACGACCACATCCTTCGGGTGAGCGAGTCCACCGACGCCCTGCGGGACCTGGTGTCGACGATCGTGGAGACCAACCTCAGCCTGCGCGACTACCACCAGAACCAGGTGATGAAGAAGGTGACCAGTTGGGCCGCCATCATCGCGGTCCCCACCCTCATCACGGGCTACTACGGCATGAACGTCCCGTACCCGGGATTCGCCAGCCACAACGGCGTGTGGATCTCCGCCGTGCTGGTGGTCATCTTGTCCACCGCCCTCTACCTCTCGTTCCGGCGCCGAGACTGGCTCTAGCGACGGAGCGGGCGAGGGTCTACGAAGAGCTGAACCGGCGCACGAGCTCGGCCACGCGGGCGGGCTCCTCCACCTGAGGCAGACCGCTCGGGAGGTGATGGACGTCCGCGCCGGCACGGACCCAGGCGGAGGCTTCTTCGCCTTCGGTGAACCCCTGGCCATCGGCCCAGATCACGTGCGGTCGGACCGCCGCCACGTCGGCCGGCCTGAGGTCGATCGACAACTGGTCGAACACGAAGGCGAGCTGCAGGTGCTTCGCGCCCGCGGCCCGGCCCGCGTCACGAGTGGCCTCGAGTTCGTCCTGGTCGAGCACGTCGGGGTCTTGGTACGTCATGTGCCGTTGGAACCACGACACCGACGGCCCCGAGGTGAGGGCCCAGACGAACGCATCGCCCACCGGGGTCCGGCGGAGGGCCTCGTAGGCCACCGCGACGACGGGACGACCACGATGCCCTTCGCGCGGTCGGCCGAGTCCCGTGGGGGTGATCAAGGTGAGCGAGGCGACCGACTGACCCTGGGCGACGGCGCGCAGCGCATGGGCGCCGGTGAGCGAGCTCGCCACGACGTGAGCGTCGTCGCCCACGTCCGCGATCAAGGCTCGCACCACATCGGTGACCACTGCGGCGTCGTAGGACCGGTCGGGCCGGTCGCTCGCTCCCGCACCCAGCAGGTCGGGCACCCGAAGCCGGAACTCGCCCGCCAGCTCGGGGATGAGCCGACGCCACTCGTAGTCATGGGCTCCGGCGTAGATCCCGTGGAGGAGCAACACCGTCTCCGCTCCCTCCGGGCCGTACGCCGACCACCGCATCTGGTGCGACCCGATCGAGGTCGACCCCTTCTCCCTTGCCGTCGTCTCACCTGCGGTCACGACCTCGGTTCCTCCTCCTGGAGCGGACACACCATCTCTACCCGTGGCCGGCGAGGTTGAGCCCTCGCTCGTGGCGTGCGCCCGAGGTCAGGACGTTCGACCCTGGTCCCCGACCACGGCTCAACAGACGATGGCATCGAGGAGGTCACAGACCATGCAGACCATCAAGCAGGCGGCGGCCGAGTTCCTGGCCAACGAGCGGATCGCAGTCACCGGTGTGTCCCGAAGCCCCAAGGACCACGGCGCCAACACGGTCTTCCGACGGTTGCGCGACCGCGGCTACGACGTGTTCCCGGTCAATCCGAACGCCACGGAGGTCGAGGGCGCCACCAGCTACCACGACCTCCACAGCATCCCCGGCGGGGTCGAGGCCGTCGTGATCGCCACCGCCCCCGACAAGGCCGACGACACGATGCGGGAGTGCGTCGAGCTGGGTATCACCCACGTCTGGATGCACCACGGCCCAGGCCCGACCAGCGTCTCACCCACGGCCACCGCGCTCGGCCGCGAGCACGGCGTCACCGTGATCGACGGCGGCTGCCCGCTCATGTTCGGGCCAACCGCGGACCTGGGTCACAAGGTCATGCGGGTCGTGCTGGCCGGCCGGGTGCCGCACGAGGTCTGACCCGCCCGGCTCACGGATCGGATCTGACCCCGATGGGGGACCAGGGCGATTGCCAGTCGTTGTCCACGTCGGCTGAAGGGTCGAACCCCTGGGTGGCCCACTTGGACCGGTACCCCTTGCCGAGGTGCTCGACCACATCGCCCGTCTGGTAGCCGACCTTGCGGCTCCACTCGGGGTAGGTCCCCTTCGCCAGCGTCGGCGGTCCGGCGGGCTTCCTCTCGCCCGGGAGCACCGGACCGAGTCCCCGCCACGGTGAGTCCCACTCATCGGCGACCTTGGCATCGGGCTGGGTGCCGACGTTCCACCACTTGGCGACGTACACCTGGCCCCGCCAGACCACCTTGGCTCCCTCTTCGTACTCTCGGCGAAGGCGCCAGGCGTCGTAGGGGCCGGCCGACTCGTCGACCTGGTGGTCGGTCCGGCCGGCCGGCTCGGCCGCCACGACGGGCACGGTCGCCCCGCCGGTGGCCCTGCCCCCGACCGCTCCGAAGATGGAGGAGAACTCGAGCCGGTCCTGGTCGACCCCGCTGCACGCGTTGTCGGCGATGGCCGGGTCGACGTTGCCGCCGCATGCCACGTCGCGGTTCAGCGACCACATCGAGAATCGGGCGATCCCTCGGTCGACGGCGGCGTCGAAGAGCTGCCGGGCCCCATCGACGGTCAACCGATCGTCCAGCTCGTCGTTCTGTCCGATCATCGGCGTGACCCCAAGGCGTCCGTACGCCTCCGCCGGAGTGAGGGCGAGTCCGTCGGCCCGATACGCGGCCCGGACCTGGGTGGCCGACGCATCGATCCCGCCGACCGAGGCGGCGACGAACGAGGTCGACGAGGGACGGCCGGCTCCGTAGTCCATGGTCATGAGGTTGACGCCGGCCAGGTCGACCCCGGCCCGGAGGAACGACCGGACCGTCGCCACGCCATCGGGCGTGAGCCCGTCGAGCCCCATCGGCAGGGTCAGCCACACGTCGAGCGCGCGCCCATCGGCGCGGCGCTCGCGCTGCAGGTCGGCGATGGCCTCGCCGCGCCGGAGCCGGGCCTTGGGATCGGTGAGCGCCGCGCCCTCGAGGTCGAGGTCGATCGCCTGGAGGTCGTAGCGGTCCACCACAGATCGGTACGCGTGGTTCAGCCGAGCCTGGTCGGTGCACGCTGCCGCGAGCTCGTCGTTCGCCACGCCGCCGAACGACACGACCGCATCGCCCCCGCGAGCCCGGAGCCGGATGAGGCGCCGGTCGAGGTCGAGCGTCGTGGCCGCCTGACCCATCGTGAACGCGCCGCCCCACGACGCGACGCAGCCGGCCTTCCGATCGGCGACCACGTAGGCCAGCACCACATCGCGGTTCGGGTTCACGACGGCGTCCTGGAAGTCCAGGTAGGGAGGCAGGGTCACGTCGACGTAGGGGGCGAACCACTGCGACCGGAGGCGGCCGCGGTTCGCCAGCGTGGTCGACGTGACGTGCACCGTCACCGCTCCCACCGCA
>Ga0209023_10004165_pt1 | contig 16675 bp, 12 predicted proteins | sample LakOneMetagenome_FD_187468 | JGI IMG/M metagenome (GOLD analysis project Ga0209023, IMG submission 187468) | Freshwater and sediment microbial communities from Lake Erie, Canada (SPAdes) (version 2) | ecosystem: Environmental > Aquatic > Freshwater > Lentic | place: Lake Erie, Canada... | reverse complement strand
AGTTCCCGTCGGCGTCGAAGGTCAGCTGACGGTCGTTGAGGGTGCCGACGATCCGGTCGCTGTAGCGCCCGTCGTCGGGCCCGCCGTAGACCGTCATCGACAGATACACCGCGTCGCCCCGGTTGCCGCTGACCCGATAGGTCCGGTTCGGCTCGATGGGCATGCACTGGTAATAGGCGTCGGAGTTGTCGCCGCCCCACTTCAGGTACGGGCCGATGACGTCGGAGAGGATCGGGTTGTCCTTGTCACCCCAGACGTAGGCGTCCACGGCGACCCGCAGCAGCGAGAAGCCCAGCCGGTAGCCGTCGAGCAGATCCTGTTGCGGCAGTGGGGGATCCGCCTCGCACAGCTTGTGCTCGAAGGCCCGCAGCTCATCGAGCAGCTCGTTGTACGCCTGGGTGAGATCCGTCATTGGTCGTCCCTTCTCACGGCTCCCCGGAGTACCAGCGAGCACAACTCCTCGACGAGGTCGGCGGTGTCGGTCCGGCGCTGGACCTGGACGGCGAAGAAGGCCGTCCCGATGAGCAGTTCGTAGAGCGTGCCGATCTCCAGATCCGCGCGCAGCGCACCCTCGTCGATGCCGCGGCGGGCCAGCGCGGTGAATGCCGCGCGGGTCTGTTCGTCCAGCAATTGCTGGGTCCGGATGTGCAACTCCGGGTCGCGGGCCCGATCGGCCAGGATCCCCAGCGCGGCGGCCTGCACCACCGGTTCGGCCCAGAATTCGACTGTGCCACGGACGAATTCACGTATCTCGGCCTCGATGCCACCCGCGCTGTACGGCATCCGGTCACCGGGTTCGCCGAACGCCGCCCCGAACACCACGTGCGCCTTGGACGGCCAGCGACGGTACACGGTGGGCCGGCTGACCCCGGCCTCCTTGGCGATCGCGTCGATGGACACCTGGTCGTAGCCGTCGCGGGTGAGCAGCCGCCGGGTGGCGGCCATGATCGCGTCGTGCGTACGCGGGTCACGCGGGCGGCCACGAGCCGGGTCGGCGGTCACGATGAATATCTTTACACTGCGTAACGTAAATCGGTCAAGGGTTAGTCGCGCGGATGTACCAGGAGCTCGATCCCTACACCGGACGCTGACGTTCTCCAGCTATGCACGGCACGAAATCGTCCAGATCGCCCAGCTGATCGCCTGCAAGGACCGCCTCAAGAAGGGCTGCCACCCGCCACCGCACCAGCTTCACCGTGAGCGAAATCAGTCCGCAGTGGGCCTGTCTGTGACGGTCGGCTATCTCGGTTCGGCCCGCCTTTTGTGTTGATCACGCGCAGCGGGTTGTCTCGTACGTAAGAATCCAAACATCTATTCCCACGCCATGATAATTCCGCTGTGTACTAGTGCGCGCGGATCCTTGAGCTCTATTTTGGTGGGCTGATTGGGGTCGGCGAGATTTGCCTTATAAAACTTCGTCAGTCCGTCGCTTCCCTCTACCAACATGTAGACAGAGCCGTCCACAGGATCACTCGTGAAAGGCTGTTTCAACTCGATTTTGGCATGCTCCGGAAGGAATGGCTGGATGAGATCTCCACACGCATTCGATGGTTCCGTTGAACGTGGCATCGACACGATATTCGGACCGCGGTTCACATAGTTTTCATCGAAATACGTCCGAATATATCGCGTGGAGTCAATGACCCACAGGCCCTTACAGCCGTCCCAGGGAAGCTTCGCCGACCCCATTGGACTGTCAATTCCTGCTGGTTCGCGCTCGGAAGATTCCCGCACGACCGCGAGTTTATTCGTATCAAAATACTTCCATCTATGCGAGGAATCGTCATGGAAGCCGATGAGGTCATCGTCGGTAAAGTATCCGTTGGAAAAGGAGGGCGATGGTGGCGCAAAATCCCCGGTCGCATGTGGAATGACATCGTTGATGCTGATGCGCTGGCCTTTTGCTAAATCGAAATAGGCAACCTCGCCGATGCGCTTGACAGTTCCCCACATAGGATCGATAGCACGTTTATAGTCTTTACTGAATAGCGAACGCTCCAGTTGACCCTGAAATTGGGCATCAGGGGTTCCAGTCATGATATCGCAATGACTAAGCGCCCCCATCGGATACTCGGCGATAGTGACCATGTCGCCGGTCTCAACATTTAGCTTCTTGACGGTTACCGCTTCATCCTGCGCACCCGAACTGTCCATTTTTCCGGATGTACAGTGTCGGAAAACTGGCCCATGAAAACTAGAGGGATCTACCGCAGGGCGAGCCTGTGTCGTCGTTGTGGTAGCAGTCGCTGTTGAGGGTGCAGTGACCATGGGGATCGTCGACTTTTCCGACTTCGAACACCCGACTGCCAGCACAGCGACCGACATAGACGCAGTTAGGACGCGACGAAAGTCCATTATTCCTCCAAAAGTCGGAGTGGCGGTGCGGACATATACAATTATCTGTTGGCACCGCCGATACGAACAGCCGTGAAGAATAGCTAAGCCACCGAACCAGGCCAGTAGCCAATCTTCGGTGGGGCCGCGGACGCTCTCCCGCCAGGCAGCACCCAGTCCGACCAGATATTTGCTGGGTCGACAGGGTAGGCGTCAGGCCATCGAATCTTCACAGCGTCGGCGATTGGATTCCCCGCCACGAACGTGGACGCAGTGGTCGAACAAACGAGTCCCTGGCCCAGCTTGTCGTACGGCTGACCTCCGAAGTAGCTGCATATCTCCTGCACAGAGATGGTTTCTGAAGCCGCCGCAGTCGGTGAGAGAGTGCATGCCAGCCCAGCGCCAACGGCCAGCCAAGCAATGAGTTGTCTATACATGACATCCTCCGTCGGAAATATGTTTGTGGTTATCGAGTGTGTGGATTACTTCCTGGACGCGTCGTGTCCGTTCCTTGAATGGCGGTCCCACGGGTCAGGAAACCACCTGGCCATTGAGAAACGCAGTCAGCGCGCTGCGCAGGCTGTTCCAGTGCGAAGAGGCGTCGACGTCGAAAAAGAGACCGACGTCCTCGTATGTTGACCGGGTTCCGTGAACGCCAATATTCGCTAAGTCGGCGAGCACGACCGGGTCGAAGTCGTTCGGCGTCGCAACCAGGTACACATTCTTGTTGACCACTGAATTTACAACCCCGGCGACCCAGGTCAACGACGACCCCCAGTCGACCGCTTTGGGGAGCCTGGGGATGGGATCAGCGGCATCCTCCAAGTGCACCGTCGGGTAACTGTCTATTTGGACTAGTGGGGATCCGTAGGTAACGACGGCTTTGATCTGGTTCTGGAGACCATATTTGGCTGCGTTGGTGGCGATATTTTGCGCGTCCATGCCGCCTTGGCTATAGCCCACCAGCAATATCGGTTCGTTTGAATCCGTCATCGCAGCCTTGATGACGGCGATCTGACCCTCGTCGACAATTCCCGCAGCTGATGGAAGGTTCTTGATCACAGATTGGTCACCGGTCAGGGTATGCGTACCGGCGATATACACAATGAGAGATTCTTGGCCGTTGACGAGGACGTGCTGGGTGTAGACACCGTGCTGGAGGCTCTTGCCGCCGATGCCGTCCATCGCATCCCGCAGAGTCTTGTAAAGGTCCTGTGTTCCCGCCGGCCCGGCCTCATATGGCACTGGCATGACCTGCATCGTGATCATGCCGGTGCCGCTGCTGACCCCATTGGTTGCGGTGTAGGTGAACGTGTCCGTTCCGATGTAACCGGTGTCGGGGGTGTAGGTGATTTTGGAGCCGTCGAATGTCGCAACGCCGTGCGTCGGAGTCGAGACGCCTGTGATTGTCACACCACTGCTGGGCTTGAACGGGTTGACTGTCGGGTCGAACGTTGCCGGCGTATCGACGTACGTGGAATCCCTATAATTGCCAGCAATACCGGCCGATGGGAACACGAGCTTGGTTGAGTCGATCACCGTCACGACGCCACGACCGCCCTGGAAGACGTATGCGTACCGGCTGTCGGTATTTACCCCGACTACCGGGCGACCGCCGCCGATGGTGATGGTCGTCGTTTCCCCCGTGACGGGCTCAATGATCATGGCCGTGCTGTCGCCGGTGGAAGACGTTGTCGTCACATAGGCGTAACGGCTGTTGGCCCATACCCCCACAACCGTGCCACCGGTGGCGATGGTGGTTGCGGTGCCGGTCGCGGGGTTGATGATCAAAACAGAGTCACCGTAGCCAGACTTGATATAAGCGTAGCGGCCGTCCGGGCTGACAACCAGGGGTTGCGCAGAGTTGCGTTCGGTTTGCGTGGCGATGGTGGTTGCGGTGCCGTTGGCCGGATTGATAATCGAAACGGTGTCCTGGGTGCGGTTCCTGACGTAGGCATAGAGGCTGTCCGGGCTGACAACCAGGTAGTCGCCGTCACCCGAGCTGCTGCCGGTGGCAATGGTGGTTGCGGTGCCGGTGGCGGGGTTGACGATCGACACGGTACCGCTCTTGGAGTTGGCGACGTAGGCGTAGCGGCTGTCCTGGCTGACAACCACGTTGTTCGGGCCGCTCCCGGTGGCGACAGTGGTTGCGGTACCGGTGGCCGGGTTGATGATCGACACGGTACCGCTGTTGTAGTTGGCGACGTAGGCGTAGCGGCTGTCCGGGCTGACCACTAGATCCCTCGGAGCGCTCCCGGTGGCGACAGTGGTTGCGGTACCGGTGGCCGGGTTGATGATCGATACCGTGCCGCTGTTGTAGTTGGTGACGTAGACGTAACGGCTATCGGGGCTTACAACCAAGCTAGCGCCGCCGGTTTCGACTAAGGCGACGGTGGTTGCGGTGCCGGTGGCCGGGTTAATGATAGCTATCTTGTCGCTGCTCAAGTTAGTGACATAGGCGTAACGGCTATCGGGGCTAACCACCACGCTGTAACTGCCGCTCCCTGTGTCGATGGTGGTTGCGGTGCCGGTGGCGGGGTTGATGATCGAGACGGTGCCGCTGTTGTAGTTGGTGACGTAGGCGTAGCGGCTGTCCGGGCTGACCGTCAAGCTTAGGGCGTAGTAGTCGAGGGCTTTGTCGCCGACGGAGATGGTGGTTGCGGTGCCGGTTGCGGGGTTGATGATCGAGACGGTAGCGCTACCGCGGTTGATGACGTAGGCGTAGCGGCTGTCCGGGCTGACCACTAGATCCCTCGGAGCGCTCCCGGTGGCGATGGTGGTTGCGGTGCCGTTGGCCGGGTTGATGATCGAGACGGTGCCGCTGTTGTAGTTGGTGACGTAGGCGTAGCGGCTGTCCGGGCTGACCACCGTCTCCAGTTGACCGTTGCCCAAGAGAAAAGTGGTTGCGGTGCCGGTTGCGGGGTTAATGACAACGGTACCGCCGTTGGTGGTGCCGTAGGCGTAGAGGCTGTCCGGGCTGGCGACGAAGTAGGCGGCATCAGGGGCAACGGTGAAGCCGGTATCTGTGAATGCGCCCGTTGTCACGGTGCCCGTGATGACAGTTCCGTCAACAACGGTGCCGGCGGTGGCGTGATTGATCGCCGAGATCGTGTTGTCGTAGTTGCTGGTGACGCTCAGGTTGCCCATGGCGTCGATGGCGACGGTATTCGTGTCGACGCCGACGGGAATAGTTGTGGTCGAGGCATTTTGGGGATTGATGATAGTGAGACTGTCTGATCGACCGTTGGTGACGTAGAGCTTCCCGCCGGGCGCTATCGCGATGCTGTTCGGGTTAGTCCCGGTTGCGATGGTTGTGGTCGTGAGTGTGTGGGGGTCGATGGTGGTCACGGTGTTGGTACCGGTGTCGGTTACGTAGATGGAACCGTTGGCGCCCACAGTGATTGCAGTAGGTGTGGTGCCGACGGAGACCGTCCGGTCCTCATAGGTAGTTGCGGTGGGAGTCAGGATGGTGATGGTTCCGGCGATGGGGTGGGTGACATAAACCATCCCGTCGGTGTTGACGGCGATGCCGTAGGGGTTGGCGCCAGCGTTGGCGATCGTTGCGAGTGCATCACCGTGCTCGGGGTCTATCACTGTGACGGCGTTGGCGCTGAAGTCGGCGAGGTAGATGCGCCCGTCGGTTCCGGCGGCGATACCGGTCGGTGTGCCGCCGGTGGTGATCGTGCGGGCAAGGGTATTGGTGGTCGCATTGATGACGCTGATGGTGCCGTCGCTGGCGTTGGCAACGTAGATAGATCCGTCGGCCCCGATTGCCAGGCCAATCGGGGAGGCACCGACGCCGATCGTGGCTATGGTGGTGCCCGTGTGGCTCAGGACAGTGACCGTGCTGTCGGCGCCGTTGGCGACCCAGACCCGGCCGTCGGTGCCGACCGTGACTGCGCTGGGCGAGGCTCCGACGTGGACGGTGGAGGTCGACGAGTCGCCCGGTCGGATCACCGAGAGTGTGCTGGCGCCGGAGTTGATGACGTAGATGCTGCCGTCGACACCTACGGCGACGCCGACAGGGCGACTGCCAGCCCGTTCGAGGACGGCCACCAGAGTGTCAGCGGACACCGTCACCGGCGCTGACACCGCCACCGGGGTGGAGGTGCGTCCATCGCTGACGGTGACGGTGAACTCTGCGGTCAGTGAGCTTTGGCCGCTGTACGCGGCGGTCAGCGCGGTTGCTGTCGGGGTGTAGACCCAGGTACCGGTGGTGGAGTCGACCACAACGCTTCCGAGGTGTGCGCTCGGCGTGGTGCCGACGGTGTAGGTGAGCCTGTCGCCATCGGGATCGCTGACGTTGACAGCGCCGGTGAGGACGCCGGTTGCCTTGTCAACGGTGAAGCTGAATGCGTTGTCGCCGACCACGGGTGCGTGGTTGTCGTCGCCGGTGAGCGGCGGCGCGATGCCGACGGTGACGGCGATTGCCAGGGTGCCGCCGCGCCCGTCGTCGACGGTAACGATGAAGCTGTCGTGCGTGTCCGCTGCACTTGCCCCTGGGGCCCCGGCCGCGTGCCGTGCGGCATCGGTGGGGGTGTAGATGAAGGTGTTGCCCACCAACGTGATTGCACCTTTGTCAGTGGTTGACGGTGCGCTGTAGGACAGCGTGTCGCCGTCGATGTCGGTGGCGCCTACTGTCCCGGTCACCACACCGGTTGCGGCGTTAGGCGCGCCGACGCTGGACGAGCCGTTCGTCGGGGCATCGTTGACCGGAGTGATGGTGACCGAGACGGTGGCGGTAGCGGTGTTGCCGCCATCGGACACGGTGTAGGTGAAGGTGTCGGTCCCGTTGAAGTTGGCGGCCGGTGTGTAGGTGATGGTGCCGTTGGCGGCCAAGCTCGTCGAACCATGGGCCCCTTGCGTGGTGGCGGTGATGCTCAACGGGTCGGCGTCGTCATCAGAGTCGTTGGCCAGCAGGGTGTTTGCGGCGATCACCAATGGGAGGTCTTCGGCGGTCAGCACTGCGTCATCGGCCGCTGTTGGGGCGTGGCCTACCGCTTCGGGTGTTGGGTTGAGGATCGCGGCAATGACGTCGAGTGCGACGGTGACGGTTCGGGTGAGCACCGCCGCGGTGCCGGTGACGGCCGCATCGAGCACGGTGATCGTGGTGGTGGCCACCGCTCCGGCGAATGTCAGAGTGGCGGTGACGGTGTTGTCGACGAGGCTAATCGTCGTCGTAACGGCTTGGCCAAGGAAGCTTGCGGCCCCGACGAGGAGATTCCCCAACGGTGTCGGGTTGTGGGTGAAGAGATTGTTGACGGCGTTCACGGTGGTGGTCACTGCGTAGTTGACCAGGGTGCCGACCGCGTGTATCGCTCCGCTGATCAGCTGGATACCTGCGGAGATGGCGAAGTTCACTGCTGCCGAACCGAAATCAATCGTCGCATTGATGAAGGTGACGGTGTTGGTCAGGGTGTGGCTGATAAAGCTGAGGGCCCCACCTACCAAGCTGCCTACGGTTTTGATGGCCGCCGAGATTGGTGTCCCCTGCGCGTCGACCGCGATGATGCCGGGACCTTGAGCGGGCACGGCGACGTCCTGCGTCGAAAAGGCCTCGACTGCAGCAGATGCGATCGTCTGTTCGGTTGCAATCGTGTGTTGAGCGCTGGCGACTAATTCATCGCTTTCGCTGAGTTCGCGGCGAGCTGCGGCCAAGAGCACCCATTCGGCGGGCGAGTCGACCGGGATGTCACCCGGCGCATTCGTCCCCAAGAGTGAGGACGCCACGGCGCCTACGAGATCGTCGGTCGTCTCAGTCGGCGCACCATTTGGCTCTGTCGTAGCGGTCGTTGACTGCCCGATCACCACCTCAGAAGGTATGACCGCCACGATGTCGGATGCTTCGGCGTCGTCGTTAGTGCGAGACGCCAGCTCGGTCACAAGGTGGGTCGCGGCTCCGCTATCGCTGGCCTGCAGGTCGGGTTCCTGTTCGGCTGTGTTGGCGACCTTTTGATCGCCTGCAGATTCGAGAACGGGGGCATCCGGGGCGTGGCTGCGTTCGTGGCCGTCACCCGAGCCAGTCGCCAATGTATGTTCGTTAGGTGTCGTGACGACCGATTCTGCGGAAGAAACCGGATCAGAGTCATAGTGTTCATCGACCCGGTCGGCTGCCGGCGACGCAGAGTCAGCATCAGAGTCTTCAGAGTCGGACGTCGGTTTGGCCGTTCCGGCTCGCTCTGTGTCATCTGTCGATGGTTGTACGTTCTCCTCTGAGGGAGTACTCGGGGATCCGCCGCTCTTTAAGCTTGCTGATGAGACGTCCGATGATGAGGACGGGTCCGACGCCGAGCCGCCTGAACCCGTGCTGCTGCCACTCGTTGATGACGAAGTGCTGCGGTTCGGTGAGGAGGCCGAGTCGGTGTTGCTGCTCGAGTCGGCCCCGTTGTCGGTGGCATGGGCAAGTCCGGCACCGTTGGCCAACGCAACGCCCATCCCTAGGGTCAGCGCCCCCGTGCCGAGCCATCGATATGGTTGGCGGCGGGGCCGTTTTGCACTTGCAGCGGTTTTGTTGACGCGACTATGCCGATGTCGACCCGACACCCATTTCCCCCTCGAAGCAAGTCTGTGATGATGCCAGCCGTCTTGCTGATAAACACCTGAGAGATATATAGCAGTAGGTGAGCAGCAATGCGGAACGAACTCAGCAAAGTCATCTGATCAACCGACATGGGGTGGTGAGCCGAGCAGTGCGCTACCTTCTGGAACCAACTGCCGGGTCAACTGCCGGGTAGTGCAGGGAACCAGATTGTCTCTGGACTCTGAACATGAGTCCGGTTTCGTGCTCGGTGGTCGTGGGGAGAACGAATTGGTTATGCCACGCAAGGAGGTGCTCCCGAGCCCGCCGTCGTCGCGTCAGTTGACACGGCGCGCCGATGTCATTGGTCTGCTGATGCGTCAGGGCGTTTCGCTGGTCGCCTCAGGTGTGGGGCTTACTGACCCGGCTTCGACTGCGTCGTCGGCGGGACGGGTGCTGTTGGTGGCATTGGCGGCATGGTCGGCGCTACGGCTGCTGACACGATCCATGAGCCAAATGGCCATCGTGATCGACTTCGCGGCAATCATCGCAACGTGTTTGAGCATCCCGCAGCTACTTTCGGATCCAGAATTCCCCGCGTACAACACCGTGCCGCAAGTGATCGCCGGCACTGCGGTAGTCAGTTTCTCGGTGGTGTTGCCCGCGGCAACGAGCCTGCCGACGACTGCCCTGATCGCCGTCGCATACGCCTGGGGAGCGTCCGGGCTGATGGGCTGGGCGCACGTTGGTGGTGTCCTTGCGCTGTATTACTTCTTCCTGCAGTGGGCGACTGCGGCGGCAATCCGGCTCATGTTGCTGCGTGCAGCCGACGCGGTTGATGTCGCTCGGCGGGTGCGCCAAACAGCTGAGTTGCGGCAGCGTATCAGCGCAGCCGTGCGAGAGTTTGACCGTGAGCAGTTGGCGCTGCTGCACGACACTGCAGCATCCACGTTGTTGATGGTGGGCCATGGTGCGGCCATACCAGCGTCTCGCCTTGCTGCCCAGGCCGGCCGCGACCTCGAACTGCTCGGTAGAAGTTGGCCAATCGATGACGACAGACCCTTGGACATCGTCCCCGCGTTACGTGCTGACGCAGCGTTGTTGTCGACGCCGACGAGGATCTCTGGCCCCGGCAATGTGTGGTGCGACGCCCGGATTGGCCATGCTGTCATCGGGGCTGCACGCGAAGCCATGAACAACGTTGACCGTCACGCGTACGCAGGGACGCTGTCGATCACCATCGACGTGGACCGGGTGATGTTGGTCGACGATGGTGTCGGCTTTGATTCGAACGCTGCGTCCGCCGGTCACGGATTGCGAGAATCAATTGGCGTGCGGACCCGTCGCGCCGGAGTGAGTTCCACGGTCACCTCGGCACCCGGTCGCGGTACGGTCGTCGAATTGAGTTGGGCCACATCGCCCGCAGTGCTTGCTGAGTTACCGTCTCCCGATTCAGAGGAGTTGATATCCCAGACCCGTCGCCGATACCGCATCGCGATGACCGTGTACGCGCTGGCCAATCTCACTATCGCCGGCGTCCCTGTCATCGACCGGGTTCCCCATCCCACGACCGAGATCATGATGATGCTTGCAGCGGGTGTCTGTGTGCTCATCGGCGGGTCGACGGCTATTCAGAAGAGCGCCAACAGACTCGTGGTGATAGCCGTCCTGCTTGTGATCGCGGTTCTCCAACCCAGCTTGCTTTCTCCAGAATCGGTTGGCGGACATCTGAACTGGACGCAAAACACCGTTGGATGGTGTTCATTCCCGACACTGCTGACCCTGCCGATACGGGCGGGTTCTGCGATTCTTGTTAGTTTGTGGTCCGTCGGCGCAGTTGCGGAGTTCTTCCGCTACCCGTCAGCGGCGACGTTGGTCAACATTGGACTCGGGACGGCCAGTATCCTCGCCGTGCAGCTGTTCGCGCTGTGGTTCAACCACTTGCTGCGCGACGCAGCAACCGACGCTGCGCACGAAGCCAACGCCGCGCATCGCCTGATGGCCCGTTACCGGATCGACCAAGCTCTGCACGATGAATACACCCGTCGCTACGCCAGATTGGTCGAGAACATCGTCCCGCTACTACAACAGATTCAAACCTCCGGAATCGTCGACACCGTGACGCAACGTCGAGCGCGCACCCAATCACGTCAACTACGCACCCTGTTCGATCAGGCAGCATCATTTGACCACCCGGTGCTCCGCGCACTGCGGCCGCTGATCGATGCCGCCGAAGCCCGTGGGACGGACACTGTCTTCGAAGTCAGCGGCCCACTGCCTGATACCGCGGAAACCGACGACCTCGCACCGCTGATCGATGCGGTGGAGCGAGCATTGTCGGCAGCAGCCAGTGCTGCGCGCATCGTGGTCGACGCGCAGGGCACGGCGCTGGGCGTCAGCGTTCTCTGTACTGACATTCCGGACGCTGGCCAAATCGGACGGCCATCGGGCTGCGAAGGCGTCGCCACAGATATGGTGACCTCCGATAACGTGGTGTGGTTTCTGATCCAGTTTGAACTAACCCACGAAAGGCACAGGCTGTGAGCAGAGCGTCGGAGGGTTCGCGTCAACTGACGGTGGCAATTGTCGACGACCATGACGCTATTCACGCCGGGGTGACCGCATGGTTCGCGCAGGCCGACCCCCCGATCGGGGTGACTGCGAGCTACCTGGCGGTCGCGCCGCTGCTTGCGGATTATCCGCAACGAGATCCCGCTCTTGATGTCGTCGTTCTCGACCTCGAACTAACCAGCCGTCAGCCCGACTTCAGTGCGGTTGCACAGCTGCACGATGCGGGGCACCGCGTGCTCGTGCATTCCCATCTCACCCACGACGAAGTGATCCTGACCTGCCTAGACCGAGGAGCGAGCTGCTACGTCGCCAAGACCGAAGGCCGAGAGCACCTGATCAACGGAGTAAAGGCAGCCGCTCAGGACATCGGCTACATCACTCCCAGGATGGCCAACGCCATCGCTAACGACACCCGGCATGGCCGCCCCGATCTCACGGCGCGTGAGCGCGAAGTCCTCGTCGCCTGGTTCCAGACCGAAAACAAAGACCTTGTAAGCAAGCGCCTTTTCCTGTCCCCGAGTACGGTCAACACCCACCTGCAGCGCATCCGCACCAAATACGCCGCAACTGGGCGACCCGCGAACTCAAAGGCCACGCTGCTCGCCCGCGCCGTACAAGACGGAATCGTCAGCATCGACAGCATTTGATGTGGAGCTGACGCTCCGGATGGGCACCGATCGTCCAGCCTCGTGTGGGTTCCACAATCAGGAGTCGATCCTTGAGCCTCCGTCAATGAATACACGTTGCGGATGAGACTTCTGGACCGGCGCGGACGAGCCTCGCGCGAAGATCGCGATCGCCACTTGGGTCGAACCGACGTGCCACCGCCGTCGAAGTCGAGCCCGCTTGGGGTGATTGATCCCTTCTCGAATCCGAGACCATCGTGATCGAGACAGCCAATCAGACCGCTTGGAGAACTGCCGCAGAATTATTCGGCGGCCCCAGCGCTAGCTAGCCTACTGGCGTACCACAGAAGAAGTCTTTGGCCGCACCGATGCCCAGTGGATCAAGTGCATTCTCCAGGGTGCGACAGACAGCTTGAAACGCATCTTGATCCTCCAAGAGATTGTCGCTCGACGCCGCCTCCACAAGGGCGCACGTCGCCAAGCCGTATGTCGATGCGTTCTTTGGAATAGCGCGAACCTGTTCCAAGGCCGCTTCCGTTCCCGGCGGTAGCTTGTTGAAACTGTTCGCGAGCTGGTCTGCGCAGTTCACATTCTTTTCCTGCGCTTGATCGAGCGGCTCTGGCCGCGGGTACTTTGGGCCGACAAGTGGCGCGCCGCCGTCGAGAACGAGCTTTGCCCCCCGTGAGCTACATTCTGGACACACCGGCTCAAACGCGGCTGTCAGATTAAGATCGCTGCTCTTATCGGCAGCGCGAGGCAAATGCGTACCGCATTTTCCGCTAACTACGATTGTATCGAAATCAACCGGACCGAAACGAGCTGTTCCGCTACCGGTATCGTCAAGGACTACGGAACGAGAATCCAAGTTATTCCCAAGCGTCACATCACATCTATTCGCAAGCGGCCCAGCAACATTAAGCGCGTCGTGACGACCGACAATGTCAACAATGATGATCTTGCCCGGCTCTGTCGAAAGTGAGACGTGCCCCATTCCCGGTCCAGAAGGAGCGTCCGCCGACCCAACCGCAATGTAATCGGCCGCGGCTGCGGGCATGTCGCTTACCCATAGCATGTCAGTCGCAGCCAAAGCGACGGCAATACACCTCCGCTGAGACGACTTCCATGCCCGCCTTGTATCCGTCATGAAAGGCTCCCCTACCTGTGAAAATATAGCCTGCGAGGCTGCGCCAACGCTGTGAGATTTATAGCAGCCATCGACAGCGAACGCGGGACATCACGAGAGAGTTCATCCGTTCAACCGACCCCACCCGGCTGCTGGGCCCACAAGTCCTCGGCGCTGCCGAAGGTGGCTGTTTCTCGCCGGCCAGGTATTCGGCCGCTGAAATGCCGGACCACAGAGGCCTTTTCGGCCATCACGAGGATGTGCTCACGGTCCAGTTCGTCCCGGACATCGGCCGGGAACCCCGACGTGGACCACCAGTTCTGCCAGAAGCCGGACACGTCAGATGGCGGCGCAGCCGCCCAGACCGGCCGCGATCTTCTGGGCCTGCTTGCCCGCGACATCGGTGCGAACTCGGCGGGCACCGGATCGCCGGCGGCACTGTCGAATTCGAGCGTGGTCAAGGCCGGCCCCTGCGTGAACAGCAGCACCGTCACCGCCTTGGCGCCATCGGGCGAGGTGCCCGAGACGATCACCGAATCAGATCCGATGGACGCCGGCGCCGGGGTGCTCCCGACGACCGAGCTGCCCAGTGCGGCCTTGGCCCCCTCGAGCGCGGTTGCCGCGGCCGCGGCGTCCGGCAGCACCAGGATGGTGTCACCGATTTCGCGGGTGCCACCGCCATTGGAGAACACCCACCCATAGCTCCGCCCCGATTCGCAGGCGTTCGTTTGGTCGACAGTCAGCTTGTTGCGCGGCGAAGGGCATTGAACACGGCTCGGAGCTTTGTCGGTAGCTGGCGTCCAGTGGTTTCGAAGCAGTGCCGCGTCAGACGGTTCCTGGAATGCCGGTACCGAGTTTCTACTGTGAAACGATGTGCACGGGTTGAGTGCATGACACAGACCTGTGTATCGGTGCCGCGCCCTGTGACCGTCCAACAACGAGCATGTCCCCCGTGGGGCGCTACCGGCGTGAATTGGCGTGAGCGCTCTGGAAGCGCCAACTCGTTGTCGAAGGCCGCGGCGCTCAGGAAACGATCCGCAGGATCCAAGGACATGCCCGTCCTGATCCTGTCGGCGAGTACCTGGCTTACGTGGGGCGCCAAATCCCTTACGGGCGTGTGTGTCCCGGCCACGATGGCTGACACAGGATCACCCGATTCGTAGGGAAGGCGACCCGCTACTAGGCCATACAGCGTGCAGGCCATGGAGTACACGTCGGATTGGATAGACGCCCGCCCGCCCGTGTATAGCTCCGGCGCCCGTATACGCATGTCCCCGTGAGGGTCCGCCGTCCCAGCGGCATCCATGAGGGCTGCAATGCCCAGGTCACCTAGTTTGGCGCTGCCCGACGCTGTCAGGAAGATGTTCTGCGGCTTGACGTCTCGGTGGATCAGACCGCGCTTGTGGCACAGATCTAGGCCGCGTAGTGCGCGACGAACCCAATCGACAGCTAATCCTGGCTCCGCCCCGAGGGGCATTGCCAGTGCGTCGAGTGAGCACTCAGCAAGCGCCGTATCAATGTAGGGCACGTCCACGGCCACATCGGCATTGTTGATCTCAAGAATGTGCTCGCTTCGCAGAGCCGTCAAAATACTGGCTTCGGTCCAGGTTGCTCCGCGGTCGTGGTTGCGGATTAGCTTGAGGGCTACCTCGTAGTTTCTGTTCCCGTCGTACGCTCGCCAGACTTCACCGAACCCGCCGTCACCGAGCAGGCCAATCAGCCGATATCGGTCGGCGAAAATTTCGCCTGCCACCGCCATTGCCACGATCTGTGAGTGTAGGTTCCTGAGTGTGTTTGTCCTGGGATTACGGGTCGCCACGGAGGGGTCGCGTTGGACGATCCGCGGCGTGCTGATCGATCCGGTGACCGGCGCCGTCGCTCCAGCTGCCGTCGATCACTTTCCCAATAAGAGCCACGACGAACCTCTCCAAGCTCACGAAGCCCACGACGCGATCGCGAGCGCACTCCGTGCCCATGAGATCGGGGCGGTCGTACTGCGGGAGGCCGATCATCATCGCCGAGCGGGTCTGACTGCCGGCACGAAGAAAAGGCTGCGTCTTGAAGGCGCCTGCTTGAGCGCGTGTCGCGCGACTGGTGTGCCAGTTTCCGTCATGGACGGCAAAGCCATTGGTGGCGCGCTCGGTGGCAGCAAAGAGGACGCCTGGGCAGCTGCTGAAGCGCTCGGCGTGGCTGACCATACCGTCGACTCTGCCGCCGCAGCGCTGGCAGCGAAAACTCTACTGTGACAATGCTTGAAGTGACGTGACGAAATCGATGGATGGCTCCTCGTCGAGGCCATCGAGATCCGGCCTAACGCGGTCATAGATGACCACTCCGACCCACCATGCTCCGTTAGCCCTCAAGTACGCAGCGCATGAGCGCGTCGCGCCCCCGCTCACCGTTGCAGCCTCGACCACCAGGACCTTTTCCGCAGAATGGGCCTTGTCTGAGAAGGTGAGGGCACCGTCACTAAGTAGTGCTGCCGCGGTAGCCAGCGGTTCCGCTGCTGCGTTTGCGGCGACCATGTGCCGGCAACCAATTCGTGCTGCGGTCTCGATGAGGTCGGCCGCCACACGCCTGAGCGACCCCACGTCTCTAAGTGCGTGCACCGATTGCTGGGCTCGTAACACTCCCGCTGCAAGCGAGCCTGCGGGGATCACATTGAGAGATTCCGCTTCGGGCAGTGCGGCCATTCCGCCTCCTGGGCCTGTCCCACTCGACCACCAACCGGTAATCTGTAGCAAGAAACATGTAACAAGAAATATGTTATAGGGACCCGGGGACAAGGAAGTGGATGCCACGCTCGTCAGTGCCGGGATGTTCGGCAGACCGTGCCGTCTCCCACTACTTCTCTGGCTCATGGACCACCCGAAGGGCCGGATCTATCAATCGGAGCCGCCGACGTCTCTGGGTGCGCGGACTGCGCTCACGCAGGAGCTCGGCCGGTTTACTCACGCGGGGCTACTCGTTGAAGAACGCCCGGATGGGGACCCTAGGGTCTACTACGTCCGCACTGATAGTCCCCTCTGGGAGATCGTCCGGGCGGCCGCGCAAGTCTTAGCGGACGATGACAAGGCTCCTTAATCGGTTGGCCGAATCAAGTTGGCGCGCTTGTTCATCGGGGGCAACGCCCCGGAAATCGCACCATCAGGCTTCACACAGGTCCGGGCGGTAGACAGATGCATCGAACCTTGGGGGGGCCGCTACCGGAGGCGAATTCGACGCCGGCTCAGGCACCTACGCCGTGAACTACGCATGCGACGAGAACCCGCACATCCAGCGGTCGGAGTCATCGTGATGGCGACGATAATTCTGATAACCGCGTGCTTCGTCGCGTACACCCTGATGGCGCACTGAACTCGCCCCCATTTCATTCGGTGAATCGCCCTGGATCCGCCGGAGACTCGGGCTATTGGATTTCGACCAGGGGTTGGTCGCTCCGTTGGGCATCGTAGAACGCGGCTTCGAACTCGGCCGGCGGGAGGTCGTCGAGGTAGCCGTGTA
>Ga0209023_10004164_pt1 | contig 16682 bp, 22 predicted proteins | sample LakOneMetagenome_FD_187468 | JGI IMG/M metagenome (GOLD analysis project Ga0209023, IMG submission 187468) | Freshwater and sediment microbial communities from Lake Erie, Canada (SPAdes) (version 2) | ecosystem: Environmental > Aquatic > Freshwater > Lentic | place: Lake Erie, Canada... | reverse complement strand
GAAAGATCAGCTCCCCAAAATAATGGTCCTCGAAATGGGCGCGGAGCTGCATTAGCTCGGCATCGGGCACGATGCGTCCCTTCGTCTCCTTTCCCAGGGCGTCGGTGACCAGTTGCCGCGCCCGGTAGATGTCCGTGCCGTCCTCAAAGACGACCGTGACCTGGCTCAGGCCGTAGCGCGAGACGGATCGGGTGTAGCTGAGGCCGGGCACGCCGGCGATGGCGGTCTCGACCGGGAAGGTGATGCGTTGTTCGGCTTCGAGCGGCGAATAGCCGGGCGCCTCCGTGTTGATCTGGATCTGGACGTTGGTGATGTCGGGCGTGGCGTCGATGGGCAGCTTCTGGAAACTCCAGACGCCGACCGCCGCCGCGACCAGGACGAGCGCCATGACGACCCAGCGGAACCGGATCGACAGCGCGATGATGCGTTCAAGCATGATGCGCGCGCCCCCTTAGTGGTCGTGGCTCGCGCCGGACTTGTCGATGTCCGCGCGAATGAGGAAGGCGCCGTCGACGACATAGGTCGTGCCGGGCTCGATGCCGCCAAGAACCTCGGTCCACTCGTCGGTCCGACGGCCCAGATCGAGCATCCGCACCTCGTATGTGTCGCCGACTTTGGCGTAGACGACGGTGAAGTCGCGGAACGGCTGCAGGGCCTTGGTCTTGACCGCCAAGGGAACTTCGCCTGCCCCGACCTGGACGACGCCCGACACGCCCAGACCCGGTCGCCAGGCGCCCGACTGGGCCCCCAGGTGGACATGGGCCACCATCGTCTGGCTCATCACGTCCGCCGACGGCAGGATTGCCTCGATCGTCGCCGTGGTCCGGCTGTCGCCGGCCAAGCTCTTGACCTCGACACGCTGGCCGACACGGACGCGTTCGGCGTCACGCGGATAGAGGAAGAACTCCGCGTGCAGTTGGGACGGGTCGCCGATCTCCAGCATGGGCTGGCCGCCGCCGGTGATCTGGCCGGGGTTGGCGTTCTTGACCGTGATCACGCCCGAGATCGGGGCTGTGACCGTATAGGTCTGCAGGCTTTCGCTGGACTCGACGCGTGCCAGGACCTGGCCGCGCCGGACCGACTGACCCAGTTCCACGTTCATCGAGACGATCCGACCCGGATAGCGGGCATGGACCTCGGCCTTGCCCTCGGGCTTGATCTCGACCCGACCGTTCAGCGGCAGGGTCTCTCCCAGCACCGCCGGCCCGACCCGTTCCGTCGTCACACCGCCGGCCTGAGCCGCCTGCGCGGTGATCGTGGTCCGTCCCTCATAGGACTGATAGGTCCAGTTGGACCGATTGCCGGCCCGGACCGCATTGACCGAGACGTCGAACGAGTGAGGCTCGAACACGACGCCGGGGCTGGCCAGATAGTCGTTCTCCGGGGTGAAGACGAACCGATCCACCTTCGGCCCCAGACGGCTCAGGGCCATTGTGACCTGGACCTGACGCGGATCCAGCGGCTTGTCGTTTTGGTACGGATAGAGGCGGAAGAGCGGTTCCGGACCTTCTTCATAGATGGTCACTTCCAGGGCGAAGTCGCCGTCGCGGAGCAGACGACCGTTGTGCGGGCCGCGCTCGTAGTCGGCGGCGGCGGCCGCCGCCTCCTCGGCGGTCGGTTCCGCCTTCTCCGTGCCGCCGCCGCAGGATGCCAGGGCAAGAGCCAGAACGGTTACGGCCGCGCCATAGGCGAGCCTGGGGGTTCGGATGCTGTTCATGGTTGGGTCTCCAGGCCGAGCAAGTCGGCGTGCGCTCCGGTCAGCCGGTCGAGGCGGGCGCGGTCGTTGTGGAAGGCCTGCAGCACGGCCACGCGTCGGGCGCGGGCCTGCAGAAGGGCCGTATGGGCGGACATGACGTCGTTGTAGGTGAAGCCCCCTCGGGCGAAGCCGTCGCGGACCAGGGTCACGGCCCGTTCCGCCTGAGGCAGGGTCTCCTCGGAAATCCGCCGCGCTTCGTTGGCCTGGGTCAGAAGCAGGACCTGCAGACGGGCGATCTCGCGATCCAGTTCGATCCGGCGCGCGTTCATGTCCGCCTGGGCGGCGACGCCTTCGGCCCGTGCGCGGTCGATGGCACCCTGGTTCGTGTCGTAACGCTGCAGGGGAATACTGCCCCCGAACACCAGCGAGACGTCGTTGGCCCACATATGCCGTACCCCGACGCTGACCGTCGGATCGGCCACGGCGCGCGCCTCTTCGACACGAACCTGGGCCTCGGAGATTGCCCGACGCGCCTGGAAGACCTCCAGGTCGGCCGGCGAGACCTCGCCCGCCGCGATCCGGGACGCGCTGGTGTCCTCGAAGGCGTCGCGGCCGACCGAGAAGTCGACGACGCCGTCCCAGAACTTCGCCAGCACGATGCGGGCGAGGCGGGCCGCGACCTCGGCCTGATCGAATTCGATCTGGGCCTGGGCCAGTTCCGCCTCGGCGCGCGCCCCGGCGAACAGGGGATCGCGGGCGGCGTTGACGCGCCGCTGCACCTCGGCCTGGAAGCGTTCGGCCAGATTCAGTCGTTCGCGGGCGATCTCCACCTGGGCGTCGGCGGCGAGGGCGTCGGTCCAGGCGCGCTGGACCAGTTCCAGCCGGTCGAGTTGGGCCACCCGCGCCTCGGCGACGACCAGCAGGCCTTCGCTACGGGCCAGGCTGGACCGCGCCGGTCGATCGCCGCCGCGTTCCAGCCTCTGATCATAGGTCAGGGTGGTCTGGGTCTGGTCGATGAAGGAACCGGCGCCGAAGGTCGGCAGGTTCTCGACCATCAGGCCAAGGGTGGGGTTGGGCCGCACGCCGGCTTGGCGCACCCCGGCCTCGACGGCGCGCAGGCGCGCCTCGAGACCGGCGCGGGCCGGGTCGGCGGCGATCGCGCGGCGCAGGGCCGCATCGAGGTCCATGAGGGGCGCCGCCGATGAGGCAGGCGCGGCGGGCGACTGCGCGAGCGCAGAGGAAGGCGGCGACAGGGTCGCGGCCGCGACGAGCACCAGGGCGGACACAGCCGCGCCTCGGCCTCGCCATCCGGCAGAGCCGGACTGAGGACGTATCAAGGAATTTCTCCAACAGGACGCACACGGCCGAACGGCCGCGCAGGATCAGCTTTTCAGGCGATCAGGCGTTCTGTCTGGGAGGTTGGTGCGGGGCGTCGACCAGGGCGCCGGGCGGCACGGAATCGGGCGCAGGCCCGAGACGCGCGACATGGATCATGGAGCCGTCGATCGACGGCAACTCGTCGCCGATGACCAGATGCTGGTCGCCGCCGCCGTGGTGGTGGTGCGGTTTGACCGGCTGCTCGTCGATATCGCTATCGGCGACGTCGAAGGCGGTATCGCCCGGTACGGCATCGACAGCCTGGCGATCATGGTCGTGGTCATGATCGTCGGCGGCGATTTCGACGTAGGCGACGCCGGGGAACTGCACCGCATGTTCGATCTTGTGCTCGGCGCTGATCGCGCCAAAGCCCTGCAGCGCGACCATCAGGGTCACGGCTAGGCCGACGCAGAACTGGCGAGCAAGGTGCGACAATGGAATACCCCGGAGCCTCCGCTTACGCCGAACGCGGAGTTTCGGCAATGGGACGCTCCTGGGGCAGATTGTCCTTGACGACCCCTAGAGTGATGACGGTGCGTTGGGCTCATCTTTGGATTGTATTTACGTCGCGTGTGTAGTTGTGCCTCTCGAACAGGGAGAGACGCGATGAAAGCGATGTCCGGTATTTCACCCCAAGTGGCGGGCGGTGTTCTTGTCGCGGGCTCCGTGCTCTCGGCGGCGACCTTCATTCTCTGGGGCGCAAGCATCGGGCACGCGATGGAGGCCGTCGAAATGTCGGCTCTCGCCGTGGTTCCCGCCGCGCTCGGCATGGCGATCTATCGCTCGGGTCTTCGCAAGGCCTAGTCCGAGATCCGTCCGATCCTGACGAGCGTCCCATCCGGATCGCTCACCGCGAACTCGTAGGTTCCCCACGGCTTCAACTCGGGCGACCCCGGGGCGAGGATAAGATCTCGGACGCGGTCGGCGACCGCGTCGACGTCGTCCACATAGAGGTACAGGCCGAAAGGATTGTCCTCGATCCGTCCCGGCCATTGGGCGGCGCTCAGATGCAGATGCCACCCCCGACCATCGGACAGGATCAGATAGTGCCCATGGTCGCTGACGACCCGAAAGCCGAGGCGGGCGTAGAAAGCTTCGCTGACCTTCAGGTCACGACTGGCCAGAATGGCGACGGCTCGATGCGTCTCGCTCATCGTGCGGGCTCCTTAGCGGGGGCGACCATCATCTGCGATGCGATCAGGATCGACCAGAGGCCGAACAGGGCCGTGGCGGTCACCGCTGGATAGAGGCCGAAGGCGCCCTGGCCGACGATCATCCAGCACGCCGCTGCGACGGCCGCGATGAGGCCGAGGCCGCCCGCGATCCGTGCCACCATGTCGAGCCGCAGCATCCGCACGGCCCAGGTCGCCATGGCCGCTGCGGTCAAGGCCATGCCCAGATTGGCCAGGGCCTGGTTCAGCGCCACGAAACCCTTGAGCATCAGACGTGCATCGTCCGGTTCCAGGCGCGCCGCGACGCCGCTGGCGGCGAAGCCGCTGATCAGGGCGGCGGCGATGAAGGCGGTCATGCCGCTGTCGAGTAGCATGGCGCCGAGACGAACACTGAGGTGTGCCTTGCCCAGTCGCTGCGCCCATTCGGCGTGACCGAAACGTAAGGCCAGCAGGCAGACGATCATGGCGCCGTGCACGGCCGTGTTGCTCCAGTCGTTCAACAACAGGCCGTCGTCCGGTCCTTTGAAGGATGTGGGGTGGTGAAGCATCAGCGTGGCCGCAGCCCCGACAGCGCCGACAATCAATCCCCCCGAAATACGATCCTGATCGCGCCCGGTCATGTTCATCCCCTCGAAATATGGAGAGCGAAGGTGGGCGCAGAGGCAGACTGTCCGCCAGAGACGAAACCGCCAAAAGTCCGATTCCGGACAACGGGGCGCAATCGTCCGCCGGCATGGTCGCCTGACGGGCTGAACGTCGTGCGGGCTTGGGCTATCGTCACGACATGACCCAAGGTGCCGATCACGATCTGGACCGCCGAATGAAGCGCACCCGCGCGGCGATCTTCGACGCCCTTATCCGCCTGATCTTCGAGCGCCGGTACGACGCCATCCGCACGGCCGATGTCATCGAGGCCGCCGGCGTGGGCCGCTCCACCTTCTATGAGCATTTCCGGAACAAGGACGAGGTTCTGCTCGCGGTGATCGAGCCGGTCTTCATCCCTTTGGCGGCGGCTGCTTCCGGTCGGACCAGTCGAGCCGCGCTGAAGGCCATGCTCGAGCACGTTTGGCCCCAACGCGCCTTGGCCCGGATGCTGTTCGAGCCGCCGCTGTTGTCCAAGCTGCAACGAAAACTGGCGACCATGATCGAGGCCCGTTGGCCGATGGGCGCGGAGAGAGCGGCGGCGCTTCTTTCTGCGGGTAACGCCGCCGGACAGATGGCCATGCTCCGGATGTGGCTGATTGGAGAAGTGTCGTGTTCGTCAGACGAACTCGCCGGATGGTTCATGGAGTTCAGCGCACCGCCCGCGCCGACATGTACCGACATGAACCACCCAATGTCGTTTTTTGGGACAGATGGTGAGGTCCGCTAATGGCGCATTGCAGACTTCGGTGAGCAAAGGAGGGCAGGGGTCTTTGCGCCTAGCGGTGGCGTTTGAAGGATAGTGGCTTCACGAAATGCGATCTCCGATCAGGCCTTAAGGCTGCATAAGTGGAGACAAGTTAGCGTTAGACTGACAGCACCCCCGTTAGACTGCCAGCACCTCCGCGCCAGCACCAACCGGGGGTCAGACTGACAGCACAGACCCGCCTCATCTTTTGAGGGGAGGGATGTGGGCCGGAAGCCCTATCGGGGTAAATTATATAAATAATTCAATCGGAAATGGCGGAGAGGGTGGGATTCGAACCCACGGTACCCTTCCAGGCACGCCGCATTTCGAGTGCGGTACATTCGACCACTCTGCCACCTCTCCGCGGCGCCGATATCGCTTGGTCGAGCGAGGGGCTTCTCTAGTCGGAGCCGCAGCGCTTCGCAACCCGTCTGTGAAAGAAATCCGACGCTATCTTTGTGCGGGCAAAGACAGGCCCGGCGCGGCGCCGGTCTGGGCGTCCACGCCCTTGAATCGAAACAGTTCGGCAGGCCGGCCGCCCGTGGTGGAAGACAGCTGTCCAGTGGGTTCGACCAGCCCTGTCCGCTCAACGCCGCGGCGGAAATTCTGCTTGTGCAGACTGAGGCCCGACACGGCCTCGGCGCCCGCCTGGAGTTGGGACAGGGTGAAGACGCCAGGCGTCAGATCGAACAGAACCGGGCGGTATTTCAGCTTGCTCCGCAGGCGGCCGAGCGCGGTCGCCAAGATGCGCCGGTGATCGGAAGACATGATGCGGCCCGGCATGGGCTGCGTGGGCGACAGGTCGGCGTCGCGCCACGCCTCAGCGACCAGACGCGCTTCGTAGAGCAGTTCATAGCGCTCCAGGACCCGCTCCTCGTTCCAGCGATGATCGGGCGTCAGGGCGAACAGGGCGCGAGCGCGGGCCAGGCGGTGCTCGTCGCCATCGGCCCAGGCGTGCAAGCCTTCCGTGATCGGGGTGTCTTGGCCGCCGCGCCGGTCTTCCCAAGGGAAGAATTCGAACACAGCGTCCCAGCGGGCGTCGTGTGTCTGGCCTTCCGCCGCGTCAGGCGTCAGGGCCAGGTAGCCGACGGACACCTCCCTGTGACGGCCAGGACCGGGGGTGGCGCGCGGCGAGGCGCGGCCCGCGTCGCCGAAGGTGTAGAGCTGTTCGACAAAGCCGAGCCGAAACCCGGTCTGGGCGGTTACGAAGTCCCGTAGGGCGCGTTCGAAGGTGCGGTCGCGCACCGGATCGAACGGCCCGAAGGGCAGGGCGCGCGAACCGTCCTCGGTCGGGGTCGTCAGGACGACGGCCTGCCGATCTTTCAGGGTCATCACGACCGCCGACAGGCCGATGCGAACGCCGTCCTCCGCCCCCTGGGTCATTGCGCTATTCCGTGTGCCAGGCGTCGTCGGCGGGGATCAGGCCGACGGCGCCCGCCAGGACGCGATAGCGTTCCAGATAGCGGGCCTGGGCGACCGGCGCGGGTTGGGGTTCGATCGTCAGGCTGTAGCCCTGGGGCGGGCTGCCGAAGAAGCCCAGCGATTCCTTTTCGGTGAAACCTGCCAGCTGCGTCGCCTCGAAGAAGGCGCAGGCCTTGTCGGCCTTCTTGATCAGGGTCTTGATCGTTTGCGGCGTCTTGGGCGGCAGGCCGTAGCGCAGGTGGATCGCGGCTTCCAGCTTGGCCTCGAAGTCCTTGTAACCGGCTCCGAGCGCCGCCTTGAACGGCGAGATCATGTCGCCGATGACGTATTCCGAGGCGTCATGCAGCAGGGCGGCCAGACGCCATTTCGGATCCAGGCCGGGCTTGATGTGGGCGGCGATCTCTTCGACCACGCACGAGTGCTGGGCGACCGAAAAGGCGTGCTCGCCGATGGTCTGACCGTTCCAGCGGGCGACGCGCGCCAGACCGTGGGCGATGTCCTCGATCTCGATGTCGAACGGCGACGGGTCCAGCAGATCCAGGCGACGACCGGACAGCATGCGCTGCCAGGCGCGGGGGGCGTTCTTCTTGGTGGGGCGCTCGGCCAAATCGCGTGTCCTGATCGCTTGTCGGCTGGTCAGGTGACGCAAAGATACGCCGGGATCAAGCGGGAGGGACCAGACGGCGCAGGAAATCGCCGCGTCAGCGTCCGACGTTCAGTGTGACCAGTTCCTTGGCGTCGTCGAAAATGCCGTCGTTTCTACGATCCTTGGACCTGACCACGGCGATGACGATCGGGCCGCCGCTGGGGCCGCGCGCCTCGAAGCCGACCTGGCGCCAGCCCGCATCGCCGGGCTGATCGTCAGCTAGGATATAGGTCATGCGCGTCGCCGCGCCCGGCGCACGGGTGCGCACGCGCGTGGAGTTGTCGTTGGCGTCCACGCTGACCGTCGAGGTTTCGGTGCGGACGTTTTGTCCGTCCTTGGACTGGATGTTGATGCCGCCGATGCGGACGCTGGCGTTATCGCCCTGGGTCTCGATCTTCAGGCCGGGCAGGCGGACCGAGGCGTCCTCGCCGCGCGTCTTGATGTCGACCCCAGGCGCCTGGACGGAAGTCGTATCCCCTGCCTCGATCGATGGCGGAGGCGGCGGCGCATCGCCTGCGCCCGGAGCCAGGCGCGCGACCGTATGGGGCAGATCGGCGCTGGCGCGCGCCTCGAAGTCCCGCAGGACGTCATCAACGGAGCGACCGTCCAGCTTGACCAGATGCAGAACGACGTCGGCGCCCTTGGGGCCGCCATAGACGCAGTTCGCGCCGCCCGCCGCCGCCAGGCCTTTCCGCGTCAGAACGCCAAGATTGTCGGGGCATTGCAGGGCGTCGATCACCTTCAATACGCCCGCGCCCTGATCGTCGCTGGACGAGGTGGTGGTGATGCGGACCGAGTTGTCGCCGTCGCAGGCGGCCAGGCTGGCGCTGAGGGCTAGATAAAGCAGGACATGACGCATGGTCGAACCTCTCTTGGCCCTCATTCTGCGCGCTGCGGCCGCGTGATCCAGTGAAATCGCGGTAATCACCGGGTCAGCCGCCGGGGCGCGAGCCTTCGCGGCGGTTCAGGAAGGCCAGGCGTTCGAACAGATGCACGTCCTGCTCGTTCTTGAGCAGCGCGCCATGCAGCGGCGGGATGAGCTTGTTCGGCGTCTTCTCACGCAGGGTCTCAGCATCGATATCCTCGACCAGCAGCAGCTTCAGCCAATCCAGAAGCTCCGAGGTTGACGGCTTCTTCTTCAGGCCCGGCGTGTCGCGGATTTCGTAGAAGGTCTTCAGTGCCTCGGACACCAAGCGCGGTTTGATGCCGGGGAAGTGCACATCGACGATGGCCGACAGGGTCTCGGCGTCGGGGAAGCGAATGAAGTGGAAGAAGCAGCGCCGCAGGAAGGCGTCGGGCAGTTCCTTCTCGTTGTTGGAGGTGATGATGACGATGGGACGAACTTCGGCGCGGATCGTCTCGTCCGTTTCCTGGACGTAGAACTCCATCCGATCCAGTTCCTGAAGCAGGTCGTTCGGGAACTCGATGTCGGCCTTGTCGATCTCGTCGATCAGCAGGACGGGGCGGGCAGGGGCGGTGAAGGCTTCCCACAGCTTGCCTTTTTTCAGATAGTTGCGGACGTCATGGACGCGCTCCTCGCCCAACTGGCTGTCGCGCAGTCGGCTGACCGCGTCATACTCATACAAGCCGTTGTGGGCCTTGGTCGTGGATTTGACGTGCCAAGTGATCAGCGGTGCGTCGAAGGCCTTGGCGATCTCATAGGCCAGGACCGTCTTGCCTGTGCCGGGCTCGCCCTTGATCAGCAGGGGACGCTCTAACGCGACCGCAGCGTTCACCGCGACCTTGAGGTCGCTCGTGGCGATATAACGGTCCGTGCCTTCGAAACGGCTCATAGAAAAACCCACTCCGTGTTTCCACGAAGTGGGTTAGCGGATCACTTGCGCCGTGAACAGCGATCAGGTGATGCGCTTGGCCGAGACCGGATCGCTGGCGGGGAAGGTTTCTTCCAGACCCTCATCCACGAGCGCCTCCTGGCGGCTTTCGGACTTTTCGATCTTGTCGAGCTGGTCCGGCACACCGTCCTGCGAGGTCGTGCGCTTGGCGTGCGGGGCGTCGGTGGACGCGTCGTGACGGGCTTTATCGTCGGTCATGTCATTGTCTCCTTATCGCGCCGGAGCGTCTTGATCACCGTCCGGGCCGTATCCCAGGTCCGTGATGTCGTCATCCGAGAGCCGTTTGGCTTCCCAGTGGGCGGCGCTGGCCTGTGCGCCGCGTTCGTTTTCCATCAGGCCCGAATAGACGAGCTCGACTTCATCTGGTGCTGACGCAGGCCCGCCTTCGGCGTCGATCTGATCGCGGTTTTCGCCATCGACGCCCAACAGGGCGTCGGCTTCGCGTTCGATGCCGTCGAGAGCTAGCTGGTCGTCGAGATCGACCTCGGCGTCCTCGTCGAACTCCTCTTCGTCGGCGTCGCCGTCAGCCTGGGTCACGTCCAGCACCTGGTCGGCTTCATCCAGCAGAAATTCGCCGTCGCCCTCGTCGTCCAGATGGGTTTCGTCGAACGTCTCAGACTGTTCCTGATCGTCCTGATAGTCGTTGTCCGGCATGGTCGTCTCCTCTTCGACAAGCCAACGCAACGGCGACGATACGCGTTCCAGCGGATCGATCTCACAAGGGATGGTTAACTGATGCCGGGGTAGAGTCTGATTCACTCGGAGCTGTCGTGCGCGACCGGCTCGATCACGACTGGAGTACGGTCCTCAATGGCCTTGAAGCTGTCGCTGAAACCCGGCGAGAAGTTCGTTCTGAATGGCGCCGTGGTCCAGAACGGCGATCGTCGCGGCGTGCTGATCCTCCAAAACCGCGCCAGCGTCCTGCGCGAGAAGGACATCATGCAGGCCGAGGACGTCACCACGCCCGCACGCCGCATCTATTTCCCGATCATGATGATGTATCTGGACGAGAGTTCGGCGTCGAAGTTCTTCGACGAACTCGCTCTGCGGATCACCGAATTCATGGGCGCGACGCAGAACCCGGACATCTTGGCCGAATGCGTCTCGGCCTCGCGTCATGTGCTGGCGCGCGAATACTACAAGGCCCTGATGTCAGCGCGTAAGATTGTCGAGTATGAAGAGAGAGTGCTGAATGTCGCTTCAGGCCTACACAGCGGCGACAGCGAGGGCTGAGAGCCCGCGCGACCTGGAGTACCGTCTGTTCGGTCAGGTCACGCGCGCTCTGGTTCACGCCTCGACCGTCGACGAATCCGACATCGCCACCCGTATCGACGCGCTGGACTGGAATCGGCGTCTCTGGTCGACGCTGGCCGGCGAGTGCAGCGATGCAGGCAACGCCCTGGGCGCTCCGATGCGTGCGCAGATCATTTCCCTGAGCCTGTTCATCAATCGCCATTCCTCGGCGATCATGCGGGGCGAAGAGAGCTTTCAGGATCTGATCGATATCAATCGCATGATCATGCAGGGCCTGTCCGGCGGGGCGTCGCCGACGCAGTAAACCGGCACGCGTTCACGAAAGCGCGAAGCCCATTGGCGCAAGGCGTTGAGCAGGCTTATGTTTCACCTCCCTGTTCAACAGTCGAAAGGAAGTAAACCCTTCACATGTCTCACTCGGGGCGAAGGGTTTGCCGGGCAGGGCAGGGCGAACGGCTTAATGTTTGAAAGGCCGCATTTCCCGGTCGCAGACACCGTAAAATTCTTCGACGATTTTGTTCAGTTCAGCCCGAAGTTTGGGCCGCTGTTCGAGAGCTTGTTCTCTCTCGCCGGGTATACGGCTGGTCATCATATCGGACGTGCCTTGATAGTCGGCGGCGATGTTCCAGAGCCGGTCGATGATGGCCTTGGTTTCGCGGGGAAAAAGGTATTCCGCCCTTCTCGACTCGTCGAGAAATGCCGTGTCCTCTTCGGTCCAGAAATCCTTCTTGGATCGGACCCTGCTCACAAATTTATTCAGGACGATGACGAACGCATATCGTTTTTCGAAAAGCTCAAGTCGGATGCGAGCTTCTTCCGTTGATGCCACGCGATCAGCGATGTTGGCTTGCTGCTTCTGAATCTTGGACTGCATCACGCCGATGACGGACGCTGCTGTGACGGCGGCGCAACCCGTGAAAAACGTGGCCCAAGCGCCCCAATCGACTTCGCATTGTGCTGGTATCATTCGACCGTTCTCTTTCGGCGTCGGTCGAACGTCAAGCAGCGAGGCCGTCCACCATTTCCACGAGATCGTCAGCCGACAGGTGTCCATAGCGGTCTGCGGTGATCTGGATGCTGGCGTGACCCGCCAGCTTCGAGACCATGGCCAGAGGGTATCGCTTCATTGCCTTGGTTAGGGTCGTGTGTCGGGTCGTGTGGTAGCGAACCAGCGAGAAGTCATGACCGCGCTTGGCCATGTCCTGACGAACCGCCTTCCACATTCCCCACAACATCGACGCCGTGAACGGGAACAGCGGACCATTGCCAGCCTGTAGGCGCAGCGCCGGAAGCATGGCCACGATCTCGGGAGAGAGCGGGACGATCCGGGGCTTCTTGGTCTTGGTCGTGTAGCGTTCGAAGACCACAAAATGCCTAGCCACGCCTTCAACGATTCGCTTGTCGATGTGACCGGGCCAGACGCGAAGGGCCTCGCCACGGCGACAGGCCGTCGCCAGCAGGAACCTCATAAAGGCGTCGAAGCGGGTCCAGTCTCGGCCGGGTTCAGCCTCACGACGTGCAGCGATGACCTCGAACAGGGCCACCAGTTCCGCATCGCTGATGACGCGCTCTTGGATGTTGTCGATCTCGAAAGTTGGGAAGGTCGGCTTGGCCAGCAGGACGGGCGAGCCATCCGGGTTCGTCATCTTCGTGGCGATGGTCAGCGCGTTCGACAGGGTGTCCAGCTTGCGCTTGACCGTGGCGGGCGCCGCCGTCCGCCCGCCGTAGCATTCCAGATCGGAAGCCAGCCGCTTGAGCCGGGTGTAATGCAGACCGGCGATGTCCTCGTTGCCGATCAGCGTCTTAAGCTGCTTGATGTTGGTGCGGAGCGTGGCCTTGGATCGGGCCTGTCGCCACTCGTGCAGTTCGCAGTATTTCAGGAGGTCGCTGACGTTCACGGCTTCTCTTTGAGCATTCGCGCAATGCGGAGCGCGATTCCCTCACCTTCCTTCGTCAAGCGTAGGAACTTTTGGCGACGGTCATCCTCGTTTTCCTCGACCTCGACCCAGCCAAGGTTTTCCGGCTCTTTCTTCGTCGGCTTGCAGAAGATTTGGTAGGAGCGGCCGATGGACTGGCCGAGCAGATCGTCGCCGCGCTTGTCCTTCCCAACCTTCGCCCTGATCTCCGCGATGGTGATGTCGTGGCCGAGGCTGACTTCCTCGACGATCATGGCGAACACGAGAAGCTGTCGGATCGTGACCCGGTTCGGGATGTCCTTCGCCAAGCCCATCAGGACCGCCGAGAACTGCGAGAAGGTCCAAGCTTCTGTCTTGATGGTAGGCATGGGCGAATCCTTTGCGACTATCCGCAAAGGATGCTTCGGTCGAGCCTTGGACTCAATGAACATATCGAGCGTGTCGTGGCACGGCTTGGGTGCGAGGGCGGTCTTCACGAGAAATCCATAATGTGCTTTGGCGCAAATGGTAGCGTCAATGACTCTTTACGTCAAACTGTGTTAGGCGTTCGTTTTCCAGACTGTGGTGGGATGGCTGAATGTGGAAATACACAAACGTCAGACCGATGAAGCGTGCGAAGCGTCGTTTCAGGCGCTCTGACGCGACGTTCGTCGGAACCGTCTCAGCGGTCGCGGTCGCGGCTTTTGCTGGGACGATGATGTGGCCTCGGGGCGGGAAAGTGCAGCCCGTCTATGCAGCGGCGCCCGCCTACGACTTCGCCTGTGATGTGGCCTATGTGAACGACGGCGACACCTTGCGCTGCGAGGACGGAACGCGCGTTCGTTTCCACGCGATCTCGGCCCGCGAAACTGACGGCACATGCTTGCCCGGCCATTCCTGCTCACCCGCCTCGGCGGGAGAGAGTAAGGCGGCGCTGGAGCGGCTTGCAGGGAGCCGGATCACCTGCGTTCAGACGGGCAAGAGCTATGACCGCGTAACTGCGATCTGCCACAACATCAGCGGCGTCGAGATCAACTGCGCGATGGTGCGAAGCGGAGCCGCCGTCGTGTGGGACCGCTACAATCGCCAGCGGGCTATCTGTGGATCATGAAAAGGCCGCTTCGCTACGAAGCGGCCTTCTATTGAACCGGCTAGTAGCGAGGATTGTAGCCAGAGCCGTAGGAAGAAGTGCGCGACGAAGAACCGTAGCTTGAGTTTCGCGAGCTTGAGGAAGACGAACTGCTTGTCCCGTAGGACGACCCATACGCCTGACGAGGGGCGGTGTAGGAGGGGGGCGAACCGTAGCTTGACGATCCGTAGCTCGGCGACCGGGTGCCAGCTTGTCCCGTGTAGGGGTTCACATTCGGCCGCGTCGTCCAATTGTCGTTCACGGTGTTGTTCGGATTAGTCCGAACATGTGGAGCGACATATGTGCCGTTTGAACGGTAGTGGCCGCTGACTCCAACTTGGGCCGCAGCGGAAGTGGCGATCAGCGCGGATGCTGCGACAATTCCGATCATCTTGAGATTCATTAGGTAGCCCTTCCAGTCCAAAGAACCCTGTCGCACCAATCCGGCCGCCGCACAACTTCAGATTAAATCAGTCCAATGATCGCTGTCGGAGCAGGTAGGCTTCGGCGAAGGCTGCGGCCTCTTCGATTTCCGCTTCCAGCACGACGAGATCGTTCTCCAAATTGTGGAGCCGGGTGCGCGTCTTGCTGATCTCGGCGCGGGTGTTCTGTGCGCTGGCCTCTGCCCTGCGGAAGAGGTCGAGGTTGAAGGCCAGACGGCGAGGCGTCAGTTCCTCGTCGGAGAAGGCGCGTTTCAAAGCCGCCCTCGGATCATCGCCCAGAGTTGGCACCAGATCGTGCCGTCGCGCTTGTCTTGTTCACGGCGTTGCATACGGGCGTGACGGGTCAGCGCCTTCCGCCAGAGCGAATGATGAGCGTTGATGCTGGTCGTCAGGATGGTGGACGCTTGCGAGAGCGTGACGGGTTTGCCGTTGAGGGTCATAGATCACCAAAGAAAAAACTCGCCGGGGTCGAAGTCAACGAGCCTTTCCTGATGAACTTGGACGGAGAATCCTGCTGTTCAAAACCGTGGCCCGGCTGCACGTTCGACCTCGTGCGATCCGGTTGTCAGGTATTTAGTCAGCGACGTAGCGGGCAATAGCCGCGCTTAAAAAGTCGGAACTGACCTTGCCGCCAAGCTTTTAGTTGTCTCCCCCAACGGAGATATCGTCATGGCCGAGAAAACCCTCGACAACCTGTTCCACGACACCCTGAAGGACATTTACTACGCCGAACGGAAAATCCTGAAGTCGCTTCCCAAGATGGCTCGGGCCGCCCAGTCGCCCGAACTGAAAGCCGCCTTCGAGAAGCACAAGGAACAAACCGAAGGCCAGATTGAGCGCCTTCAGCAGGTGTTCGAAATCATCGGCAAGGCCCCGCGCGGGAAGACCTGCGACGCCATTGAAGGCATCCTCGCCGAGGGCGATGAGATCATGGACGAATACAAGGACAACCCTGCTCTTGATGCTGGCCTACTGGCGGCCGCCCAAGCGGTCGAGCATTACGAAATCACGCGCTACGGCACCCTGCGGCGCTGGGCGAACGTGCTGGGCCTGACTGACGCGGCGGCCCTGCTCGAAGAAACTTTGAACGAAGAGTCCCAAACCGACGAAGACCTGACGACCATTGCCGACGCAGCCGTCAATGCTGAGGCGATGAAAAAAACCGCCTAACCATAGCCGGAACCCGCCCACCAGACGTGGGTTGTTTCTACGCGAAGGTTACTTGATGGAGCAGGGCTTATGGCCTTGCTCCATTATTTTTGCGTAGTGTCCTATGCGCGGCGTTGCGGGGATCGAATGACCGTCCTTCAAAGACTGCTGGCCGTAATCGTGGTCGCGAACATCCTCACCACGGGATGGGTGATCCAAACCACGCGGCAAGCGAACGAGGCAACATCGGACTACCTTACGGTCCTCAACACACAGCCCGACATCAACGTCGCGATGAATTCGCCTGAAGCGACGTGGGTGAACCTGACGACCGACTATCAGGCGACCGCGATCCGCGTGACCGGCATCGGTTACATCTTGAGCGTCGTGGTCCTGATTGGCGTCTGGATCAGCCGGGGCAGACGATCCAGCCCCTGACGCCGCCGCCCCATCCGTTCCGCCCCGTCGTTAAACTCTGTCAGGCGTTTCGTTTCGAGCAGGGCGAGGAACGAATAAGCCTGACCAAGACGCCGAAGGCGTAAGCTCTGCCAGCACAGAGTGCGCCTCGGCAACTTCAGCAATCGAGCCGCAAGCGAAGCGAGACGGCGACGCATTTACTAAGCTTCTAAGAAACTGTCGTTTTAGAAATTTCTCAGAAGCTTAGTAAATTGTAGTCCCCGAAAGCTTATCCGCGACTGTCCCACCCGTTCCAGCCGTAGCTTCCTTCGATATCCATCCTCGATGCTCGATAGGGACTCAGCGGATCACCACCCGGTGTCTTGTCCGTCCATCCTTCGACCTTAAGGCGCTGGCCATCGACCCAGATGTCTGCGGCGCCGGGCACGGGGCCGATCATCTCGACTCTCGCGAAAGTGCGCGGAATGTAAGAGCCGCCCCCTTTCGATCCCTTGGCGGCACCTTTGCCCGAGAACAGACCAAAGCAATAGGTAGGGACGCTGACGGCGTGCAGCGCGAGCAGTTCAGCCCCGTAGTCCTCAGTGATCTTGCCCGCCGCGACCAGCTTGGGGACGACGGCGCCGAAGTCCTGCCAGCGGATCAGGTCGGTGCGCGAGCGGAAGGCCAGCTTCCTCCGAAGGTCTGCGATGTTGACGATAGTAGCGCCCGCATCGACCCAGACTTCAATATCGCAGCCGAAGCGGTTCAACGGCACTCGATCCTTGTAGCCCCCCGACTTGGGTTTCTTCTCCGATCCCCAATTGTCACAGAGCGTCGTCTGGATCATCGTGATGTCTGCA
>Ga0209023_10004163_pt1 | contig 16682 bp, 12 predicted proteins | sample LakOneMetagenome_FD_187468 | JGI IMG/M metagenome (GOLD analysis project Ga0209023, IMG submission 187468) | Freshwater and sediment microbial communities from Lake Erie, Canada (SPAdes) (version 2) | ecosystem: Environmental > Aquatic > Freshwater > Lentic | place: Lake Erie, Canada... | reverse complement strand
ATGTCGAAGAACGGCGGCTGCAGGATCGCGGCCGGGAACACGATCTCGTTGGTCGTGCTGCGGTAGTAGGCGTTCACGGTCTGCGGCGTCATGCCCCATTCGGTGCGGTCGACCGGCTTGCCCAGTTTATCGAGCTGGTAGTTGTACTTGAAGGTGGCGGTGCGCATCGCATTGCCGACCAGGTCGTCGCGCTTGATGGTCAGCTTCGCGTAGTCGCGCCATTTGTCCGGATAGCCGATCTTCGGCGTGAACTTGGCCAGCTTGGCGCGGGCCTCCTTCTTGGTATCGGGGCTCATCCACTCGAGGTTGTCGATCGACTGGCCGTAAGCGACGATCAGATTCTTGACCAGTTCTTCCATGCGCGCCTTGCGCTCGGCCGGGAAGTGCTCCTTCACGTACAGCTTGCCGACGGCTTCGCCCAGCGCGCCCTCGACGGTGCCGACGCCGCGCTTCCACAGCGGGGCCTGTTCGCTCACGCCCGACAGGGCGGTGCCGTAGAAGGAGAAGTTCTGCTCCACGAAAGCCTTCGACAGCACCGGCGAATATTCGCGCAGCAGCTGCCACTCGAAGTAGGACTTCAGGGTCGACAGCTCGGTCTTGGCCAGCACCTCGTTGAGGCCCGTGAAGTAGCTCGGCTGGTTGACGATGATGGTCTCGAGCTTGTTGCCCACACCGGCGGCGCCCAGGGCCGCCTTCCAGTCATAGCCCGGGGCCAGCTTGCCCAGCTCGGCCACGCTCATCTTGTTGTAGCGCTTGACAGGGTCGCGGTTCTCGACGCGGGTCCACTGCACCTTGGCCAGTTCCGTCTCGAAGTCGACGATGGCCTTGGCCTGGGCCTTGGCATCCTTTTCGCCTGCCAGGGCCAGCGTCTTCTCGACGTGGTCCAGGTACTTGGCGCGCACTTCGGCCAGCTTGGCGTCGTCCTGCTTCAGGTAATAGTCGCGGTCCGGCATACCGAGGCCGCTTTGCGAGATGTACACGACGTGCTGCGTCGAGTTGCGCATGTCCTGGCTGACGTAGATGCCGTAGGGGGTCGACACGCCGATCTTCGACAGGTGAGCGACCAGGGTCGGCAGGCCCTTCTTGTCCTTCAGGGTGCGGATCTTCTGCAGTTCGCTCGAGAGCGGCTTGGTGCCCAGGGCTTCGCGGCGCGCTTCATCCATGTAGCTGGCGTACAAGTCGCCGATCTTCTGGGTTTCGCTGCCTGCCTTGGCCGACTTGTCGCTTTGTGCCGCCTCGATGATGGCCTTGATCTGTGGCGTGGTGTCGTCGCGCAGCTTCATGAAGGTGCCCCAGCTGGCCTTGTCGCTCGGGATCTCGGTCGTTTTCAGCCACTTGCCGTTCAGGTAGGTGAAGAAATCGTCCTGCGGACGCACGCTGGTGTCGATGAACTGCGTGTCGACGCCCGAGATCGGCGCGGCGGCCGGCTTGGCGGGCGCTTTGTCCGCCGCGTTGGCAAAGGCTGCCGCGATCGACAGCGTCAGGGTGCTCAAAAGGATTCGCTTCACGGATGGTTCCTCGCTTACTTGGGAAGGTGCTTGAAAACGGCTGGCTTGTGGCCGGCCCTGGAAATGTGCGTCATCAAATCGCAGGCTTCGGGCGCACGCCGGCAGTCGCATGGGTAGCGGCCTGCGTGAAAATGGTGACTCCGGAAGGGAAGACGACGCTAGGTACGGGCGTCGCCGTGGTGCAGGCGAGTGGAAGGAATTTCTTCATTCTTTATTGTTGTAGTGTGGACGTCCCTGTCATGCGCGCGCGACTTCCGAAGGCCGGCGCCGATTCATTCTAGCGGCTGCTTCAGGCGCAGGGGCGGGCCGGCGAAGCTTTTTTACTTTTCGATACACGGCAAGTGCGCTTATCGCATATGCATGTGTTGGAGCATGACAACAGCAGTATAGACAAGCGGCAATTTTTGCGCGCCTGCGAAGCGTAGGGACATAAAAAAGCCCGCGGAGGGGGCCGCGGGCAAAGACCACTTCAAAAGGTGGAGAGAGAGAAAAACTGAGATTCACTATAGGAGTGCGCTCTTCCGCTTGCTTGGACTCTTACAATTGCTTACCAAGCTCAGAGAATCGTAACAAGCAGTGCAACAAAGGTCTGTTTGGCCGGGCTCGCAACGACCAGGGGTTTTCGGGTTTATACTGGACCGGCGCATCTCATGCATGCGCCTCCAACCGGGTGAACCATGGCCTCCACTTTCAAGAATTCCTGTCTCGTCGGCGCCGGCGCCATTGCCGGCATCGCGCTCACCATGCAGTTCTCGGCCCTGGCCCAGAAACCGGTCGACGCCGGGATGCCGCTGGCCGAGCTGCGCCAGCTGGCCGATGTCTATGGCGTCATCAAGTCCACCTACGTCGAGCCGGTCGAGGACAAGGCCCTGCTGTCGCAGGCGATTTCCGGCATGGTGGCCTCGCTCGACCCGCATTCGGCCTACCTCGACCCGCGCGCCTACCGCGAGCTGCGCGAGGGCACCGAAGGCCGCTTCGTCGGCCTCGGCATCGAGATTTCCGAGAGCGACGAGGGCTTCGTGGAGATCGTCGCCCCGATCGAGGACTCACCCGCCTGGCGCGCCGGCATCAAGGAGGGCGACCTGATCACCCAGATCGACGGCCAGCCGGTGCAGGGCCTGCCGATCGACGAAGCGATCAAGCGCATGCGCGGCGAACCCGGCACCAAAGTCACGCTCACCATCGCGCGCAAGGACAGCCCCGCTCCGCTGCGCTTTACCATCGCGCGCAGCGAGATCGTCCAGAAAAGCGTCAAGGCGAAAATGGTCGAACCGGGCTACGCCTGGCTGCGCGTCTCCCAGTTCCAGGAGCCGACCGTGGACGACATGGCGGCCAGGCTGAAGGCCCTGTACCGCGATAATCCGGACATGAAGGGCCTGGTGCTGGACCTGCGCAACGATCCCGGCGGCCTGCTGCAAGGCGCCATCGGCGTGGCCGCGGCCTTCCTGCCGAAGGACGCGGAAATCGTCTCGACCAACGGCCAGCTGGTCGAACAGCGCCAGCGCTTCTATGGCCGCCCCGAGTTCTACATGCTGCGCAGCGGCGCCGATCCCCTGTCGACGCTGCCGCCCGCCTTCAAGAGCATGCCGATGGTGGTGCTGGTGAACACCGGCTCGGCCTCGGCCTCCGAGATCGTGGCCGGCGCCCTGCAGGACTACAAGCGCGCCGCCATCATGGGCAGCCAGACCTTCGGCAAGGGTTCGGTCCAGACCATCCGCCCGATCGGCCGCGACGCCGCCGTCAAGCTGACCACGGCGCGCTACTACACGCCGGCCGGGCGCTCGATCCAGGCGCGCGGCATCCTGCCCGACTTTCCCGTCGACGAAACGGCCGAGGGAGACGGCCTGAACGCGCTGCGCATGCGCGAAGCCGACCTCGAACGGCACCTGTCGAACGACCGCGACAAGGAAGAAGCCACGCGCGCCGACGACATCGAAGAGCAGATGCGCTTGCTGAGTGAAGCGCGCCTGCGCAAGCCGCTCGACTACGGCAGCCTCGAGGACTTCCAGCTGGCCCAGGCCCTGCGCCACCTGAAAGGCGAGAAGGTGCAGCTGTCCAAGCGCGCTACCGGCGGCGCCACGACACTGGCCCAGCACGCGCGCTGAAGGGAAGGCGCTGGCTTGACTCATTCTTCATCTTGTCATTTCCGGCAATTCCCAGGCTGGAAGCGAGCGTGTAGAATCGCCGCATCTCCGGGGAACGCCCCATATTTCCTTTGAAAGTCCCAACATGAAACCTGTCGTCATCAGCGGCACCGGCCTGTTTACGCCGCCGTACTCGATCTCCAACGACGAGCTGGTCACGGCCTACAACGCCTACGTCGAGCTGTATAACCAGGAACACGCCGCCGCCATCGCCGCAGGCGAAACCACCGCGCTGGAAGCCTCGAGCAGCGCCTTCATCGAAAAAGCCTCGGGCATCAAGTCGCGCTACGTGATGGAAAAAGAGGGCATCCTCGACCCGGCCCGCATGACGGCCCGCATCCCGGAACGCGCCGACGAACAGGTCTCGCTGCAGGCCGAGATGTGCGTGGCCGCCGCCCGCGAAGCCCTGGACCGCGCCGGCAAGCAGGCGAGCGACATCGACATGGTGCTGGTGGCCTGCTCGAACATGCAGCGTCCCTACCCGGCCATGGCGGTCGAGGTGCAGGACGCGCTGGGAATCGAAGGCTTCGGCTTCGACATGAACGTGGCCTGCTCCTCGGCCACCTTCGGCATCCAGACCGCGGTGGACGCGGTGAGGAGCGGCCGCGCGCGCGCCGTCCTGATGCTGAACCCGGAGATCACCAGCGGCCACCTGAACTTCCGCGACCGCGACAGCCACTTCATCTTCGGCGACGCCTGCACCGCCGTGATCGTGGAAGCGGCGGACACCGCGACCAGCAGCCACCAGTGGGAAATCCTGGACAGCCAGCTCAAGACCAAGTTCTCGAACAACATCCGCAACAACTTCGGTTTCATGAACCGCTTCGACGAAGCCGGCATCGGCGCGCCGGACAAGCTGTTCCGCCAGCAGGGCCGCAAGGTGTTCAAGGAAGTCTGCCCGATGGCGGCCGAAACGATCGCCGACTCCGTGCGCAAGGCCGGCCTGGAGATCAAGGACATCTCGCGCTACTGGCTGCACCAGGCCAACCTGAACATGAACCTCCTGATCGCCCGCACCCTGCTGGGGCGCGACGCGACCCCGGAAGAAGCGCCGGTGATCCTCGACACCTATGCGAACACCTCGTCGGCAGGCTCGGTGATTGCGTTCCACAAGTACCAGGACGACCTGCCGAGCGGCGCGAACGGCGTGATCTGCTCCTTCGGCGCCGGTTACTCGATCGGCTGCGTGGTCGTGCGCAAGAAGTAACGCAGTTCGTAGGGTGGGCCTGGGCGGCCCCGCGAGTCCTCCGCCCACGCGTTCAACTCACGGACGCACTGCGAAGACGCATTTTTTCCTTGAACGCGTGGGCAGAATCTGCCCACCCTACACATTCAAAGCCGGGCGGCGAGCTCCGCGCCTTCGCGGATCGCCCGCTTCGCATCCAGTTCCGCCGCGAGTGCCGCCCCACCGATCTTGTGGAAGCGCGGCCCGCCGCCCGTGGCGTCAAGCGGCATCAGCTCCGCCAGGCTCTCCTGCCCCGCGCAGATCACCACATTGTCCACTTCCAGCAGGCGCGCCTCGCCGCCGACCGTGATGTGCAGGCCCGCGTCGTCGATGCGCTCGTACTGCACGCCGGCCAGCATCTGCACGCCGTTCCGGACCAGGGTTGCGCGATGCACCCAGCCCGAGGTCTTGCCCAGGCCGGCGCCGGGACGGGTGGTCTTGCGCTGCAGGAGCCAGACCTGGCGCGGCGGATGCGGCGGAACGGCTGGCGCCAGGCCGCCGGGCTGTGAGGAGGACGGATCGACGCCCCACTCGCTCATCCAGTGCGCCTTCGGCACCGGCAGCGGGACTGCCGGATCGTGCACCAGGAATTCCCCCATGTCGAAACCGATGCCGCCGGCGCCGACGATGGCCACGCGCCGGCCTACCGGCTTACGATCGCGCAGCACGTCGAGGTAGCTCAGCACCTTCGGGTGGTCGATGCCGTCGATCCGGGGCTTGCGCGTGACGATGCCGGTGGCGACGATCACCTCGTCGAAACCTTCGGCCAGCAATTCCTCGCGCGTCACGCGCCGGTTCAGGCGCACGTCCACGCCCGTCAGTTCCAGCCTGCGCCCGAAGTAGCGGATGGTCTCGGCGAATTCCTCCTTGCCGGGCACCTGCATGGCCACCTTGAACTGGCCGCCGATGCTGCCGCTGCCTTCGAACAGCGTCACCTGGTGGCCGCATTCCGCCGCCACTGTCGCTGCCGACAGGCCTGCCGGGCCGGCGCCGACCACGGCCACCCGGCGCGGCCGCGTGCTCTTCTTGTACACGAGTTCGGTCTCGTGGCAGGCGCGCGGGTTCACCAGGCAGCTGGCGCGCTTGTTCGAGAACGTGTGGTCGAGGCAGGCCTGGTTGCAGGCGATGCAGGTGTTGATCTCGTCCACGCGGCCGCTTGCCGCCTTCGCGACCCAGTCGGCATCGGCCAGGAAGGGGCGCGCCATCGAGACCATGTCGGCCTGGCCCGCGGCCAGCAGCGCTTCCGCCTCAATCGGCATATTGATGCGGTTCGAGGCCACCACGGGAATGCGCACCTCCTTGCGCAGGCGCCCCGCCACCTCGGCAAAGGCCGCGCGCGGCACCGAGGTGACAATCGTCGGAATGCGCGCCTCGTGCCAGCCGTAGCCGGTGTTCAGGATGGTCACGCCGGCCGCCTCCAGGGCCTTGGCCACGGCCGCCACCTCGTCCCAGGTATTACCGCCCTCGACCAGGTCGAGCACCGAGTGGCGGTACATCAGGATGAATTCCGGGCCGACGGCGGCGCGGATGCGGCGCACGATCTCGACGGCCAGGCGCATGCGGTTCTCGATGCTGCCGCCCCATTCGTCGGTGCGCTTGTTGGTGCGCGCGCACAGGAACTGGTTGAGCAGGTAGCCTTCGCTGCCCATCACCTCGACGCCGTCGTAGCCGGCCATCTTCGCCAGCTTCGCGCAGCGTGCGTAGGCGGCGATGGTGGATTCGATGCCGGCAGCGTCCAGCGCCTTCGGCTTGAACTTCGAGATCGGCGACTTCAGGTTTGAAGCCGACACCACGAAGGGCTGGTAGCCGTAGCGGCCCGCGTGCAGGATCTGCAGCAGGATCTTGCCGCCCTCCTCGTGGACCGCGCGCGTGACCCTCCGGTGGTTCGGCACGTCGCCGACGAAGTTCAGCGTGCCGCCGAAAGGCAGCAGCCAGCCCTGCCGGTTCGGCGAGATGCCGCCGGTGACGATCAGGCCGGCGCCGCCGCGCGCGCGTTCACGGTAGAAGGCGGCCAGCTTGCCGTAGTTGTAGAAACGGTCTTCGAGCCCGGTGTGCATCGAGCCCATGAGCACGCGGTTCTTGAGGGTCGTGAAGCCCAGGTCGAGCGGCGCGAGGAGATTGGGGTAGGTAGTAGACGTCATCACGGCATTACACCGTGATTTCGTGGAGGCGTGTTTCTAAACTTTCACGTATTCAAGCCAGGTGGCTTTCGCGGCCGCGCAGCTCGGCGAAGCCTTCGATGCTGCCGATGTTGATGACGACCGGGTTCAGGCTCGCGTTCGGCGACATCGAGCGCCAGGCGAACTGCCATTCCTTCTCGCGCGACAGTCCCAGGCTTTTCGAGAACGCCGCGCCCAGCGGCGAGCGCACGCCGTAGGCGACCTCGCCGTCGATGCCGGCCCAGTTGGGCAGGGTGCGCTGCACCGCGCGGTGGACGCGCTCGCCGAATTCCTCGGTGTTGTGGATGACCAGACAGCGCTCCGCGCGGCTGAATACGTCGAACAGGGACTTGTCCCAGGCGGTCGAGAACGAGAGGGCCAGGAAGCCGCCGTCGGGCAGGAGGCGGAACTGGCCGCGCAGCGCGGCTTCGAGTTCGTCCTGCGGTCCGTAGCGGTACAGGGTCGGGGGGCGTTGGTAGTCGTGCATGGATAAAAACCGTTCAGTAAAAAGCGCTAGCGCGGCTGCTGCAGCGACAGCAGGTGCTGCATGCGCATGAAGCGCGAGGCGATGAAGACCTCGCGCAGGAAGTAGACGAAGCTGCTGATCAGGCCAATCATCGCGAACACGAAGAGGCCGGCGATGTACTGGTCCAGCGGCAGGTTGGTGGTATCGCCCAGGAACAGCATGGCGATGACCAGGCAGACCAGCAGGCCGCAGGCGGTGCTGGAAGCGATGGCCGTGTTGATCAGGTGCGAGCGGGTGTAGAGCGTTTCGAGTTCGGCGGAAAACTCGCTGTTCGGGCTGACCTTGAGGCGGTCTTCCAGCACGCGGGTGCGGTCGATGATGCGCGCCAGGCGGTTGGTCAGCACGGTCAGCTTGGTCGCCACGCCGGTCAGCAGGAAGACCGGCGCGATCGCCAGCTGGATGACGTGGCCGATGTCGCTGATCTGGATATTCATGGGGTCACGTTGCTTAATGATTGTTGTCGTTGTGGCCTCAGTGTAGCAGCCGGCGCGCGGCCGCTGCACTCAATCGAAGCGGCGATGGCGCTTGAACTGCTCGGTGGCCGTCACCAGGGCGCGCGCGATGCCGGTCTCCAGCGCGCCGTGGCCGCCGTCCGGGATCATGTGCAGCTTCGCCCCCGGCCAGGCCTGGTGCAGGCGCCAGGCCGACAGCGGCGGGCAGATCACGTCGTAGCGGCCCTGCACGATCACGGCCGGCAGGTGGGCGATGCGCCCGATGTCGCGCACCAGCTGGTCCTCTTCCACGAAGGCGCCGTGCAGCATGTAGTGCGACTCGAGGCGGCCGACGCCGAGGTCGAGCGCATCCGATGAGGCTTCCTCGGGCTGCGGCAGCAGGAACACGCGGCGGCCTTCGAAGCGGCTCCAAGCGCGCGCGGCGGGCCAGTAGACTTCCGGGTCGCCGCACAGCAGGCGCTTCGTGTAGGCCTGCAGGAGGTCGTCGCGCTCTTCGAGCGGAATCGGGGCCACGAATTCCTCGTACAGCTCCGGATAGAACCACTTCACGCCATTGATGAACCAGTCGACTTCCGCCTTCGTGCACAGGAAGATCCCGCGCAGCACGAAGCCCAGGCAGCGCTCCGGATGCGCCTGGCCGTAGGCCAGCGCAAGGGTCGAGCCCCAGGAGCCGCCAAACACCAGCCACTGGCTGACGCCGAACATGGCGCGCAGGCGCTCGATGTCCTCGATCAGCAGCTGGGTGGTGTTATTGCGCCACTCGCCCAGCGGCGTGGACTTGCCGGCGCCGCGCTGGTCGAACAGGATCACGCGGTAGGCGCTGGGGTCGAAGAAGCGGCGGTGCTGCGGCGACAGGCCCGCGCCCGGACCGCCGTGCAGGAACAGCACCGGGATACCGTCGGGATTCCCGACTTCTTCCCAGTAGATCGTGTGCAGCTCGTCGACGGCGAGCATGCCCTGGCGGATGGGCTGGATCGGCGGGAACAGCGACGGCGGTGTGGCAGGCATACGGAACTCTTTTCAGCAGGCTAGGAGCCGATTGTAGCCTACTGCCCCGCCCTTTCAGAAGAAGGTGTTGAGGGCCTGCGTCACCGTATATTGGTCATCGACGGCCAGCAGCACCTGCCACTTGTCGAAGGTGGTGCAGGGGTGGGAGATGCCGCAGCCGACCAGGTCGCCGATTTTCAGCTCGTCACGGATGACGCCCTCTGGCAGTCGCAGATAAGCGTGCTGGTCATTCATCTTGACGATCTCGCAGCCGGGCGGCAGTTCGGCCGGGCCCCTGGCATCGCTGCCTGGGCGGTGCACGTACACAGGGATGGGCAGCGCCTCGTCATAGGAAGCGTCGCGCTTGCCCATGGTGAGGATGGCGAGGCCAGGCTCCGGGCGCGACTGCACCATGCTCCAGACTTCGAGCGCCGGCCGCAGGCCTTCGCCATGGGCTTCGCGCGCGTCGAGCTGGGACAGCAGGCGCTTGTAGGAGCCGTGGTCGCTGGTGAGATAGCAGCCGCTGCGCAGCACGGCGCGCAGCGGGCGCGAGAGGCCGTGCACACCACTGAAGCCGCGCACGACCAGGTCGAAGTAGGACGAGCCGCCGGCCGACAGCAGGATCTCCTGGTGGCCGAACAGGCCTTCGGCGTCAGCCGTCTTCACCAGTTCCACCAGCCGGGACAGGAAGGCATTCACGGCGCGGATATCGGCTTCCCGATCCTGCGTCACGAGCAAGCCTTCGTAGCCTTCGATGCCGGCCAGCGCCAGGCCATCGGCGCCGGCAATGGCGCGCGCCACCTGCAGCGCTTCCTCGGTCGTACGGCATCCGGCCCGCTTGCCTTCGATCCCCAGCTCAACCAGCACCGGCAGCGGACGCAGCAGCTTGCGCGCCGTGACCGCCTGCGACAGGCGCGCCACGCCCTCGATCGAATCGGCCAGCACGAAGCATTCGAAGTCGGGGTCATCATGCAGCAGCGCCAGCAGGGCTTCGATATCGGCGCGCGCCACCAGCTGGTTGGCCAGCAGCACGCGCCGCACATTGAAGCGGTGCGCGACCTGGACCTGCGTGGCGCTCGCCAGCGTGATACCCCAGGCGCCGTTGGCCAGCTGGGCCGCGAAGAGCTGCGGGCTCATCGTGGTCTTGCCGTGCGGCGCCAGCGTGGCGCCATGGCGTGCGCAGAAGTCGCGCATCCAGGCGAGGTTGTGCAGCAGTGCCGATTCCTTGAGTACGGCGACGGGGTAGCTCGTATCGCCGCGCAGCACGTTCCAGCCCTGCAGGCCGATGGCGCCCTGGCGCAGGGGCTCAAGCAGGGGCAGGCCCTTAGTGCCGGGCGGGAGCAGTTGTTCGTCGAGGCTGGACAGGGCGAGGCCGTCACGGGGCAGGAGGTGCATTGTGTTCAAAAATTATCCAAGCAATGTCGGCGGATAGTGCCGGCTCGTCCGTGACACGTATCGGGCCCAGCAAACTGGCATATCTATTTGCGCGCCGCTTCGATCATCGAACGCGCTTGGGCAAATATCTGCGGGTTGAGCGTCTGACACTCGCTACGCTCCGCGGCAATGCGCTGTTTGTTTTGTTCCAGATTCGACGCCGTCAGAGCAATGCCAAAGCCGTTGTCTTTCTCCAGAATCCGTTCAAGAATCAGGTCGCCGAGACTCGTCTTGAAATGACCTGCTTCCCAATAAAATCGCGTCACGCTACGCGTATCACCTCGCGCGGGAATGGCTTCGCACTGCACTGGCCCGTATCCGCTGAAGTCCCAAAGAATGATACGGGCATTCGGGAACTGCTTGCGCACAGCATCAACTTCCCCAACAAGCATGCGCCTCCATTCGTCCATGATCGTCTGTAGTCCTGTCTCGCCAAACATCGCCATCAATTCAGCGTGGTAAGGATAGATGAGCAGATGCACTTCGGTACCATCTCGTGCCATGGTAGTGACCATGTGCCGCAACTTGTCCACGCTTGTTGACGGTTGCCCTTGCGCACCATAAAGAGAGTGTGGTCTGCGCAATAGTGACTTCGCGTTCTCCTGACCGCGTTGGCGGAAGATGCTGTAATAGCCTTCTTGACGAGCGAACTTGTTATATTCGAACAAAGGCGTATGGCCTCGTGTCGTCATGGTTTCGGGGTTCTCAGTCTTTTGCAAGCGAAGAGTGCGCCAGGTATCTGTCACCGCTTTGATGGAGAACACCGTTTCGAACCGCCACTCGAGCGGGAAAAACACTGACTTGGCCTGGCCCGGCAGGGACTGCGGAGTCGCAGGGTCAACGAGAAAATCCAGGAATTCAAGCCCGACGATGGCCGATGCCGGAGGCTGCGCCGCAGTACGCATGTCTTCGAACATATTGTTAGCGACCACCAGAGAGGTGCCCGCAAGCGCCAGGTTGTAAGCCGAATACGAAGCTTTGCGAAGTTTCGGGCTCATGGGGTCAAAGCCGACTTCGACACGAGAATTCCCCAACAACAATAAATTCGGATGCAGAGATTTAGCTTGAGCGAGTTTGATCTGCTCGCGGTACATGTCCGGTGACGGTTTGAGACGGTTGAATCCTGCCTTGTCGATGAAGCGGAACAGGTGATACGGATCCACGATGAGGACCGCCAATGTGGCCAGCAGCGCCCCGCCCACGAGAATCGCACTGGTCCATCCGATATATCGCGAAAATTCACGCTTTTCGCTTGCCGCCAGTACAACGCCGGGGGCCTCAAGTTGATTATCAAGGTGCACGTCGAGGTCCTTACATCTCAAAACTGAAAATACAGGAATTCTGTCGGCCGGGTCAGGGACAGCATGCTTCCCAGCAGGATAACGCCGATCCACATACTCCAGCGTAGGGACGGCTGCCACAGCAGCCAATGCGGCTTTCCGGTTTTCTCCGTTTCCGACCAGACTTCATAGCGCCCCATGATTTGCTGTGTATTGGGAAAGAAGAACGCGATCACACCGGCAACGGCAATCCAGGACCAGGTCTCGATAAAGCGACTGCCACCTCCCAGATAGAAATCAATTCCCAACTGATCCAGTATCGGCTGCAAAGGTTTCATATACAGTCCAATCGACGCTGGCAAGGCGATACCGAATTCTCCAACCATGCCCTGTACGATGGTCATTGCCTTGGCGCTGTCTGCAGCCCGGAAAAATACCCATGCAAAACATACTGCGGCAAACGTCAAGGAAATGCTAAAGACGTTCCAGACACGGGAGCGCTGCAGGAATAGTAGATTCTGGGCAATTTTATTCCAAGCATGATTGATTACAAGGTAAAGACCGTGCAAGGTACCCCAGATGACGAAATTGATACCTGCTCCGTGCCACAGTCCACCCAGCACCATAGTCAGCATTAAATTGACATAGCGTCGCACTGGGCCTTTACGATTTCCGCCGAGTGGCACGTACAGATAATCGCGCAGGAAGCGAGAAAGCGTCATGTGCCAGCAACGCCAGAATTCGATGATGTTGGCGGATTTGTAAGGCGAATTGAAGTTGAGAGGGAGTCGGATACCGAACACCAAGGAGATGCCTATCGCCATGTCCGAATAGCCGGAAAAATCGAAGTAGAGCTGGAATGCATAGGCCAGCACCCCTCCCCACGCCACGAGCAGGGAAAACATATCGCTTTGGTCGAACAGGAAGCCGGCGTGCGGAGCTAAATTGTCCGCAATGATGACTTTCTTTGCCAAGCCAATGGCAAAGAAGCTGAGTCCAACTGCGAGATTTCTGCTGGAGAACTGGTAGCTGGAATTCCTAGCGAATTGCGGCATCATCTCCGCATGATGCAGCACCGGACCGGCAATCAGATGCGGAAAATACGTGATGAACAGCAAATAGTGAAGCGGATTGGATTCATTGACCTTGCGATGGTAGGTATCGACAAGATAGGCTATTTGAGTAAACGTGAAGAACGAGATACCAATTGGCAGAATAATATTTAGCGCAGGAATATCAGCAGATGTCAGCCGATTGATTCCGGAAAGGAAGAAGTCCGCATATTTATAATAGCCGAGCAGGACTAGATCGGCGATGACTGCCGCGGTAAGCCAGCGTTTGCGGGAAGCAGTGGAAGCAGCATTAATGCGTTGCCCCATCCAATAATTGAATACTATCGAACCCAGGAGAAGCGGAATATAGGAAAAACTCCACCACCCGTAAAACACCAAAGATGCAATCGCCAACCAGGCTGCTGCAAATGCATGGCTTTTACGCCCCAGCATAAAATAACCGAACGCTGTTATGGGGAAAAACAGGAAGATGAATGTGAATGAGTTAAATAGCATATGCAATGCGCTCGACTTCTCGCCAAGACTGATGAACCTATTTTAAAGCGGATAAAATTTCAATTATTTCCAGAGGATAACTCTGCCCTGCACAATTTTCAACCGCAATTACAATTGCGCATCATTGCTGCGTCGCTGAAATAGTGCCGAAATACAACTTTGCGGAAATACTGAGGCGTGTCGCTGCTGAGCGCAGCAAAGGAAGTCTCGTATGAACGTGCGGCCCCTACAAACGCTACGGCCCAGACGATTGCTCATCCGGGCCGTTGTGCATAATGCACGTCGGGAATCACTGCATGTGCTGGCCGCCGTTGATCGCGATGTTCGCGCCGGTCACGAAGGCCGCCTCTTCGGACGACAGATAAGCCACCAGGCCCGCCACTTCTTCCGGCTTGCCCAGGCGCCCCATCGGGATCTGCGGGATGATCTTGGTTTCCAGCACTTCGCTCGGGATGTCCATCACCATCTTGGTGCCGATATAGCCCGGCGAGATGGTGTTGACGGTAACGCCCTTGCGCGCCACTTCATAGGCCAGAGCCTTGGTGAAGCCGTGCATCCCGGCCTTGGCCGCCGAGTAGTTGGTCTGGCCAAAGGCGCCCTTCTGGCCGTTCACCGAGGAGATGTTGATGATGCGGCCCCAGCCGCGTTCGACCATGCCGTCGCAAACCGGCTTGGTCATGTTGAATACGGAATCCAGGTTGGTCTTCATGACCGCATCCCAGTTCGGCTTGTCCATCTTCTTGAAGGTCATGTCGCGGGTGATGCCGGCATTGTTGACCAGCACGTCGACCGGTCCGATGTCCTGCTCGACCTGGCGCACGCAGGCCTGGGCCGAGTCGTAGTCCGACACGTCGCAGGGATAGGCCTTGAAGTCATAGCCCTGCTCTTTCATCTGGCCCAGCCAGCTGTCCGCTTTCTTGTTGCCGGGCGAATACGTCGTGACGACCTTGTAACCCAGGGCGGCCAGCTTGATGCACACCGCCTCGCCCAGGCCGCCCATGCCGCCCGTTACCAATGCTACTCGTGCCATTGTCTTCTCCAGTTTTATTGTCAGTCAGTGCTGCTCACAAAGCCTGGCCGGGGATGGCCTCTGCGGGCGCCCCGGCAACATCTCAATCGCGCTCGACCGCCAGCGCCACACCCATGCCGCCGCCGATGCACAGGCTGGCCAGCCCGCGCTTGGCGTCGCGGCGCACCATCTCGTGCAGCAGGCTCACCAGCACGCGGCAGCCGGAGGCGCCGATCGGGTGGCCCAAAGCAATGGCGCCGCCATTCACGTTGATCTTCGACGTATCCCAACCCATTTCCTTGTTGACCGCGACGGCCTGGGCCGCGAAGGCCTCGTTGATTTCCATCAGGTCCACGTCTTCGTGGGTCCAGCCGGCCTTCTGCAGGCACAGGCGGGTGGCCGAGACCGGGCCCATGCCCATGATCGACGGATCCAGGCCGGCCGACGAATAGGCCTTGATGCGGGCCAGCGGGGTCAGGCCGAGTTCTTTCGCCTTGGACGCGCTCATCATGATGACGGCCGCGGCGCCGTCGTTGAGGCCGGATGCATTGCCGGCGGTGACGGTGCCTTCCTTGTTGAAGGCCGGGCGCAGGCCGGACAGGGCTTCCAGGGTCGAGCCGTGCTTGGGATACTCGTCGGTGTCGAACACGACGGGGCCCTTCCTGGACGGGATCTCGAGCGGGATGATCTCGTCCTTGAACTTGCCTTCTTTTTGTGCAGCCTCGGCCTTGAGCTGGGATTGCAGCGCGAATTCGTCCTGCTCGGCGCGCGACACCTCGTACTTGCGGGCGACGTTCTCGGCGGTCACGCCCATGTGGTACTGGTTGTAGACGTCCCACAGGCCGTCGACGATCATGGTGTCGACCAGCTTGGCGTCGCCCATGCGGAAGCCGTCGCGCGAGCCGTTGAGCACGTGCGGCGAGGCGCTCATGTTTTCCTGGCCGCCGGCGATGACGATGTCGGCGTCGCCGCACTTGATGGCCTGGGCCGCCAGGTGGGTGGCCTTGAGGCCGCTGCCGCACACCATATTGATGGTCTGGGCCGGCACCATGTCGGGCAGTCCGCCCTTGATGACGGCCTGGCGCGCCGGGTTCTGGCCGGCGCCGGCGGTGAGCACCTGGCCCATGATGACCTCGCTCACGGCGGCGGGGTCGATGCCGGTCTTGGCCAGCAGGTGGCGGATCACGTGCGCGCCGAGTTCGGCGGCAGGAATCTTGGCCAGGGTGCCGCCGAATTTGCCGACCGCGGTGCGGCCGGCGGCGACGATGACGACGTCTTCCATACAGATCTCCCTAGTTCCGGCTTTGGCCGGGGATTGTTGAGACGGCAAGGCCGTGAAACCATGCATCTTAAGGTCAGCACGGCCCCTTCGTTTGAGCAAAGTCAATCTTATCAGCTAATTCACACATTGCTGCGGCTGCGCCCATGTTGTTGCACATATTTTGAACAGCCGGGTAACACTCGTTTCTACTAGGAATGATGCGTACACGGCTGTCCTTTCGGTCAAATTTCACAGTAGAATGCACGGGCGCAACGCCAACCAGACCGCATATGCTTAAAACCCGCACCTCGCTGCCCATCGAAATCAAGATCTCCACGGTCGTCGCCATCTCGACGATCCTGCATTCGGCCGATCCGGCCGTGATCGATGCGGCATTGCATCAGATGACCGGCGGGGTGTCGGATTTCTTCGAGGACGAGTTCGCGGTGATCGACATCGCCGCCATCGCCCATGAGTGGTCCGCCACCGGCGCCCCGTCGATTGACTGGCCGGCCCTGGTTGCGCTGCTGAAGAAGTACCGCCTGAATGCGGTCGCCGTGCGCGGCGCTGGACCCGACATGGCGCAAGCGATCCGCGCCCATGGCCTGTCGCTGGACGACGGCTCGAGCGGCGCGCGCGCGCCGGAACGCGAGCAGGCGGCAGCTCCCGCCGCGCCCGAGCCTGCGCCGGCGCCCGAACCGGTTCCCGCCGTCCCCGCGGCCCCGGCGCCGGCCCCGCTGCCGGTGTCGACCATGGTGATCGACACCCCGGTGCGCGCCGGCCAGCGCATCTATGCGCGCGGCAGCGACCTGATCATCACCGCCGTTGTGAACAATGGCGCGGAAATCATTGCTGACGGCAGTATCCATGTGTACGCGCCGCTGAACGGCCGGGCCCTGGCGGGCGCTTCGGGCAATCCGGAAGCACGCATCTTCGCCCTGGCCATGCAGCCGGAACTGGTGTCGATCGCCGGCGTGTACCGCACCTTCGACGACGGTTTCCCGAACGACCTGGCGCGCCAGCCGGCGCAAATCCGGCTGGTGGGCGACCGGCTTGATATATCATCGCTGGCTCCGGCAACGTCCCGCGCGTAATCTGCCGACCCGCTTGAAACTGTAAAGGACCTATT
>Ga0209023_10004162_pt1 | contig 16684 bp, 12 predicted proteins | sample LakOneMetagenome_FD_187468 | JGI IMG/M metagenome (GOLD analysis project Ga0209023, IMG submission 187468) | Freshwater and sediment microbial communities from Lake Erie, Canada (SPAdes) (version 2) | ecosystem: Environmental > Aquatic > Freshwater > Lentic | place: Lake Erie, Canada... | reverse complement strand
GAGCCGCCAGGTGCCGACCGCGTCCTGGATCGGAACGGTCGTCGTCCCTCGGGGGATGTGCGTGAAGGGGTTGGCGAAGCGGTCGTTGCTCGGGGGCTCGACCGGCACGCCGTCCCGTCGCCGCGTGCCGTCGGCGACCACCTCGAGCAGCCCTTGGGATGGTGACCGGTAGGCGACCGTGAACCCGGGGTGCGCTCCGTGGCCGTCCCAACCGGGATCGTCCACCTCGATCGGTGAACCGCCGATCGCTTCCCGGAACGCACCGAACGACTCCCACTGGTCGGCGTCGCCGAGCTCGACGATCCACACGTCGTCGGCGCCGCCGCCCGCGACCAGGTCGAAGGGTTCCCGCAGACCGTTCGTGAACACCGCGGTCGGATCGTGGTGGCGCCACTCGACCGGGCGCCACGACCACAGCGCCACGTACGCGTCACGCCGGCGCCCGAACGTCCACGAGCCGGCCGAGACCACCTCGTCGAAGCACTCCGTCGGGAAGAACGCATGGGTGTACGGCTCGTACGCGAACGCGGCCAGCACCTCGTCGGTCGGTGCGGTGAAGGCCGGTTCGTAGCAGTGGATCGCCGCGCGCCGGTGCTGCCACGAGCGCGGCAGGGTGGCGCTCCCGGTCCAGTAGCGGTCGTGATCGAGGTAGTCGCCGGCGTTCGACGACGGCGGGTTGCCGGGGTGCGTGGTGAACACGACGGCGCGCTCGTCCAGCGTCGCCTGCCAGATGTGGTGCTGGAAGCCGGCGGTCCCCGGTCGGTAGCTCTGGGCGGTGGAGAGCATGGCGTGTGCGTTGCGCCACGTGGCCGTGTGCACGCGGGCGAGCAGACCCGCGTTCGTCATCGGGTGGAGGTCGGCGGTGAGCTGTTGCATGACCGCCGGGTCGCCGCCGGTGAAGTCGCGCACCACCTTGAACAGGGCGAAGAGCTTCGTGTCCCAGAGGTCGTGCGCGTCGAGCGTCGCCACGGTGAGCGGCACCAACTGCCATGGGGTGAGCGCGCTGCGGTCCCACCAGAACGGGACCATCTCGGGATCGGTGTAGGACAGACCGTCGTCGCGCACCGGGTCCTCGGTGACGGGACCGGCCGGGTCGATCTCGATGCCCATGCACTCGAGGTCGAGGATCTCGTCGGTGCTGTTCGCGATGCGACGCAGGATCGCGGGAGGCCGGTAGCGCACCGTACGCGCGAGCACGGTGGCCGACTCGTTGCGGGGGAGCAGGTCGGCTCCGTCGCCGTCATCGACCGGCCACGGCTCGCTGGTCGAGTCGAAGCACAGCTTCAGCCCGGCGAACACCGGCTGGTCGACCGCGCGGGACTTGTCCTTCATGTACGAGCGTCCGTGGGTGACACCGACGTTGCCGCGGTGGCAGTGCAGGGCGAGGTCGTAGAGCAACAGGTCCAGGAACGCGGCGGCCCGCTCACGCAACGCCGGTTCTTCGACGAACTCGGCCAGGGTCACCAGCGGCGCGAGGTCCTTGGCGTAATACACGTCGGAATGCCATTCGCTGAACCCGTCGACCGCCTTCTCGTCGAACCACGCCGTCAGCCGGGCCGCGGCCCGGACCCGGTGCTCGGCCCCGGTCATCCCGGTCACCCGGAAGCGCTCCTCGGGCAACGTCTGGCCGGCGAGGTACTCGCAGGTGTGGAAGATGAGGCGGTGGTTCTCGGACCAGTACCAGCGCTCGTCGACCGCATCGACGTCGACCGGATCGGTGTACCAGTAGCGGAAGTCCCGGAACCGCACCGTCAGCGCCTCGACGACGTGGGGTGGCAGCGCGTCGCGGTGGGCGAACCACAGCGTGAGCAGCCGCAGGATGTCGAAGTCGGCGCAGTCGAGCCACCCGTCGATGCGCACGAACCACCGCGCCAGCACGGCGTCGTCAAGGACCGAGAGGTCGACGGTGTGGCCCGGGTCGCGGCGGGAGCGCTCGAGGTGGTCCAGAACGTTCAGGGGCGACGTCGGGATGAGCACCGCCGTCGCGGCGGCGAGGTAGTCGTCCTGACGTGACCGCCACCAGGCCTCGTCCTCGAGCCCGTCCCCGCCGCCGTGTCCGGGACCGTCGTCAATGCCTGTTGCGGGTGTGCTCTCGTCGTCCGCGCTGTTCCCCATCGACCCATCATGCCCAACCGGTCGAGCCCGCCCGGGCACACCGGCGCCTCGCGTCATCGCGGCCCGGTTCTACGGTGTGACGATGCACATCGAGGAGATCCCCTACCAAGCCGACGGTCGTGAGTGCGTCGGGACGTTCGCAGTGGACGAGTACCAGCCGGGGCCGCGGCCTGCGGTGCTGGTGTGTCACGAAGGCCCCGGCATGGACGACCACGTGAAGGGCCGGGCGATCCGGCTCGCATCGCTCGGGTACGCCGCCTTCGCCCTCGACTACCACGGAGGGGGCGGCGGGGTGCCCTTCGACGAGGCGATGGGCCGCCTCGGCGAGCTCATGGCCGATCCAGCACGCGTACGCGGTCTCGGGCACGCGGGCCTGGACGTCATGCTGGCCCGGCCCGAGGTCGATCCCGCCCGGGTCGCGGCGATCGGGTTCTGCTTCGGCGGCAGCATGGCGCTCGAGCTCGCCCGCAGTGGCGCCGACCTCAAGGCCGTGGTCGGGTTCCACCCGGGCCTCGGGTTCGTGAACGTCGAGGACGCCCGCGCGATCAGCGGGAGCGTGCTGATGTTCTGCGGGGCGGACGACTCGCTCATCGGGAAGGACGCCCGCGACGCGTTCGAACAGGAGATGATCGACGCCGGGGTCGCCGACTGGCGGCTCGAGGTGCTCGGCGGCGTGGGGCACAGCTTCACGAACGTCGAGGTCGATCAGCTCGGCATGCCCGGCCTGGCCTGGAACGCCGTTGCAGACCGCCGGTGCTGGCGCACGACGCTGGCGCTCCTCGAGGAGACGATCGGGGCGCCGACCGCCTGAGGCCACGTGCCCCAACGCCAGCGGCCGGGCCCTGAGGACCCGGCCGCGGCTGGTGGTGCGTCAGTTCGGGTGGGTCAGTGCGAGCCGTGCGCCGTGTCGCAGAGCTTGGTCTCGCCCTCGGCGATCGTGCCGCCGCCGATGCCCTCGAGCGCCGCGAACGGACCGCACTGGTGCTTGCGGATCCAGACGTGGATCATCGGGGTGGGCTCGGGGAGGATCAGGCCCTCGGCGCACTTGCCTTCGGCGTTGGTGAGGCCGCCCAGCGTGCCGTTCGGCTTGTAGCAGAGGTTCTGGTGCGTGTGCCACTGCGTGAGCTTGCCGCCGATCTCCGGCACATCGCTCAGCGGCGTGCCCCGGTCGACCATGTACATCGCGGCGGCCAGCGTCTTGGTGCCGTCACGCTTGGTGTCGAAGACCAGCGACTCCGGCTTGTCGGGATCCAGGAAGATGTGGTCTTCCATGTACTCGTAGTTGATGAAGTGCTCGGTGCCGGTCGGGCCGTCCCCGATCGAGTGGAAGCCGTGCGCCTCGGCGTACTTGTAGTCGGCCCACTGGGGGAGCTTGTTCAGCGTGACGGCGACGAGGTTCTCGGCCCGGGCCTGCTGCTCGGGGGTGACGCCCTCGACGCCACCGAAGTTCAGGGGCTTCGTCGGGTCGTAGGGCACCACGACCGCTGCCTCGTGGGCGTGCTCGCTGGGGTCCGGGGTGGCCATGCCGGCCGGTACCGCGCCGGTGGAGTCGTGGTCGCCCGCGGCGTGGTCCATCGAGCTCATGTCGTGGTCGCCGGCCGCGGCGGTGGTGACCTCCGCGTGGTGGTCGGCGCCTTCGCCGTGGGCGTGGCTGCGGGCGCTGGGCGACGCCACCACGGCCGTGACGAGGGCGATGACCCCGAGCGGGATGACCGAGGCGACGACGAGCGCACCCGTGTCGATCTTCTCGCCGAGCCGGGGGTTCTTCAGGAAGACGGCGGCCGCGAAGACCGTGGCGACCTCGAGGCCGACGCAGGTCAGGTCGACGAGGCTGGCCACCTCCTTCGTGCCCGATCCCGGGCCGAAGGGCATGCCGATGTAGCGGGTCACGGCCCACGCGGCGACGAACACGAGGTTGACGGCGATGCCGGCCTCGAGCCAGCGCCGGGACGGCTTCACGCACACCGCAACGGCGAACGCCAGCGCGAACCAGCCCGCCAGCGCAAAGGCGATGCCCTCGGGCAGCCACTCGCCGGCGTGCGCCGGGACCATGACCAGGTGGATGGTCGCGGCCCCGATCGAGAGAACCGCCAGCAGGCCCCGGCCAGGGGTGCTGAGCGGGAACGAATCGGTGGAACCACCGTCGTCGAGCGGTTCGAGCACGTGTGCGCTCTCCATGTTGGACAGACCTCCCCGGGTCAGATGTGCATGCTCGCCGTCCGCAGGACCGGGACGTGATCGAGGTCACACCAAGCATGACAGTACGACGTCAGGTGTGTGATCTGCATATGTCGGCGCGGCGACGCCCCGATCTGTGCGTCTGGGCTGGTCAGACGGCTGCGGCGTTGAACGCGTTCAGGCGTTCGGTCGCCTCCAGGTACTCCTCGACCCAGCGCTGCACCACCGCGGCGGTCTTCTCGACCTTCTGGAACTGCCCGACGACCTGACCGACGGGGTTGAACGCCACGTCGACCGTCTGATCCGGGTAGCGGTGCGTCGCCGCCACGGCGACGCCCGAGACCATGTACTGCAGCGGCATGCCGAGCGGCTCGGGGTTGCCGGGCGTCTCCCAGGCCTGGGTCCAGTCGTTCTTGAGCATGCGGCACGGCTTGCCGGTGAAGGAACGGCTGCGCACGGTGTCTCGCGAGGACGCCTTGATGTAGGTCTCCTGCTGCACCGGGGTGTTCTCGGACTCCTCGACCATCAACCACTGCGAGCCCGACCACGCACCCTGGCACCCGAGGGCCAGTGCCGCGGCGATCTGGGCGCCGTTGCCGATGCCGCCGGCGGCGAGCACCGGTACCGGCGCGACCTCGGCCACGACCTGGGGCCAGAGCACGATCGAGCCGACCTCGCCACAGTGCCCGCCGCCCTCGCCACCCTGGGCGATGATGATGTCGACCCCGGCATCGGCGTGCTTCTTGGCCTGGTAGGGCGAGCCGCACAGGGCTGCGACCTTGCGGCCGGCGTCGTGGATCATGTCCATGACCTCGGCCGGCGGGGTGCCCAGCGCGTTCGCGATCAGGGTCATCTGCGGGTGCCGCAGCGCGACCTCGACCTGCGGCGTGGCGGTGGCCTCGGTCCAACCGAGCAGCTTCAGGGCGTTGTCGTCGCCGTCCGGGGTGGGGACCCCGTGGTCCTTGAGGAGCTTGCGGGCGAAGTCGAGGTGGGCCTGGGGCACCATGTCCTGGAGCATCTTGGTCAGCTCCTCGGTGCTCATGTTCGCGTCCATGCCCTCGTACTTGTTCGGGATGACGATGTCGACGCCGTACGGGCGATCGCCGATGTGCTCGTCGATCCAGTTGAGCTCGATCTCGAGCTGCTCGGGGCTGAAGCCGACGGCACCCAGCACCCCGAAGCCGCCCGCCTTGCTGACCGCGACCACGACATCGCGGCAGTGGGTGAAGGCGAAGATGGGGAACTCGATGCCGAGGTCGTCACAGATCTGGGTGTGCATGGCAGGTCAACCTTCTGGGGTCTCGTGGATGTGTGGGGTGGTGCGGGTCTTCGGGGTCGTGCGGGTCTTCGGGGTCGTACGGGTGCTCGGGGTGGTGATGGTGTCGGGACCGGGGTCGAGCACGACGCCGCGCAACGCGGCGATGGCGAGCTCGTCGGGCACGGCCGCCGGGTCGATGCGTCGCATCATCTCGAGGCCCATCAGCAAGCCGATGACCGCCGGCCCGATGGCGTCGGCTCGGTCGTCGGTCCAGGTGCGGGCCGCCGCGTCGACGCCCGCCCACGCGCCGCGGTAGCGGCGGGCGAGGTGCTGGCGCGCGTCCTCGTGGCGCACGGCGTAGCTCCACAGCTCGTGCTCCAGGGCGATCCACCGACCGCCACCGCTCGGGGGATCCGACACGTTGCGCCACAGCGCCGCCAGCCGCTCGTCGAGCGTGGTCGCAGCCAGCAGCTCGGCGTTGATCACGGCGGACGCGTCGTCCACCCAGGTCTCGAGGAGGGCGAAGAGCAGCCCTTCCTTGCCCCCGAAGTGCGCGTACACCGCACCCGAGGTGCGGCCGGCGCGGTTGGCGATCGCGTCGATGCTGGAGGTCTCGATGCCCCGCTCCGCGAAGAGCTCAGCGGCGGCGTCGAGCAGGCGCTGGCGCGTCTCCGCTCGACGTTCCTCCTGGCTGGCCACCCGGGAAATATAGGTTGATCAACATATATTCGTCAACCAATCAACAGGGCGGCCATCAGGGCAAGCACCACCGGCGCACGACGGATCAGCGGCGCACGAGCACCGGGCACGGGCTGTTGTGCACGACGTGGTTGGTCACGCGCCCCAGGGCGCTCCCTCCGCTGTGGCCGCCGCTGCCGAGCGCGATCAGTGCCGCGTCACGGGCGGCGGCGAACGCGGTGATGGCATCCGCGGGGTGCGAGCTGCGCAGCAGGTGCGTCTCGCAGTGCACCCCCTGGTCCTCGATGATCCGGGCGCTCTCCTCGAGCAGTTCCGCGCTTGCGCCGTTGCCGGGATCGTCCGCGATGCCGGCGGGGTCGACGGCGAGGAGGTGGACGACGAGGCCCAACCGGTCGGCCCACTCGGCGACCACCGGGAGCAGCGTCGTCGAGCCGTGGGAGTTGTCGAGGCACACCACGATCTCCGCTTCGCTGACGGCGCTCGGTGTGCAGGCAGGCCCGACGAGCACCACGGGTGCCGTCGCCTCGCGCACCACCTCGTCACAGACGCTGCCCAGCAGCACCTGCGCCACACGACCCCGTCCGCGGGTCGTCATGCACAACGCGGCTTCAGGGCGGGCGTCCACGGCGTCGACGATCGCGCGTGCGGCAAAGACGTTGCGGCGCAGGTCCACCTGCACGTCGTCGCGCTTCATGGTGGCGGCCTGCTCGTCCAGGTAGGCGGTGTCGGCGCTGGTGTCGGCATCGAACGTCGTCATGATGAGGTTGAGGCCGGCGCCGAGGCGGTCGGCGAGCCAGCCGGCGATCGGCAGGGCGCGGGTGGCGTACTCGGATCCGTCGAGGGGCACAACGATGGTTCGGGTCATGGCACAAGCTCCTTGGGGCGTCGAGAGGCCGTGCGTCCATGGGGTCACGTCCGGGCCGACCGCGACAGGGCCCAAGGTCCTCAAGAGCTGTGGCCTGATGTCCCGGCCTACACGTCGAGGACGGAGAGCACGGCGTCCGCGAAGCGCTGCGGCGCCTCGACCATCGGGTAGTGGCCGACGCCCTCGAGCGTGATGAGGGGGGCATCGGTGCGCACCCCGACGAAGCGTTCCGCCATGGCGTGGATCGCCACCGGGTCCGCGTCCCCCCACACGACGCCGACCGGCGACGGGTGGCGCTCGATCGCACCCGTGAAGCGCCCCTGCTCGGCGCGGCGGTCCTCGATGTAGCGGATGGTGCGGGGGAGCAGGCTCAAGCCGTCCTGGCGCAGGGCCATGGCCACGAAACCAGCACGGTCGACCGGGTCGATCGTGCTGCCGGGGGCGAACGTCCCGATCACGCCGGCCGCATACGCGACGCCGCCGTCGGCCGCGACCGAGGCGTTGCGCTCGTCGGGCAGCCCGAGCAGGAACTGCTGGCCCGCCGTCAGGTGCGCCATCTCGATGTAGATCGAGCCGTTGGACAGGGCCCGCCGGCCGATCGTGAAGCCGAGCGCGCCCTCGAGCGAGCGCGCCAGGAGCTCACCGCCCACCGAGTCGCCCAGGTCATGGGTGACGAGGTCGACGTGATCGAGCCCGAAGTGGGCCACGATCGCCTCGACGCCGTCGGCGTACCGGCGCAGGCCGTAGCGCAGATCGGGCTTGTCGGAGAGGCCGAACCCGAGGAGGTCGAGCACGACCACGTCCCGCTCGGCCCGCAACGTCGGCACCGCACGGTTCCAGTCGAACGAGCACGTCGGGAAGCCGTGGATCACCAGCAGCGGCGGTCGGTCCGTGCGGGTGGTGGCCGGCAGGACCTTGCCCCAGATGTCGTGGCCGCCGACCCGCACCCGGACGCCACCGGCCTCCCACGCAGCCGCCGCGGCGATGCCGGCGGCCTCGATCTCGTCCTCGCTCGGTCCGCTCCCCATGGCGGGCGAGCGTACCGCTGCGTCGCTGTGCAGGTCCGGGAGGGCGCGATCAGGTGGGGGCGTTCAGCGGAGGGCGTTCAGGTGCGCTGCACGCCGGCGTCGGTGGCGCGCAGGGTGCGGCCGGGGCGGGCACCGGTCGGTGCGCCGTCGACGAACGTGGTCTCGCCGGCCTTGATCGTGGTGCGGTAGCCCTCGACGTCCTGCAGCAGGCGCTTGCCGCCCGCTGGCAGGTCGTAGACCATCCGCGGCCGGTGCAGCCGCAGCGCCTCGTGGTCGATGACGTTGATGTCGGCCAGCAGGCCCGGGGCCAGGACGCCCCGATCGAAGATGCCGTACGCCGCGGCGGTGGCCTGCGTCTGCTTGTGCACGACGAGCTCGATCGGCAGCAGCTCGCCGCGGGAGCGGTCCCGCGTCCAGTGCGTCAGCAGGTAGGTCGGGAAGCTCGCGTCGCAGATCAGCCCGCAGTGCGCGCCGCCGTCGCTGAGCCCCAGGATCGACGCCGGGTGCAGGATCATCTCGCGGATCGCCTCGTGGTCGTGATCCACGTAGCTGCCGAGGGGCGAGAAGAGCAGCGCGTCGCCGCCATCCTCGAGGAGCCAGTCGAGCACGACGGCCTGAGGGTCGCGCCCTTCGCGCTCGGCGGTCGCCAGCGCGCTGGCCTCGCGGGTCGGTTCGTAGTCCGGGTCCACGCCGAGGCGGTACATCTGGTGCCAGGCGGTGGCGAGGTAGCCGGCGGACTTCTGCCGGGTCCGCGGCGCCTCGGCCAGGAGCGCGTCGCGCACCTCGGGTTGCTGCAACCGCCGGACGATCTCGTCGGCGGGCAGGTCCTTCATCGCCCGGAAGGTGGGGTGCGCCACGAACGGGTGGAACGAGCTCTTCAGCCCGAACAACATGCCGGTGGGCCGGGCCGGCACCTGGGGGGCGATGCGCGCACCGCCGGCGTGGTTGATGCGGCCGGCGTCGGCGAGGGCGTCGCGGAACGCACTCGGGGCCAGCGGCGACTGCGCCATCGAGTACGTCACGTCGATCCCGCGGCGCGTGAGCCCTTCCATCATCTCGCGGTCGGGCAGCTCGGGGCGGTCGTCGGAGACGAACTGGAAGAGGCCGCGCCCAACGCCCTGCAATGCGTCGGCGATGACCGACAGCTCGTCGTCGATCGCGAACGTGCCCGGGACGTACCCGTGCTTCGAGCGGTGCAGGATCGTGCGGGAGGTCGAGAAGCCGAGGGCACCGGACCGCACGCCGTCGGCCACCACGTCAGCGATCTGCTGGTACTCGGCGGCGCTCAGGTCGTCCTCGTGGGCGCGCTCGCCTAGCACGTACGCGCGTACGGCGGCGTGGGGCACCTGGGTGCCCAGGTCGATCGTGCGGTGCTTCGACGCGACCGCGTCGAGGTACTGGCCGAACGTCTCCCACTGCCAGTCGATGCCCTCGTGCAGCGCGGTGCCGGGGATGTCCTCCACGGCCTCCATGACCTCGACCAGGAAGTCCTCGGAACCGGGGCGCACGGGCGCGAAGCCGACCCCGCAGTTGCCCATGACGGCAGTCGTCACGCCGTGATGCGCCGACGGAGCCATCTCTGCGTCCCAGATGGCCTGGCCGTCGTAGTGCGTGTGGACGTCGACCCATCCCGGGGCGACGAGTGCGCCGTCCGCGTCGATCTCCTGGCGGCCCCGTTCGTCGACGCGGCCGACCTCGACGATCTGGTCCCCGTCGACGGCGACGTCAGCGGTGCGCGCCGGCTCTCCGGTGCCATCGACGACGCGGCCACCGCGGATCACGAGATCATGCATGGTGTCTCCCCCTGGTCGAGCGACGCGCTCGCGGTCCCAGTGTTTCCCGCGAGGTGACCGAGGGCCAACTCGGAGCCAACACGGACACCGAGGTCGGAGGGGCCCAACCGAGGTCGGTGCGGTCCCGACGCAGTACCTTCACCGGGTGCTCTCCATCGAGGTGCAGGTGATCGAGGCGCTCCGCGCGCTCAGCGCCGCGTACGCCGCCGGAGTCGACCGTCGTGACGACTCGCTGGTGCGTTCCTGCTTCACGGCGGACGCCGAGCTCGTCGTGCGTGGGCGCGACGGGGTCCGGCCGTTGCCGGAGCGGCGCCTTGTCGGCCGTGATGAGATCAGCGGGATCACGACGACGATCGCCCGCTACCGCCGCACGTTCCACCTGGTCGGTCAGGGTCGCTACGAGATCCGGGGCGACCGGGCAACCGGGGAGGTCTACTGCGAGGCGCACCACCACGCGGTGGACGACGACGGTGTGACGACGGATCGGGTGCTGCACATCCGTTACCAGGACTCGTATGCGCTCTCGGACGAGTGGCTGATCACGAAGCGGATCGTCGGCGTGGACTGGTCGGTGGATGTGGTGCTGGGCGCGCTCGGCGACGACGGAGGCCCGGCATGACCAGGCCACAGCTCTCCATGACGTTGGTGACCTTCGCTCGGGAGGATCCCGGCTCTTGGGAGCCGATGTTTGCCCGCGCCCGGTTGCTCGACGAGGTGGGGGTCGATCGGCTCGTGGTGTCGGACCACGTGGTGTTCGGCGAGGACCTGGACGCCTACGGGCGGCCCGAGCTCGGCGGCACGAGCGGTGGGAAGCAACCGACCGGGCCCGACGGGCACTGGCTCGAGCCGCTCACGACGCTGTCGGTGGTCGCCGGCATGACGACGCGCATCCGGCTCGGCACGAACATCCTGATCGCGGCACTGCGGCGCCCGATCGTCCTTGCCAAGACCGCGGCGACGCTCGATGTGCTGTCGGGCGGTCGTCTCGATCTCGGCGTCGGGGTCGGCTGGCAACGGGAGGAGTACGACGCCGCCGGCCTGGACTTCGCGGCTCGCGGTCGCCTGCTCGATCACTCGCTCGAGGTCTGCCAGACCGTCTGGCGGGAGGACCGGGCGACGTACGACGCGCCGGAGCTGCAGTTCGACGCGATCCACCAGATGCCCAAGCCCGTGGCGCCCGCCGGCGTCCCGCTCTGGGTCAGCGGTCGGGTGAACCCCCGCGTGGTGCGCCGCCTCGCCCGGTTCGGCACGGGGTGGATCCCGTGGGGCGAGGACGCGGCCGATCTCCCGGGATCGATCGACCGCATGCGCGAGGCGCTCGCGGCCGAGGGGCGCGACGCAACCGATCTCGAGGTCGTCGGGAGCCTGCCGGGCGTGCGGAACGGCGACGGTGCGCTCGACCTCGGGCGCACCATGGAGGGTGTCCCGGCCCTGGTGGCGGCCGGCGTCACCGACTTCCGCGCGTCGCTGCGCCTGCCCCCCGACGACGCCCAGGCTCGCGACCACCTGCTCGAGGTCGTCGCCGCGTTCCGCGCCGCGACGGCACCCTGACCCGTCCCGCCGCGGCCGGCACCGGTTCCGCGGCCCGCCTTGCGTGTACCGTACAATCGGATGAACCGCCGTTCAGCGCGGTGTGATGGCGGTTCGCCGCATCCGGGCAGAACGTGTGGGGGACACCGTTGGACACGATGGCGCAGGAGAGCGACGGGCTGACGGCGCCCGTGAACCTCGCGTCGCTGTTGGCGGAGCACCCGTTCGCCGACGACGAGCCCCTGGTGCACACCGCGACGACCTCCACCACGGCAGGGGAGATCCGGCGGCACGCCGCGAGCCGCGCGGACGATCTCCGGCAGGCGGGGCTCGAGCCCGGCCAGGCGGTCGCGGTGCAGTTGCCGAACGGTGCGGAGCTGGTGGCCACCATGTTCGCGGTCTGGCAAGCGGGCGGCGTGTACGTGCCGGTGAACCCCCGCCTGCCGCAGGCCGAGGTCGACCACATCCTCTCGTCGACCGGCCCTGCGCTGTTCGTGGGGGACGGGAGGGGCGTCGTACCCGTCGAGGGCGGCGCCGCGCAGACCCATGCGCCCGGCACGGCGTTCGTCGTGTGGACCTCCGGCACGACGGGCCGACCCAAGCCGATCCTGCACACCCACCGTGCGTACCTCGAGCTGTTGGACCGCGTGCTCGCACCGTTGCGGGGCAGCCGGCCGCGCGATGCCACCAAGGCGCCCTCGCCGAACCTCATCCCGGTGTCGATGGCGCTCAACGCCGGCATCTACAACGCGCTGTTCGGGCTGCGGGCGGGCGCGCCGCTCGTGATCATGGACCGCTTCGTCGCCGCCGAGCTCGCCGAGCTCGTGGCCCGGTTCGGGATCCGCTCGACCGTCCTCCCGCCGGCCGCGATGGCGGCGCTGTGCGACGACCCCGACATCACCGACCTGTCGCCCCTGCGCTACGTGCGCAGCATCACCGCGGCGCTGTCTCCGCTGCAGGCGCGCCGCTTCCACGAGAAGTTCGGGGTGGTCGTGCTCAACGGGTACGGCCAGGCCGAGATCGGCGAGGTCATCGGCTGGACGGCGGCCGACGCCCGGGAGCATCCGGGCAAGGTCGGCGCGGTCGGGCGCGTCCACCAGGGCGTCAGCATCAAGATCCTCGACGCGGACGGCGCTCCCGTCGGTTCCGGCTCGGTGGGCGCGCTCTGGGTCCGGCCGAAGGAGATGGCCGCGGGCTACGTCGGTGGTGACGAGCTCGCGGACCGGCTCGACGCAGACGGGTTCCTCGACACGGGCGACTTCGCCCGGCAGGACGAGGACGGGTTCGTGTGGATCGAAGGCCGGGCGAGCGACGTGATCAACCGCGGCGGCAACAAGGTCTTCCCCGAGCAGGTCGAGGAGGTGCTGCGCCTCGCGGACGGGGTCGACGAGGCGGCGGTGGTCGGCCGACCGGACGAGCGCCTCGGCCAGGTGCCGGTGGCGTTCCTCGCCGGGCAAGGCGTCGCCGACGACGTGCTCGTGCGGCTGTGTCGCGACAACCTCGCGCCCTACAAGGTCCCGGTCGCGTTCCACTGGGTCGACGCCTTGCCGCGCAGCGAGGTGGGCAAGGTGCGGCGCGCCGATCTGCTCGGCCAGCTGTGAACCCGCCCCGCAACCGATGCGATCGCGTGTGACGACGAGAGGAACCCCGTGCCCGACAACGTGTGGATGAGCGGAACACAGACGACCGTGGTGCAGCTGCTGCGGGCTCGCCTCGACGACGAGCCCGACACGGAGTACCTCGACGTCAACGCCGAGCGCCTCAGCGCCGGCGAGGTCGCGGAGCAGGCCTGGCGCCTCGCTGCCGCGCTCCACGAGCTCGGCGTGGTGCCCGGGGATCGGGTCGCGTCGCTGATCGAGAACTCGATCGAGGCGGTGCTGACGTGGTGGGGGATCGTCTCGGGCGGCGGCGTGGCGGTGCCGATCAACACCGCGTACAAGGGGGCGTACCTGCAGCACCAGCTCACCGACTCGGGCGCGAGGGCGCTCGTCGTCGACGCCTCACTGCTGGATCGCGTCCAGCCGATCGTGCGCGACTGCCCGGCGTTGGAACACGTGATCGTGATCGGCGATGCCGTCTCGCTGGACGGGGTGGTGACCCACACGTGGGCGGAGGTCATGACCAACGCATCGCCCGAACCGTCGGTGGCCGTGCGCCCTGCTGACCTCGCGACCTTCGTCTACACGGGCGGCACCACCGGTCCGTCCAAGGGCTGCATGCTGAGCCACGCCTACCACGAGGCGCTGGCCCGCCAGATCGGCATCTGCTGGCAGCGCACGCCGGACGACGTCGTGTGGACCCCGCTGCCCTTGTTCCACTACAACGCGATCGTCACCGCCGTGCTCGGACCGCTCGTGTTCGGCGGTCGGTCGGCCATCTACCGCCGCTTCTCCGTGTCGAACTTCTGGCCCGAGATGAACCGCACCGGCGCCACGATCACGTCGACCCTCGGCACGATGGCCTACCTGTTGGCCCACGACGTCGACCGGCCCGAGATGCCCCGCTCGGGTGCGCCAGAGGCCAACGCGTCGCTGCGCCTCCTCGGGGCGGCGCCCATGCCCGTCGAGATCGACACGATCATGCGCGAGCGCTTCGGGCTCACCACGTTCAGCGGGGCGTACGGGACCACCGAGGCCAGCCTCATCTCGTGGCAGCCGCCGGGCACGACGAACAAGCCCAACGCCGCCGGCGTCATCAACGACGAGTTCTTCGACGTGCGGATCTTCGACGACGACGACAACGAGCTGCCGCGTGACGTCCAAGGCGAGATCGTCATCCGTCCGCGGCGTCCGCACACGATGTTCGAGGGGTACTGGGGGCGGCCCCAGGCCACCGTCGACGCCAGCCGCAACTGGTGGTACCACACGGGCGACATCGGGGTCATCGACACCGACGACTACCTGTTCTTCGTCGACCGCAAGGCCGACTACCTGCGCCGGCGCGGCGAGAACATCTCGAGCTTTGAGGTCGAGCGGATCCTCATGGGCCACGGCTCCCTCGCTGACGTCGCGGTGCACGCCGTGCCGAGCGACATGACCGAGGACGACCTGAAGGTCACCGCCACCTTGGCGGAAGGGGCGGCGCTGACGGAGGAGGAGCTGTTCCGCTGGGCCATCGACCAGCTGCCCTACTTCGCGCTGCCGCGCTACATCGAGTTCCGCGCCGAGCTGCCGCGCAGCCCGGTCGGCCGGGTGCTCAAGCGCGACCTGCGCGATGAGCCCCTCGGCCCGACCGTGTGGGATGCGGATGCGTCCGGCATCACCTATGACAAGCGATAGTCGGGCTCAGGCCTGCCAGGCCACGGTGCCGCTCAGGCGGGTCTCGCTGATCGCGATCTCCGCCCACTCCTCGGGCGCGGTGGTCCACGGGTTGGCTGACGCGATGGCGAAGTCGGCGAGCTTGCCGACCTCGAGCGAGCCGCGGTCGTCCATGTGGATCTGCCAGGCCGCATCGACCGTGATCGCTCGCAGCGCCGCCGCCGGATCGACGCACTCGTCCGGGCCGAGCACCTGGCCGTCCTCCTCGGTCTGGCGCAGCACCGCGGTGCGGGCGGCCAGCAGCGGGTTGATGGGGCTCACGTTGTAGTCGCTGTGCAGCGAGGGGCGCAGACCGTTGGCGATGGCCGTGTTGACCCGATGGAGCCCGGCGGCGCGCTCGGGTCCGAGGATGTTGTCCCGCAGGACGCGACCCCAGTAGTAGACGTGGTTGATCAGGAAGCTGGGCGAGATGCCGCTGGCGGCCATCCGGCTGAAGTGCTCGGGGTGCCCGATCGCCACGTGCTCGATGCGGTGGCGCTGATCGTGGGGAGCGGCGCCGGCGAGCACGCCCTCGTACGCCGTGAGGACGAGGTCGATGGCGGCGTCGCCGTTCGCATGCACCATCACCTGCCAGCCGGCCTCGTGGCCTTCACGGATGCGCTCGGTGAGCTCCTGGATCGAGAAGTTCGCGGCGCCGTTGCCGCCCATGCCCCCGAGGTAGGGGGTGCGTAGGTAGGCGGAGCGACCCTGGTTGGACCCGTCGGACATGAGCTTCCAGGCGTCCGTGCGGACCATGTCGTCACCGCCGCCGGGCACGATGCCGGCGTCGGCCCACGCCTGGTGCCCGAGCATCGCGGACTGCGCGAGTGAGAGCCGCGTGGGCAGCCGCGAGGACGCGTTCATGGCCTGCAACATCCCGACCTCGGCCGGCCCGCGCAGCTGTCCGGTCATCGCCTCGCGCATCGAGGTCACACCGCGGGATGCCGCCGTGGACATGATCGACCGCATGGCCGCGGCGAGGTCCTCGGTCGACTTCTGGGGGATGTGGGCGATGATGGCCATCAGGGCGTTGAGCTCGCCGACCACACCGGTGAGCTTGCCGTTGGCGCGGTAGTACTTGCCGCTCGGCGGGTCCGGGGTCTCGGCCGTGATCCCGGCGATCTCGAACACCCTCGAGTTGACGTACATGAAGTGCATCGACGCGTTGGCGACCACGATAGGCGTGTCGGTGCTGATCTGGTCGAGGATCGCCGACGTCAGATCAGGTTCGCCGGGGTAGCGGCTCGGGTCCAGCAGCTCGCCGCACACCCACTCGCCGGGCTTCGCCTGGGCGACCGCGGCCTTGAGCCGGTCGACCACGTCGTCGAGTCGCGGGTTCGACGCGTAGGAGCAGTCGACCCAGCCGAAGAACACCCCCGTCGACCAGAGGTGCATGTGCGGCTCGATGAGCCCGGGGATGATCACGCGGTCGCCGGCCTCGACGATCTCGGTGTCGGTCCCGCGGAGCCCTTCGAGCTCGTCGGCCGAACCGAGGGCGACGATGCGACCGTCCTTCACCGCCATCGCACCGACCTCGGCCTGCTCGGCGTTGCCCGTCGCGATGGTCCCCATGACGAGCACGTCGGCGACGTCGTTGCTGCCGGCCGGAGTGCCGCTCCCGGCCCTGGGTGCTTCGGTCGCGTCCGGGGCGGACACGTGCAGGTCGTCGAGCAGCGTGCGGGCCATCGCGGTCGCCGCGACGCCGCGGGGACCACAGCACCCGTCGACGGGGCCGGCGGAGTCGTGGACGTGGGGCTCGTGGAGCGTGGTGGTCATGCGGGACCTTTCGGGGTGGGTGGTGAATCGGGGGTCGGTGGGTCGTCGGGGTCGGCGGCGTCCAGCCCGCCGGCGCCGTCAGCGGAACCTGCGGTGTTGCCGGCGGCGGCGCTCCCACCGGAGTCAACGGCGGGGGCGGGCGCGAC
>Ga0209023_10004161_pt1 | contig 16686 bp, 14 predicted proteins | sample LakOneMetagenome_FD_187468 | JGI IMG/M metagenome (GOLD analysis project Ga0209023, IMG submission 187468) | Freshwater and sediment microbial communities from Lake Erie, Canada (SPAdes) (version 2) | ecosystem: Environmental > Aquatic > Freshwater > Lentic | place: Lake Erie, Canada... | reverse complement strand
ATCTGTGCTCGGCCATCACAGACGCATTGTGGCTCGAATTGGCGAAGGGTCCCGTCGCGCGATCGCGAAGCACAAGCTGGGCGGCTTCATTGAATTGCATCCGGCGTCCTGGCGCATTTTCTTTAGCTGCAAGGACGCGGAAGGGCAGGTCTCGCTGGCGTTTCGCACGTTGCTCCTGCAGGAAATGATCGGGCGCGGCGTGCTGTTTCAAGGCGTCTTTCTTCCATGCTTTTCCCATAGCGACGACGACGTCGATGCGATTGTTGAAGCTTTTGATCAGGCGTGTGCCGTTTACGCGCATGCGCTGGAGCATGGGCTGGATCGGCATTTGGTTGGCGATCCCATCCGTCCGGTCTTCCGCAAATATGTGAGTTGTGATCGGGTTTGCGCTGAGGACCCGTGCGAGCATGAAATCGCCAGCCGGGCTGCCGGCAGCTAGATCGTCGAGACATCATGAAGCGATTGGCAACCATCTGCGCGCGGGGCGGCTCAAAAGGTGTTCCGAACAAGAACCTGAAACTGCTGGGAGGCCGGCCGCTGATTGCCTGGAGCGTTCTGCAGGCGAAGGCGACCGGGTTGTTCGAGCGAGTCGTCGTATCGAGCGATTCCGGGGATATTCTGGCCGCCGCGCTGGAGGCGGGAGCCGATGGCGTCGTCAACAGGCCGACTGATATGGCGACCGACGAGGCGCCCAAAGTGCCCGCAATTCTTCACGCCCTGCTGGAAGCCGAGCGGGAAGCCAATGTGCGTTACGATATTCTGGTCGATCTGGATGCAACCGCACCGTTGCGGTTGCCGGGTGACATCATAGGCGCGGTTGACCTTCTTGAAAGCAGTGGATCAAGCAGCGTTATCACCGGAAACGAAGCCTACCGTTCGCCATACTTCGACCTCGTCGAGTTACAGGATGATGGGACGGTGCGTGTGTCGAAGACGCCGTTGCGGCCTGTTTTCCGGCGGCAGGATGTTCCTGTCTGTTACGACATGAATGCTTCAATTTACGTCTGGAAGCGCGATACGCTCGTTGCCAATCCTTCGGTGTTTTACAGCGACACGCGATTGTTTGAGATGCCGGCGGAGCGGTCGCGTGAGATCGACAGCTCCTTTGATTTTTCGATCGTGGAGTTCTTGTTCGATAAATTGAAAATCGCGGACGTCTTGAGCCCGCAATAACGATGGACAGAAATTTCAAAATCATCGCCATTGATCAGGATGCCGCTGCTTTCGCAGTGGTGCTGGAAGATCCGCGGTTCGCAGCCATCGAGGCGCATCCGCAACCCGGTGCCTTTGGGCGCGCTTATTATCCGGCTGTTCATGGCGAGAATTATCGCGATTACTCGTTTGCCGTTGAGTGGCAGAATGAACCTCGAATTGTCGTGCTGTGTTCGGTGATCGATGGGATTCTGGGCATGCACGGAATCCCTGCACGGATTTTCGTAGAAGAAAATCTCGACGTCGCGGTTCTGAAGGCCGCGATGAAGCAGGCCTTCGCACATATCGACCAGATCGTCGTTGCTGCGAACGTGCAGGAAGTCGTTATCAGCGAGCCCGCAGGGCCACTCCTTTCACATATCGGCGAGGCTTGTCTGTCGAGGGGCGCAAAGGCCGATGTCACCTTGATCGGTATGGTTGACATTGATGCTGGGCCGGCGGTCTGGAAGAAATCTCTGCGGAAGAGTTTTCAGCAGCTCATCAACTGGGGACGGAAGAATTTTTCGATCAGTTACGTGAATGCGGGGAATTTCTCGCAGGAGGCATTCGACCGCTTTCGTCATTTCCATGCCCACGTTGCCGGACGGATCACGAGGCCGATTGAATCGTGGAACGCGATGGCGGAAAGCGTCAAGAATGGACGCGGCGAAATCGTTATGGCGGAGATGTCCGGGAAGCTCACTGCTGCCGCACTCTTTGTTGATGGCACGGTGACCTCACTTTACATGACCGCGATCTATGATCGGGACAGCGAAGATCCGCTTGCGCACTACATCATATGGCACGGAATGGAACGGGCGCATCTTCGCGGGATGAAGGACATGGAGCTTGGTCCGATTCATCAGCTCGGCATGACCGATACCAAGAAATTCAATATCGGGTTCTTTAAGCGGGGGTTCGTAACCCGCATGGATTCGAATTTCGACTGGCACTGGCGGGTGGGGTCAGTGGCGAACAGGATGCCGAACCCGCGGGCATGAGCCTGCCTTCCCCGTTAGCGGCGTCCCTGTCATGGGCCGAATTTGGCAAACCCGGCCTTGGCGGCGGCAAAACTGTCTGCTAAAAGATATCGTTCATCTCATGAACAATGAACTATTGTTTATTATCAATGGGTTATGATGAGGGTGAGGCGGTCTGACCGACGGTGGTGTCGGGAATGACGTCTCCCGTTTTCGGTCCGGGCACTTCACCCGGACTGCGGTAGCCGTGGAGCATTTGGCTATCGTATGAGTTCATCCCTTCGCGAAGAAAGCACAATGCCCTCCCGCATCCTTGTTACCGGCGCTGATGGCTTCATCGGATCGCATCTCACCGAACTGCTTGTTCGAGAGGGGTACGATGTTCGCGCATTTGTTCAGTACAACTCTTTCAATTCGTGGGGTTGGCTTGACGAATGCGCCCCCGACGTCGAGGGCAAGTTCGAAGTCATAGCGGGAGATATTCGCGATCCCTTCGGAGTGAAGGCTGCCATGTCGGGATGCGATGCCGTTTTGCATCTCGCCGCGCTCATAGCAATTCCGTTTTCCTATCATTCGCCTGCCGCCTATGTGGAGACGAACATCAACGGCACATTGAATGTTCTTCAAGCGGCACGTGAATTGAATGTTAGGCGTGTCATCCATACTTCGACGAGTGAGGTCTATGGAACGGCGCTTTACGTTCCAATCGACGAGGATCACCCGCTTCAGGCTCAGTCGCCATATTCCGCAACCAAGATCAGTGCCGATCAGATCGCATTGTCGTTCTATCGCTCGTTTGAAACCCCGGTGACCATTGTGCGCCCGTTCAATACCTTTGGGCCACGTCAGTCCGCGCGAGCGGTGATACCGACCATCATCACACAATTGGCCGCCGGCAGGGATCGCGTCGAACTGGGTGATTTACGCCCCACCCGCGATTTCAATTTTGTTGGGGATACAGCCGCCGGCTTCGTTGCTGCGCTTCGCTCGGATCGATGTCTTGGCGAGGTTGTGAATCTCGGCACCGGTTTCGAAATCAGCATTGGAGAAACAGCCCTACTCATCGCGGAGCTGATGAACGTCAAAATCAATATCGGCCGTGATGAAGTCCGTATCCGTCCCGAAGCCAGTGAAGTGTTCCGTTTGCTTGCCAGCAACGAGAAGGCCAGGAAACTGCTTGATTGGCAGCCGAAGAATTCCGGCGCGGATGGATTGCGCAACGGGATACGGGCCACGATCGAGTGGTTCCTGAATCCCGCTAACGCGCGCCGCTACAAGGCGGATACTTACAATATCTGATCGATGCCGATGACCGCCTTCGCTGATCAGATCGTCGCAGCCGTTCGGCAAGTTGCAGGGCCTGCTCCGGCTGCCTTGCATGAACCGGTTTTTGCAGGGCGGGAGGTCGAGTATCTCACCGAATGCATTGAGACTGGCTGGGTCTCTTCTGTGGGGCGGTTTGTCGATCAGTTCGAGCAACGGCTGGCAGAATATACCGGTGCGCGTCATGCCATTGCTGTCATAAATGGAACTGCTGCGCTTCACGCTGCATTGCTTGCTGTCGGCGTGGATGCTGGCAGCGAAGTCCTGGTGCCAGCGCTGACTTTCATCGGGACGATCAATCCTGTCGTCTACTGCGGTGCGACTCCGCATTTTATCGAAAGTTCCCCTGATACGCTCGGCGTCGATCCTGACGCGCTCGATCAGTATCTCCGGGATATCGCGGTTATCAAGGATGGCGTCTGCTTTAACAGGCTGACCGGTGCTCGAATTTCGGCGCTTCTGCCGGTTCATATCTTCGGTCATCCGATTGATATGGATGCGCTTGGCGACGTCGCCCGCCGCTTTGCCCTGCCCGTGGTGGAGGATGCTGCGGAGGCCATAGGTAGCTACGACAAGGAACGGCGGCATGCCGGAACATTGGGGTCTGTGGGCACGTTGAGCTTCAACGGCAACAAGACCATCACCACCGGCGGCGGTGGTGCAATCCTGACCAACGATACGGTGCTCGCGGGCCGGATCAAGCATCTGTCGACGACAGCACGTGTTGCTCACCGCTGGCAGTTTCTGCACGATATGGTCGGCTACAACTATCGTCTGCCGAATATCAACGCAGCGCTCGGATGCGCCCAACTCGAGCAGTTGGATGGATTCATTGCTCGCAAGCGCCGATTGACGGAGCTCTATGCTGCTGCATTCGAGAACGTTCAGGGTTTGCGCCTCATTCGCGAGCCGAAGGGCACGAGGTCGAACTATTGGCTGCAGTCGATCATGCTCGATCCGGAAAAAGCGACTGAGCGCGATGCCGTTCTCGAGGCGTTGAATGATGCAGGCTACGCGGCGCGTCCGGTTTGGCGATTGATGAGCACCATGCCGATGTTTGCGTGCTGCTCACGGATGCCGCTGGAGACAACAGAGGACATCGAGCGGCGTGTGATCAGCCTTCCCAGCGGAGCGGGGTTAATCCCGTGAATAATGGGCTCCTGCTCGTTGGCGCCGGAGGACATGCGCGATCCTGCATCGAGGTTATTGAAAGTGCGGGACTTCGCATCTTCGGTCTGATTGATCGCGATGCGAGCATGATTGGAAACAGTGTGCTCGGCTATCCAATACTCGGTTGTGATGCTGATCTGTTGAAGTTAGCGAATGTTAGTGACGGTGTCCTCATTGCTGTCGGGCAGATTGGGCGACCGAAGATGCGCGTTGCTCTCCACGAGAGGCTCGTCTCCAGCGGGGTCATGCCGCAAAGCGTTTCTGCCAGTACTGCAATGGTTTCTCGTCACGCATCAATCGGGTGGGGCAGTGTTGTAATGCACAAAGCTGTTGTTAATGCCGGTGCCAGCGTAGGTGCAAACTGCATTATTAATACCGGAGCGATCATTGAGCACGATGTGCGGATCGGAGATCATTGTCATGTCGCGATCGGTGCTGTCATCGGTGGAGACGTTGAGATTGGACCTCGCTCATTTGTCGGGGCAGGCGCGATCATATCGCACGGCCTCTCGATCGGACCTGACTCGATCATCGGATCTGGATGTATTGTCCTGTCGAATTGCCCGGCGGAGACTTTCATAAAGCGGTCAGCATGAAGTCGGTATTCATTATTGCGGAAGCAGGGGTCAATCATAACGGCGAAGCTGCGTGTGCGTTTGAATTGGTCGATGCTGCGGCGCAGGCTGGCGCAGATGCTGTCAAGTTTCAGACTTTTCGTCCGGATTTGCTTGCTGCCCGGCATGTTCAGAAAGCTCAGTATCAAAAGACACAAACCGGATCGGATCAGAGTCAGCATGATATGCTGACAGCGCTCAGTCTGGACGATCAGGTGTTTCGCGATCTGTCGCAGCACTGCGCAGCAAAGAACATCATGTTCCTGTCGACTCCGTTCGATGCAGCGAGCGCTGATTTTCTCGCCTCGCTCAAGGTGCCGCTCATCAAGATTTCTTCGGGTGATCTGACCAATCTTCCGTTGTTGCGGCATATCGGCGCCACGAAGCTGCCGGTTATCCTGTCGACCGGAATGGCGACTCTCGGTGAAATCGAGGCATCGATCGATGCTTTGGAGCAGGCCGGTGCTGTGCGGCAAGACATTACTTTGCTGCATTGTAACACCGATTATCCGACGTCGTGGCACGACGTAAATCTTCGCGTGATCGACACGTTGCGCCGCGCCTTCGAGCTTCCGGTGGGATATTCCGATCATACGCCTGGAATTGAAATTGCGTGCGCTGCGGTTGCTTTGGGTGCGACCGTGATCGAGAAGCACTTTACGCTAGATCGAAGCCTGCCGGGACCGGATCACATGGCGAGCCTTGAGCCGGACGAGTTGGCGTCGCTCGTTCAGTCGATCCGTCATATTGAACTTGCCATGGGGAGTGCCCGCAAGGTTCCCACCGCGAGCGAATTGCCCAATCACGCGGTCGCACGTCGGTCGCTTGTGGCAGCCCGCCCAATCAAGGCCGGGGAGATTTTCGCATCTGACAATCTCATCGCAAAGCGAGCGGGAGGCGGTCTGTCGCCGATGTTGTGGGATCAGGTGATTGGCCGCGCCGCGCCGCGCGATTTCGCCGAAGACGAGCCTGTCGAACTGTGACGCGCAGGATCTGCATATTTACCGGGGCGCGATCGGATTTCGGCCTGCTTCAGCCGTTGATTCGCGCGGTGATGGAGGACGAGCAGTTCGAGCTTCAGCTTGTCGTGACAGGTTCACATCTTTCAGCTGATTTCGGCTCGAGTGTGCAGGAGATCGAGAAGGCAGGAATTCCGATCGCGAGGAAAGTCGACATTCTCGGAGGCTCTGACAGCCCGGCCGATGTGGCGAGAGCTGCGGGCAGGGGCATGATTGGCTTTGCGGACGCGCTTGAAGAGCTGAAGCCGGACATTGTTGTCGTCCTCGGTGATCGCTATGAAGCTTTGGCTGCGGCATTCAGTTCAGTCGTCCTTGGAATTCCCGTGGCTCACTTGCACGGCGGAGAAGTGACCGAGGGCTCCAGCGATGACAGTTTCCGTCATGCGATCACAAAGCTGGCTTCGTTGCATTTCGTGGCGGCCGAGCCGTACAGAGCCCGAGTTGTTCAGATGGGCGAGAGCCCGGAGCGCGTCTTTCTGGTTGGTGGGCTTGGCGTCGATGCAATGGCGCGTCTGCCACTATTTGCCCGCGACGAGGTGGAGCAGAAGCTGAAGTTTCATGTCGATGGTCGGACGCTGCTTGCTACGGTTCACCCTGCTACGGCGGGAGCTGCCGACTCAGGACTCGAGTGTGTTGAAATGCTGGCGGCTCTCGAGGAAGAGAGCGATCTGAGGATTGTGTTCACACTGGCCAACGCCGATGCCGGAGGACGAGAGGTCAATGAGAAAATTCGAGCGTTTGTTGATCGTCATCGGGACCGGTGTATTTGTTTTTCGTCGCTAGGATCTCAGTTGTATTTCTCGTGTCTGCAATTTGTGAAAGGCTTGATTGGGAATTCGTCGAGCGGCTTGCTGGAGGCACCAAGCTTCCACATCGGGACGATCAATATCGGAGAGCGGCAGAAAGGACGGCTGCGCAGCGCTAGCGTGATTGATTGTGCGGCTGATCGGCAATCTATTCGCGATGCTTTATCGCGCTTGTTCAGCACAGAATTTCAGAAGTTGGTCTCGTCGGCGATCAATCCTTATGGCAGCGGCGGGGCGACACCGGAGATATTGAAAATTCTGAGGTCAGTAGATCTAAGCAAATTGCGCGCGAAAGCGTTCCACGACTGTCAAGAAGCGTGAAGGCAACAATGGTGGATTGGAAGAAACTGCTCGTCGGTCCGGAAGCTTCGATCGAGACTGCCATCCAGACAATCGACCAGGGCGGCGCACGTATTGCGTTGGTGGTAAATGCCGAGGGAATACTGCTTGGGACGGTGACAGACGGAGACGTTCGCCGCGCGCTTATCGGTCATAAAGCTCTGACGGAGAGCATTGTCGATGTGATGAATTCCCAGCCGCGCAAGGTAACGCTTCCTCTTGACCGGAAAAGAGCTGTCGCGCTGATGAACCAGCACCGCGTGGTGCAGTTGCCTGTCGTGGATGATGTTGGCCGCGTTGTCGGGATAGAAATGCTCGACGCTGCGATATCAGAGCAGCGTCATGACAATTGGGTTCTGCTGTTGGCTGGCGGTTTCGGGACTCGTTTGCGGCCGTTAACCGACAACTGCCCAAAGCCGATGCTCGATGTAGGCGGGAAGCCAATTTTGCAGTCGATCATCGAGAGTTTTATCGCACTGGGCTTTCACAAGTTCTACGTTTCCGTCCACTACATGCCCGAAGTCATCAAGAATCATTTTGGCTCGGGCGAGAACTGGGACGTGACGATACGTTATATCGATGAGGAAAAACCTCTCGGTACCGCTGGTAGCTTGAGTTTGATGGACGACGTCAGTGACCTGCCTGTAATTGTGATGAATGGAGATTTGTTGTCGCGGGTGAATTATCTCGATCTTCTCCGATTTCATAAGGAGCACGGCGCCGCTGCCACGATTTGCAGCCGGGAGTTCGCTTATCAGGTTCCGTTCGGGGTGGTGAAATTCGAAGGCTATGACGTGCAAGAGATTGTCGAGAAGCCATTCCAGAAGTGCTTTGTCAGCGCGGGTATTTATGTTGTCGAGGCCGACGTGATAGGAAACATGCAACGCGGGCAGGCGATCGATATGCCGGAGCTTTTGCAGGGCCTTATTGAGCAGCGGCGCGGGGTATGTACTTTTCCGATCCATGAATACTGGCTCGATATCGGCCGCTTCGCGGATTATGAGCGCGCCAATCGCGATTTTTTCGTTTGAGCAAGCCGATGACCTCTTTCCGCGATAAATTTAGCCTCGCTGATAAAGTCGCCATCGTGACAGGCGGAGCCGGCATTCTTGGTCAGAAGTTCTGCGCAGGTCTGGCGGAGTTTGGCGCCAAAGTTGCGGTTGTCGACATCGATGAGTCGAGCGCAGCGATCCTGGCCGAACGACTCTCAAGCGACTATGGCACGGAAGCCATGGGCGTGGGTTGCAATATCGCAGCACGCGAATCCGTTGTCGTTATGCTGAAGAAGGTGGTCGACAAATTTGGCGGCGTAGATGTTCTGCATAACAATGCGGCTACAAAGTCGTCTGACCTTGCAGGATTCTTTGCGCCGTTCGAGGAGGTTTCCCTCGATATGTGGCGCGAGGTGATGTCGGTCAATCTCGATGGTGCTTTTTTGGTATCGCAAGCTGTTGGCCGCCAGATGATTTCTCAGGGACGTGGCGGCAGCATCATCAATACTTCATCGATCTACGGGATTCTTGGAGCGGATAAGCGAATTTATGAGGGTTCGCATTATCTGGGGCGCGAGATCAATACGCCGGCTGTTTATGCAGCATCGAAGGCAGGCTTACTTGGACTGACACGCTATCTTTCAACCTATTGGGCGGAACACAATATTCGCGTTAACACGATAACGCCGGGCGGCGTGTCCAGCGGACAAAATGATGAATTCAAGAACAGATACAGCGCGCGCGTTCCCTTGGGTCGGATGGCGGAAAGCGATGAAATGGTGTCCGCCTTGCTGTTCCTTGCATCTGACGCCTCGAGTTATGTCACCGGACAGAACATCGTGGTTGATGGTGGATTGAGTGCTTGGTAGCTCGGTTCTGATGTCCTCTCGCGGTTCGCTCAAGCACGGTCATGTTTTCTTTCTGTCGGGCTACTATGGACAGGGGAATTTGGGTGACGATCTCTTGTTGCGTGCGACAATCGAGGGAATTTGCCGAATTTGCCCGGCGAAGCACTTTATCGTGCGCAATGAAGGTGACGTTGCCGGACTGAACGGGCTTCCGGTTTCGGTCGAACTAACCGGAATCGATAAGGTTGCTGCGGATCAGACGAAATCGAAATTTCGTCGCTTTATCGCAACGCTTCTGGCGTATCGTCAGTATTTGATGCGCTGTGATTGGTTTGTCTTTGGAGGAGGAACGGTCTTTCACGAAAGATCGTCGGTTATTCCTCTTGCCATGACACTGGCCATCTGTGTTTTGGCGCGGCTCATGGGCGTTCGAATTGCCGCTTTGGGGGCTGGTGTAGCCACCTTGCAGTCAAGAACGGGAGCTTTTCTTCTGAGGCACATCATTGAATTGTCGGATGTGTTCGCGGTTCGTGATGATGCGGCATTCGCCGAGTGCGTGAAGTCGGGCGCGGCACATAAGGTGGTATTGACGGCCGATCTTGTGTTTACGATGACAGGAAGCCTTCAGCGCGTCAGGGGCGTCTCCTCTCGCAAAGAAGTACCTCTCGTTGGAATCTCGATATACGCACCAGCATTCCTCGATCCGGTAAGCGGAAACGATACTTTGGCGGCTATGCGCGAGGTGCTTGAGATCATTGTGGCTCGCGGGTGGCGGGTTGCGCTGCTGGCTTTCCATCATCGGCCCAAAGCATCTATGGCTCGACTGGACAATGATGTTCTGAAGAAAATGGTGGAGGGCATACCAAATAAATTCCAGGAGCAGGTGATCCTGACGGCGCTCAATGCAGACGATATGGACGGGATTGCTAGGATATTCTCCGACATGGATGTCCATTGCGGCATGCGGTTTCATGGACTTGTTCTTTCGGCAATTTTTGAAAAGCCGTTTGTTGGCGTTGTCGTTGATAACAAGATCGATGCAATTTCCAGATTGTTTGAAATGCCTCAAATCCGCTTGACTCAGCTTTCGGCAAAAGGCCTCATCGATGCGGTCGATCTGGCGATGGAACGGCATATTGATCGCGCGACACTCGCAAAATGCGCCGAAGACTCTGAACAAAACTTTTCGCAATTCGCCGCTTGCGTTGCCGCCGCGTAATCCGATCTACAATAGCTTCCCAAAGAACGAAAAATGACCAGTCGCCCTTTGCTGATTGCTGTGCATGGCTATGGAACTTATGCCATCTCGTATCGGCATATGATCGAGCTGGCGAAAACGGAAGCCCCTCATGTGCAATGGGCGATGCTGTTGCCGACATCGCATCATTTGGATGTTGTTTCCGAGGTTCTCGAGGCGGATAGCATCCTTTGCCTCGAAAATGAACAGAGTCGCACTAGCTTAAGCATGCCGAGCGAGTTCGAATTTGCAAGCTATTGCGGTAATATCTTCTCCGATATCGAAGCGGAAAAAAAGGTATTCAAGCATCGTTCTGCGGACGAGCAATTAACGATCGCAACGCAGATTTATCGCATCTACAAGGACTATCTGCTTCGCCTCAACCCGACGCATCTCTTGATGGCTCATATCGAGACGTTTGACGGCAAGGTGCTGGCGAGTCTTGCGCAGGAACTCAACATTCCGGTGCTTATTCCGACAGATCTTCGGCATCTGGGTGGCATATACTTCAGCCGGGATGTGCAGGAACGAATTCCGGATTATCGCGAGGTAACTCAGGAGGGAAAGAAATGGGCCGAAAAGACAATTGCAGCATTTCGATCCAAGCCTGGTCCAGCCTTCGTGCCTGAAATGTTCTCCCTGCCGGGAGAAGACTTGTTGCCGATTGGACGGAAGTCACTACCTAAACGGGCTTGGGGGCTTGTCGCGCGGACGTGGCGAAATCCGCGTTTGTTCGAGAGTGAATTGCTCCTGACGAGTCTCAAATACACGTTTCCTGGCACCGTGGAGAGATTCCGGTCTTTACGAGGCTTCGTTAACGGGCGGAATTATGATTCGAAAGATTTGGCAGGTTTGCCCTCCAAGTTCATCTATTATCCATTGCAGGTGACGCCGGAGTCATCGATCAATACGCCGGCTCCCTACTACGTGGACCAAATGCGTGCGATCGACGCGATCCGCTTCGCGATGCCCAGCGATTGGACACTTGTTGTAAAGGAGCACAGGGCTTCGCTCGGTATTCGGCCGATGTCCTTCTATCAAGAATTACGCTGCCGCGCCGGTGTTCATATTGCTCACGCGACAATGTCGTCGATTGAGTTGATAAAGAAGGCTCAAGTTACAATCTCGGTTACAGGAAGTGCAACACTGGAAGCATTTTTGCTCGGGCGACCGGCGATCGTGCTCGGTGGCTGCTTTATCGCTGAATATCTGGATGGGGTTTGTTCGATCAACGATCTTTCATCACGCATCAGGGCTCTTGCATCCGTGCCGCCCGGTGATCGGCATATCATGTTGTCGCTGGCTGAGATTCATAGCGTCCGCTATGAATGTGTTTTTCGGCCAGCCGACGAGCCGGGGCATTTTGGAAACCGCATTGAGAATGTCCGCCGCATGATTGGTGCGATCCTGGACCATATTAGGCGACTCGACGCGAAAAGCGTCGGAGTGAATTCAGCAAGCTGATATTATGAAGAAGCTAAAAGTATTCGTTGCCCTTGGCACGCGACCGGAAGCAATCAAGCTGGCGCCGTTAATCTTGTGTTGCCGCGCAATTCCCGAGATTGACTTGACTGTATGCAATACCGCTCAACATCGTTCTCTTGCACGGGATATGCTGAGTGCATTCGGGATCGAAGCCGACATCGATCTGGATGTTATGCGGCCCGGTCAAACCCTTACAGAACTTACGACCAACATATTGAAATCTATTGAAGAGCCTTTGAAGAAACATCAGCCTGACTGGGTTATTGTTCAGGGAGATACCACAACAAGCTTCACGGCAGCGCTGGCCGCGTTCTATCAAAAGATTTCTGTGGCGCATGTCGAGGCTGGATTGCGCACGGGTGATCGCTATTCTCCCTGGCCGGAGGAGATCAATCGTCGATTGAATTCGGCTCTGGCCACGGCGCATTTCGCGCCGACCGAGCGCAGCCGTCAAAACCTCGTTGCCGAGGGGATTCCGTTAAATCGGATTATTGTAACGGGCAACACAGGTATCGACGCACTAAAGCAAGCTGCAAGAATCCTCGACGAAGACAATGGACGGAGTGAAGCCGTCCTGCGTGATCTTGTTGCTCAAGGGCTGACGTTTCTGTCAGGCCGCGATCAGGCGAAAGATGTTGTTATCGTCACCGCGCATCGCCGCGAGAATTTCGGGGGTGGCATTGCATCTATCTGCAATGCCATCGTTGATCTCGCCCGGCGGCACTCGCATCTGAACTTCGTCTTCCCCGTTCATCCGAATCCAGAGGTCGTTGGGCCTGTTGATCGTATTGTCAGAGCCTCGGGTTGCGCGAATATCTTTCTCATCAAGCCGCTCGACTATTTTCCTTTTACTTATCTCCTCAAAGCAGCGCGTTTGGTCATTAGTGATTCCGGGGGGATTCAAGAGGAATCCGTATCGTTAGGGAAAAGACTGGTTATTCTGCGCGATGCCACCGAGCGGGTTGAACTCGTCGGACAACCCGATGTCTGGATCGTGGGAACCGATCAGCGGCTGATCATTGAAGCCGTGGAGGCTGCGCTTAATCGCACGTCGGACTGCAAGCCGCTTGATATATTTGGCGATGGCCTTGCATCGCAGCGCATTGTCAGGGCGCTCGAAGCGTTCCAATGAAGGTTCTCGCCGTTTCTTATGCCCTGCCGCCGATGCTTTATCCGCAGGCAATTCAGATCGGTCGATTGCTTGCCCACAGCCGGTTGTCAATTTCGGCAATCTCGGGCGGCGACATAGTAGATGAGGCAGGGTTTGGCCGCAGCGTTCAGCATCACGTTATTCCGTTTGAGCTTGAGCCGAAAGGAATGTTGCATTCTATCGGTGTGAGGGGCTTGCCATTTTACGGGACTATTCCCGACGTATACCGGGCATGGACAGATTTGGCTTTTGAAGCCATTTCCAACATTTTCGAACAGCAGGGGAGGCCGGATCTGATCGCTACCTTTGGCGAGCCCATGAGCGATCATCTTCTCGGAGTTCGCTTGAAGCGGAAGTTCAATCTTCCGTGGCTCGCGCATTTTAGCGATCCATGGTCGGACAATCCCTTTCGCGGTTTGCAGCCGCTGTCGAAGTTTGTGAACCGTATGCTCGAGCGGCGCGTTCTGGAGCATGCTGATTCAGCGGTTTTCACGTCGGAAGAGACGGTCAACCTTGTCTACCGTAAGTACGAATCGTCACTGCGGGAGCGATCATCTGTTTTGTCGCATGCCTTCGATCCGGGCTCCTATGGTGACGCGGAGAAAGCTGAGGCCGGGCCGATTATTTTGAGATACATCGGAAATTTCTACGGCCATCGCTCGCCTCGTCCGTTGATCAACGCGCTCGGTTATATTGCGCGTCATGCTCCGCATGTTCTTTCCGATGTTCGCGTCGAGCTTGTGGGCGGTATGCCGCCTCGAATGCTTCGTTCCAGTGAATGGAAATCGCTTCCAGTGGGGCTTCTGGTTGCTCGCGGCAGCGTGTCCTATGCCGAGTCGCTTCACCTCATGAAAACCTCGGATATTTTGCTGACGATTGATGCGCCGGCGCAGAAGAGTGTTTTTTTTCCGAGCAAACTTGCGGATTACATCGGTGCGGGTAAACGGCTTGTTGGTATTGTGCCGCCGGGGGCCGCTGCGCGTATTATTGAGCATTGTGGCGGGAGGTCGATTTCGCCAACAGATCGCGTTCCTGACGTAGCTGATGTGTTGACGAGTGAAATCGAGGCCGTTCGATTGCAACGAAAGAGCCATGTCTCGAAGTCGTCATTTGCGGGAGATGCCGCCCGCTATGATATCGCGAATGTTGCGCCTGTGTTCGATGCGTTATGCAGAGCGACGGTCGAGGCTGCGCGAGCCCGTTCAAAGGTGCCATCATGACCGCCTGCCCGTTGTGCGGGTCGGAGGAAAGCTGGCCGATGCGCTGGACTCCGGATCCGGCTGTTCGGCAATGGCGCCTTGATCATGGAGATTCGCGCGCTTATGGCTGGTCGCTTTGTCAGCGATGTGGAAATGGCTATCCAGCCTTTCAGCCATCACCCGATCTTCTTTCCTTTTTCTGGAACCGGGATCGGCAAGATAGTTTCAACGACGATACACAGAGCGAAGCCGTTTGGACTACTCGAAAAGCTGCCAGTCGAAGAAATGCAGCGCGCACTTTCGAGATGTTTGTTCCGCTGCACTCGGTAAAGTCGGGACGCTTTATCGATATCGCTTGCGGCTTGGGTGAAACGGTTAAATACTTTTCTGAGCGTGGCTGGGACTCCCAAGGGATCGATGTGGATCCGGCGCTCAAGCGGTTCCATGATCTCATCGGGATACGATCCAAAATTGGGCAGATTGAACTCGTCGAGATCGATGGGACGTTCGATATCATTCACATTTCCCACGCCATTTATTTCATTACCAACCCCGCCGCATTTCTGCAGCGTCTCAAATTATCCCTCAAGCCTGATGGGTTGCTGTGCATCGTTATTTCGAACTTTCTCGCTCCCGAGGATGCCGGCCTGCCGGGTTACGCGCATAGTTTCTTGCCCACGGCTAGTTCGATGCGGTACGCATTGGCAAAAGCCGGTTACGAGGTCGTACTGTCCCGAAAGAAAGCTGGCAGTATCTATATTGCCGCTCGGTCGGGCAAAGGCCGTATTCCGCGCATTTATCCGGGTCTCATTCGCCTTGGTTATGAGACAAAGGCGCTAAGATATTTGCTCATAGGCCGCCCGAAGTTGCGGTTGTATGGAATCGCAAAAGCCGTTTTGTCGCGAATGGGCTTGCGTTGAAAATCGAAATGTTTCGGCGGCGTCCATGTGCGGTATAGCCGGCTTTATTGATCCTCGTCTCGCGTTTGACGGTGTGGAGATTGCTCAGCGTGCCCGCGCAATGGGCGATGCCATCGCACATCGTGGACCTGATGCCAGTGGTATTTGGACTGATGACGCCTTCGGTCTGGCCCTGTCGCATCGCCGCCTGTCCATTGTCGATCTGTCGGCGGCCGGTGCGCAGCCCATGGTGTCAGCCGATGGGCGCTGGGTGATTTGCTATAATGGCGAAATTTATAACAGCGATGATATCCGACGCGGCTCTGCGCTGAAAGCGGTCGCATGGCGCGGTCATTCCGACACAGAAACGATTGTCGAGTCCGTCGCGCATCGCGGACTGAACACCACGCTGGATGATCTCAATGGCATGTTCGCCATTGCGCTGTGGGATCGCAAGGAGCGGGTGCTTCACTTGGTTCGCGACCGGCTCGGCATCAAGCCGCTGTTCGTCGCTCAGTCCGGGGAGCAAATCTTCTTTGCGTCCGAACTGAAAAGCTTTCACGCGACGCGAACGCTAACGCTGGAAATCGACCCGTCGTCGGTGACCAGCTTTCTTCGCTTCGGCTATGTGCCGGCGCCTCATAGCATCTACCGGGGCGTGACGAAGCTGATGACCGGAGAGCATGCTGCGTTTTCACTTCGCGGTGACATGACCAGTCGCCGGTACTGGTCCGCTGGGGATGTCGCGTTGCGGGGCATCGAATCTCCTCTCGACATCTCCGATGAAGAGGCAACCGCACAACTGTCGGGCCTGCTTGCGGATGCAGTCTCCCGGCAAATGCTCGCTGACGTTCCGCTTGGCGCGTTCCTGTCCGGCGGCATCGACTCGTCGGCCGTCGCCGGGCTGATGGTCGCCGCGGGGCGCGGACCTGTGCGCACGTTCTCGATTGGATTCCCCGAATTCGGCTTCGATGAATCGAAGGATGCCGCCGCCGTCGCACGGCATCTCGGCACACAGCATACCGAACTCGTGGTTCATGCCTCCGATGCTCTCGGCGTGGTCCCTCAGCTTTCTGAAATGTACGACGAGCCATTTGCGGACTCCTCGCAAATTCCGACGCATCTGGTGTCGAAGCTCACCCGTCAATACGTAACTGTCGCATTGTCAGGAGACGGTGGCGACGAATTGTTCGGCGGCTACAATCGCTATCGGCTGGCCGAAGGCATGTCGCAACAGCTGTCACGCCTCCCGCTGGGAGTGCGGCGTGTCGCGGCGGGCGCGCTGCACGCGGTGCCCATGGCATGGATCGATGGTCTCGCATCGCTTGCGCCGCGCGGAATGCTGCCCTCGCAAATGGCTGACAAGGTGCGCAAGCTGGCACATGTGATGACGCTCGATTCCGAAGGGATCTATCGCAGGCTGGTCAGCCAGTG
>Ga0209023_10004160_pt1 | contig 16690 bp, 15 predicted proteins | sample LakOneMetagenome_FD_187468 | JGI IMG/M metagenome (GOLD analysis project Ga0209023, IMG submission 187468) | Freshwater and sediment microbial communities from Lake Erie, Canada (SPAdes) (version 2) | ecosystem: Environmental > Aquatic > Freshwater > Lentic | place: Lake Erie, Canada... | reverse complement strand
GCAGCAGGCTTCGGGTACAGCCGACATACATGTAAAAATAGGACTTAACGCAGAAAACCCTCGCTGCGCGTCAGAGACCGTCAGATCGGCAATGACGAATCTATCGGTTCAGGGACCACATCAAGATCGATAATGTAATCCCCGAAGCGCTTGATATGGCTTGTCACATAAGGACTGAGCGTGGCGACATCTTCCCGATTTACCGGGAATCCCTCCTGTTTCAATTCACGCAAGATACGGGTCTGATCTACCACGTTGTGGAAAATCACAGCATTGGCCACCAGGTCGTTGTACTTGATGACCTTCTCTTGCTCCTCGGGGTCGTTGTCCGCGATGATCCCTTCCCCACCGAAGAACAGCCATTTGGAGAAGCCGTTGTAGGCTTCTACCTTGTTGGTCGTCGCTGTGATCTGTTCGCGTAGCTCCATGTCGGAGATATAGCTCAGCAGGAAGGCCGTTCGCACTACCCGTCCCAGTTCCCGGAAAGCCTGGTAGAGCCGGTTCTTGCGGCTGTAGTTACCCAACTTGCGCAACAAGGTCGACGACGAAATCTTGCCGGCCTTGATCGACAATACGACCCTCAACAGGTCTTTCCAGTGGGTTTCGATCAATTCCCAGTCAATGACATCCTTGAACAGCATGTCGAGGTGCTGATAGCTGGTTTCCTTGGTCGGCCTGAAAAATACCAGATCGTGCCAGTTGCGGATGCGCGGCATCAGCTTGATACCCAGCAGGTAAGCAAGCGCGAAAACCGGTGCAGATTGCCCCTGGGTATCGGCATGGACGGTATCTGGCTGGATGTCCGATTTGTTCTGGAGCAATCCCTCAATGATATAGACCGCCTCCCAAACCCCACAGGGAATGAAGTGGCTGAACAGTGCGACGTAGTTATCGGCCACGTGGTGGTAGGCGATCCCGCCATAGCCGCCGTAGCGGATGTGGTACTCCGCCAGCAGGTTCTGGTCGAACATATCGAATTTGGTGCCGTCGGCGGCTGCTGATTTGCCTTCCCCCCAGACCTTGGGCAGATCAAAGAGGTGGTAGCGGTTGATGATGTCTTTTAGTGCCGCATTCAACTTGTTGGCATTGGAATGCCGTCGGTTGATGAACGACAGCATGTGCGGTGTCACCGCTCCGCGCAGATGACGTGACGCCTGGGCCGGCCCGAGATTGCAGCCATACGTAAACGTGGTGAGGATGTAGCGCTCACCGGGATTCTCGATCTTTGGATCGGAGCCAGATAGTGGCCCGAAGTGCCGGTTCCAACTGGTCCAGTGAGCAACGTTGCACAGTACGTCAATGACATTGCGCTCGGGCAGTCGTTGCAGCAGAGCCGCTTCCAGGGCACGGGCGGATGCCTTCGGTTCCCGCGGGCCACTCCGTTTGAGTACCGGGAGGCCGAATTCATCAATCCCCAATGCTTTGTTCTCTGGAAATCCGCTATCCACCTCGACCGCAGTCTCCGTCAACCAATCACGCAAGCCTTGGGTAAATCCGGGCGCATCCTCTGGAAACCCCAACTGCTGGCAGTAATCGCCCACCATGGGCTCGCATTCCTCCCATGAAAGAAGCTGGTCGCGATAGTCGGCATAGGCCTCCGATCCCTGAATCGACACATCCCCAGACTTGATTTCTGCGGCCAGTGCAGAAAACACGCAGACCTCGAAATGCTGGCGGCTGATCCGCTCGCCATCCTCGGTTTTCACCACCACCGTCCGTTTCCAGCGTTCGTTGGTGAAGGAAAAATCGATTTCGACATCAATCCAGGCGCCTTTGCGGTTCTCGTATTCAAGCAGGACATCCAGTGCTTGCATCAGCGACTGGTCTTCGCTGGTCGAGGTCATCGTCAGCAAATGCACCATACGGAACAGCGTCGGTCGATGGCTGCGATAGAAACGCCACAGCAGCGGGAAGTAGTTGTCGCCACTGAACGCGTTGATCGCGTCGCAGTCATCCTGTAGGGCCTTGGTGCCGCCCCGGGTCGCCAAAAGGGAGCGAATGGTTTTCCCGGCCACCTCGTCTGCTGATTGGGTTTCCAGAACCTGGATGACATCCGCCAGGGTAGCGACGAGATGTTCGGTCTTCTGGCGGAATTTTATGCGTAGGCGCTCCAGTTCGTCCTTGCCGCGCCGGTGAATGTGGTTCATCCGTTTGATGAACATCTCCGCCAAATCGTCACGGGCCTGCACACGGGCCCGGTGAATCAGGCTCAGTATCAAGACATAGCGCTTGGGCGGCGCAAATTTCTTGAGTTCTGCGGCATCCAGTGCCTTGGCTTCGGCAGCAAAATGCTTGATCTTGGCGAACGGAATACCTGACAGATGGTGATCCGCACCTACCGTATCGGAGAGTTTGACGATATGGTCCAACAGATCCTGCAAATGCTCCAGTGAAGAGCGCTTCGGTAACTGCTTGAGAGCGAAGAACAGTGTTTTTTTCTGGGGACTGTTGCCGATCTCCAGCAAAGCGTCGAGTTGTTCGCGCTCGGTCTCGGATAAACGCTCCATCACCGCCGCAAAAAAGCGCCCATTGACCAGTGTGCGAATGCGCCGCGACATCCGGTCAAACGTACTGAAGGCGGGCAACTCGATGCGCTGGCGGACTAACTCTTCAATCGCGACGTTGATAAGATCAGCCGGGTTGTCCATGACTTCGGCAGCCGACGACATGGCCTCGCTAGCCGCATGCAATCCGTCTTCGCTCCAGGCGGTGACCGCCAAGCGATCACGGATTGCCTGGTGGTGCCGATACAAGGTCCGCAATTCCGCATAGATTGGCGAAATTTCGTCATCTATTCCGCTCACGTTCCGCACATGCTGGACGATGGCGAGCGGAATATCCTCCAGAGCCGGAAAATAGCCGAGGCGCTGGAACGCTTTGAGCAACAACAAAAGGCCGAACCGCGACTGAGCCTTGCGGGCCAAAGCTCTCGCGAAACTCAGCTCATCGTCAGTCGGGGTGTAAAGCGCATCCAACTCTTTAGCGAGTGGATTGCGTTTGAAACGTGGGTAGGCGGTACGTTCAATGGATGCCATCTATGCATGACCTTACTCGTTTCGGCCGGTCGATTCGACACGAATGTCGTCAAAATACACAACGCTGTCGGCCTTGGACCACAGGCCGATGCGCCCCGAAACCGGTTCGGACAAGGCGTGTTCCAGATACAGTTTCCCATCCAGATAACCTTTGATGTTCTTGCCTTGCACCACCAATTTCAGGTCATGCCATTGCTTCGACGGCGTCGGCATATTCCGAATCCACTTTACCGCGCTGCGGCTGCCGCGCTCGTATTTGAACAGGACGAGGTTGTCTTCGAGGCAATTGGCGCGTAGCACCAGATAGTCGCCGTTGAGCTTCAGGTTGAAGACGATGCCGGCGGCCTGATCGATGCGCCCGGCCACGCACTTGAAGCGCAGTTCGATCTCCCCGGCGCGGAAATCGTCGATGCCCTTTGCCACGGCCAGCGGAAAGTAGGCGTAGGCCTGGACGTTGTCGAGAAACTCGGCGTAGCGCTTGCCGTAGAGGGCGCGGGCCTTGTCGGCCAGCCCGGCCGAAGGCTGCCCCCGCGACCAGCCGCGGCCGTCGACCACCAGCACGCGCTCCTTGCCATCGACACCCGCGATCCACTGACCGACAGTCGGGATGACGCTCTTCGGTTCCGCGCCAAGGGTTTCAGACTCGAAATCGAACAACAATGCACCATCAGTCGCACGGACTGGCGCGGCCGGTTCAGCGGCTATGCTGACGCTAGCGGCACTGACAGATGGCAGGTATTCGGGTTTGGTTGGCGGCGCCTCGCCGACCAAGAAACGAAAGGCTACCCATGTGCCCAAACCGACGAGGAGCATCACGGTCATCGCAACGAGTAGCAAATTCCGTTTTACGCGAAGCATGGCTTTGAGTCCTATCGAGCAATCTGCTCGACCCGGAAATCGTCGAAATACACCACGCTATCGGCCTTGGACCACAAGCCGATGCGACCTGACACAGGCTTCTCCAGATCGTGGTTGAGGGTGAGTACACCATTCAACCAACCTTGAACCTTGTTGCCAACGACGGTCAGTTTTAGTTCATGCCACTGCCCCGTTGGTGACGGCGTGTTGCGCACCCACTTCACCGACGAACGCTTGCCCTTCACGTATTGCCACAGCACCAGATTGTCTTCAAGCGGGTTGGCGCGCAGGGCCAGATAATCGCCGTTGGGCTGGACATTGAAGAGAATGCCGGCCGCTTGGTCAATACGCCCGGCCACACCCTTGAAGCGCAGGGTGATTGCACCATTGCGGAAGTCCGCCACCTCGTTCATCACCGCGATGGGGAAGTAGGCGTAAGACTGAACATTGTCAAGAAACTCGGCGTAGCGCTCTCCGTAGAGCGCCCGAGCCTTGTCGGCTAGCCCGGCCGAGGTCTGGCCGCGTGCCCACTGCGAGCCATTGACCGACAGCGCCTTGTTTCCTCCATTGTCGACGATGACCCAGTTGCCCACTGCGGCAGTGAAGGATTTGGGTTCGGCACCGACGGTTTCAGCATCGAAACTTTGTACAGAGGATGCAGCGAGTGCAGGAGCCGCGAAGAAGGCGGCAAACAAAACAGAAAGCATGCGTAGTTTCATCGAAGTTCTCCATGTTGCAGGTTACGGAAATGCTTGGGTAGTCGCCCGGTTCGGGCCAGGAGCCAGGCGGCGAGCAGGATCAGGATAGGCAGCAGCCCGTAGAACCAGATTTCAGCCGACCGCGCGTCGGCCACCAGTGGATGGCCCGGATAGGGCGGCAGATCGAGCGGCGTCACCTGCACGCCGGCCAGTTCGTGTAGCAGTGGCAGGATTTCGCGCGGACTGTTGGAGCGGCTCTCAACGCTGCGGCGGGCGCGCGGTTCGCCATACTCGTACACGATGCGGCCATAGCCTTCGTCCCCAGCGGCGCCGAATACCCCCGCCTTGCCGGTCTCGGCCCAGCGCACGCCGAGCCCAGGCACCAAGCGCTTTAGCTTGGCCAGCACATTGCCGGCGAACTCCCGTGCCCGGCTGTCCTCCGGGTTGAGGTGCAGGGTGATGACGAGCCCCTGATCCATGCGGGCGAGCGCCACCTCGTCGGCCGGATTGAAGCTGTTGCGCCGGTCTTCCGCGAGGTCGGCTGCCCTTGGCACAAGGGAGGTCGCCGCCAGCACGGCGAGCAGCGCGACGATCCCGGCAGCGCCGCGCAGCCAGCGCTGGCGGTTGGCCAGTCCGGGCGGCAGGATCAGCGCCGAGAGAGCCGCCAGGCCCAGGCCCAACGCGGCGAGGCCGACGGCCTGCCCAGCCGGAAACAGCCCGCGCTCGAAGGACTTAAGCACCTGCGTAGGCGAGATGCCGCCCAGGGTTTTCAGCCACTCGGGGCCGGTTGCAGCGGCGAAATCGAGTACCCAGAAGCCGAGCGTGAAAGCCAGGGTGACGATGGCGGCGGTGGCCGCCGATTCGGCCAGGGCCGCTGCGAAGAAGGCGATGCCGGCTACCGCCAGCGCGTAGAGGGCATGGCCGGCGAAGAGATTGGCGGTCTCGGCGAAAGCCAGATGCCCGCCGGCGAGTTTCCAGCACACCAGTGCCGACAGGGGAACGAGGAGACTGACAGCCCAGGCGGCCCCGACAGCAGCGAGTTTCACCGCGACCAAGGTGCTCGGCGACAGCGGCCATTGCAGCGCCAACTTGGCGGCACCGCTCTCCCGGTCTTGGCCGAGGGCGCGTATGGCAACGAAGGGAAAGAGCAAGGTCGTGCCGAGATAGAAGGCGCCCAAGGTGGGCACCAGGATGCCGTCCAGCGGCGTCATGCCGCGAGCCATCTCTGGGAATTGCAGGGCGGTGCGGCTCGCCTCGCCGAACAGACGCACCGCCTCGACATAGCCGTAGCCGGCCAGCGGCGCGAGGATCAGCAGCAACGCCCAGAAGGCGCGGCCGGCCAGCAGCCGGCGCAGCTCGAAGCCAAATAGCGCGGACAAGACCGTCAGGCGCCGGCCTGCCAGCGCCGATTTATTGCGTGAGTCCAAGGAACACCTCCTCCAGGTCACCGCTTTGTGAACCGCTCTGAGCCGCCAGCTCGGCGAGTGAGCCAAACCCCAGACGGCGTCCGGCATCGAGCAGCAGCAGGTGGTCACAGATGCGCTCGGCATCCTTCAGTTGATGAATCGACAGGATCAGCGCCCGTTCGGCCGCCACTTCTCGCAGCAAATCCATGACGTGCAGGGTCTGGCGCAAGTCGAAGCCGTCGAAGGGCTCGTCGAGGATCAGGATCGGCTGCGGCGTGAGCAGCGCCAGCGCCAGCAGCAGGCGCCGCCGATAGCCCTTGGATAGCTCGGCGACGCGCTTGCCGAGGACGGGGACAAGTTCCAGCCGCTGCACGACCATCACCTCCCGTGCCACGTCCAGGCCGTGCAGTTCGCGGAACAGCCCGGTGACACGCCATACCGGCTGGTCGCTCCACGGAGCGATGCCGTCAGGCAGGTAGAACATCGCCTCGCGCCGCCGCTCGGGCGGGACTGGCATGCCGCCGAAACTGACGCTTCCGCCGTCGGCGGCCAACAGGCCGACCAGGCACTCCATCAGCGTCGTCTTGCCGGCGCCGTTGGGGCCGATGATGCCGAGTATCTCGCCGGGATGGAGGTCAAAGTCCACACCGGCCAGCGTTACAGCGTCACCGTAGTGCTTGGTGATCCCACGCACCGAGAGGAGGCGTCTCGCTTCGCTCATTTCGCGCTTGCCTTGCCGGTATCCTTGGGCAGCACGCGCAGGCGATGGCCCTTGTCCTCGGACACCAAAATGCGCGACATGCTGTCATCGAAATCGACATCCAGCGGCTGATTGAAACGGGCATCGGCTATCGGCCCATCGGCGAAGCCAGCCTCGCCATTCCCGGCCAGGGTGGTGACCGAGCCGTCGGGCGTCACGAGCCGCAGACGGTTGTTGTTACGGTCGGCGACCACGGCGGCACCATTGGGCAGCGGCGCGATACCTGTGGGATTATTGAACTGCGCCACGGTGGTGGCACCATCGATGTATCCGGCCTTGCCGGAGCCCGCAACTGTCGATACTTCACCTGCCGGAGTTACCCGTCGCACGGCGTGATTCAACTGGTCGGGCACCCATATGCGTCCCAGGCCATCCACGCGCACATTGTAGGGCTGGTTGAAACGCGCCGTGCCGCGCTGGCCGTCGGCAAAACCGGGCGCGCCGTTGCCGGCGAGCGTGTCCACCTTCTCCTGCACGAGATCAATGCGGCGGATGGCGTGGTTCAAGTAGTCCGCCACGTAGAGCGTGGTCTGCGCGGCATCCAGGGCGACGCCGTAGGGTTGGTTGAAGCGCGCCGATTTCAGGTCGCCATCGACGAAGCCGACCGAATCGCCGCCCGCCAGCGTGATGACCGTACCGTCCGGGCTGATCTTGCGGATGCGGTGATTGTTGCGGTCGGCCACGTAGATAGCGCCGGTGCGTTCCACCGCAACGGCGATGGGTTCGTTGAACTGGGCAGTCTTGGCCGGGCCGTCGGCAAAGCCGGCCTTACCCGTTCCCGCCACGGTAGCTACCGTGCCGTCGGGCCTGAGCACCCGTACCTGATGGTTGCCCCGGTCGGCGAAGAACAAGCTGCCCTCCTTGGCGTAAGACAGCCCATGGGGCCGGTTCACACGGGCCGCTGAACCGTCCACAGCGCCAGGCTGGCCGTCACCGGCCATGGTCCGGACCGCGGGAAAAGGCAGGGTCTTGGGGAAAACCGAGGCTTCGGGATCGGCGGGGGGTGTAGCACAACCGGCGGTGAGTGCAACTGCGATAGCCGCAACGAGATACTTCATGACGTGGTTCCTTCCGGATGCAAGAGAGTTCTTTCGCGAGGCAATGCGATTCGGAATACGCTGCCTTTGCCCGGCGTACTTTCCGCCGCGATGTGCCCGCCGTGTGCTTCCACAGCCCAGCGCGCGATGGCCAAGCCCAGCCCGAAACCGCCGCGAACGCTTCCGTCCTGGCGGCTGCGGGCGGCATCGACCCGGTAGAAGCGGTCGAAGACATGCGGCAGTTGTTCCGCCGGAATGCCTTCGCCCTGATCGCTGACGCTGATTTCCATCTGTTCGCCCCGCGCCTGGCTGGCAAGCGTGACAGTCGCACCGGGCGGACTGTGCTTGATGGCGTTGTCCAACAGATTAACGATAGCCTGGCGCAGCATCATCCAGTCGCCCGTGACGGGAACGACAGTGGTGAGCAGGTCGAGATCGATGCGCACGCGTTCCTCCTCCGCCAGCACGCCGAGGAATCCGGCCGCGTCCCGGACGAGTTCGCTCAGGTCGATTGCTTCGCACTTCATCGCCGTCTGTCCGCCTTCGGCACGGGTCAGTTCCAGCAACAGCGTGGTCAGCAGGGTCAGCCGGTCCACCTCCTCCAACATGGTGCCGATGATGTCGCGGTACTCGGTTTCCGAGTGTGGCTCGCGCAGGGCCACCTCGCCCACGCTGCGGATCACGGTGAGGGGGGTGCGTAGTTCGTGGGAGGCGTCGGCCGTGAAGCGCCTGAGCTCTCCGAAAGCCGCCTCCAGCCGGGCCAGAAGGGCGTTGAAGGCGATTGCGAGCCGGCCTGGTTCGTCGTGCGGATTGTCGATGGGCAGCCGGGAATCCAGACGCCCCGCATGGATGGCCTCGGCTTCCTCGGCCATGCGGTGGATGGGTGCGAGTCCCCGGCCGGCCAACCAGTAGCCACCAGCGCCCGCACCCAGCAGGGCGACTGGGAGGCCGCCGACCATCACCCACAGCACGACGATGAGGCCGCGTGCAAAATCGTCCTCGCGCAGGGCGGCGCGCATCAGCAACGTTTCACCTTCGATGGATACACGGCGCTGCAGGAGCCGCAGGTGCACTTCGCCGGGAAGCTCCAGGGAACGCAGGCCCGTCCAGGCCGCTTCGAGCGGCGGGACGGGCGTTTCCCCCGAGCCGGTTGCTGCGTCGTGGCGGCGCAGGGCGAGTGTCCCATCGGTGTGCCAGATATCGAGCCAGGCCACGTTGCGCAGCCGCTGATCCTCACTGTGTTCCGGCCCGTGGATGTGCCGCCAGGCCAGGTGGCCGTCGGCATCGCGCACCATGCTGCGTTCGGCGATCTCCAGTTCCTGATCCAGGCGGTGATCGAGTTCGGCGGCGAAACGGTCGCGGATCAACAGATAGACGGCCAGCGCATAGGCCAAGAGCATGGCGCCAAACACCAGCGCGAAGGCGGCGGTGAGCCGGGAGCGCAAGGTCAACCGACGCCAGGCTGCGATCACGGCGCCTGCTCCTGAAGCACGAAACCGACGCCGCGCAGGGTGTGAATCAGCGGGTACCCATGGCCGTTGTCGATCTTGCGGCGCAGCCGGGCGATATGCACATCGATGACATTGTCCAGCGGTGTGGCGCGCGCTACTTCGTGCCACACGTCGCGCGCCAGCATTTCCCGCGAAACCACGCGCCCCTGGTGCAGCAGGAGATAGTCGAGCAGTTCGTATTCGCGCGCGGTGAGTTCCACGTCCCGGCCGCCGCGCGTCACCCGGCGCGTGACCCGATCCGCCTCAAGATCGGCGACGACAAAGCGCAGCACGTCCTGGACACGACCGCGCCGCAGGAGCGCCCGGATACGCGCGAGAAGTTCCTCGAAGGCGAAGGGTTTGACCAGATAGTCGTCGGCCCCTTGGTCGAGACCACGGATGCGGTCCTCCACCGTGTCCCGCGCCGAGAGGATGATTACCGGCGTCGCCAATCCTCGTTGACGCACGGTACGCAGGATCTCCAGGCCGTCTCGGCCCGGCAGCATGAGGTCGAGAATAAGCAGGTCGAACACCTGGGACGAGACGAGAAAGAAACCATCCTCCCCGGTGCTCGCCACGGTCACATCGAAGCGCTCGGTCTCCAGCCCGTGTTGCAGGGACTGGGCGACTTTGAGCTGGTCTTCGATGATCAGGATACGCATGACAAAGTGGTGGAAACCAAAGCCAACAATCTATGACTCGGCATGACGCAGGTCTACTGAAGTATTTCTGAATTTCCCTTCAGGATCAGGCCGGCCGAGGTGTTGTTTCATGGCGCTGACTTATTCTGGTGGCGGAAAGCCCGCCAAAGTGCCAGATCGTAGGCAATCTTCAATGCCCCACAGAGGACCAGCGGTGCGGCCAGCCAGCCGGCGGCGAAGAGAGCGCCACCCAAAGAGGGGCTAACGGCCGCGGCCAGGCTGCGCGGCACGGCTGTGAAACTGGCCGCTGCCGCACGTTCCGGCGGTGTGACCACAGCCATGACGTAGGCCGTGCGGGTCGGCACATCCATCTGTGACAAGGCGCTGCGCGCAAAGAGCAGCGCCAGCGACCATTCCAGGCTGGGCGCCAGCGCGGCGAGGATGAGGCAAACGTTGGCCGGTATATGCGTGAACACCATGGTGTTGAGCAGCCCGATACGCTGCGCTACCCGAGGCGCGATCCATTGCGATGCCGTCGTCAGGAGTCCGGCCCAAAAGAAGAACGCTCCAGCAGCCGCCAGTGACATGCCGAAACGCTCGAACAACCATAGGGCCAACAATGAATTGACCACCAGCCCGCCAGCAAAGGCATCGACGCTGAACAGGGCAGCCAGTTTGAATACCGTGTGGCGAGATGGCCCGAGCGGAGTCGGCGGCAACGACACCTGGGCACCGTTACCGGGGAGCCTGCGGTAGAGCAACCAGACCATGGCGCCGATGCCGCCGTAACCCGCGAACATCAGGCGCATGGCGTCGAGCAGAACTACGCCGCTAGCGCTCGAAAACCAGACCGGCAGCCCTGATGCCAAGGCTCCTATGGCTGCGCAAAGCGATCCCGTTACGGTGTAGTAGGAAAACAGTACGGTGCGCGACTCGCCATCGGCCGTATTGGCCAGTCGAGCCTGTTCGAGGGGCATAAATACGCTGACGTCGCCGGAGCTGGGATTCAGGGTGCCGACGAAGGCAATCAATGCCAGCGGCCAGAATGAGGTGAGCGAGGCAAAGGCGATGCCGGTGGCGGCCATTACCAGCGCGGCTGCAAGCAACAGGCGGCGATGCTGCCAGCGATGGCCGACTGAACCGACGGCCAGCGTCGCCAATGCCGACCCCGCCAGGGTCAGCGTGCCGAGCAGCCCGACCTCGAACTGGTTGAACCCCAAGGCCAGCAGGTAGGCCGGTAGCAAGACGGCGACATACCCGTCGGCGAAGGAGCGCAGCCCCTTGCCGATCAATATCATTCGCACTGAACGGTCCGGAAGCATGATTTCCCTCACTGACGGGGTGCGATTGCGTCAGCCCGTCAACTTCCGGATAACACGCCCGGTCTGTTTGAGCGGGGAGTCGCCGCACCAGGCGTAAAGGGCGTCGTAGATCACCATGCCATGCTTGAGCATTTCGTGGTCGTCCTCGAAGTTCAGCGACAAGCCCTTCGAGATGGCGAGCAGCCCGGCCGCTTCCTTCGCCAATTCCGGCTGTCCGCAGTCGGCCGCGCGCACGATCAACGCCAGTTTGGCCAGGGGTGCATCCTTGATCTGATATTTTTCGATGAAGGCGTCGAAACTGCACTGCTCGCCATGGTGGCCGAGTTCGACGCCAGGCACGTCATACGGCGTGGCGCCGGTTTCACTAGCGATACGCATCACATCGCCAGCCGGGACGTAGAGAAACTCGGGGGACTCGTCGATAAAACGCGCCACCAGCCAAGGGCAGGCGATACGGTCGATCTTCGGGCGTTCGCGGGTAATCCATTTCATGATGTTTCTCCTTTCACTCGTCGAGCAGCCAGCCTTCGACGATCAACATGCCGTCACGCAGGAAACGGACGTTCTTGCCGGAAATCAGGATCTCGTAGCACTCGGCGACAGGATTTCTGCGCTCCGTAAAATCCATGCAGAGTTCGCCATGGGTGAAACGCCAGAGACCGCGTTTGGTTTTCCCCAAATCCATGGCGTCGACCGCAGCATTCGTGAAGTGGTAGGACCAGTGAGCCTCGTCACCCACTGTATGGCCGACGAACCGACGCGTGAATTCATCGGATGAGAGGCGTTTGAACTTCTCCGCCGCAAACCCAGGGAGGGTTGTGACGAAGCATCCCACTGAGGCGACACCGAGGCGGAGAAGGCTTGTCGCCATCACAAAAGCGTTTTGACCACGAGGCCGACGACCGCACAAGCGGCGATGACATGAATGACGTTCGCCTTGAAGCGGAACAAGGCGATAGCGGCGCCTGCGGCGATGATTGCCGACATCCACTCGAACGAACCTTCAAAACCCTTCGGCCACAGGACGTGGTAGCCGAAGAACAGCGCCAGGTTGAGGATGACGCCGACCACGGCAGCCGTGATGGCGGTCAGCGGCGCGGTGAACTTGAGGTCGTTATGAGTCGTCTCGACCAGCGGCCCGCCGGCCAGGATGAAGATGAAGGACGGCAGGAAGGTGAACCAGGTAACCAGCGAGGCCGCCACCGCCCCGGCCAGGAAAAGGCTGTCCGGACCAAACACCGCTTTGACGTAGCCACCGACGAAGCCAACAAAAGCCACCACCATGATCAACGGCCCGGGCGTCGTTTCACCGAGCGCTAGGCCGTCGATCATCTGGGTCGGCGTCAGCCAGCCGTATTGCCCGACTGCCCCCTGGTAGACGTAAGGCAGCACCGCATAGGCACCGCCGAAAGTGAGCAGTGCCGCCTTGGTGAAGAACCAGCCCATCTGGGTCAGCGTGTGATCCCAGCCATAGCTGGCCGTCAGCAGGCCCATCGGGATCAGCCAAAGCAGGCTGCCGATGACGGCGATCTCCAGCAGCCGTTTCCACTTGAACAGGGCGTGCGTCGGGGTTGGCGTATCGTCGTCGATCAGCGCCCGGCCAAAGGACTTTTCAGCCTTACCGTGCCCGCCGCCAGCCTTGAACTTGTCTGGCGCGATGCGTCCACCGAAGTAACCGATAGCCGCCGCTGCTGCGACAATGGCCGGGAACGGCACATTGAGCGCGAAGATGGCAACGAAAGAGGCTGCAGCGATGGCCCACAGTACATTGTTCTTCAGAGCACGGGAGCCGATGCGATGGGCAGCTTGGACGACAATAGCCGTTACTGCGGGCTTGATGCCGTAGAACAAGCCGGCAACCAGCGGCATCTCACCGAAGGCGATATAGACCCAGGACAAGGCGATCAGGATGAACAGCGAGGGCAAAACGAACAGGACCCCGGCGATAATCCCGCCCCAGGTTCGGTGCATCAGCCAGCCGATATAGGTCGCCAGTTGCTGGGCTTCCGGACCGGGCAGCACCATACAGTAGTTCAGCGCGTGCAGAAAACGCCGCTCGGAAATCCAGCGCCGGTTCTCGACCAACTCTTGGTGCATGATCGAAATCTGTCCGGCCGGACCACCAAAGCTGATGAAGCCGAGTTTCAGCCAGAACAGGAAGGCCTGCCAGAAGGTGACTTCAATGGGCGTGTTGTCGAGCGTTTCGGATTTTTCTGTCAAGGTCTGATTCACAATTTTTGGCCTTTTACAAAGGAAGCCAGTAGTCCGTCAAAGATGTGGCTGGCTAATGCAAAAAGTTGGTCGTCGTCGAGGATGGTGTCGCGCAGACCGGCCAAGGTTCCTTCGATACCCGCTGCTTCGGGCGGTTGAACCCCGCCGACGTCAAGGAAATGCACCAGGGCACCGAAGCGTTGCAGGGCCGGTGTTTCCAGCCCAAAACTGGTGAGCAGTACCTCGAAGGTCACCCTGGCGCCGACATGGGTGAAAGTTGCACCGTCGAAGTCAAAGCCCAAGGCATCGGCCGGGCAATCAGAGGGAGCGACCAACCAAAGCAACTTGGCCTGTGGGTCGATGCAGCGACGAATCAACCAAGCGCTGGCCAGCCTATCCACCCACGGGCGCTGACGCGTCGCCCAGACACGTCCCTGATATTCGGCAAGTTCCAAGCGGCCAATTGCTTCGTTGATGGGGCGTGGCTCATCCGGGGAAAGCGCCCAAGCGGCACGTTGTTCGACATCACACAGGGCTTCATCGGCCTGTTTCTGTGCTTCGCCAGGGAAGAAGTCGATGGCAACAAGATTGGTGAAGGTCTTGCGCAGCCGGCGCACCTGCTTCAGTCCCTCGTTTGCTGATTCCGGATGCAGTCCTTCACGGGCAAGTGAGATTTCACCCAGCAGATTGGCAAAGTCAGCACTACGGTCGAACAGGGAGACGAAATTGCCGTCGCTAGGTTCTTCAATGCGGACAACCAAGGCGGTCCCGTCGGCAGCCCGAACATCCGTTGCGACCGACTCAAGCGTGGCTCGGCAGGCCTCCCGTTCCGGCATCAGATAGACACCATCCCGCAAGACCGTGGCACCTGATGCCTTGAGGCTACGCCAGGCGCGCATGCGGGCCGTCGCGTTCTCGGTCGGGAGGCTGGTAATCAGTGCAATCCATGTGTTCATTTAACGAACTCTACATGTAGGTAGAGATTCCTACAAATAAGTAACTTGTGATATACCGTAAAAACCAAAGCGATTTGCAAAACTCCGAAATGCCTGATGATTCCTATCCCGCCTCCTTATTCCGGCCATGCCCAAAGGTTTGACCATGCTCCGGGCGAGGCGGGGGTTTCTCATTGCCTTCATTTTGTCTCTGGCATTTCATGCCGGTCTGATGCAGCCATGGCTGGGTGAAAAGTCGAAGCCCCCCGTGGCTGAAGAACCCATGCAGCTACGCATCATGACCAAACCGGAGGTGCCGGCACCACCATCTGAACCCCAGAAAGTTCAAGCACCGAAGCCGCCAAAACCACCAAAGTCAGCCAAACTCGCCATGCCGCAGGCGATGTCAGAAACGCCGCTGGTCCCACTTCCGGAAAAGGTGCCGACATCCATGTCGGCACCACCCGCGCCGACGGCTGAGGAATGGCAGTTGGCTTCCACCTACACGCTCAGGAACAGCAAACGTTATCGCTATGCCTGGGGGCAACAGGTTCGCAGCATGATGGGAACGGCGGTAGAAGGTCCAGGCCAAGGACAGGTTCGATTTCGTATCGAGATCGCGCCCGACGGAAAAATCGCCAGCGTGAAAGAACTATGGTCAACGTCGGATGCGGCCTCAAAGCTCGCCTGGAAGGTTATCCAAAAACTGCCATCCCTGCCGCCGACGCCGACGGGAAAGTCGCTTGTCTTTGATCATACTATCTCGTTTCTATCTTATGAGACGGGCTGGCCGCCCAGCTATCAGCTAGATTGCCTGCCGGAACCCGAGCCTTTCAAGAATCCGTTTGCATGGGATGGCTCATCCGCTCACAAGGTGGTGCGACGGGAGCACCGTCCCCCGCCACCCAAAGGTTGTCCGCCAGACTCCACCGCGCCCACCATCGAAGAGGAGGAGCACGAAATGAAACGCCAGACGGATCAATGGCGGTGGGGCCGATGATTAAAAGTGATCAAGCACCTATCGTTGCAGCACCTCTTATAAAAGCGTGCTTTTAAGTCGCCTATTTGTGACTCTCTCCAGTTGTTTCAGCGTGACGCCGGTCATCTTCAGCATGTAAATAGATTGCCGTCGTCTCGATCGATGCATGTCGCAGGTTTTTCTGGATGTACCGAATGTCGTTACCCGCATCGGCCTGATGCGTGGCCGAAGTGTGGCGCAGCCAGTGAGTAGAGGCGCGGCGCAATGTCGAAGCGCCTGACGGATTACTCGTCTCGATGAAGGTGGCAGCACGGAGAAAGACCTCCTTGACCACTAGATACACCGCCGTCGGCGTGAGGAATTTGTCTGTCCGACCGGCGACCGACATGACGAGTGGTGTATTTTCCAGTGCTGAAGGCATGGCGGATAGGCCATAAAACAGCCGATAGCGTGCCAAATCAGTGATCAATTGCTCACTTATGGGCACATCGCCTTCGGTGCCCCCCTTGCCGACCACCAGTAACCACCATTTTCCTCGTCGTTGCATAAGGTCGCTGGACTTCGCCTGAGCCACTTCTGACACACGCAGCGAGGCTCCATAGAGCAACCGGAACAGCCATCGAACTCGTTCGTAATGCTGACATTCCCGATTGGTTTCCTGGGGCAGCGTCTCGATAAAGTCGAGCACTGTTTGCCACAGGGAGTGCTCAAGGTAGCGCTCAACCGTTGCACGACGGCTGTTCTTCACCCCGCCACGCTGGCGACGTAGCGCCAGAGGGTTGCCTGCCAGATACCCCGCCTGAACCAGATAGCCGAACAGTCCAGACAGGATGCCCATGGCCTGGCGCACACTCGACGCAGACAGCGGTCCATCAAGGAGTCGCCGCCCACCGCCGCGGCGCGGTAGGGCTGGAGCAATCCAATCGGCGGATGGCTGAGTAAGAAAGGCCTCGTAGGCGAGCAAATCTTCGCGGTTGAGACTGGATAAGGCTTTGTTCTGGACTTGGGTAGCCCAGAACAGCAATCTCACAGCTTCCTTACGATAGTTGCGAAGAGTGTGCGGGGAATTGGCGTATTCGGACAACCATAGCCGGATAGCTTCCACATCGGTGTCAGCCGCAGTCTGACGAACAACTCCCCGGGCACGGTTCGAGCCCTCGGTGCCATCCAGCGTTGGTGGCAAGGTTGTGACGTGCATGTTTTCGATGGGAAGTATTGGTGCTGACATGATTTTGGCGTCTGCTGATTTTCCAAATTGGCTTTCGGCAGCATACACCTCAGAAAATTTTGATTATCGGTGTTATCGTAAATTTCCAGT
>Ga0209023_10004159_pt1 | contig 16693 bp, 14 predicted proteins | sample LakOneMetagenome_FD_187468 | JGI IMG/M metagenome (GOLD analysis project Ga0209023, IMG submission 187468) | Freshwater and sediment microbial communities from Lake Erie, Canada (SPAdes) (version 2) | ecosystem: Environmental > Aquatic > Freshwater > Lentic | place: Lake Erie, Canada... | reverse complement strand
CGCCGGCCGCGGACGCGGCGTTGAGGCTGGCGGTATCGAATGAATGAGCGCGATGAGCGCGCCGGCCGGAGAAGCAGGCGGCGCCCCGGAGCCACGGAATCGGCCCCTGCCGTGCCCGATCGTTCGCTGGCGTACCGCCATCTCGAGAATCCCTTCGAGCCGCTGCGCGTCTTTTCCGACGACCAGGTTGCCGCGATCCACGATGCGGCGCTGACGCTGCTCGAGAACCAGGGCATGAAGGTGCTGGCCGCCGACGGCCGCGCGCGCTATGCGGCCGGCGGCGCCCAGGTCGATGAGGCATCGATGATGGTGCGCATCGACCGGGGACTCGTCGCGCAATCGCTGGCGAGTGCGCCGCGCGGGTTCTCGCTCCATGCGCTCGACCCCGAGCGCACCGTGTCGCTGGCGGGGCGTGGCGTGGCCTTCGCGCCGACCTCGGGTCCGCCGAACATCATGGACATCGAGCGCGGACGACGCGCCGGCACCTTCGAGGATTTCTGCAACCTGATGAAGCTCTGCCAGGGCTTCGAGGCGATCCACGTGCTCGGCAGCGGCGTCGAGCCACAGGACATCCCGGTGCACATCCGCCACCTGGAAGTGATGCGCGCGCAATGCCTGCTGACGGACAAGGTGCCGTTCATCTTCTCGCGCGGCCACCAGCAGGTGGCCGACAACTTCGCGCTGCTGCGCATCGCGCACGGCCTGACCGAAGAGCAGTTCGCGCAGCGCCCGTACACGTACACGGTCATCAACACCAACTCCCCGCTCCAGCTCGACATCCCGATGTCCGAAGGCATCGTCGATTTCGCGCTGGCGGGTCAGCCCACGATCATCACGCCGTTCACGCTGGCGGGCGCGATGGCGCCAGTGACGATCGCGGGCGCCCTGACGCTCGCGCACGCCGAGGCGCTCGCGGGGCTGACGCTGGCGCAGATCACGCGGCCCGGCGCGCCGGTGATCTACGGCAGCTTCACTTCGAACGTCGACATGAAATCCGGCTCGCCGGCGTTCGGCACGCCCGAATACGTCAAGGCGTCCTTCGGAGCCGGACAACTCGCGCGCTTCCTGAAGCTGCCGTGGCGCTCGTCTAACGCCACGGCGTCGAACGTCGTCGACGCGCAGGCGGCCTACGAAGCGCAGATGAGCCTGTGGGGCGCGCTGCTGGGCGGCTGCAATTTCATCCTGCACGCGGCCGGGTGGATGGAGAGCGGGCTGTCGACGTCGTACGAGAAATTCATCCTCGACGTCGAGATGCTGCAGATGTTCGCCGAGGTGTTCCAGCCGGTCGGCGCGACGAGCGCCGACATTGGGCTCGACGCCGTCGGCGAAGTCGGTCCGGGCGGCCATTTCTTCGGTTGTGCGCACACGATGGAACGCTATCGCACCGCCTTCTACGCGCCGATGGCCTCGGACTGGCGCAATTTCGGCGCTTGGACCGACGATGGCGCACGCACCGCGACGGAGCGCGCCAACACGATCTGGCACCAGCGCCTGGATGAATTCGTCGCGCCGGCGCGCGACCCGGCGATCGTCGAGGCGCTCGATGCCTATGTCGCCCGGCGCAAGGCGGAGGGCGGCGCGCCGCCCGTCACCTAGGGCCTCCTTGCTCCCAAGGGTCAGCTCATGAGAACTCATGCCAGGGTCGCCGTCATCGGTGGCGGTGTTGTCGGCGCCAGCGTCCTGTATCACCTGACGAAGGCGGGATGGAAAGACGTGCTGCTGATCGAGCGCGCCGAACTCACCTCGGGTTCGACCTGGCACGCCGCCGGTGGCATGCACACGGTCAACGGCGACCCGAACGTCGCGAAGCTGCAGCAGTACACGATCCAGCTCTACAGCGAGATCGAGAAGATTTCCGGGCAATCCTGCGGCATGCACATCACCGGTGGCGTCATGCTCGCCGGCACCCGCGAACGCATGGACTGGCTCAAGATGGCGCGGGCGCGCGGCCGCTACCTCGGCATGGACCTCGAACTGCTGTCGGCCGCCGAGCTGAAGAAGATCTACCCGCTGATGGACGAGAAGCATTTCGTCGGCGGCATCTTCGATCCGATCGAGGGCCATGTCGATCCCTTCGGCGTCACGCACGCCTACGCGAAGGCGGCGCAGATCGGCGGCGCCGAGATCGTTCGCCAGACTCGCGTGCTCGGGACGAAGCAGCGGAGCGACGGCAGCTGGGATGTCATCACGCAAAATGGCACCGTGCACGCCGAGCATGTCGTCAATGCCGGCGGACTGTGGGCGCGCGAAGTCGGCCGCATGGTCGGACTCGAGTTGCCGATCCTCGCGATGGAGCACCAGTACCTGATCACCGAAGACCTGCCGGAATTCGCCGGCCAGAAGGAGCAGGTGCACTGCATCGACTTCGAAGGCGAGATCTACATGCGCCAGGAGCGTGGCGGCATGCTGCTCGGCACCTACGAGCGCTCCTGCGTGCCCTGGTCGCCGCGCGTGACGCCCTGGGATTTCGGGCAGGACCTGCTGCCCAACGATCTCGAGCGCATCGCGCCCAGCCTCGAGGTCGGTTTCCAGCATTTCCCGCGCCTGGCCGAAGTGGGCATCCGCAAGATCGTCAACGGCCCGTTCACGTTTGCGCCCGATGGCAATCCGCTCGTCGGGCCGATCAAGGGACTGCGCAACTACTGGGTGGCCTGCGGCGTCATGGCCGGCTTCAGCCAGGGTGGCGGCGTCGGACTCTCGCTCGCGAACTGGATGGTCGAAGGCGATCCAGGCGCCGACATCTGGGGCATGGACGTCGCGCGCTATGGCGGCTGGGCGACGCGCCCATATACGAACGCCAAGGTGCGCGAGAATTATTCGCGCCGCTTCCGCATTCGCTTTCCGAACGAGGAACTGCCGGCCGCACGGCCGCTGCGCACCTCGCCGGTGTATGAGCAGCTGAAGGCCGAGAACGCCGTGTTCGGCGACTACTGCGGGCTCGAACATGCGCTGTGGTTCGCGCCGAAGGGAACCGAGCCGATCGAACAGATCACGTTCCATCGATCGAACGCGCATGCGCATGTCGCCGCTGAATGCCGGGCGGTGCGCGACGGCGTCGGCCTGATCGAGATCACCAACTACGGCAAGTTCGACGTGAGTGGCCCGGGCGCCGTCGAGTGGCTGTCGAAGGTCATGGCGAACAAGGTGCCAAAGGTCGGGCGCCTGTCGCTGTCGCCGATGCTTAATGAGCGGGGCCGGCTGATCGGCGATTTCACGCTGGGCCGCGTGGCGGAGGAGCGCGTGTTCCTCGTCGGCACTTATGCGGCAGAGGCGTACTACCTGCGTTGGTTCGAGCGCACGCTGCCGCCAACGGGCGTGCAGGTCCGTCCCTGTGCGATGGAATACGTCGGCCTGTCGATCGCGGGGCCGAAGAGCCGCGCGCTGCTGCAAGGCCTGGTCGACATCGACCTGTCGAACGAAGCGTTTCCGTTCATGGGTTTTCGCCCGATCGATGTCGGCATGGTGCCCGCGCTGGTCGGCCGCGTGTCTTTCACCGGTGACCTGGGCTATGAAATCTGGGTGACCAGCGAATACCAGCGCGCGCTGTACACGCTGCTGATGGAGGCGGGCCGGCCGTTCGGCCTGAAGCTCTTCGGCGGACGCGCGCTGAATGCGATGCGGCTGGAGAAATCATTCGGCACGTGGGCACGCGAGTTCCGGCCGATCTACGGCGCTTACGAGGCGGGCCTCGGCCGATTCGTCGACCTGTCGAAACCGGACTTCATCGGGCGCGCCGCGGCCGCCCGCGAAAAGGAGCAGGGCGGCGAGCGCAAGCTGATCACGCTCGCGGTCGATGCCCAGGATGCCGACGCCATCGGCGACGAACCGATCTGGCATGACGGCAAGGTGGTGGGCTGGGTCACCTCCGGTGGCTATGGGCACAGCGTCGGCCAGTCACTCGCGATGGGATACGTCTCGGCCGCAGTCGCGGGCGTAACGAGCGGCTTCGCGGTGGAGATCATCGGGGAACGCCGCAGCGCGCGACGCCTGCCCGAGGCCGCCTACGATCCGTCCGGTGCGCGCATGCGCGGCTGAATGAGCGGCAGGCATCGATGACATCGCTGGCCGACTTTCCGGTCGCACGCAAGTGGCCGCCGCGATTTCCGGAGCGGTTGCAGCTCTATACGCTGGGCACTCCGAACGGCATCAAGGTCGCCGTGATGCTGGAGGAAATCGGGCTGCCGTACGAAGCGCACCGCGTCAGCTTCGATGACCGGGACCAGTACTCGCCCGAATTCAGCGCGCTGAATCCGAACAACCGGATTCCGGCGATCATCGATCCGGCGGGGCCGGGCGGCGAAGCACTGCCGCTGTTCGAGTCCGGCGCAATCCTGTGGTATCTGGCCGAGAAGACCGGGCGACTGCTGCCAACCGATGCGGCGCTGCGCTACACCACGTTGCAGTGGCTGATGTTCCAGATGGCGAGCGTGGGTCCGATGTTCGGGCAAGTTGGTTTCTTCAACCACTTCGCAGGGCGCGAATGGGAAGACAAGCGGCCGCTCGGCCGTTACATCGCCGAATCACGCCGGCTGTTGCAGGTGCTCGATGGTCGGTTGGCCGAACGGCGCTGGATCACCGGTGACGACTACACGATCGCCGATGTCGCAACATTCCCGTGGGTCAATCACCTCGTGACCTATTACGAGGCAGCCGAGATGCTGGAGTATTCCGGATTCACCCATGTGCGGCGCGCCACGCAGCAGTTCCTGGAACGCCCGGCAGTGATGCGGGGCATGCAAGTGCCTCAACGCGCCACGCGGACCTAGCTACGCCGACGGCAGCAAGCGGCCCTGTTCGAGGAACGCACGTGCCGCCGCATCGAAGCCGCGCCATGCGGCTGAAGCGAGCGCGCCGCCCAGGCTGACGCGGCGCACGCCGGCCGCGGCGAGGTCGGCGACCCGCATGTCCGGTCCCCACATCAGCACGTTGATCGGCAGCGGCGCCACGGCGCGCGCGATGTCACCGATTGCGCGGATGTCCGACGTGCCGGGTGCGTACAGGCAATCGGCTCCCGCTTCGGCATAGCGTTGCAGGCGCTCGATGACCGGCCCCGGGTTCTTCTCGCCATGGAAATACGCTTCGGTCCGGGCGACCAGCACGACATTTTCGCCGCTCGCTTCGATCGCCTGCTTCGCGGCCGCGACTCGTTCGGCCGCGAGCCGCATGTCGTACAGTCCATCGCTTCCGCGGTCCTCGATCGACAGGCCGGCGATACCGGTTGCGATCGCCAGCCGCACGTTCTCGGCGACGTTTTCCGGCGCGTCGGCGAATCCGTTTTCGAAATCGGCATTGACCGGCAGCCGTGTCGCGGCGACCAGCGTTCGCAGGTGATCGAGCGCCATCGGCAACGAGATCTGGTAGTCCTCGAGTCCGAGCGTCAATGCGCAGGCGTAGCTGGAGCTGGCGATGGCCTTGAACCCCAGGCGCTCGAGGCGCAAGGCGCCACCGATGTCCCACGGATTGGGCAACAGGAAACAGCCCTGTTCATGCAGCGCGCGGAATTGCCGGCGCCGTTCCTCGAACTGCGCTTGCGTGGCCGGGGGCGTCGCGGTGGGCATCGTGGCTCCTAGTGCTTGTAGCTCGGGTCCTTGGCATCCAGCATCGCCTTGAGCTGCTCGAAGTGCGCAAACGCCGCGTCGGCGTAGTCGACCCAGCCCGCGGCGGTTTTCGCGGCAATGTCGGGTGGCATGACATTGAGCGGCTGGCCGCTCGCATACGCGTAAAGCATCGTGCGGCTCGCGCGCTCGAAGAAATACAACAGGTCGAAGGCTTCGGCGACCGTCGGCGCAGTGACCGAGACGCCGTGGTTGCCCATCATCAGGACCGGATGTTTTTCCAGCGCCGCGGCAATTCGCTTTCCCTCCATTTCGTTGTCGGCAATGCCGCCGTAGTCGAGGTCGACGCCGACCATGCCGGTGAAGCGCGCCGTGCATTGGTCGATCGGCTTCAGCATCGGGTCTTTCAGTGCCGCCAACGCAGTGGCATAGGGCGGATGGCAGTGCAGCAAAACCTGCGCCTGCGGCACTTGTCGATGCACGGCGCCGTGGATGCACCATGCGGAAGGGTCGGGCGCATTGGGCTGCTGCATCGTGGCTGGGTCGTTGGCATCGAGCAGCAACAGGTCGCTGGCACGCACGGTCGAAAAATGCTTCCAACGGGGATTGAGCAGGAACTGGTGGCCGTCGGTCGACACGCAGGCGCTGAAGTGATTGCCGACGGCCTCGTGCCAGTCGAATTCCACCGCAAGCCTGAAGGCCGCGGCCAGGTTGACGCGCAGTGTCCATTCCGCGTTCATGGCTTCAGGCTCCCCTCGCGTTGCGATCGTGCGTGCCGCCGGCGGCGGCGGCGGGATACATGGCATATTATGCTTGCACGCGCCTCACCGCCATCAAGCACAACATGCCGTCCACACCGCTGATCAATGAGCAGTGGATCTACTGCAAACGTCCCGACGGTCCGGTCGGGCCGCAGAATTACGAATACCGTACTGTGCCAATCGAACCGACGGTCACGACCAACGAGGTGCTGGTGGAGTTGCGTTACATCAGCGTCGATCCGTACATGCGCATCCAGCAGGCGGCGCGCGACACGTATGACGTACCGCATCCGCTCGGCATCGTGCAGCGGGCCGGCGCCGTGGGCCAGGTGCGTGCGTCCGGCAGCGAGCGTTTCAAGGTGGGCGACTGGGTGCTTGGCTACGGCGGTTGGCAGCGCTACCAGCGCGCGCATGCCGACGAGCTCCAAAAGCTCGATCCGGCCGCGGCACCGGTCACGACCGCGCTCGGCGTACTCGGCATGCCCGGGCGCACGGCGTGGTTCGGCCTGATGGACGCCGGAATGCCGAAGCCCGGCGAAACGCTGGTGGTTTCCGGCGCCGCCGGCGCCGTGGGTTCACTGGTCGCGCAGTTCGGCCGCCGCGCCGGATGTCGTGTCTTCGGCATCGCCGGAGGTGAGCGCAAATGCCGCTTCCTGGCCGATACGCTCAAGCTCGACGGCGCCATCGACTATCGCGCCTGGCCTGATACCGCCGCATTGGCCGCTGAATTGCGGCGTGTCACGGGTGGCGTCGACATCTATTTCGACAACGTCGGCGGTTGGATCACCGATGCGGTCATCCCGTTGATCAAGCGCCGCGCGCGCATCGTGATCTGCGGCGCGATCAGCGAGTACCAGGGCGGGCTCGACCAGCCCGACCTCGGTCCGCGCCTGCTACCGCACATGCTTTACCAGCGGGCCACGATCCAGGGCATCCTGTCCCGCGATTTCCTGCACCGCATGGACGAGATGAAGGCCATCGTCGCGCCGTGGGTGCAACGGGGCGAGATCGTGTTCGAGGAAACGATCGTCGATGGTTTCGGGCAGTTGCCGGCGGCCCTGAGCAACCTGTTCGAAGGCGCGAACCTCGGCAAGTTGCTGGTCAGGATCTGAAAGGAACGGAGGCGCACATGCACAAGAGCAGGCTGGCGGGATTCATCATCGACTGCAACACCACGGACCTGGAAGGCGCGGCGCGCTTCTGGAGCGGTGCGCTTGGCATGGACATGCAGCCGCTGCCGGGCGAAGAGGGCACGAAATACAAGCGGCTCGTCGATCCCGACGGTCGCCTGCACGTCGAAGTGCAGACGGTTTCGCACCCAAGCCGCGTGCATCTCGACATCGAATCGGATGACATCGAGGCCGAGGTTCGTCGGCTCGAGAAGCTCGGCGCGCGGCGCGTGCAGCAGGTGCACACCTGGTGGGTCATGGAAGCGCCGACTGGACAGCGATTCTGCGTGGTGCGCGCGCAAAGCGAAGGGCCCGCGCAGCAGGGCAGGCAGTGGGACTAGGCCTCGAGGTCGACCGGAGAGGCGATCGCCTGATCGCCCGCGGCCCTCAGGCGCGCAGCAGTGCCGCCAGCGCGGCGATGGTGCGCTCGATCTCGTCGGCCGTGTTGTAGTGCGCCAGGCCGATTCGCAACACGCCTTCTTTTTCATCGAGCCCCAATCGACGCGCCAGTTCCATCGCGTAGTTGTGGCCTGACCACACGTTGATGCCCTGCGCGGCGAGCGCGCGCGCCAGCGCGCTGTTCGGGTGTTTGCGATGCGTGATCGACACCGTCGGCACGCGCTTCGCCAGCGCCGCCGGGTCGCTGATGCCTTGTACCGTGACGCCGGGAATGGCGCGCAAGCCATCGATCAATCGTTGGGCGAGCGGCATTTCGTAGGCCGTCGCGGCCTGGTACGCAGCGGCGATGCGATCGGCGAGTGGGCCCCTGGATCCGCACAATTCACCCAGCCAACCGAGGTATTCGGCGGCGGCGGCGGCGCCGGCCAGCAACTCGGTTTGGGGCGTTCCGGTTTCGTGCCGGCCGGGCGGTTCCTGCGGGGCGCAGCGCACCGCGTAGGCGTAAGTCTCGGCGAGCAATGATTCGCGGCCCCACAGCACGCCCAGGTGCGGTCCGAAGAACTTGTACGCGGAGCAGGCGAGGAAATCGCAGCCCAGCGCCTGCACATCCACCTTGCCGTGGGGCACGAACTGCACGGCGTCCACGTAGACGAGCGCGCCCGCCGAATGTGCCATGCGGGTCAACTCCTGCACGGGATTGATCGAGCCGGTCATGTTGCTGGCGTAGTTGAGCGCCAGCAGCCGGGTGCGCGGGTTCAGCAGTGGCGCGAGGTCGGCGGTTTCGATGCGCCAGGTATCGCGGTTGATCGGCAACCAGCGAACCGTCATGCCGCGGTCTTCGGCCAACTGCAACCACGGCGACACGTTTCCTTCGTGGTCCATCTGCGTGACGATGAGTTCGTCGCCGGCGCCCCACTGCCGCCCCAACGAGCGCGACAACTGGAACGTGAGCATCGTCATCGACTGGCCGATCGTGATCTCGCGGCCGGAAGCGCCGCCGAGCAGCTTCGCCATCGCATCGTGCGCCCGCTCGTAGATGGCATCGGCTGCCTGCGAAGCCTGGAAGTACCCGCCGAGGTTGCTGGCCGCATCGGTGGTCGCGGCGGCGATGGCGGCCGTCACCTGCCGCGGCACCTGCGTGCCGGCCGGATTGTCGAGGTACACGGCTGGGTTGTCGAGCGCCGGGAATTGCGCGCGCACCTGGCCGATCGGGAATTGGGGCACGGGCTATAGCCTCCGGTGGTTGGAGAAATTGTAGCGATTTATTATCATGGCCGTAACATTTAAAACTGGATCCACACATGCGCGAGATCAGGACACTCGGACTGCTGGGCACCGGGGTGATCGGGGGAGGCTGGGCCGCCCGTGCGATGCACTTCGGCATCGACGTCATCGCGGCCGACGTGAAGCCGCAGATGGAACAGTGGATCCGCGACGCCGTGGCGAATGCCGAGCCCGCGCTGGCGCGGCTGACGCTCGCGCCGCTCCCACCCAAGGGGAAGTTGAGCTTCACGACCGACCTGCATGAGATGGCGCGCAAGGCCGACTTCATCCAGGAGAACATCCCCGAGCAGCTCGAGCTCAAGCAACGCGTGATCGGCGACATCAGCCGTACGGCGGGGGCCGATGTCATCATCGCCTCGAGCACCTCCGGCCTGATGCCCAGCGACCTGCAGGCGAAGATGGCCGCACCCGAGCGACTGCTCGTGGGCCACCCGTTCAATCCGGTGTACCTGTTGCCGCTCGTTGAACTGGTCGGCGGCAAGCAGACCTCGGCCGCCACGATCGAGGCCGCGCGAAAGTTCTATACGTACATCGGCATGCATGCCTTGCACGTGCGCCGCGAAGTGCCCGGCCACCTGACCGACCGCCTGCAGGAAGCCATGTGGCGCGAGATCCTGCACATGGTCAACGAGGGCGTCGCGACCACCGGTGAACTCGACGAGTCGATCATCTACGGCCCCGGTTTGCGCTGGGCCGGCATGGGCATGAACCTCATCTACCACCTCGCGGGCGGCGAGACCGGCATGCGGCACATGCTGCACCAGTTCGGCCCTGCGCTGAAGTGGCCGTGGACGAAACTCGTGGCGCCCGAGCTGACCGAATCCCTGATCGACAGCATGGTCACCGGCACGCAGGAGCAGGCGGGCGGTCGTTCGATTCGCGAGCTCGAGCGGCTGCGCGACGACTACCTGGTGGCGATCCAGCAGGTGCTGCGCCAGTTCAATCTCGGCGCCGGCGCCACGCTGCGCGCGCTCGAACAGCGCTTGTATGTCGACCAGGCCGCGGTTTCGGCACCGCCGGCGTCGCGTGGCGCATTGCCGCCGCTGGTCGGCGCGGTGCGCCCGGAATGGATCGACTACAACGGCCACATGACCGACTCGCGCTACCAGCAGGCCTTCGGCGATGCGCTCGACGTGCTGTGCCGCCGCGTCGGCATCGACGAGGACTATCGCAAGCGCGTCGGCATGTACTTCACGGTGGAGAGCCATACGACGCACCGCGCCGAGCTGAAGGCGGGCGACGCCTACACGGTTGAAACGCGGGTGCTGGCGGTGGACGACAAGCGGCTGCGCCTGTTCCACACGCTGCGCCGCACGCGCGATGGTGCGGTGGCCGCCACCGGCGAGCACATGCACCTGCACGTCGGGGTCGAGAGCGGCCGCACGAGCGCGGCGCCGCAGGCCGTGCGCGCGCAGCTCGAGCGACTGCGCGACGCGCAAGCCGCAGAGCCGCTGCCGGCGCAGGCGGGCCGTGCGATCGGCCAGCCGCGCGTGCCGAACTAGGGCGCGCACCCAGCCGAAGGGACGATCGCATGCCCAAGCGCGTCGATCACGCCCGGCGGCGCGATGAGATTGCGCTCGTCGCCTGCCGCGCGATTGCCCGGCATGGCTTCGCGCGTGCCACGGTCGCGCAGATCGCACGGGCCGCCGGCTACACGACCGGCATGGTCGCGTACTATTTCGATTCGAAGCAGCAGATCATCCTGGCCGCGTTGCGGCTGATCCTCAGGCGCATGGACCAGCGCCTGCAGCGCGCGCCGGGAGCGGCGCGCTCAGGGCTCCTCGATGTGCTGAGCGAAGCGCTGCCGCTCGATGCCCAGCGCCGCACCGAGTGCGCATTCTGGACGGCATTCTGGGGGCAACTCTCGGCCGATCCGCACCTGAAACGACTGAACGCCTGGGTGCATCGCGAGTATCGTAAACTGTTCGAGCGCTGCCTCGCGGAGCAGTGGCCGGAATCGAACGACTGGCGCCCCGCCGTGCGGCAGCAGGTCTTGCGATCGCTGATCTCGTTCATGAACGGCGTGACCACCAGCGCGGTGTCGAGTCCGCGCGACTGGCCAGCGAGCACCCAGTTGAAGCAACTCGAATTGCACTTGCGATTGCTGCGCGACTGGGCGCGCAGCGCGCCCTAGGCACTGGCCGGTTTCATGGAGTACGCGGCATGGATTTTTCACTGACCGAAGAGCAGGACCTGATCATCAAGACGACGCGCAGCTTCGTCGAGCAGGAGCTGTATCCGCACGAAAAGGAAGTGGAAGACACCGGCGTGCTGCGCCCCGAACTGCTCAAGGAACTCAAGCAGAAGGCCATCGACGCGGGACTGTACGCCGCCAACATGCCGACTGAAGTGGGCGGCGGCGGCCTCGACACGGTCAGCTGGGTGCTCTACGAGAAGGAATTGAGCCGCGCGAATTACGCGCTGCACTACTGCTGCGTCGGGCGCCCGTCGAACATCCTGCTGGCCTGCCAGGGCAAGCAGCGCGAGAAATACCTGCTGCCCGCCGTGCGCGGCGAGCGCACCGACTGCCTGGCGATGACCGAACCGGGCGCCGGCTCCGACCTGCGCGGCATCAAGACGACGGCGGTGCGCGACGGCAACGATTTCGTCATCAACGGCACGAAGCATTTCATCAGCCACGCCGACCATGCCGATTTCGTGATTCTCGTGGCGGCGACCGGCGTCGAGGAATCCTCGCGCGTGCCACGCAAGAAGATGACGACCTTCCTGATCGACATGGGCCATCCGGGTTTTGAAGTGCTGCCGGGTTACCGCAACGTCTCGCACCGCGGCTACAACAACTGCATCCTGCGTTTCACCGATTGCCGCGTCAGCGCCGATGCGGTGCTGGGCGAAGTCGACAAGGGCTTCGAAGTGGCCAACACCTGGCTCGCGGGAACGAGATTGCAGGTGGCGGCCGGCTGCCTGGGCCGCGCCGAGCGCGCGCTCGACCTGGCGAAGCAATGGGCCGCCGAGCGCGTGCAGTTCGGCCAACAGATCGGCAAGTTCCAGGGCATCGGCTTCAAGCTCGCCGACATGGCCGTGGAATTGCGCGCCGCCGAACTGATGACGCTCGAAGCCGCCTGGAAACACGACAAGGGCGTGGCGACCGACTCTGATTTCGCGATGGCCAAGCTGAAGTCATCGGAGATGCTGGCGATGGTCGCCGACGAGGCGTTGCAGATCCACGGCGGCATGGGCCTGATGTCCGACCTGCCGCTCGAGCGCATCTGGCGCGACGCGCGAATCGAGCGCATCTGGGATGGCACCAGCGAGATCCAGCGCCACATCATCTCGCGCGCGCTGCTGCGGCCGCTCGGCGGCTGAGTGCAGGCGCTCGCAGCGACGGGCGCCCTGGCCCGGCGCTAGCGTCCGGTCCAGCGCGGCTTGCGCTTTTCCGCGAAGGCGCGCGCGCCTTCCTTCAGGTCTTCGGAGCGCGCCACGCGCTGCACCAGGTCGAGCGAATCGTGCAACGTGAACGCCTCGTGCTCGGCGACCATTTCGCTGTGGCGCAGCAATTGCTTGATCGCCGGGAACAACAGCGGCGGTCCGTCGGCGAGCTGCTTCGCGATCTCGCGCGCCTTGGCCAGCGCGCCGCCCTTGGGCACGACGTAGTTCACGAGGCCCCAATGTTTGGCTTCGGCGGCGTCCATCCAGCGGCCCGTCAGCAGGAAATCCACCGCGACGTGGTACGGAATGCGCCGGCGCAGCTTGATCGTGCCGGAATCCGGCAGCACGCCGACGTTGATCTCGGGCAGCGCGAAGGTCGCGTGTTCCTCGACGACGATGATGTCGGCGCCGATCATCAATTCGAAGCCGCCGCCGCAGGCGATGCCGTTGACCGCCGCAATAATGGGCTTGTTCATGTTGCGCGGATGATTGAGGCCCGCGAATCCGCCTTCACCCCAGTCGGAGTCGGTGGCCTCGCCGCCGGCCGCGGCCTTGAGGTCCCAGCCCGCCGAAAAGAACTTCTCTCCGGTCCCTGTCACGATCGCAACGCGCAGCTGCGGATCGTCGCGGAACGACCTGAAAGTGTCGTTCAGTGCGTGGCTGGCCTTGAGGTCGATTGCGTTGGCCTTCGGCCGGTCGAGCCTGACCTCGAGCACCGCGCCGTCGCGCGAGACGATGATTCCATCAGCCATGATCCGTTACTCCTTGTCCGATCCTGACCAGCGCATCGACGGCAACGACTCCGCGGCCCGCCGGGCGCACGATCATCGGATTGACGTCGAGTTCGCGCAATTGTTCGATTTCTGCCGCAGCGTAGCGGGTCACCGCGAGGATTGCATCGACCAGCGCCGGGATGTCGCCGGCCGGCTTGCCGCGGAAACCGTTGAGCAATCGATGCACCTTGAGCTGCTGCAGCGCGGCCAGCACGGCCTGCGGCGTGAAAGGCGGCAGCAGGCTGACGCTCTCCTGCACCAGTTCGGTCAGCACGCCGCCGGCGCCGAGCACCAGCGACATTCCGAACTGGGGATCGACGATGATGCCGACGAGGATCTCGGCCACCGCGTCGACGATCATCTGCTCGACCAGCACCGTGGCGCTGATCGCCTTCAGGCGTTCGGCCGCGGCCGCGGCCTCGCCGCCGTCGCGGATGTTGAGGATCACGCCGCCGACATCGGACTTGTGCGCAATGGCCGGATCGGCCGCCTTCATGACCACCGGAAACCCGATTGCCGCCGCGGCCGCCGCGGCTTCGGCAATGGGCACCTGGCTCGAGCGCGGCACGGGCACGCCATGCTTCTTCAGCGCCGCCTTCGCCTCGAACTCCGACAGCAGGCGCGGCGCAGCGCCGCTGCGCGCTGCCGCCGGCGCAGGGCGCAGCAACTGCACCGCCGCGCCGCGAGACCAGGCCACGCCCATGGCGCCGGCCCGATCGAGGGCCTCGAGCGCCTCGCGCTGGCCCTGCAGCGGCGCGACCCCGGCACGCAGGCACTGCGCACGCACCGCGGCGGGAATGGTCTCGGGAAGCGAGGCCAGCAACGCGCCCCGCGCGGCGCCCGGCGCCTTCGTCGCGTCGATGAATTCCGAGATGACGTTGGTGAACGCGCTCATGTCGGAGCCTTCGGGCGGACAATCGAGCATCAACGCGACCGAGTCGATGTCGCAGGCCAGCGTCGTGTCGAACAGCGACCGCAATCGCGGCAGGTCGAACCAGGCGTACGTGTGCACGTCGAATGGATTGCCGATCGTTACGCGCTCACCGAGGATTTCTCGCAGCTTTGCCGTGCGCGGCGCATCGAAGGCCGGGAACTGGATGCCGGTGTGGCGCGCCACGTCGGCCGTCATCGCGATGTCGCCGCCCGAGAAACCCATGATCAGAGTACGGCGGCCGGGCAGGGGGCCGCCGGCGTGCAGCAGCTTGAGGGTCTCGCACAGCGACGCGAGCGTCTCGCAACGGGCAATGCCCGCCTGCTGGCAGAACGCATCGAACAGCGTGTCGGCGCCGGTCAGTGCGCCGGTGTGGCTCTGCGCCGTGCGCGCCGCGACTTCGGTGCGCCCGGCCTTGACGAGCGCGATGGGCTTGCCCGCCTTGCGGGCGCGCTCGGCCGCACTCGCAAATCGCTCGATATCCTGGATGCCTTCGACGTACAGGCCGAATGCGCTGACGCGCTCGTCGCCGCACAGCAGTTCGATCAGGTCTTCGACCGCAAGGCGCGTCTGGTTGCCGACCGTGAAGAGGTATCCGATCGGGAGCGATCGTCCGTTGAAGGTCAGCGTCAGGCCGATCGTGCCGCTCTGGCAGATCAGCGCCACGCCACGCTCGAGCGGCGCACCGACGACCTGGTCAGGCAGCAGCGCGCAGCGATCGAAGAAATTGACGATGCCGTAGCAGTTGGGCCCGAAGTACGGCACCGTCGGCGCCGCCTTTTCGAGAGCGGCGGTCAGCGCTCGGCCCTTGTCGGTGCCGAGCTCGGAGAACCCCGAGGCAAAGCACACGAAACCGCCCGCCTTGCGTCGCTCCAGCGCGGCGGCCACGCCGATCGCTTCGGATGCCGGCACGGCAATGAAGGCTTGATCGGGAGACCCGGGCAACTCATCGACCGAACGGTAGTAATGGCAATCGGCGGTGGACGGACGCGTGGGATGCACGCGCCAGATCTGTCCGCGATAGCCGATCGTGGCATTGCCCGCCGCGACGGCGTCGGTCCAGCCACCGCCGATCAGCGCCATGCTCTGTGGGCGCAGCAGGCGCCGGATGGCGGTTTCGCTGGGCGCGTTCGCGCCGGTATCAGCCACCTGGGCGCGCCCGCAGCTCGATGCGCCTGGACCCCGGCGCCGGCGCCGCGATGGCCGACGTGGCCGCCTTCATCGCCTCGATGGCCGCAGCGATTTCCGCCGGGAAGGGCACTACAGTCGTCGTCTCACCCTGGTGCACGTGCAACAGCATCAACTCGCCTGACGCGACCGGATCGGCGTAGTGCGCCGTGTAGAAATCGAAGGCCGCGTGCAGCCGCTTGTGGTCGGCGCCAAGGATGCGCACGCGCACGTCGACGCGATCGTCGTGCTTGACCTCGTGCAGGAAGTGCTGGTGCTGTTCCAGCGTGAACAGCGTGCAGCCGGTGGCGCGCCGATAGTGCTCGTCGAGACCGAGGCGGTCCATCAGCGCATCGCAGGCGAGGCTCATGATGACGCCGTAGTAGCCATCGCGCAGGTGGCCGTTGTAGTCGATCCACGCGGAATCGACCGCCGTGGTGTAGATCGTCGGCGCCTGCATGGGCTGGAGATCAGTGGATCTTCAGGCGTTCCCGGGCCTGCGCGGGCGTGATGATCTTCGCGCCCATGGCCTCGATGATGGTGCGCGCCTTCGTCACCAGCTGCGCATTGCTCGCGTAGACGCCGCGGCTGAGATACAGGTTGTCCTCGAGGCCGACTCGCACGTTGCCGCCGAGCAGGATCGACTGCGCGACCCACGGCATCTGCATGCGGCTGATGCCGAAGGAGGTCCAGACGCAGCCGGCAGGCAACGCGTTGACCATCGCCAGCAGGTGGCCGGTGTCGGCCGGCACGCCATACGGAATGCCGCAGCACAGCTGGATCAGCGCCGGATCGGGAATCAGGCCTTCCTTGATCATCGCCTGCGTGAACCAGAGGTTGCCGGTGTCGAAGATCTCGAGCTCGGCCTTGACGTTCAGGTCGCGCAGGATCGCCGCGCCCTTGCGCAGGTAGTTCGGCGTCGAGATGTAGGCGCGGTTGCTGTCGCCGAAATTCAGGCTCCCGCAGTCGAGCGTCGCGACGTCGGGCTTGTACAACCCTTCCTCGCACAGGTCGATGATGTGCCGCATGCGGTCTTCCTGCGACACGAAATCGGTGCCCGGCGCCGGCGTATCCTTCATGCCGTTGTCACCGACGTAGATGTAGCCGCCCATGCCGCAGGTGAGGTTCACCAGCACGTCGACCTTGCTCTCGCGGATCAGCTTGACGACCGCACGGTAGTGCTTCGTCTCCATGCTGAACGCGCCGGTCTCGGGATTGCGCACATGGATGTGCACCATCGCCGCGCCCGCCTGGGCCGCCTCAA
>Ga0209023_10004158_pt1 | contig 16694 bp, 15 predicted proteins | sample LakOneMetagenome_FD_187468 | JGI IMG/M metagenome (GOLD analysis project Ga0209023, IMG submission 187468) | Freshwater and sediment microbial communities from Lake Erie, Canada (SPAdes) (version 2) | ecosystem: Environmental > Aquatic > Freshwater > Lentic | place: Lake Erie, Canada... | reverse complement strand
TACGACGATCTCTACGACGGCAAGGACAACAAGATCGACCTCTCGGGCGTCGCCGTGTCGAACAACGGCATCGAACTGATCGACCGCGAATTCTTCGCAGCCATCAAGGACGGCCGCGAGCCGAACTCGAGCCTCGCGCAATGCCTGCCGGCGATGCGCACGCTGGACCGGATCGAGAAGCAGTTTTGAACTTTATTCCCTTCTCCCGTGGAACGGGAGAAGGCGTCACGCGCGGCGTGACGAATGAGGGATGGCGCCGACACGACAAAGATTTGAGCCCGCCGAGGCGCCCTCACTCGACCGCGCTTCGCGAGGCCACCCTCTCCCGCGTCGCGGGAAAGGAAAAAGCCTGTCAGTTCACACGCGCCAGTTCCAGCCGCATCGGGCTGCGGAACGTGCTCGACGGCATCCACGGCAATTGCTCCTGCACGCGACGATAGTCCGGCACGACCTTGTGGAATTCCTCCATCGCGGTCTTCACCGACAGGCGCGCGATCGCCGTGCCGAGGCAGGCGTGCACAGACCCGCCGAAGCCCAGATGCCCGCGCGGTTTTCGCGCGATATCGTAAGTGTCAGGATTTTCGTATTTGCGTTCGTCGCGATTGCCCGAGCCATAGGCAAGGCAGATGAAATCGCCCGCCTTCATCTTTTGGCCGTGCAGTTCCGTATCCGTCGTCAGGCAGCGGCGGAACCGTTGCGCCGACGTATTGAAGCGCAGGCTCTCCTCGATCGCATCGGCCAGCAGCTCGGGATTGGCGACGCATTGCCGGCGCGCATCTGCGAAGTCGGCCATGTTGTAGGCAAACATCGCCATGAAGCCGCCGAGCGATTCGACGCCGGCCATGATCAGCGTCGTCGTCGTCAGCAGAACCTCGCGCTCGTCGAGCTTGTCGCCGTCGATTTCGGCGGTCGAGAAATGTGAGATCAGGTCGTTTTGCGGATTGGCGCGGCGCTCCGCGATCACGCCCGCCGCATAGTCGCGCATCCAGTTGGAGGCGGCGATATGTTCCGGACCTTTCGCGCGCGTGTGCGGATCGGTCTGCACCATCAGCACGGCCTTCTCGCGCACCGTGGCCTCGTCGCCCAGCGGCAGGCCGAGCGCTGCGAACAGCACCCGCACCGTGAATTTCGACGAGAAATCCTCGATGAAATCGAACTGCTTCTGGCCGGCGAGCGGCGCAGCCGCCTCGGCCGCGATCGCGCGAATGGGGTCGGCAAGCGCTTCCAGATTGCGCTTCATGAACGCCTTCTGGATCAGCCCGCGCAGGCGGTCGTGGCGTGGCGGATCGGTCGTGCCGAGCGTGGCGCCGGCGCGGTTCGGCAGTTCCGTCATCAGATTGCCCTGAGCCGAGGAATAGGTCTGCCAGTCGTTGAGCGCGCGCAGAATGTCGTCGTAGCGCGACAGGATCCACATGCCCGCTTCCTGGCTCCAGAAGCAGGGATGCTCGTCGCGCAGCTGCTTGTAGAAGGGGAATGGATCGGCATCTATCGCCGGCGAATACGGATCGAACGAGAACATGGGCGCCTCCCTGCGCTTGGATGTCGTTGGCTTGACCAATGTCATGTCATTGCCAGCATGCGGCCCACGGCAAAATGGACGAGCGCGACGCTTTTCTGTACTTTTCAGGCAGAATGACATTGGAAGGGCGCGGCCCACATGTGCGCTGCAGCAAACAAAACGCGTCGCCCGGCCCGAACGGCGCGCGAAATCGTGCCTGTATTTTCGCTCTATGGCGAAGCGGGCGCGGTCGCGCCGGAATTCATCCATGTCGAGGACATCCGCAGCCGCAGCGAGCGCTATCGCTGGGAGATTTCAGAGCATCGCCACCACGGCCTGTTCCAGTTCCTGCTGCTGAGCGAAGGCGCGGCCGATGTCGCGCTCGAGCGGCAGACCCGGCATGTGCAGGCGCCCTGCGCCATTGCCGTGCCCTCCGGCGTCGCGCACGCCTTTCGCTTCGCCGAGGGCACGCAGGGTTTTGTTCTCACCATCGAGGAAACGACGCTGGCGCGCGCGCCCGGCGGCGCTGGCGCGCATCCTGCCGCGCTGCTCGACGCGCCCGCGCTGGTCGACCTGTCGGCTGCGCCCGAGAAAGCGCAGCGGCTGGCCGTGCTGTTCGAACAGATCGCGCTGGAGTTCCACGAAGGCGGCGCAGCCACAGGCGCCGTGCTGCAATGGCTGACCAGCGCGGCCCTGACGATCGCCCTGCGGCTCAACGAGGATTTGCGCACAAGCGCAGGCTCCGCGCGCGACACCGCCGCCTTCCACCGCTTTCGCGCGCTGGTCGAAACGCATCTCGCCGACCATTGGCCAACGCCGCGCTACGCGGCTGCGCTCGGCATGAGCGAAAGCCGCCTCAATCGCATCTCTCGCGCAACCGCGGGGAAATCGGCGCTGGAAGTCGTGCAGGATCGCCTGACGCTGGAGGCGCGGCGCCGGCTGATCCATGTGGCCGGCCCGGTGTCCTCGCTCGCCTATGAACTGGGCTTCGAAGATCCCGCCTATTTCTGGCGTTTCTTCAAACGGCGGACGGGCATGACGCCGCGTGAGTTTCGCAAGAGGCAGGAGAGCGGGGAGACGGCCTGACCCTTCTCCATGCAGCACGCCGATCGACCGAACATGCAGCGATCTGGACGGACCCTTGGCGAGACTTTACGCTGCGGGACAAGCGGGACAAAGCCTTCGTCTCTCACGCCGACCAGGGCGTCGGCGGCGAGACCTCGGGCCGCCAGACTTCGGCGCCAGGGTGGGAGATCGACGATGGCCAAGAACAATCCGTACCGGCCCTTCACACCCGATCCGGAATTCATGGCGCTGTGGCCCGAGAGCTACGACGGAAACGCCATCAACGGACTGGGAGAAACGCAAACGCGTCGGCCCTCCATGGTGTGGTGGACGACGGATATGAGCGCGGCCGTTTTCGGCCAGATGCAGAAATGGTTCTACCAGCGCGAAACGCCCGACGACACGATGCGCAGCTTGCGACAGGTGCGCAACGAGGCGATCGCGGCGGTCGATCCGCCGATCGCCGCCGAGCGCGTGGAGCGCAGCCCCACAGAATGGACGGCACGGCTGGATGATTTCCGGCAGGCCGGCGATTGCGAAATGATCGGCGTCGCAAGACTGCGGCCTGAATGGGTGTACGACCACGGCGAGACCGGCTTCGAGACCGTCATCATGCTGGGCGTGCAGCATCAATATGAAGAGTTGCGCCACGTTCCCGAAACGCGCGGCGGCGTCGAGGTGACGCGGCAATATATGCGCGCCGCCATCGTCACGAAGAAAATAGCGGCCTGGTTGCGCATGCAGGGGTGGGACGCCGAAGCCGTCACCGGCCCGATGACCGGCAAGTTGCTGATGACGCCGGCTGCGCTGGAATGCGGTTTCGGCGAACTCGGCAAACACGGGTCGATCATCAATCCGGAATTCGGCTCTGCTTTCCGCCTTGGCGCGGTGCTGACCAATGCGCCATTTGCGGTTACGCCGAAACGCCAGTTCGGCATCGACGACTTCTGTCAGAACTGCCGGGTTTGCGAGGAGGCCTGTCCACCAGTTGCGATATCGCCGACGAAGCAGACCGTGCGCGGCGTCGAAAAGTGGTACGTCGACTTCAATGCCTGCATCCCCTTCTTCGCGGAATCGTCGGGCTGCGCAATCTGCATTGCAGTCTGCCCGTGGTCGCGGCCGGGCGTGGGAATGAACCTGGCTGCAAAGCTCGCGCGCCGCAGCGAGCGGCAGCCGGAGGAATTTTCGCCCACGATCCCCCGCCCCGAATGACGGGGCGCCGACGGGAGGCGCTCCCCTCGGAATACAAAAAAACGCCGCCGCGTATGCCCGCAGCGGCGCCTGCCCAGTCGGACGCGGCCAGAGCCGCGTCCGCGAAAACGTCACGCCGCCTTCGCGGTTTCCGCGGCGCGCGTATGCGACAGCAATTGCACCGCCGACGCCGTATTCGAGATCGGGATGTGATAGGTGCGGTGAAGCTCCTTCACCTCGCCCTGCATTGCTGCACGCGCAGCGATCCAGCACATCAGCTCCACGCCCTGCGCGCCGGCGAGTTCCACCACGTCGAGCGCCGAGTATTTCGTCAGCGGCTCGACGCCCGACACCATAGCCTCCAGGCATTCGGTATCGAACTTCTTGTTGATGAAGCCCGCGCGCTCGCCATCGAGCTGATGCGAGAGCCCACCCGAGCCGATCAGCAGCACCTTCTTGTCTTCCGGCCAGGCCTCGATCGCCTTGCCGACGGCGCGGCCGAGATCGAAGCAGCGCTTGGGGCCGGGCAGCGGATGCTGGATCGAATTGATCGCAATCGGCACGATGGAAACCGGCCATTTGGCGTCGGGAAACATCAGCAGGAGCGGATTGGTGATCGCATGATCGACCGCCATTTCCTGGCACATGACGGGATCGAACCCGTCTTCCACGATGCCGTTGATGATCTGCCACGATAGCTTCGGCTCGCCGCGCACGGACGGGATGGTCGGGATGCCCCAGCCCTCGTCCTCGCTCACATATTCGGCGCAGGCGCCCACCGCGAAGGTCGGCATCTTGTCGAGAAAGAAATTGAGCCCGTGGTCGTTGTAGAAGAAGACGACGACGTCGGGTTTTTCACGCGCCAGCCATTCGCGCACGGGCGGCCAGGAATCGAAGAACGGTTTCCAGTAAGGCTCGTTCTGCAGGCCGCGCGCGATGGCGTTGCCGATGGCGGGAATGTGCGACGTCGAAAGGGTTCCGATGATCTGGGCCATCACTGCCTCGCCTGGTCGAGAAGTTTCTGCTTGAAGGCTTCGACGCTCACGCCGGTCTGCTGCGCGCCGATGTCCTGCACGTTGAGGCCGAGAATGCCGGCGAGCTTGGCGAGGTAATAGGCGTTGCCGCCGGCCTCGATCATCTTGAGCACCTGACCGGACGCCAGCGCCTCGCGCTGCTCCTTCGTCAGCTTGTACTTGTCCATGTAGGCGGCCTGATCGGCCAGGAAAGCCTTGCGGTTTTCCGGATCGTTGAACGAGAAGCACATCTTGTTCAGCTCGTAGCCCTTCATGGCGCTACCGCCGTCGAAAACCGGCGTACCTTCGATTTTTCGAGTTTGCGCCATGGCGCCCTCCCTTGCTCCCTGCGCTGCGGATCGGAGCCGCAAACGCCCGCGCCCGCTTTGACGCAGCGCAAGCTCCGCCGGCAGGCGAGGCGGACCATGCACGCGATATTTAACAAGATAAATGCATGTGTTATCATTATATGCATGAGCAATTTCGATCATTACGATCTGGACGGTCACGCGCTGCGGCTCTTTCTCGCTGTGCTCGACACGGGCTCGGTGACGGCGGCGGCTGACGAACTCGGCGTCACGCAATCGGCCGTCTCGCATGCGCTGCAGAAGCTGCGCGCCATCGTGCACGATCCGCTCTTCGTCAAATCCGGCCGCGGCATCGTCGCCACCGCGCACGCGCAATCGCTTGCCGCGCGCGCGCGCGGCCTCATCGCCGACATGCATGATTTTTCGCGCGGCGCCCGGTTCGATCCGGCGACCGCCGACATCGCGCTCGTCATCGCCGCCAACGATCTGCAGCGCGACCTGCTGCTGCCGGGCTTCTCGCTGGCGCTGGAACGCGCGGTTAAGAGACTGTCGCTGCGCATCATCCCCGCCGATGCGCCGACGCCGGACATATTGCGCGACGGCGTCTGCGACCTGCTGATCACGCCCTTTCCGCCGGAGGGCGCCGACATTCTCCAGCGCAATCTCTTCCGCGACGATTATGTCTGCTTCTACGACCCCGCCTGCCGCGCCGCGCCCGCCTCGAAAGCCGAGTATCTCGCCGCCCGGCATGTGACGGTCGTCTATCCCGACCGCACGAAACTCGTGTTCGACACGGCGATGGAAAAGGCGGGTTTCTCACGCGACTTCGCGGTCGCGGTCGCAAGCTTTTCCGGCGTCGCGGCCTTTTTGCGCGGCACGGACCGCCTCGCCACCCTGCCCCGGCTGCTCGGCCCCGGCCTGATGCGCGACTTCGCGACCGCCCCGGTTCCGGGCCGCCCCAAGGGCGCAGAGCTTGCCATGTCGCTCGTCTGGCGGCGGCGCGACGCGCAGGACCCAGCCATGACCTTCGTCCGCAACCTCATGTTCCGCCAGGCGCGGGAGGCGGTGCAGACGGCGCGCGCCATGACTGCCTGACCGGCCGCGTGACATTTTCACGCAAGCGCCGCGCGTGACATGCAGCGGCCACATTGCTATCGGACCAGACGCCCGCCGCCCGAAGGACCGAGATGACGACGCAGGATCAGAACAACGCGCCGAGCCCGCGCTCCCGCATCTGGGTGGCCATCATCCCGCTGGCGATCTTCGCCGCGCTCGCCCTGCTGTTCTGGCGCGGGCTGGGGGCGGGCGACCCCTCCAAACTGCCCTCCGCGCTGATCGGCAAGGCGGCGCCCGACATGGCGCTGCCCGCGCTCGCAAATCTCGCCGGTCCCGCCGGCGCCGTCCCCGGCCTCGATCCCGCCGGTTTCAAGGGCGCGGTCACGATCGTCAATGTCTGGGCCTCCTGGTGTGTGCCCTGCCACGAGGAAGCGCCGCTGTTCATGAAACTCGCCGCAGACAAGCGCATCCGCGTCGTCGGCGTGAACTACAAGGACCAGCCCGACAAGGCGCTGGCCTTCCTCAAGCGCTACGGCAATCCGTTTGCGGCGGTCGGCGTCGACGCCAACGGCCGCGCCGGCATCGAATGGGGCGTCTACGGCGTGCCGGAAACCTTCGTCGTCGGCCGCGACGGGCTCATCGCCTACAAGATGGTCGGCCCGGTGACGCCCGAAAATCTCGACAGCGTCCTGAAGCGCGAAATCGAGAAGGCGCTGGCGAAAGGGTAAGCGGGCCGGGCGCCAGCGCCCTACATTGACCAACATCAAGGCCCCCTTGAGCGCGACGGGCTTGAAAGCGGCCAGACGCGCCCTCGCCCCCATTTGCCCCGCGCCCCCGCGATTGGCTAAGAGACCCGATGACCTTCTGGCTGATCCTTCTGGGCATGACGCTCGCCACGCTGGCTTTTGTCGCCCTGCCCTTCCTGACGCGCGGGCGCGGCGAGCGGCGGGGCGACGATGTCGCCGTCTATCGCGACCAGCTCGCCGAGATCGAGCGGGACGTGGCTGCGGGCCGGATCGCGGCGCAGGAGGCCGAGGCGTCGCGCATCGAAGTATCGCGCCGCCTGCTGAAGGCCGCCGAGCGGGACAAGCAGGAAACCGCCGATACGCCCGCGGTTGCGCGCGGCCGGCGGACCGCGGCTGTCGCCTTCACCGTGCTCGCCCTGCCTGCCGTGGCCGCCGCCTTCTACTACCGGCTCGGCGCCCCGTGGGAGGCGCTGCCGAAGCCGGCCGTCGAGGCCAAGGCGCCCGCCGGCATGTCGCTCGCCGACATGATTGCGCGCGTCGAAGCGCATGTCCGCGAGAACCCCGAGGATGGCCGCAGCTACGAGGTTCTGGCGCCGGTCTACATGCGCATCGGCCGGTTCGACGACGCCATTGCCGCCTGGCGCAAGGTCGTCGCGCTGCTGGGCGACAGCGGCCTGCGGCAGGCAGGCCTCGGCGAGGCGCTGGTGGGCCAGGCGCAGGGCGATGTGACGAAGGAAGCGCGCGCCGCCTTCGAGAAGGCGCTGACGCAGGAGCCGGGCAATGTGCCCGCCCGCTATTATCTCGCGCTCGCCGCCTTTCAGGAGGGCAAGCGCGAGGACGCCCGGCGCATGTGGACCGACATGCTGGCTTCCGCCCCGCCCGATGCGCCCTGGACCGCCCCCGTACGCCGGGCGCTGGCGGAAATGGACGCGCAGGATTCACCGAAGGACCCGACGGCCGCGCCCGGCCCCACCGCGTCCGACATCGAGGCCGCGGGCAAGATGGATGCGGGCCAGCGCACGGATTTTATCCGCTCGATGGTCGCGCGCCTCGCCGACAGGCTGCAGCAGAACCCGGACGATCCCGATGGCTGGGCGCGACTGGTGAAGGCCTTCGGCGTGCTCGGCGATACGGCCAGGGCCAACGAGGCAGCCGCGCAGGCCCGCAAGGCGCTCGGCGCGGACGCCGCCAAGCTCGCGAAATTCGAGGACGCCTTGAAGGCGGGGCCCCGGTGACAGATTTACCCGCTCCTCCCTCCCCGCTCGCGGGGAGGGTGGCGCGCGCAGCGCGACGGGTGGGGTCCGTCGCCGCAATTGACCCCACCCGCAATGCTTCGCATTGCGACCTCCCCGCGAGCGGGGAGGTAGGCCGAGCCACTGAAGGAACGACGTCGGCATGATCCCAGAAATCGGCCACTACGCCCTCATCCTCGCGCTGGCGGTCTCGCTGGTGCAGTCGATCGTGCCGCTCGTCGGCGCGCGCGCGCATGACGCCGCGCTGATGGATGTCGGGACCAAGGGCGCCTATGCGCAATTCGCGCTGATGTGCGTGTCCTTCGCCGCGCTCGCCGCCGCCTACGGCGCGTCGGATTTCTCCGTAGCCGCCGTCTTCGAGAATTCGCATTCCGCGATGCCGGCCGTCTACAAGTTCACGTCGCTCTGGGGCAATCACGAAGGCTCGATGCTTTTGTGGGTGATGATCCTCGCGCTGTTCGGCGCGCTGGTGGCGGCCTTCGGCGCGAACATTCCCACCAGCCTGAAGGCGACCGTGCTCGCCGTGCAATCCTGGATCGCGGCGCTCTTCTATCTCTTCATTCTCATCACCTCGAACCCCTTCACGCGGCTGGCCGTCGTGCCGGCGGAAGGGCGCGATCTCAATCCGATCCTGCAGGACCCCGGGTTGGCCATTCATCCGCCGCTGCTCTACGTCGGCTATGTCGGCTTCTCCATCTCCTTCTCCTTCGCCGTCGCAGCGCTGATCGAAGGCCGCATCGACGCCGCCTGGGCGCGCTGGGTGCGGCCGTGGGTGCTGCTGGCGTGGATATTCCTCACGCTCGGCATCGCGATGGGGTCCTACTGGGCCTATTACACGCTGGGCTGGGGCGGCTGGTGGTTCTGGGACCCGGTCGAAAACGCCTCCTTCATGCCCTGGCTCGCGGGCACCGCGCTCTTGCATTCCGCGCTGGTGATGGAAAAGCGCGAGGCCTTGAAGGTCTGGACGATCCTGCTCGCCATCCTCACCTTCTCGCTGTCGCTGATCGGCACGTTCATCGTGCGCTCGGGCGTGCTCACCTCCGTCCACGCCTTCGCCAGCGATCCCGCGCGCGGTGTGTTCATCCTCGCCATTCTACTGCTGCTGATCGGCGGCGCGCTCGCGCTTTACGCCTGGCGCGCCTCGACGCTGCGGCAGGGCGGCATATTCGCGCCCATCTCGCGCGAAGGCTCGCTGGTGCTGAACAACCTGCTGCTGTCGACCGCCTGCGCAACGGTTTTTGTCGGCACGCTCTATCCGCTGGCGCTTGAGGCGCTGACCGGCGCGAAGATTTCCGTCGGCGCGCCCTTCTTCAACCTCACCTTCGCGCCGCTGTTCGTGCCGATCCTGATCGCGGTGCCGTTCGGACCGCTGCTCGCCTGGAAGCGCGGCGATCTCGCCGGCGCGACGCAGCGCATGATGTTCGCCTTCATCGCCGCGGCGCTCGGCGTCGTGATCGCCTTCGCCCTGCAGGGCAAGCCGGCGCTGGCGCTGGCGGCCATCGGGCTCGGCTTCTATGTCGTCGCCGGTTCGATCGCCGAACTGATCGAACGCTCCGGCCTGTTCCGCGTGCCCTTCGCCACCGCGTTCCATCGTGCGAAGGGCCTGCCGCGCTCGACCTGGGGCACGATGTTCGCGCATGCGGGCCTAGGCCTCACCGTCATCGGCATCGTCTGCGAGACGGCCTGGGGCATCGAGACCATCGGCGCCTACAAGCCTGGCGACACGATCCCGATCGGTGGCTACGAGCTGAAATACGAGGGCGTCGCGCCGCGCAAGGGCCCGAACTACACGGCCGATGTCGCGACTTTCGCGGTCACGACCGGCGGCAGGGCGATTGGCGTGCTGGAGCCATCGAAGCGCGCCTTCGCCGCGCGCAGCATGAACACGTCGGACGCCGCCCTGATGACGCGCGGCTTCGGCCAGCTCTATGTCGCGCTGGGCGACATCAATCCCGACAAGACCACGACCGTGCGCGTCTACTGGAAGCCGTTCGTGCTGCTGATCTGGATCGGCGGCCTGTTCATGGCCCTTGGTGGCGCGCTGTCGCTGTCGGACCGGCGCCTGCGCGTCGGCGCGCCGAAGCTCGCGCGCAACCGGGCGCAGGCCGAGACGACGGCGTGAGAACTCCCGGCGCTTATTGCAGGGGAGACGCCGCCGCCAGCGCTGCCGCGCGGGATTCGTCGGCGATGCGCACGCCGCCCGGCAGGATTGCGATCACCCCGGCCTTCTCCAGCCGCGTGAATGTGCGGCTGACGGTCTCTATCGTCAGGCCCAGATAATCGGCGATATCGCGCCGGCTCATCGGCAGGGCCACGTTCCGCAATCCCGGCATGCGCCGGCGCTCGCGCCAGGACAGCAGAAAGGCCGCCATCTTCTCTTCGGCCGTATAGCGCCCCAGCATCATCATGCGGTCGTGCGCCGCCGACAATTCCTGGCTGACGATCGCGTTCATCCGCCTGAGCGCGGCGAGATTGCCGTCCACGAGCTTGCGGAACGGCGCGCGCGGGAAGGCGCAGGCGGCGCTGTGCTCAATCGCTTCGGCTGTCAGCGCGTGGTTTTCGAGCAGCGTCAGCCCGAGAAAATCGCCGGGCAGCGCGAAGCCCACCACCTGCCGGCGCCCGTCCGGCAGGAGCTTGTGGATGCGCACCACGCCCGTCGAGACGCTGTAGACGCGCGTCGCCGCATCGCCCTGCGCGAAGACGAGATCCTTGGCGGCGAAGGTCAGATGCTTGCGCATGCGGTCCAGCGCGTCGCGCTCGTCGTCGGTCAGCGCGGGCAGGAGATGCGTGCAGACGCCGCAGCGGGGCGGCCCACGCTCGGCGCAGCCCCGGGACATGGTGGCTTCGGCCAGTGACATGAAATGTTGGTAGGCCCCCGCGCCGCGCCGGTTCTTGCGCGGGAACAAGTTTGGCCATCCGACTTACGTCGCATGTCGCGGCATCGGGACGCAGACCGGCGCTGGCGGCGGCTGCACAGGAGCCGCTGCTGTTGTTAATGTGGCCGCCCAACCCATCCACGGACACGCCAGATGCTTCTCGCAGCCGATCCCGCCCACGCCTTCATGCCCTACCCCGCCGTCGCCGTGGACGGCGTCGCGCACGGCCCGTTGCAGAGCCTGACCTTCGGCGTGAAGGACCTGTACGACGTCGCGGGCTATCGCACGGGCTGCGGCAATCCCATGAAGCTCGCCGAGAGCCCTGTTGCGACCGAGCACGCCCCGCCGGTCGCCGCGCTGCTGGCGGCGGGCGCGCAATTCGTCGGCAAGACGCACACGGAAGAGCTCGCCTGGTCGCTCTACGGCACCAACGCGCATTTCGGCACCCCGCTCAATCCTGCTGCGCCGGACCGCGTGCCCGGCGGCTCGTCGTCCGGCTCGGCCAGCGCGGTGGCCGCAAAGCTCTGCGACTTCGCGCTGGGCTCCGACACCGGCGGTTCGGTGCGTGGCCCCGCGAGCTTCTGCGGCCTGTTCGGCCTGCGCCCGACGCACGGCGCAATCTCGCTAGCCAAGGCGATGCCGCTCGCGCCCTCGCTCGACACCTGCGGCTGGTTTTCGCGCGACGCCGCGACGCTGAAGGCTGTCGGCGACGTGCTGCTGCCGGCGGCAAGCGCTAGGGCGAGCCGCGTGATGATCGCGCGCGATCTCTTCGCCAAGCTGCCCGAGGCGACGCGCGCCGCCATCATGCCGATGGTGGAAAAGCTGCAGGCCGCGCTGGGCAAGGCGACGCCGGTCGATGTCTATGATCGCCCCATCGACGGCGTCTACGACGCCTTCCGCATCACCCAATTGCACGAGGCAGGCGCCATCCACGGTCCCTGGGTGGACAGCCGCAAACCGGTGCTGCATCCCTCCATCGCCGCGCGTTTCGTCGCCGTGAAGAAGGTGACCGACGCGGAAGTGGCGACGTCACGGGCGACGCGTGCAAGCTTTGCCGAACATCTGCTGAAGCTCTATGGCGACGACGGCCTGATGATCGCGCCCGTGCTGCATGGACCGGCGCCGAAGCTCGATTCGACTCCCGCCGAGCTTGAAGCCTATCGCGACGCGGCCATGGTGTTCCTGTGCCCGGCGGGCCTCGGCAGCTTGCCGCAACTGGTGCTGCCGGCAGGTCTCGTCGACGGCGCGCCGGTCGGTATATCCATCCTCGGACCGCGCGGCTCGGACCGCGCGCTGCTGGACGCGGCCGTGCGCGCGACGGCGTGAGATTGGAAACCTTCATGCTGAGGAGGCGCGAAGCGCCGTCTCGAAGCATGGCCACAGCGGAATATCCGGGCTTCGCCATCCTTCGAGACGCGCCTGCGGCGCTCCTCAGGATGAGGGAAAAGCTGGAAGCGAGCCTGAAGGCTCGCGGTCCATATTGAAAGGATCGTGTTGAACCAGTCCCCCGCCGAACGCCGCGCCTTCGGCCTCTACCTGCTTGCGCGTGTCTTCACCGCGCTGTCGTTCCAGATGGCGGGCGTGGCGGTCGGCTGGCTGGTCTATGCGCGCACGGGCTCGGCTTACAATCTCGGGCTGGTCGGCCTCGCGCAATTCCTGCCGATGGTTGCGCTCACCTTCATCGTCGGCCCGCTCGCCGACCGCTACGACCGCCGCCGCATCATCGCGGTCTGTGAGATCGTCAACGTCGGCGTGCTCGGGCTGCTCGCGGTCGGCGCGGCGAGCGACTGGCTGAGCGCGCCTTTGATCTTCGCAGCTGTCGCGCTGCTCGGCGCAACCCGCGCATTCGAGCATCCCAGCATGTCGGCGCTACTGCCCGGCATCGTCGGCGAAACGCAGGTGCCCCGCGCGGTCGCCTACGCATCCTCGGCCATGCAGATCGCCACCATCATCGGCCCGGCGCTCGGCGGCCTGCTTTACGCCTTCGGCGCGCAGGCGCCGCTCGGCCTCGCCGCAATCATGTCGGCTGCGACCGGGATCGCCATCATCGCCGTGCCCATGGAGCGCAAGCCGCCCTCGAAGGAGCCGGTGACGCTTGCCTCTGTCTTCTCGGGGCTTTCTTTCATCTGGAATCGACCGATCATCCTCGGCGCCATCTCGCTCGATCTCTTCGCCGTGCTGCTCGGTGGCGTGACCGCGCTTCTGCCGATCTACGCGCACGATCTTCTGGATACAGGCTCGGTCGGCCTCGGCCTGCTGCGCTCCGCGCCCGCCGTCGGCGCGGTCGCCATGTCGTTCTTCGTCAGCCGGATCGTCGGCGCCCATGTCGGCCGCACGATGTTTGCAGCCGTCATTCTGTTTGGAATCGCCACGCTCGTCTTCGCGCTGTCGCGCAACATGGTCCTGTCGCTGGCCGCGCTCGCGGTCACCGGCGCTGCCGACAACATCAGCGTCGTCATCCGCCAGTCGCTGGTGCAGCTCGGCACGCCCGACGAAATGCGCGGGCGCGTCAGCGCCGTGAATTCGCTCTTCATCGGCACGTCCAACCAGCTCGGCGAATTCGAATCCGGCATGGTGGCGGGCCTGTTCGGCGCGGTCGCGGCCGGGGTCATCGGCGGCGTCGGCACGATTGCCGTCGCGCTGCTGTGGATGAAGTTTTTTCCCGAGCTTCGCCGGCAGGACCGGCTGGCGGCCGGAGAAACACGATGAACCCGAGTGTCACCCCGGCCGGAGCGCAGCGGAGAGCCGGGGCCCAGAAATACGATGATCGCAGCTCTGGTTCCCGGATCGGCCTTCGGCCGTCCGGGATGACAGCGAGCAGCGCATACATGGCTCAGGACGATCGATGACACGCGCCGACCGCATCGGCGCGCTCGCCGCCAACCCCAATTTCGCGACGCTGCGCCGCTCGCTCGCCGTCTATTACGGCGACCCCGCGCATGAAGCGCGCATGGCGGGGCTCTACGCGCGTTTTCTCAAACCGGGGGATCTCGCCTTCGATATCGGCTCGCATGTCGGCGACCGCATCGGCGCCTTTCGCAGCCTCGGCGCGCGCGTCGTCGCGGTGGAGCCGCAACCGCTCTGCTTTCGCGTGATCGAGGCCATCTACGGCGACGATGACGCGGTGACGCCGATCAGGTCGGCCTGCGGCGCGCACGCGGGCGTGATCGACCTGCGCGTGAATTCCGCCAATCCGACGGTGACGACGGCCTCGCAAGATTTCGTGGCGGCCGCCGACGGCGCGCCGGGCTGGGAGGGCCAGACCTGGGATGCGATTGTCGAGGCGTCGATGACGACGCTCGACGCGCTGATCTCGGAGCACGGCCTGCCCGCCTTCGCCAAGATCGACGTCGAGGGTTTTGAAGCCGACGTGCTTGCGGGCCTGTCGCAGCCCCTGCCCGCGCTGTCGTTCGAATTCACGACCATCCAGCGCGATGTCGCCTACCGCTGCCTCGATCGCCTTGCGGCGCTCGGCGCCTATCGCTTCAACCTGTCGCTCGGCGAGAGCCACGCGCTGTCGCTAGGCGACTGGATTTCGCCGGAGGCGATGGCCGCGCATATTTCGCGCCTGCCGCATGAGGCGAATTCCGGGGACGTGTATTGCGTACAGCGATAGACGGAAGAATCCGGTCATCGCAAACCGCCGGAAACGCGACGCCCAGAGTATCGGCTCAAATCAATCGAGTTTGATCGGACCGCGTTGACCTCCTGAAAGACGCGGGACTACGTTTTCCCGGACAGTCAGGAGAAACATCATGCCCACATATGCTCTCGAAGCGACGCATCATGGTGCGCTCTACATGGGCGTCAGGATCGTCCACGACCCATCAATATGCCAGAATTACGGGCTCGACTGCCATGCAGCCCATCAAGAGAAGACAACAAGTCCAGGCGGTCTCGTTATCATGGGCTTTGCAGACAATCTGGATCACTATTTCCGGGCAACGCCCCCGATTTCTGCGCCTGGCATAAACACGAACATATGGACGCCGCACTCGACGCTCGGCGGAAGGTACATCGAATTTGCGTTCTGAACGCCGTTTGATTTTTCTGAATGTGGTTGCGTTGGAACGGTGACAGGCCGCGACTGAGAGAAGGTCGCTCGTGCAGACTCTTGCGCCTGGCCGGCGTCAGCGGGTCAACGTGGCTTCCCCCGGCCCTTGCGCCGACGATCCCCGCCGCCCTTCGTCGCCTGCGGCGTGACTTCGCCAGCCTCCACCGCGCCGCGATATTTCGCCAGCATGGTCGAAAATCCCTCGCGCAAGCCTTCGTCGATCTCAGGCCTACGCTCGATCGCCGAAAGGGTGAGCCCGATCGCCTCGATCGTGGACAGGCTCTCGCGGCGCGGCTCGCGGCGCAGATCGCCGTACAGCGAGCGGCGCTTGGGCGAGAGCGCGATGCGGCGCGCCTTCAGCACCCAGGCGTTGCGCCACCACAGCGTCTTGGCCTGCGCCCACGTGCCGTCGAAGACGATAATGCCCCTTATGCCCTTCAGCGCGGCGTCCTGATCGGGTGGCGCCACGCCCTTCTTGTCGAGCGCGACGACCTCGCGCCCGGCAGGCATGTCGGCGGGCTTGGCCGAGCCCAGATGCAGCACCGCCCATTGGCTGGTGTCGGCCTCGCGGCCCAGCGCCTTGGACAGGCTCGGCCAAGACAGGCCGATCTTGAACGTGGCGTTGGAAAGCTGCTGCGCGGCGAGCCGCGCCGTGCCCAGCAGGCGGTCCTGCTCCTGCGGGTGCTGCAGGATGAGGACGGCGACCCGGTTCTCGACCGCGCTCACCGCCTCGCAGACGCAGAGCGGCAGCGGCTTGGCGCAATGCAGGCAGGTCGGGATGTCTTCCGCCGGGGCGGTTTCGATTTCGCTCATGCGCACCCATACACCGGGCGCGGCTGGACCGCGAGGCTTTTGGACCGCGAGCCTTCAGGCTCGCTCGACATGAAAATGCGAGCCTGAAGGCTCGCGGTCCATTTGCGTTGCCGCATGACGGCGGATGGTTCCGCGCGCTAATCTGGCGCCAGCAACAGGAGCACATCATGGAAACCGCCGCGCATCAGGTCGCGAGCCATTCGGACCATTACGGCGCCGTGACGCACGAAGTCGTCAACCAGCCGCACGAACTGGTCGACTACAACCTCTATTCGTCGGATCGCGCGCTGGCCGAAGCCATCTCGCGCGAAAACGCGCAATGGGCGGCAAACGATCTTGCCGACTTCGGCGCGCGCATCGGAACAGCTGATTATCTCGATCTCGGCGCGCTGGCCAATCGCCATGTCCCCGAATTCGACACGCACGACCGCTACGGCCGCCGTGCCGATCTCGTGCGCTTTCATCCCGCCTACCACCAGCTGATGAAGACCGCGATCGAGGAGGGGCTGCACGCCTCGCCCTGGACCGATCCGCGCCCCGGCGCCCATGTCGCACGCGCCGCGCGTTTCTACATGCACAGCCAGGTCGAGGCCGGCCACGGCTGCCCGATCACCATGACATTCGCCGCCGTACCGGCGCTGAAACTGCAACCAGAAATCGCCCGCGAATGGCTGCCGAAAATTCTCGCGCGCACCTACGACCCGCGCAACGTCCCGGCCGACGACAAGGACGGCCTGACCATCGGCATGGCGATGACGGAGAAGCAGGGCGGCTCCGACGTGCGCGCCAACTCCACCCGCGCCTATCCGATCCGCACGGAA
>Ga0209023_10004157_pt1 | contig 16698 bp, 15 predicted proteins | sample LakOneMetagenome_FD_187468 | JGI IMG/M metagenome (GOLD analysis project Ga0209023, IMG submission 187468) | Freshwater and sediment microbial communities from Lake Erie, Canada (SPAdes) (version 2) | ecosystem: Environmental > Aquatic > Freshwater > Lentic | place: Lake Erie, Canada... | reverse complement strand
AGCGGGCACGCCGGCATCCTGACGGCATGCCACGATCACGAGTTCCTCGACCTTGCAGTGCCGGCAGCGGAGCCCGCGCACGACTGCCGTTCGCGCCGAGACGAGACGAGAGGGTTCGCAGAACTTGGCGCCATCTACGTGCTGGACCGCACGCAGCCACAGGGGACGACTACAATCGACTCCTTGCACGGTACGACCGCGGTCATGACGTTGCTCGCCTTGTCGTGGGCGACCAGGCCGCTGGCGCGCGAGTTTCGCGGCCAGGAACTGGATGTGCTCGCACGGACCGTGGAGACGGTCGCCGTCAGGCACGTGCGAGTGGCCGCTGACGATCGTGACGTGCGTGGACTGGCGAAGGCGATCGAACGCGATTTCACGATGCACGTTGCCTCGGAAGACGCCGCGCGAGGAGGCCCGCCCTGGCCACGTTCGCAGTGACCGATTCGATCTGGCAGCTGGCCGCGTGCGGCACGGTGACACTCCGATGAGCAATCAACCAGACACCATCGACCCCGACACTGCGCATCGTCGAGACCTCGTGCAGGCGCTCTTCGAGAGCATGCGCGTTCCCGATGCAGAGCTCGATGCCCGCATCGAGCGCGCGCTGGACCCCGAGTACTGGCAGGCGCTGGTGCCGGGGCTTGTTGTCTGCGGGGCGCCCGCTCCGGAATTGACGCCGGGCCCGCCCCTCGCTGAGGCCGCGCACCGTGCGGCCGCCGCGCATCTGCAGGGCGATCGCTACGTTCGCCTGTCGCAGTTGCTCCCGCTGTCGTTGACCGCGCGCATGCACGCCGGTGTCAACGCGGTTCTTGCCGCGGACTGGCCGGCCGTGTTCACGTGGATGTACGACGAGTTCTGGCGCGTGCCCAGGATTCCGCCGCTCGTGCAACTCGTGTCAGGCATGCTCGGCGAGGGCTACCTCCAGACGCCGTACGTCTGGACCAATCTCGTCTCCGAACAACGCGGTGCTGACGGCTGGCCTCCGCACGTCGACAATCCCGGTCCTGACGCGCGCGTGACGATGTGGATTCCGCTGAGTGAGGCGACGCTGGAGACCGGCTGCATCTCGCTGATTCCACCGAACGCCATTCCGAAGGAACTGCAGGACGCCTGGCACGACCGCGAGTCGTTCAACGTCGTCGAGATGAAGCGGTTGCTCCAGGCCACGATTGCCTTCGAGTCGCACCCCGGCGACGTGCTCGCCTGGGACGCACGCATCATCCACTGGGGTGCGCCGCGCCAGTCATCGGGTGCACCGCGCGTGAGCCTGTCGATGGAGTTCATCACGGCGGCGGGCGAGAGCACGATCACGTCGAAGTCCATTCCGGTCACCTCCGATGGGCCGCTCCCGTCTCACGAGGACCGCCTTCGCCTGATTGCCAGGGGCATCGTCGACTTCAACCGGCGTGAGCTGCGCACGTCGCGCTACGAGGGACTGGCGCGACGGATGCTGCAGCGACTTGGTGAGTGACGCATGACTCGCGGCGCAGACTTCGTGCCGGTGCGCCACGCATCTCCTGCCGCACAGGGCGAGACGGACGCTGCGGCGATTGACGCGGCGCTCGTCGCGATGCTCGGCGACGCGCCGTTTGACGGGCACCGTCTCGACGCACTGGCCCCTGACGCCCTCTGGTACGCAGCGGCCGACCACCGCGTGCTCCCACTCGTCTACGAGCGGATTGCCACACGCGAAGACGTGCCGGCGACCGTCCGCTCACGCTTTCGCGAGACCGCCACGGAAGATGCCGTTACCGATCTGCTGCGCGAGGTGGAGCTGAAGCGGCTGACGTCCGCGTTGTTCGAAGCCGGCGTCAAACCGCTCCTGTTCAAGGGCTCGCAACTCGCATACAGCCACTACCCGCGTCCGGATCTCCGGGTGCGGGTGGACTCAGATCTGCTGATCGACCTCGCGGAACGTCAGCGCGCGCACGCCGTATTGAGCGCCCTCGACTACGTTCCGAAAGAGGGCCAGATGAGCGGCGATCTGGTCATCGCACAGGTGCTGTACGTCAAGCGTGAGAGAGGGCGTGTGCTGCATGCCGTCGATCTGCATTGGGACGTCGCGAGTCCGCAGGCGTTTTCCGGTGTGCTGACCTACGCGGAACTTGCCGGGCGGTCGGTGCCGTTGCCGGCGCTCGGACCGTACGCACGAGGCTTGTCGTCCGTGGATGCCCTGGTGATGGCGTGTGTGCACCGCGTCGCCCACCACCTCGATTCGGGCCGCCTGATCTGGCTGTACGACATCCGCCTGCTCGCTCGCGGATTCTCGCAAGGCGAGTGGCACCGCTTTCTGGAGCTGATCACCGAACGGCGGATGCTCGCGGTCTGCGTCCATAGTCTGGCACGTACCGAGGCGCTCTTTCCGGGCACGGTGCCCGACTGGGTCTGGCGTGAGTCGCGCGTGGTTGCGCCGACGCCCGGAGAGGTGTCTGCCGGCTATTTGACCGAACAGACGCAAGCCCGGCGCACGCTGCATGACCTGCGCGCGCTGCCAGGCTGGCGGGCCCGCCTGCGTCTCGCGCAACAAATCGTGCTGCCACCCGAGTCGTTCATGCGCACGACCTATGCGCCTTCGAGTCGCGCGCCCCTGCCGGTGTTGTATGTGCTTCGCCTCGTTCGAGGCGCTGGACGTTGGATGGGGCTTGGGGCGTAGGGGCTCAGAACGCCGGGAGGGTCTGTCCGGTGCCCGGACCCGCGCGGCGCCGCCGCGACGCGCTCGCAGAACGCCAAGCTAAGTTACGATGAACGGTCAGCCCCATCGATGACTGACGAAACCCATCGCGTTTCTGGAGATACGGCGAAATGTCAGAGTCGAAGCGCAAGGTTCGCGTCGCCCCGAGCACCTTGTATCGCGAAGTGCAGGGCGAAGCGGTGCTGCTGCAACTGGATAACGGCGAATACTACGGCCTCGATGAAGTGGCGACGCGCATCTGGCAATTGCTCGCGAAGGATGGCGACCTGGACGCGGTGCGCGACGCGCTGCTCGACGAGTACGACGTCGACGAGGAAGAGGCCGGACGTGACATCGCGCGCGTGGTGGACGAACTCGTGTCCAGGCGGCTCCTCGAGTTCGAAGACGCGCCACTCGGTGGCTGAGCGGACGCTCGGCGCCTTCGCGTCAACCGTGGCGCGACGTCCCCAGCCCGCTCGCACGTCCTCCACCGCGCGCATCATCGCCGAACACACCGGAATGTCGTCGGCACCTGCGCGTCCCGCATACCCGAGCCTCTCGTGAGTGGCATCGTCGGTCTGGCGAACGTCGACGGCGGGTCAGTCGACGCCGCGCTGCTTGCGAGGCTCACGGCAGCGCTTGCCTTCAGGGGACCCGACGGAACAGGGCAGTGGGTGGGCGGCGCCACCCGCAACGTCGGGTTCGGCCACACGCTTCTCGCCACCGCAGACGACACCCCCCGGGAACATCAGCCCCACACGCGCGACGGCCGTGCGTGGATCGTTGCCGATGCGAGAATCGACGGACGCCGTGAGCTTCTCGCGGACCTTGGCGTTCAACCATCCGACGCCGAGCTCGATTCCGATGCCGACCTGATTCTTCGCGCCTACCTGGCGTGGGGAGATGCCTGCGTCGAGCATCTGGTAGGTGACTTCGCGTTTGCGATTTGGGACGATGGCCGTCGCCGGCTGTTTGCGGCGCGTGATCACTTTGGCGTCAAAGCGTTCTTCTACGCGATCGCTGGACGCACGTGCGTCTTCAGCAACACGCTCGACACGGTGCGTCTCGCGCCGTTCGTGTCCGACGAACTCGACGATCTGTCGATCGCCGACTTTCTCCTCTTCAAGCGCTGTCTGAATCCGGAAGCGACCGCCTGGTCATCCATCCGCCGTCTGCCTGCCGCGCACACGCTCTCGTGGTCTGTCGACGGACTGCAGATTCGACGCTACTGGAGCCTGTCGGACTCGCGTGAGCTCCGCTACCGCAAAGACGACGAGTACATCGAGCACTTCAGAGAGCTGTTCGGGCACGCGGTCCGCGACCGCATCCGCACGCCGAGGGTTGCGGTGTCGCTCAGCGGAGGCCTCGACTCGCCATTCGTGGCTGCCACGGCAAAGGCGATCCAGCAAGCACGCGGACTGGACGACGGCGTCGTCGCGCACACCATCGTCTACGACCATCTGATTCGCGACGAGGAACGTACCTACACGTCGATCGTCGCGGACTCGCTCGACATCCCGGTGCGCTTTCTTCCCGCGGATGACGATGGTCCGTTCGATCAGTGGGACGAACCCGGGCAATGGTTGCCGGAGCCGACCGACCCCTCCTACCTGCATCTCTATCGACGTTTCTGGGCGCGCCTGGCGTCCGACTCTCGGGTGGTGTTGACAGGCAACGATGCCGACACGGTGCTGAACGAACTGGTGCATGAGCGCTTCTTCAGTCTGCTCGCGGCAGGCCGCGTCAAGACATTGGCGCAGGAGGCGGCGCAGTATGTGACGCGCTTTCGCCAGCGTCCGCCCATTGGTCTCGGCTCTCTGCGCCGGAAGCTGACGCGGAGCGACGAGTTGCCGCTTCCGGTGTGGTTGCCGCCCACCCTCGTCGCGCGCCTCCAGCTGCGCGAACGGTGGCGCAGCTATTGGCAGGCGCGTGCAGCGCTTGCTGGCCTGCGGCCGCGCGTCAACAAGGTGGTGCCGCTCTGGAGCGTCGTGTTCGAGGGCCTCGATCAGGCGATCACCCGGCAACCGCTCGAATACCGTCATCCATTTGCTGACCGGCGGCTCATCGATTTCCTGCTGGCGATTCCGGTCGTTCCGTGGTCTACTCGAAAGACGTTGTTGAGGTATGCAGCCACTGGTCTGCTGCCCGAGCGTATTCTCACGAGACCAAAATCGCCGCTGCGGGAGAATCCCGATGTCGTGCATCTGCGCAGCGACCGATACCGTTGGATCGACACGTTCGAACCGATCCCGGAACTCGCGAACTACGTCAATCGGGCGGCTGTGCCGGCGGTCACTGGCGACGCCGCCCGTGATCTCGCGTATCTGAACCTTCGCCCGATAGCCCTCGATTGGTGGCTTCGGGGTTTAAGAGGAACACGACTATGAGCGATTCGACGTCAAGCCGCGCACCGAAAGCCAACAAGGGCACCAAGCCGTACCGAGCGCCGAAAGTGAAGGCCTACGGCAACGTGCACGACATCACGGGCGGTCACGGCGCGCTCGGCCCGAAGGATTCGACGAGCGGCGCGAAGCCGAACAAGACGCTCGCCTAGCTGCCACCCGCGCCACGCGATGCACTACTCCGCCTACGGGATGGGCCTCTCGTGCAGTGAGCCCATTCCCCGGTTGGAAGGTGCATCGCCTGCCGCGACGATCGACGTTCGCATCGAACTGGGCGCCACCCCGCCCTGGTTCCATGCGTCGTTGCCATCGACGGTCCGCTACGCCAGCAGGTATCTCGACGCCAACGGCGTTCCAGCGCTGACCGCCACCGAACTACCAGACGGGTGGCTTCGGCTGGCCTACACCGACGGCGCCACCTTCCTCATCGACGCGCACGGCACCGAAGTCTGGGTGCAGTTCCCGCCGTCACTCACGCTCGACGATGTGTCGTCGTATCTGCTTGGTCCGGTGCTTGGCCTTGTCGCGTGCCTGCATGGCCGCGCGTGCCTGCATGCCAGCGGCGTGGCGATAGACGGCCGGGCGATCGCGCTGGTGGGACCGCCGGGTGCCGGCAAGTCCACCACGGCCGGCGCCTTCGGCGCACTCGGCTACCCGGTGCTGGCAGACGATGTGATGGTGCTGGAACCGGCGGCGTCGGGGCTGCTCGCGTATCCAGGCTATCCGCGGCTGCGTCTGTGGCCGGCGTCCGTTCCGGCGCTGGACAGCCTCGGCGCTTCCATCCCGTCACTGCCGCCAGACTGGGGCGAGCGCCGCTACCACTTCGACATCAGCGGCGGCGTCTACACGTTTCAACGCGCACCGCTGCCCCTTGGCGCCGTCTACGTGCTGAGCCCGCGTTCGGGCAGCGCCGGGAGTCCGCACGTGGAGGCTGTGACTGGCCGTGAGGTGCTGATGTCGCTCGTGACCAACACGTTTGCCGGGCGCCTGCTCGATCGCGAGATGCGCGCCCGCGAGTTCGACATCTTCAGTCAGGCTGCGGCCTCAGTGCCCATTCGCCGCGTGACGCCGCTCGACGATCGGGCTCGTATCGCCGAACTCTGCGACGCCGTCGTGGCTGACTATCGCGGCCTTAGAGAGTTCTCATCCTAGTTCTTGGTTCCTGGTCCGTGCCTGGTGCCTGGTTCATGGTTCCGCCGGTCTGACGTGAGCGTGCGGGCCGTGGCAGGATAGGGGCTGCATGTTCATCGCTTACGACGTTCTGCAGCACGGCGCGATGCTCAGAGATCGCGTGCGCACCGGCGCCTATCTCTCGGCGATTCGGCAGGTGGTGCGGCCAGGCGACACGGTGCTGGACCTTGGCAGCGGCACAGGCGTGTTTGCCGTGGAAGCGTGTCGCGCTGGTGCGAACCGCGTGTACGCCGTCGAGCCCGGGCCCATCGTGCAGGTGGGACGTGAGATTGTCGCCGCCAACGGCTGCTCGTCGCGCGTCGAGTTCATCGAAGAACTGTCGGTCAATGTCACGCTCCCCGAACGCGTGGACGTGGTCGTGATGGACGTCCGCGGCGTACTGCCCGACGAGCAGATTCCGACCGGGGTCGATGCCCGGCGACGCCTGCTTCGCGACGGCGGCCGGATGATTCCACTGAACGATGTGATCTGGGCGGCACCGGTGTCGGCGCCAGACCTCTTCACGCAGTTTGTTGGCGCAGGTGATATCGATGGAGACGGCGTCGATGTGCGAGCGAAGCGACGAGTCGCCATCCCGCGCTGGTACAAGTGCCGGACCACGCTCGAGGGCGCGTGGGGCGAACCGCAGAGGCTCGCGACCATCGACTACCTGAATCTGGCGTCGCCTGATCTCCATGGACGCGCGGAGTGGCGCGTGCCGAGTCCGATCGTCGCGCACGGCTTCGTCGTCTGGTTCGAGAGTCATCTCTGCGACGGCATTGGCGTCTCGAATCATCCGGACGCGCCGCCGGCGATCTACGGACAGGGGTTTTTTCCGTGGCCAGAGCCGACGTCTCTCGCCGAAGGACAGATCGTCACGCTCGACTGGGACGGTTCGTATCCGTCTGACGGGTATGCCTGGCGCTGGATGACGACGATCGCGTCGCCCGAAGAGGCTGGCGATGCGGCGTCCATTCGCTTCGACCAGTCGTCGCGTCCTCCACGACTGCCCCTGCCAACCGGACCAACAGCGTTGACTGATGCCGCGCGCCTCGATCTGGAGACGCTGGACCTCATTGCCGCTGGCGGCCTGACGATCGGGGAGATCGCGACGCGGCTGATGCAGCAGCACGAGGACGTCTTTGCCGTCTACAACGACGCGCTGACGTGGGTGGGCCGCGTGTCTGGCCGCTTTGCGATGGACGGCGTCACGGCATGACGGCGCTTCGCGACAGCGCCGTGTGTGGCGAGGCGGTCAGGCGAATCGTTCGTCCGGGTTCCGTCGTGCTCGACCTCGGTGGTGACGGCGGACGCCTGGCGGTCATCGCGTGCCGCGCGGGCGCCGCGCGTGTGGTGTCGGTTCAGCCGCCGGTGGCCTGGCCCGCCGTGCGCGAACTGACGGCCGCCAACCGATGCGCTGAGCGCGTGCAGCTTGTCGAGAGTCTCAACGCGTTCAGAGGGGACGCAGCAGAGACGTCTGTCGATACCGTGCTGGCGAGTGCTCCTGGACGTTTTCCGTTCTACGGCCGCACCATCATTGACGCGGTGCGCGTGCTGCCTGCGCGGCCGGCGGCCATCATGCCGCGGAGCGAACGTCTGATGCTGGCAGTCATCTCGTCGAGCAGCGCCTATGCCCATCACGTGGAGGCGTGGGACGACAACGCGTTCGGGATTGCGCTCGGTCCCGCTCGTCGTCTTGCACTCAATGCGGTCTCACGCTTCGAAGAGGCGCCAGAGAACCTGTCTCGACGACGCCTGGCGTCGCCCGCGTGCTGGGCGACGATCGACTACAGCAGTCCTGCTGTCGACACGAGAACGGTTCGCGCTGATGTGGAACTTGTCATCGAGGATGCCGGACTTGGCCACGGCCTGACGATCTGGAGTGACGTGGAACTCGCCGATGGGCTCGCGTTCAACTTCGTTGGCGTGTTCCTGCCGTGGCTGGAGCCCGTGACGCTGTCCGTCGGCGACCGTCTCTCCCTTTCGCTCAGACTCGACGCCATTGGCAGCGTGGACGTGTGGAACTGGACGACACGTGTGACCTTTGCGGACCAGAGCTGTCCGCCGAAGCAGTTTCGGCAGTCCACATTCCTCAGCGACATGGCGCCGCAGACGATGCTGCGGCGCGCGGAGTCTGACCATGTGCCGACGCTGTCAGACGACGGCCTGATTGCGCGTCGGGTGCTGACGATGATGGGGGAGGGGAGAACGCTCGACGACATGCGCGAACGGCTCGCCACCGAGTTCCCGCAGCGCTTTCCGGAGTCGTCGGATGCCGAGCGCACGCTCGAGACGCTCTGCTCCAGATACGCCAGGCCCGACGTCGAGCATGGGCAGCGGGGCTAAGGCTGCGCTGCTGGAACCAGCAACCAGGAACCGTTCTACTCCTGCAACCCTTCCCAGTACTGCGGCTCCGTCCGGAACCAGCCCGCGAACGCGGTCTTGGGCGCGCTGCCGGTGACCGGCAACACGCGGTGCTGCAGCGTGTTCGTGATGGGAAAGAGGATCGCGTCGCCCGGTCCGATGTTGTGGACCTTCAGGCGAACGGCTTCCTCGCCGTAGTACCGCAGCTCGAACTCTCCACCGTCGAATGGCGCCGACGAGAGGTTGAGGCTCATGCCCACGCGCCTGGTGCCGGAGATGTCGTCGTGCCAGTCTTCTGCGTGGCCGGAACCCGGCAGCATGCGGTAGACACGACCGAGATAACACCCGAGCGGTCCACTGCCGGTGATGGACTCGACCGTGCGAAGCCAGACCGGATCGTTGACGACGAAGTGCAGCGCACGCAGCACTGTGTTGTCGGTCATGCACAGGTCGCGGCCGACGCCGTCGTACTCGGCCTCGTCGAATTGCGCACGCTCGAGGCGTGAGAGCAGTTGCGTGAGCAGCGCCGGCGATAGCAGCCCGGGCAGACGGAGGCAGTGCCGCTCACTGAACTCGCGCTGCAGCGATGCCAGGCCGTCGTCTGTCAGCGAGATCTCTGCGCCAGAAGTCGAGAGCTGAATCACGATGAGATCGTACCACGCGGCTCATCAGGACACGCGCGCCGTGTCCGCTCCACGCGACTCGTGCCCAGGGAAACGGCGACAAATGTGTGAGCCGTTCACGCGTGCGATTCCGTATCAAGCTCGGCAGTTGTGGTGCCACAATAGAAGGCTGTGCGTGCACCTGCGTCCTCTCCTTCCCAGTGCCATCGACCAGTCGAAGCGGTCCCGTCTCGCGCGACAATCGGCTGATTTCAGACAGCCTGACGCATGCAGACCACGCCCGCCGTTACTGTCGTCACGATTTTTCTGAACGAGAAGCGCTTTCTCCAGGAAGCCATCGACAGCGTACGCGCGCAGACGGTTGCCGACTGGGAGTACATCCTCGTTGATGACGGATCGACGGACGGTTCGAGCGACATCGCGAGAGCCGCGGCGGCAGCCGATCCACGAATCCGCTACGTCGATCATCCGAATCACGCGAACCAGGGGATGAGCGCCTCGCGAAATCTCGGCCTCCGGCATGCACGCGCCGCGCTCATCGCCTATCTGGACGCAGACGATGTGTGGGGGCCTGGAAAGCTGGCGAGCCAGATTGCGGTCATGTCTGCCAACCCGCGGGCGGCGATGACCTATGGTCAGGTTCGCTTGTGGCATGCGTGGACCGGTGACTCGGGTGCTCCGCGCGACTTCGACTACGGCCTCATCGACCATGGCTATCATCTGCGGCCGAATCGGCTCTACGAACCGCCGTCGCTGCTGGCCTTGATTCTCCGCTTCGAATCGCTGACACCAACGCCGTCGGCGGTCATGATTCGGCGTTCAGTGCTCGAGGCCGTGGGCGGGTCAGAAGAGTCGTTCCGCAGCGCTTACGAAGACGGGATCCTCTACGTGAAGATCGGAGCGTCCTATCCGATCTACCCATCCGACGCCTGCGTGACGCAGTACCGCATTCACCAGCAGTCGGCCTCGCGCACCGCCGAACGCGTCGGCACCATGGCCAACGATCGAAGCCGGTTCCTCGAATGGACGCGCGGCTATCTGACCAGGCAACCGTCGTTCGATCAGACACTCGAACATGCCGTACGCACCGCAGAGTGGCAGGTCGCGCATCCTGACTTGCTCGCGTGGCAGCACACGCTGCGTGCAGTGCCCGACCGTGTGCGTGGGGCACTCGGTCGTGTCGTGCGCCGTATCATCGGTGCGCATGCTGCATGAGACGTCGCCGGATTGCACGTTCTCGCCATGCTAGACTCGTAAGCTGAGCTGTTCGCCCCTCTCTCCATGTCCACACTCATCCCAGCCAATGAAATTGCCGACGACTCGCTGTCGTTCGCGGAAGCGACGATGCGCGTGTTCCGGTGGCGCGGCGGGTTGTATCGGGCGGTGGCTGGCGAGCAGGCTACGTTCTGCCGTCGGCTATTCGACACCGGCGTCGTGAGCGAGCTGGTCGAGCGCAGGTTCCTCGGCGACAGCCGACTGACGTCGCTGACTCGCGAAGGCTACGACCTCGTCATCGAACACGTGCCGGTGCCTGTCGTCTCGTATCCCGAAGAGTGGTGCGCCCCGATGCTCGAGGCCGGCGCGCGTCTGGTGCTCGACCTCGCCGAGGCACTCGACAAGTGGGACCTGGCGCTGGTCGATGCGCACCCGTGGAACGTCCTGTTCGAACCCGGCCGCCGGCAGCCGATTTTCGTGGACTGGGGCTCCATCGCGCAGCAGTCAGGCGGACCGTGGGTGGACGTCCAGCCCTTTCGCAATTTCTGGCTGAATCCGCTCAAGCTGATGGCTCGTGGTCAGAGTCGAACCGCACGACTGCTCATCGCTGCTGATGCGCTCGGTGTTCGTGACGAGGACCTCGATCCGTCCAACTTCCGCGATGGCACGCCCGTCCCTCTGGTTCGTCTACGCCGAAGAGTCGAGCGCGTGCTGGCCAGTGCGACGAGCAAGGGGTCGCGCGAGCACCTCGCTGACATCCGCCGTCTGCGCAATGAACTCGACGGGGTCGCCAGTGCCCCGCGTCAGCGAACCCCATCTCCATCGTCCACGAACACGCTGGCGCCTGAGATGCGCGACGCCGTGACGCGCGTTCTGGATGAACTGCGTCCGGACACCGTGCTGAATCTCGGATGCGGCCGCGGCGAGCTTGCGCGACTGGCGGCAGAGGATGAGCGCGTGGTCGTCGCGGTCGATATCGACGACGAAGCGGTGGCGTCGCTGTATCTGTCGTCCTGCGAGAGTGGTGCACGCATCCTGCCGCTGGTGCTCGACATCATGCGTCCGACACCTGCGCGCGGCTGGCTGTCGGCGTTCGGTCGGTCGGCGGTCGAGCGCATGCGCTCGAGTCTCGTGATTGCCATCGATGTCGTGCACGACCTGACGCTGTGCATCAACAATCCGCACGTCGGACCGGCCATCATCAGCTTCCGGCATCTGGCTGAGGCGCTTTCGGCGTTTTCCACCCGTCACGTGCTGGTGGAGTTCCGCTCACTCGACCATCCCGATCTCGCGTCGTGGCGAAGCTCGTACAACGCTCCCGAGTACACCCGCGAAGGGTTCGTGTCGGCACTCGCCCGCGCATTCGGACGCATCACCGAGGTGGCGTCCGTTGGCCACAGCACCTTGTTTCTTTGCGAACGATGACTACACTTCCCCCCGCGCCTGCGACGCCTGCCGTCAGCGTGATCGTCATCTTCCTCGACGAGGGACGCTTCCTCGCCGAGGCGCTCGACAGTGTGGTGTCGCAGACCAGCCACGACTGGGAGTTGCTGCTGGTCGACGATGGTTCCACTGATGCGAGCACCGGGATCGCGAAAGACTACGCCGCACGCTATCCCGACCGCGTGCGCTATCTGGAGCATGAAGGCCACGCGAACCGGGGCATGAGCGCGTCTCGCAATCTTGCCTGGCAGCACGTGCGCGGCCGCTACGTTGCGTACCTCGACGGCGACGACGCCTGGGTGCCGCACAAGTTGATGCAGCAACTGGCGCTCATCGAAGCGCATCCCGAGGTGGCGTTCGTGTATGGACCGCTGCTCCATTGGCGCACCTGGCCGGGCAGTCCGGACGCCGCAGGCGGGGATACCCTTGCTGGCGCCGGCAAGACGGGCGTCCACCCCTACGCGAATTCGGTCATGCAGCCGCCGACGCTCGTCGAGATGTTCCTGGCCGATGACTACTTCATTCCGGCCGGCATCCTGATTCGCAGCGAAATCTACAAAGAGGTTGGCGGCTACGAAGACTCGTTCCGGGGCATGCGCGAGGACGCCGTGTTCTACGTCAAGGTGTGCTTGCGCTATCCCGTCTACGTGTCGAGCGAGGTCTGGTACAAGTACCGGATTCACGAGGGCTCGTGCAACTACCAATCATGGCAGCGCGGCGACGGAGCGGTCACGGATCGACCCTATCTCGAATGGTGTGAACGTCACCTGAATGCAACGGGAGTGACTCACCCTGGCGTCTGGAAGTCACTTCGTCGCGCGCAGTGGCTCGTTGCACACCCTGGTGTGGTTCGCATGCGGGAGCGCGTGGGCAAGTACCTCGCACCCGTGCATCGCGTCAGCCGCACCATTGGGTCGGTGCGCGAGAGGATGGCGGTCTGGCCCCCGGTTGGCCTGGTCCGCTTCGGCAGCATGCGCCGGACGACGCCCATCGGTCGGGTGTGGCCGAACTATCGCGGCTTACCGATCGATCGCCATTACATCGAAGGGTTTCTCGAGCAGCACAAGACTGATGTGCGCGGTCGCACGCTCGAAGTGCTGGACGCGACATACACGCGTCGGTTCGGGGGCAGCAGGGTGACGCAGATGGACGTGTTGTTTGCCCCCGTGGGCGAGCCCGGCCCGGACGTGACCATCATTGCGGATCTCGAGCGGGGAGACGGCATTCCCGAGAACGTGTTCGACTGCGTCATCCTCACCCAGACGCTGCTGCTCATCTACAACCTGCAGACGGCGATTGCCGCAATACACCGCAGCCTGAAGCCTGGGGGGGTGTTGCTGGTCTCGGTCCCTGGCATCACGCCGCTCGTGGGCGATGACGAGGATCTGCATGGACAGTATTGGAGCTTCACCCGTCATTCGGTGAAGCGGCTGCTCGCGGAGGTGTTTCCCCCGGATCAGGTTGAGGTGACTGCCTACGGCAATGCACTCACAGCCACGGCGTTTCTCCAGGGGCTGGCGACCGCGGACCTTCGCCCGGCAGAACTCGAACCCCACGATCGCGACTTCGAGTTGATCATTACCGCTCGTGCGGTGAAACAGGCTTAAGTCACGGATTCTACGACGCGAACCAGGCGTCGAGACGTCTAGCCAGTTCGTCGCCGTCCCAGTCTTCCACCATCACCCGCGGCAGGCTGAGCGGGTCGTTCTCAGCCCACACAGGTTCGCCGTCGACGGTGGTCGCGTACTGGTAGCCGGCCTCCTGCGCAATGGCTCGCACAGCCGGCGACCACTCGCCAGACGGATAGCAGAACCCCGCGACGGTGCGTCCAGTCATCGCTTCGAGCTGCGCGCGCGAATCGACCAGCTCCCGCCGTTGGTCGGCTGGCGATACCTGTGTCAATTTCGGGTGCGTAACCGTATGCGCGCCGATCTCGATTTGCGGATGTGACGCGAGACGGGTCAACTCTTCGAGCGTGACCGGACGATGGCTCTCGCGAGGACCGATGTCCGAGCCCGCCCACGCCGCGAGTGCGTCGAGTGCCGGCTGACGCGAGTCGGGTGTGAGCGGCGTGAGTGCAGCCCACAGCTCGCGATAGAAGTGCAGGCGGGTTCCAACTGGCGCTGCTTCCGCGGTCCCGTTGACGTCTTGCCCAGCCTCGGCCGCCGTTCCAAGCTGCCAGCGACGAGCACCGCCAGGTAGCGTCAGTTCCAGCGTGGACGGCAGCGCACGCGCGTGCAGCACGATGCGCTCGAGCACATCCCACCAGTACTCGTCACGTGCGCCAACATACGCCGTGGTCACGAACACGGTGCCAGGCACGCCAGCCGCCGCCAGCCGCGGCGCTGCTTCGAACAGGTTGTTCGCATACCCATCGTCGAAGGTGATGGCCACCTGGCGCGGTGCCGACACCCGCTTCCCTCGCACATCGCTGGCGATGGTGGCGAGCGGGACGGGGTGCGCGACGCGGCGGATCACATCGAGGTGTTCGCTGAAGTGTTCAGGCGTGACGTTCAGTCGCCAGGGGTCGGCACTTGGCGTCGAGACGCGGTGATACATCAGGATGAGCGACACACCAGCGCGCTGACGTCTGGCGCGACGGACGCGCGCCGCCAGGTTTTCGACGTGCCGCCACGGACGCATCTAACTAGCGCTCCTTCTGTGCGCGCAGGGCGATGATCACCTCGTAGTCAGGGTGATGTGCGTCGAGTTCCTCAGGCGTCAGGTCTTCGCATGCCAGCCCGTAGAGGAACGAGGCCGCGGTCAACACGTTGCCGTACGACGAGACAGTCAGGCCGGCGGTGGGGAAGCATTCGCCGAAGAGCGCCATCATCGAACGCGACGTGAAGCTCCAGTACTGCCCCCACGTGTCGGTGTGTCGATGGTTGTACGGCGTGATGCCGGGCACCGTGACGAGCGCCACACCTCCCGGTTTCAGGATGCGGTGCACGGTGCGGATGGCCGTTTTCAGATCGTAGACCAGCAGTAACGTCTGCGTGAGGATGACGCAGTCGAAGGTGTTCGACGGAATGGCATCGCCCTGCACGAGGTCCGCAATGATGGTGACCTCGGGACCCGGGTCGCCGACCGGCGCGAAGAGCACGTCGATCTGCGTGACCTTGCTTCCCCCGAAGCGGCGCGTGTAACTGGCATCGGCAACTTCGAGTGTCCGTCCCTGGACGTCGGACGAGTACTGTCCGAGAAACGACTCGATGTAATGGCGATCGATTGGAAGGCCGCGCGTGAAGCCCCAGTCCGTCGAGAAGGGGGCGGTCCGTCGCAACTGACCCATGTTGACGTGACCAACGAGCGGCCACACACGGTCCTGACGCCAACGCGCCAGCGCGTGACGTTCGCGCGTCGGCAGCACCGAGGTTGCGGTCTGTGCCGCTTCGAACGCCGCTCCGCGGATGCGCGCCAGCAGTGGATGACGGAAGGGCAGCAGTTCCCGGCGCAGTGTCGCCAGCAGCGTCGGCTATGTGATGTTTTGCGTTTGCAGCCAGCCCTCGAGCCAGGTCAGATACCGCTTGCGTGCTTCCTGTTTCTTGCCGGCGGCGTCCGAGGTCGCAACGCATGACGCGTCGTGCTGCCGGTAGCGGTACCACGATGCACTCGAGACGTAGATCGGGAACTGCGCGCAGAGCTTTGCGTGGAAGACCTGGTCCTCGTACATCCCACGGAACTCGGCCTCGTAGCCGCCGACCTTCGCGACGACCTCCCGGCGCACGAGGATGTCGGCAATGGACGCCCACGGATCCGCGAGGAACGCGGTGAGCAGTGCGGGAGCAGGCACCACGTCGTCGAGCGGCACGCCAAGTTCCTGCACGAAGTCTTCATCGCGGTCTTCAGGCTTGCCTGACCAGCTGTACCACCACTCGGCGCGGCCCGTCACCATGCCGGCTTCGGGATGTTCCTGCAACAGCGCCACCTGGCGCTCAAGTTTTCTCGGCCGCCAGACATCGTCGCCGTCGATGAAGCTGATGGAGGCGCCACACGCCTGTTGAATGCCGAGATTGCGCGAGGCGCTCATGCCCTTGTTGGCGTGTCCCTCGTGCTCGATGTAGCGGACGCGATCGGGAAAGCGGGCGGCGTAGCTGCGTGCGATCGTCGCGCTCTCATCGGTCGACCCATCATCGACGAGGAGCAGTTCCCAGTTCGAGAAGGTCTGCGCGACCACGCTGTCGATGGCTTCCGTGATGAAGCGCGCCTCGTTCAGGAAGATCAGGACGATCGAAACCTCAGGTTGTAAGCTCATGTGTTAGCGATCAACAGCTTATCGTAGACGGCTGTCACGCGGCGGGCGATGTGCTCGAAGGTGAAGTCGCGCATCACCATCGCGAGGGCCGCGACGGCGCGCCGGTGTGCGGCAGCCGGATCATCCAGCACTGAACGGATCGCGGCGGCGAGAGCCGAGGGATCGGCTGGCGGGACGAGCAGACCGGTTTCGTCGTGTGCGACGATTTCGTCCGTTCCGCCAATCGCCGTGGCGACAACGGGCGTGCCCGCGGCCATGGCCTCGAGCACCGCAATGGGCAGTCCCTCGAAGAGCGAGGGCAGGACGAAGACGTCGGCCTCTGACAACAACTCGGGAATGTCGTCTCGCCCACCGAGGAACTGCACGCGGTCAGCCACTCCAAGCGTGCGGGCCTGCTCCTCGAGCGCCGCGCGATCTGGACCATCACCAACCAGCAGGAAGTGCGCCTCGGGGACGAGCGGCACAGCAGCGATGAGATGACAGTGGCCTTTCTGCTCCGCGAGGCGAGCGACGGTGATGACCCGCGGCGGCCGCCGCGGTGAGGCTGGCGCGGTC
>Ga0209023_10004156_pt1 | contig 16698 bp, 15 predicted proteins | sample LakOneMetagenome_FD_187468 | JGI IMG/M metagenome (GOLD analysis project Ga0209023, IMG submission 187468) | Freshwater and sediment microbial communities from Lake Erie, Canada (SPAdes) (version 2) | ecosystem: Environmental > Aquatic > Freshwater > Lentic | place: Lake Erie, Canada... | reverse complement strand
CAACCTCGCAATCAAGCGATCGACCGCGTCGGCCGCCGCCACCGGAATCACGTCGTAGGCGCCACGCAGGACGGCGTCCACCACATGTTGCTCAGTCGGCTTCTGCCCAGCCAGCCACATCCATCGCGGGCACGCGTCGCCTGGCGCGGGGATGCGCCGTCCGGAGGACGTGAAGACCACGAGCGGTACGTCACGCGGATCTTCCCGGTCGATGACGAAGCCGTTTGACGCAAGGGCGGCGGCAAACGCCGCAGGCGGAGCGGAACCAGACCACGCCAACGCAGGCATATCAGCAATCTATCACTGGTGTGTCATGAATTGGATGCTGTTCTGATCCCAACACCTTAGCAAAACGACTCGAATCGGTGGGATCAGCTGATGCACTTACAGGGGCGTCGGCGGTCGCACTCGGATGCCGCCCGAAAGGACTCGACAGATGACGACAGTATCGGTGGAGGGCGTGCTGGTGCTCGCGAGCATTGGTGCGGTGGTAGCGCTTGCAGTGATCGTGGTGATGTCGGGCGCGTGGAACATCAGCGCAGACGATTCGGGGTTGGTCGTCAAACGGTTCGGCCCGCAGTTGCCGTCAGGTCGAATTATCGCCATCGACGGCGAAGCCGGGTATCAGGGCCGCATGCTGACGCCGAGCTGGTACTTCGGGCTCTGGCGCTGGAAGTATCGAATCGAGAAGGTGCCGGTGGTGGTCGTCAAGCCCGGTGAGATTGCGCTCGTCGTCGCGGCTGACGGCGCCGCCATTCCGTCCGAGCGTGTGCTCGGCAAGTCGGTCCCCTGCGACAACTTTCAGGACGCCGATGCGTTCCTGCGGAGCGGCGGTGAACGCGGTCGACAGTCGGCGTTTCTGACGGCGGGCACCTACCGCATCAACCCGGCGGTGTTCGAGATCGTGACGGCGCAGACGGCGAAGAACTACGGCCTGCAGCCGTCTGACCTGCGCGTCGCGGAGATTCCTCCCGACCGCATTGGCATTGTCACCGCGCTCGACGGGCAACCAATTCAGTCGGGCGACCTGGCGGGACCGATGGTCTCCGGACACGACAGCTTTCAGCGTCCGCAGGCGTTCATCGACGGTGGCGGCTGCCGTGGCCTGCAGGAGGACGTGCTGCTCTCGGGTTCGTGGAACCTCAACCCGTGGTTCGTGCACATCGAACAGGTGCCGCTGGTCGAAGTACCGATCGGCTACGTCGGCGTGGTCGTGAGTTACGTCGGCCGCGAGCATGTGGACGTCTCGGGTGAATCGTTCACCCACGGCGACCTCGTGGAACGCGGACGCAAGGGCGTGTGGGTGGAACCGCTGCTGCCCGGCAAGCATCCGCTCAACACGCGTGTGATGAAGGTGGAACTGGTGCCGACGACGAACATCGTGCTGAATTGGGCGCAGCGGTCGGAAGCGCACCACTACGACGAACGCCTGTCGTCCATTCTCGTACGCTCGAAGGACGGCTTCTCGTTCAGCCTCGACGTGTCGCAGATCATCCACATCGGGATGCGTAATGCGCCGCGCGTCATCTCGCGTGTCGGCTCGATGCAGAACCTGGTCGATCACGTGCTGCAGCCTACGGTTGGCAACTACTTCCGCAACTCGGCGCAGGAGGTCACCGTGCTCGAGTTCCTGTCCGACCGCGCCGAACGCCAGCGCCAGGCAGTGGCGAACGTTCGCAGAGCCATCGAGGCGTATGACATCGAGTGCATCGACACCCTGATTGGCGACATCGCGCCGCCGGCGGAATTGATGAAGACGCAGACCGACCGGAAGATTGCCGAGGAACTGGAACGTACCTACGACGCGCAGCGCGAAGCGCAGATCAAACGTCAGGCACTGCAGCGCGAAACGTCGGTGGCCGACCTGCAGAACGAAGTGGTCCGCTCGGAGCAGATGGTGCGCGTCGCCAAGCAGAACGCGATGGCTGCTGCGGAAACCGCGCGTGGCGAAAGCCAGGCGCTCGAACTGCGCGCCACGGGCGAAAGCCAGGCGATGCAGCTTCGCGCGCAGGCACAGGCAACAGCCGTGCGCCTCAACGGCGACGCCGAAGCCTCGTCGCTGAGAGCCGTCGGTGCGGCGAAGGCCGAGGCCTACAAGGCGGGTATGGAAGCGCTGGGCGCCGACGGCTACACGGCCGTGCAGGTGGCGACGATCCTCGGCGAGCACAAGGTGAAGGTCGTGCCCGACATCGCGGTTGGAGGCGAGTCGGCATCGGGCCTGGCCAGCGTGATGATGGCGCGGTTGATCGCCAGCGAGACGCAGCGCTCGGCGACGAAGTAGGCAGGCGGAGTTAGAAGCGCGGACGAAGGAACGACGCGAGATTCAGGACGGTGGCCCGTCCTGGATCCCGCGCGACAGATCACGTGCTAGCCGCCGAACACGCCGAGCTTCCCGAACTTCTCAGCCAGCAGGTAGCACACCGTGACACGGCTCTTGTTGCGCTCGCCTTTCATCTTCTCCATGACCTCTTTGAGTGCCGCGTCAAGCGCAGCATCGGGCTCCGTGAGTGCCAGCTTCTTCTTCATGAAGCCGTCGCGCACACGGGCGAGTTCGGTTGGATCGGACGCGGAGACCAACGAGGCATCCTTGCTGCGCAGTGCAATGCCAAGGTGCTTCACGATTCCTGCGATGGCGGCGTCGTTGACGGTTCCCACGTAGGTCTTGATGTTTCCAGCGTAGTCGGGCTGTGCATCGGCCATGACGAGTCTCCTTGTATGGAGGCACTGCACAGGTGGGTTGACGACTCGACATCGAGACGTGACGACAACGAGCGCAGCGCTGCTCCGGTATATACCTCAGACACATAGGCGAACCGTATGGTCACGTCCCACGCTACGGCTGGGCTGCATCTCGCCCGTCCTCCGCATGCACGTCGAGTTGCACCTGCAATCAGGTGCTCGCGGACACGCAGCGCGGCCGTGGCCCTGCACGCGCCGCCACGGCTCGACATGCTCTTCTTATGAACCTGTGCGATGTTTCAAGAGACAGGATCTGACGGGCGCCACCTGGCGGTGCCGTCGTGATCCGCGGCACATCAAAGGGAGAACAGGCGAATGTTGAGGGGTTTCAAGCAGTTCATCGCGCGCGGCAACGTCATCGACCTGGCTGTCGGTGTGATCATCGGCGCGGCCGTCGGCGAAATCGTGAACTCGTTGGTGAAAGACATCATCACGCCCATCATCGGCATGGCGGGCGGCCAGCCCGACTTCTCGTCGATTCACCTCGGCGCGATCGGCGTCGGCAGCTTCGTCAACAACGTCATCAGCTTTCTCATCAAAGCCGCGGCGCTCTACTTCCTGATCGTCGTGCCATTCAATCAATTCGCGGCGCGACTCGCACCGCCGCCCGCGCCGACCGAAAGACTGCTGGGTGAAATCCTTGCGGAACTACGAGCGCGCCGGCCGCAAATCGATGAGGCACGCTGACAGGCATCAGCGAGGACCAGGGCGTCCGCGGCACGCGCCGCGGATGCTCCTGTTGTCGACGAGGTCGAGTCGTGGCAGCGACACGGATACGCGCGCCACGACCTCGAGCGTCTACGGCGTCAGACCGCGACGGCCGGAATCAGCGCCGGGTAGTCGGTGTACCCGTGTGCGTCGGCGGTGTAGAAGGTCGCGAAGTCCGGCGCATTGAGCGGCGCGTTCTGCTGCATCCGTTCGACGAGGTCTGGGTTGGCGAGCGCCGCACGTCCAAATGCCACGAGGTCGGCGTCTCCCCGTTCGAGGATCTGTTCGGCCTTGGCACGGTCCAGTCCGCCCGACGCAATGAACAATCCCGAGAATCCCTTGCGAAGCGCCAGCTTGAATTCGGCAGGAAGCGCCGGGGCTCCGAGCGACGAGTGGTCCACCAGATGGAGGTACACCAGCTTCAGGGCGCCCAGCGCTGATGCGAGTTCCAGGTACTGCGGCTCCACGTCGGCGAACACGCCCGTATCGTTGAACGCACCATAGGGCGAAATGCGAATGCCGACACGCTCTGGCCCGATCGCTTCGGCGCATGCGCGGGCGACTTCAATCGCGAACCGGTTGCGTCCAGCGATGCTGCCGCCGTATCCATCCGTGCGCGTGTTCACGTTGGCGTTGAGGAATTGCTCGATCAGGTAGCCGTTCGCACCGTGCAGTTCGATGCCGTCGAAGCCGGCTTCAATGGCACGCTTCGAGGCGTAGGCAAACTCGGCGACAGTCTTTGCAATCTCCGCTTCGGTCAGCGCGTGCGGAACAGTGGCCGGAAGTTGCCCCTTGGCGTCCGTGAACACCGGACTCGAGAGGGGCGTCGCGACCGAGCTGACCACGCGGGCACCGGGGGGAAGGTTGTCGGCATGCGACGCTCGTCCGGTGTGCATCAACTGCGCGAAGATCTTGGCACCACGCGCATGCACCGCGTCGGTGACACGCCGCCATCCTGTGACCTGCTCGTCGGAAAACACGCCGGGCATCCGGGCGTACCCAAGGCCATCAGGCGAGGGCCCGGTCCCTTCGGTGACAATGAGGCCGATTGAGGCGCGCTGTGCGTAGTACTCGGCCATCAGCGCGTTGGGCACGTTGCCAATGGCGCGGTTTCTCGTCAGCGGTGCCATGACGATGTGGTTGCGAAGAGTGAGTGCCGGTGAGGAAAACGGTTCGAACAGCATGAGTGCTCCTGGGATCAACGCCCGATGCCCGCCTGGGCCATCGTGGACAATCAATTTTGTACCACTCGGTACATAATGCATCATTGAGGGCGATGATGGCAAGCTGCCAGGGACCTACGGCATGACGCGAGCTGGACGACCGCGGGAATTCGACGTCGACGCGGCCCTCGAGCGGGCACTCGAGCTGTTCTGGCGGCACGGGTACGAAGGGGTGTCGGTCAACGACATCGCCGAGGCTATTGGCATCAGCAAGCCGAGTCTCTATGCGGCGTTCGGCGACAAGGAGTCGCTGTACCTGCGCGCCCTGGCCCGTTACGGGGAGCGTCAGCAGGCGCACCACGCGCAGATGCTCGAGTCCGAACCTGATGCTCGTCTCGCCATCGAGAAACTGCTGCTGGCCGCCGTAGACCAGCTCGCCGCAGGCAACCACGGCTGCATGGTGGTCACTGGTTCAACGGGATGTGCGAATCCGGCTGTGCCCGATTCCGTGCGCGAGGCGCTTGGTGAAGCGCTGCGTGCGGGGGCTCGCGCCATCGAAGCCCGGCTCGCGCGCGCACAACGCGAGCACCAACTCGATGCCGACGTCGATGTCACCGCGCTCGCGTTCTTCTTCTACACGGCGATCACCGGCCTGAGCGTGCAGGCCCGCGGTCATCGGTGCACGGAGCCGCTGCGCCTGGTCGTGGCGACAACCATGCGGGCGTGGCCGCAGCCACCCGCGCCGCGCCCGGGCACACGCGCAAGTGCAGCCCGTCGGCGGTAGGCGCCCTTCGTCCAGATAGGCAGCGTCGGCACGCCGAACCGGCACACGCGTCTGTGCGCCTGGCTGCCTGTGACGCCAACGCGTCAGAACATCGGCGACTCTTTTTGCGTCGATCACATGACAGAGACCATGACCACCACAACGCAGACCGCCACCTCCGAATCGCTGGTCAACTGGACACGCCTCATCTACGCGCTGCACGCGCTGGGGCTGCTCGTCGGCATCTTCGGCCAGCGGACGATCATCGGCTCGTTCCTGACAGGCTGGCCGTCGATCATCGCCGTCATCCTCAATTACGTGAAGCGCAGCGAGGTGCGCGGCACCTGGCTCGAATCGCATTTCAGCTGGCAGATTCGCACGTTCTGGTTCGGCGCCCTGTGGGTGGCACTCTGCGTCTGCTTCATCATCCTGACGCTCGGCCTCGGCATCGTCATCGCGTGGCTGCCGCTCGCCGTCGTGAGCCTGTGGTTCGTCTACCGCATCGTGCGCGGATGGATGGCGCTGCGCGCCGGCCGGGCGATGTACGCGTAGACAGCTCGCCTGGCCGGTGCGCGCGCGTTGACCCGATTACCGGGCGCTGGCGTCTTCCGGGCCCGGATCGGCGAGCCGACCAGCAAGCTTCTCCAGCACCGCATTCAGCGTGCGGAGTTCGCCGGCCGAACACACCGAGAACCATCCCGCAATCGCCGCTGCATCGTCGGCATCACGCGTCGTCCAGAAGCGATCGTTCTTCGCCGTCACGACCAGCCGCCGCACCCGGCTGTCATGCGCGTCGGTGACGATGCGCATGAAGCCGCGGCGTTCGAGGCCGAGGGCAATCTGCTTGACGTTCTGATGGCTGGTCGACATCACGGCAGCCACCTCTGACATCGACGGCGTCCCGAGTTCCTTGACGATCGTGATGAGCGTCGCCTGCCGCGTCGTCATCGCTTCCCCCCGAAAGCGCGCATCCATCAGTCGCTTCAGTTGCGTGTTCACCACGCTCAGAAGCCTGAACGTCTGCAGGGCTGACGCATACGCGCCTCCAGCCTGTCTGGCGGCCTGAAGGCTGGCGAACGGGAGGCGTCGTCTTGACATAGGTAATATATTACCAAATCGGGATGGCTACTGTTCCTGCGGGACCGATCTGCGTGCTGCCGCACTGCGCCTACCTGTCGGAAACCTCGCGCATGCTCGCGATCCGCACAGCGCTGCTGGCCCGCGGCGTCGACGTCGTCGTCGCCACGCACGGCGGGACACACGAACGCCTGCTGCGCGAGCTCGGCGTGCCGTACGACATCGTGGGTCCACGCCTGGACGACAGCCGTTCGCGCCGCATGGTGCTGGACGGACCGGGCATTGGACATCCCGGCCAGAGCATGTGGACCGACGATGAGATTCGCACCTATGCGCGGGCGGAGGCCGACTACTTCCGCGAACGTCGCGTTCGCGTGGCGGTCACCGGCTTCACGCTGACGGCACTGCTCTCGACGCGGCTCGCGCAGATTCCGCTGGCGTGCGAGCACGCGGGTTCGTTCGTGCCGCCGCTGTGGGAGCGATCGCTGGTTGAGGCGCCGTTGGTGTCGCCCATGCCGTTCACGCAGTGGTTGCCCGTGGCGGTGCGACGCAGGCTGGCCAACCTCGGGACGAACCGCGTCGGACTCCACTGCAGCGGCTTCAACCGTGTCGCGCACGAACTGGGTGTCGAAGGTGTGCCCAGCTTCTCTCAGTTGCTGCTCGGCGATGTGACCATCGTCACGGAGATTCCCGAGGTGCTCGGCGTCGCACCTGGCGACCTCGAAGCCTGGCGTCCCACACGACCAGGCTACCGGGCGTCCACGCGGCTGACAGCCGGCGGTCCCATCTACGCCGAACTCGACGTGCCCGTGCCCGCGCGCGTCGAATCGTTTCTGGCTGCCGGGGGTCCGACGGTCTACGTCGCGCTCACATCGACGACGGCTGACGCGGTGCGCGCGGTCGTCGGTGCCCTTCGCTCGCTCGATGTCCGTCTTCTGGTCGCGGGAACGGTCCACGAACTGTCGGACCTCGAAGACGACCGCGTCATGGTCGGCGGCGTCCTGCCAAGTCACCGCATCATGCCGCGCGTCGATCTTGCCGTGACTGCCGGTGGGCAGGGCAGCGTGCAGTGTGCAATGGGCTCGGGCACACCCATCGTGGCGCTGCCGCTGCATCCCGAACAGGATCTCAACGCGTCGCTTATCGAGAAACAGGGGGCAGGACATCGCATGACCTTTGCCGACGCTGCCACACCGCGCCTGGCTGCGATGGTCGCGCGCATGCTGGAACGCGCGACCTACCGAACCGCAGCGCGTCGCATTCAGGCGCTCTATGCCGACGTCGATGGTCCGGGCCTGGCCGCCGAGGCCATCATCCGGGCCGCTGGCTGAGTCGATTTCACCGCTTCGTGGTTGAAGGAGCTCGACATGTTCTTCACGTATGCGTCGCTCGTCATGCTGCTCGGCGCCCTGACCGGTTTCGCACCAACGTTCTTCCTGCGCCCGATGTATTACCCGTCAGGCTTGCCTGTGCTTCTCATCGCACACGGCATCGTCATGACCGCCTGGTTCGTGCTGCTTCCGATTCAGGCGTATCTGGCCGAATCGCGGCGTCTCCGCTGGCACCGGCCACTTGGGTGGGCCAGCGTTGGCGTGGCGGTACTCGTGGTGCTGACCGCACCGCCAGTCATCGTGCGCTCGGTTCCCAACGGAATCGCTGCCGGCCTGCCAGGCTTCGCCGTGAGCTTCATCTTCATGACCGGCATCCTGCGCGTCGTCTTCTTCGCCGCCATGGTGGCCACCGCGCTGTGGTGGCGGCGCATACGGCCCGTTCACACGAGAGCGCTGTTTCTGGCCAGTCTCAGCAACTTCGCGCCGGCGACCGCACGCATCGCCACCGCGCTCGGATGGAACGTCGTGATCGTGGCGTTCGCGTACCTGGTCCCGTTCGGTCTCGCGCTCGTGCTGCACGACCGCCGGACGTTGATGCGCACGCATCCGCTCACCAGCTACGGCATAGGTGCCACCGCACTCATCATGCTGATTCCGATTGGATTGCTGTTTGCCGGCGCGACGGACGTCATCGTCGCGTCGGTGCGGTGAGGGGCGTGGGAGACCGCGGCGCAGGCTGCCGCGGCGAGAGACACCGGAAGCGACGCTATTGCACTTCGACCTGACCGGTCACCTTCGCGCGCAGCAGCGACCACGACAGTCCGATGCCAAGCAGCAGCCCGACGACGATCAGCGAGGCCCAGGCGAAGCCAGCGCCATTGAGCGAGAGCCACTGCCGGTCGACGAGCAGCCAGATCACTGCTGAAAACAGCAGCACGCCGAGCAGCAGGCCGAACTTGCCGAGCGCGATGAACGCGGTCCGCAGGCACATCAGCCAGCCGATGATCAGCACGAGTGCCGCAATCGCCTTCGCCGGCGTGAACGCCGTTGGCGGCGCCATCACCCAATGCGTGAACGAATAGCCGGAGGGGTTGAAGGTGGCGAGCACGAGCAGCATGGCCAGCACCATGCGAAGCAGTGCGCCTGAAAGAGAGAGACCGGAGTTCGACGCCATCGGCGCCCGATTCTATCAGCAACGAAATCGCGGCCTTCACCGCCCTTCTCTTCTGACAGGTCGCATGGCGCGACGACCCGGCGGCCGCGACGACGTGACTTCGTCAGCAACGACGTGCAGCACCGCGTGAGTTCCTTATGCGTGTGTTGACAACGACAAACGCCGTGGGTGCTAATGGCCTATTACTGCTGACCTTTCAGGGACGACGGTTCGTCCCGCTGTCTCACGTCTCGCCTCGATAGACGTCTACCGCGGCCTCGTCATGCTGCTGCTCCTCGCCGAGGCGCTGCACAGCTGCGACGTTGCGTCCGCGCTCGCCGCGCTCGGCTCGAGCAGCCGCCTCTGGACGTTGGTCTGCGAACAGCAAACGCATGTCGAGTGGACCGGCATGGCGCTCCACGATCTGATCCAGCCCTCGTTTTCATTCCTGGTCGGACTCGCGGTGCCGCTGTCGATCGCGTCGCGTCTGCGCAAAGGCGACTCGCGCGGCGCCGTGATGCGACACGCGCTCTGGCGCTCGCTCATCCTCGTGCTGCTCGGCATCGTGCTTCGCCAGTTCCACCAGGGACGGGTCGACGTCACCTTCGAAGACACGCTGACGCAGATCGGTCTTGGCTACCCCGCACTCGTCGCGCTCGCCTGGGCGAAGCCACGCACGCAAGTCGCAGCCGTCGTCGTGCTGTTGCTTGGTGTCTGGTACGCGTACGTCGCGTTTCCACTGCCGGGCCCGCAGTTCGACTTTGCCGCCGTCGGCGTCAGTCAGGCGTTCCTCGCGGCGCATCCGCTCTCGGGTCTCGCCGCGCACTTCCAGATGAACAGCAACGTCGGCTGGGCATTCGATCGAACCTGGCTGAATCTGTTTCCACAGACGCAGCCCTTCCGCTTCAACGCGGGTGGATACGTCACCCTCAGCTTCGTTCCCACACTTGCCACGATGGCGCTGGGACTGCTCGCCTGTCCCGTCCTCACCGGCGAGGCTCCGCGAGCGAAGCGCGTCACCACACTCGTTGTTGCCGGTGTCGCCTGCATCGCGATTGGCCTTGCGCTCTCGGCCTCAGGGCTCTGTCCGATCGTGAAGCGACTGTGGACTCCGAGCTTCGTCCTCGTCAGTGGCGGACTCTGTCTGCTCGTGCTGGCGGCGTGCGCGGTCGTTGCCGACGGCGGTCTGACCGAGGGCTGGACACTGCCCCTTCGCGTCGTTGGCGCCAACTCGCTGCTGGCGTATCTGCTCGCGGAGCTGATTTCAGATCCGCTGTGGCGCCGCCTCGCACGAGTACTCGGTCGTAGCGCCGTGTCTGTCGCAGGTTCCCCGTACGAACCCTTCGTCATCGGGCTCGTCGTGATGTTGCTCGAATGGTCCGTGCTCTTCGTGCTCTTCCGGCGTCGGCTGTTTCTCAGAATCTGACCTATGTCGTCGTCATCCGCGAGTCCCGTCCGCACCAGACGCAGCCTGACACGTCCGCTGCTCATCGCCAGCGTCATGATCGTCGCTGCCGTTGTGGCAGCGCGGTTCATCCTCAGCCCTCCACGACGCCTGCCGACCGAGGAACACGTGCCGGCCGAACTCGTGCGGTTCACGCCGGTCGTGACCACGCCAGTGTTCACAGGAACCGGTCGTGATACCTGGGACCGGCAGATTCGCGAGCGCGGGTTCGTGCTCTTCGAGAACGGCGAGTACCGCCTGTACTACACGGGTTACAACGAGACCGCCAGCGATACGCATCACACATCGTGGCCGTCGCTTGGTCTCGCGCACTCGCCTGACGGCATCACATGGACACGCCACGGCGACGCACCCGTCTTCGCGAGCGCGTGGACCGAGGACGTGCACTTCACCCACGATGCCGACGGCTATTTCGTGCTCGCGGAGGGCGCGAACGACGTGGCCCACTCGCTCACGTCGACCGACGGACTGACGTTTACAGACAGAGGTCCGCTCGACATCAGGCGCCGGAACGGCACGCCCATCGCCAAGGGTCACTTCGGCACGCCGACGCTCTGGAAGGAAGCGGACCGCTTCTATCTGTTCTACGAGCGTGACGACCTGGGTATCTGGGTCGCGACCTCACCGGATCGCGTGACGTGGACCAACGTAGACGATGAACCGGTGATTCCGCTCGGACCAGACGAGTACGACAAGTACGCGGTGGCGCTCAATCAGGTCATCAAGCGCGACGGTCGCTACTACGCCTATTACCACGCGACTGCGGACCAGCATCTCGACGGACCGTGGACGACCAACCTGGCCGTATCAGACGACCTGGTTCACTGGCGCAAGTACGCGCACAACCCGGTGTTGACGTGCGATTGCTCGAGCGCAGTGTATGTGCAGGATGGACCGCGTCCGTTGCTCTTCACCATGCACCCGAGCGTGCGGGTGTGGACACCGACTACAGCTTCAGAAACGCCTTGATGCGTGAGAGCAGCGTCTGGCTCGCCGCCGAACGCGCGCGGCCATCGTCGGCAGCCGCATGCGCTTCGGCCAGCCCGACACGGCGTGCGGCAACAATGGCGCCGACCCGCTCGACGAGCCCGGGACGCTGAACCGCAAGCTCGCGGAAGCGTTCCGCATCGATCTCGAGCAGCGTCGCGTCGCCAATCGCACGCACGGTCGCCGTGCGCGGGTCGCCCGTGAGCATCGACATCTCACCGAAGAATCCGCCGGCTGACGTCGTCGCCACCTCCTGCCCTGAGGGTTCGAGGATGATGCGCACCTGTCCTTCGAGAACCACGAACATCGACGTGCCAGGGTCACCCTGCTTGACGATGCGTTCTCCCGCGCCGAAGAGATGCTCGCGGCAGGTGGACGCCAGCTGCACGCGATCGGGCTCGCTGAAATCCGCAAACAGATCCACGCGACCGAGCTGCGCGGCCAGATGCTCGACACGACCGGGCTCACGCGCTGGTGGATTCTCGCGTTCGTACTGCACCTGAATGGGATACGGAATCTCGATGCCGACACGCTTGAACGTGTACCAGATGTTCGAACGCACCTGATCGCGCGCCCTGGCATCACGTCCGAAGTCGTCAATCCAGAAACGCACGCGGTAGGTCATGGACGAGGCGCCAAAGTCCTGCAGCACCACGTCTGGCGCTGGCTCACGAAGCACCATCGGTGCGTTGTCCAGGGCCTCGTGCAGTGCCTGCTTCACCAGGTTTGGCGGCGCATCGTAGCTCGCGCCGACTTCCACTTCGATTCGCGTCGGAATGACGGGTTCGGAGAAGTTGAGAATTGCGTCCTTCGACATCAGGCTGTTCGGCACGATGACCAGCTGCCCCGACTTGGTCAGCAGCTTCGTGGCGCGCCACGTCACCTCCTGCACCTTGCCTTCAAAGTCGCCGACGCGAATCCACTGACCAACGCGGAACGGTTTCTCAATCTGGATTGCCAGACCGGAGAACAGATTGCCGAGCGTGTCCTGCAGCGCGAAGCCAACCACCACGGCGCCGACCGCCGACGTCGTCATCAGCTTCTCGTCGAGCAGCAGCGTCGCAGCGATCGCAAACAGGCCAATGACGATGAAGTCCTGGACGATCGCGGGCACGCGGTCAGACGCACGGTTCTGCTTCCACGGATTGACGAGCAGCGCCACGGCCGCGACGATGCCGCCCGCCACGAGGAAGAGGCGCGAGAGTCCGCCAATGACCGACGGGTCGCCGACGTGACGCTCGAGGGCCAGTTCGAGCGCACCGGCGGCAATGAGCAGAATGGCCGCGAACTTGAGTCGGCCGCGCAGGAAAGCGCTCGGTGCCGCGACGAATGCCGCAGCAACGAGCGCCAGAACTCCGGCTGTCAGGACAGGTAACGACACGTGGCTACTGTCCGCGAGTCGAGCGCGGCTGGAGGCTGACCAACGATGCGCACGCAGCGAACCGCATCACTTCAGTCCGCCGTCCTTCTTGAAGGCAGCAATGTCGGCAGCACTCACACTGACCGAGACCAGCGTCTTCACGGCGCCGCCCTTGGCGAGCCGGTCTTCTTCAGCGCCGCCGCGAGCTGCGCCCGAGCCACTCACCTGCGCCGACTTCTTCTCGGTACCCGACGGCTTCAACGCCGCCGACAGTCCGCCCAGCCCCTTCTTCTTGGGTTCTTCGGCAGGCTTGGCATCGCCGCCCGTGAGCCCCGCGGACCCGGCTTCGACCGTCGCAATCTCCGACGCGGCCACCGGCTTGAAGGGCACGCTGGTCGCATAGCGAGGCGCGTTCGTGGCGGTCGACCCGAGTTTCTGCGCCGCAATCTGTTTGGTCAGCTTGTCGACGCGCTCCCTGGTTTCAGGATGCGATGCGAACAGACCGTTCCGATCGGAACCGCTCTTGTTGCGGTCCATCAACATGGCGAGGAACTCGTTCAGCCCCTGCGGCGCGTAGCCAATCGCATTGGCGAGCACCACGCCCTTCTCGTCGGCCTCGAGTTCTTCTCCGCGCCCGAAGCCCTTTTCAACGACGTCATAGGCCTTGTCCACCAGCTTGCCCATGAGCGCGCTGTTGCCAGAGAGCGTCTCGTTCGCGCCCATCTGTACCAGCTTGCCCTTCTGGATGGCGCGGATGGTGTGCCGCTCGGTGACATGCGTGATCTCGTGCCCGAGCACACCGGCGAGTTCCGCCTCGTTCTTCATGTGGGCCAGCGCACCACGCGTGATGTGCACGAACCCGCCAGGGGCGGCAAAGGCGTTCACGGCGTCGGTATCGAGCACGATGAACTTCCACGGCAGATTCGGCCGGCTGCTCGACTGCGCCAGCGACGAGCCGACCAGCGTGACGTAGCGGTGAATCGCCTGGTTCTGTACGACGCCATACCGCTGCCGGATGCGGTCGCTCACTTGTGCGCCAAGCTGCTGCTCTTCAGACTCCGAGATCTCGACGTCCTTGAACTGCTGCTGCGCGCGTTTCAAGGCACCGCCCAGGTTTCCGATCTGTCCTGCGGCCAGTGCCTGGCCCGAGCAGGTCAAGGCGAACGCGGCCGTGACGGCCGTGAGTTGGAGCTTCATGTCGTTACCTCTTCGCTGAACTTCGTACGCACTTCGTACACGGTCACCGGCCTGGTCTTGCCTTTAACTGTCACGTCGCCGAGCGGTCGCAAGTCGTAGGTACCTCGCAGCAGACGACGCGTGGCGTCAGAGATCAGAATGCGCGTGCCGAACTCCTTGTTCAGCGACTCCAGCCGGGAACCCAGGTTCACGTTATCGCCGATCACGGTATAGCCCATGATCGTATCCGAGCCGATGTTGCCGGCAATCATGTCTCCCGAATTGATACCGATGCCGATGTCGAGCGCGACGCGGCCTTCGGCCACCCACTGCTGATTCAGCTCCTGCAAGGCCGTCACCATGGCCAGCGCTGTCTGCACCGCATGGTCCGCATGCTCCTCATCGTCCAGGGGGGCACTGTAGAGAGCCATGACCATGTCGCCCACGAATTTGTCGATGGTGCCACGGTGCGCGAAGACGATGTCGACCATCCGCGTGAAGTACTCATTCAGTTGCTTGACGAGGTCTTCGGGATCGCCCCGCTCGGACAAGGTCGTGAACCCGCGCATGTCGGAGAAGAGCACGGTCATGTGACGACGGTGTCCGCCCAGCACGGCGTCCGTGGGACTGGCGAGCAACTGCTGGTAGACATCCTTCGACACGTAGCGTGAGAAGAGCCGCTTCACGCGACGCTTCTCGCGACCTTCGACGAAGTATGACCACCCGAGATCAGCAACGAACGTGAGGGCCAGCGCCACCAGCGGCGCGACCAGCGGCAGCCACAGACCGGCGCCGAGCGCATGTGTCGTGAACCAGACGAGCGCAAGGGCGGCGACAACTCCGGTCGCCGCGGTTATCCACGGCGAGCCTATCGTGCCGACGGCGGCCAGGCCGACGGCGGGCAGTGCGGTGATCGCGGCTCGCTGCCAGGTCGATGCCGGAGCGATCGTGCGGCCAGACATCAAGGCGTCGATCACGTTGGCGTGGAATTCGGCGCCAGGCATCTGGCCTTCGCGAAACGGCGTCGTGAAGGTGTCCTTCAAGCCTTCGGCACTCACGCCAACCACGACGATCTGATCCTTGAAGATGGCAGGGTCGATGTTCGGCGTCTGGCCATCGAGCAGCTGCTGCTCGGCGAGAATCAGGTCCTGAAACGAGTACGACGCGAAGCTTGGCGTGTGGTCGGCGCGCAAGGTTGGCCCGCGGAAGGGCACGAGCGGACGATAGACGGTCTGCGGCGGCCCATAGAAGTCCGGAACCACCTGTTCAACCCAGGGCACGCTGAGCGGGCCGAGTTGCAGCGCCTGGCGCGAGGCCGACACCTGCTCGGGCGTGATTCCGCGCGCCGCCAGGACGGCTGCCAGCGGCAGCGACGGCACGGTGCGCCCGCCAACGTCAACAAACGGCACGTAGCGCCGCGCCGGACCATCGGCGTCGTAGGCCAGCCTCGCGTGACCGACACCTCTGACCGCGGATGCGAGTGCGGGAAACGGCGGCGTCAGCAGCGGACGCTTCTCGGCAAAGCCACTGACCGGCCACGACCGCTCGAGCGACGCAACCGCGCCGAGCGGCGCCTGATCGTTCTTCGATCCATCGACGAGGCCTTCGCTCGACGCCTCGACCGCCAGGATAACGTTGCCGGCCTTCCGCGCCGACTCCACCAGCGCATCGTCAGACTCCTGGCCGCTCCAGGCCTGCCCGAGAATCTGCGAGGTACCCTTGTCGGCTTCGCTGAAGAGCACGTCGTAGGCGACGACCTTCGCCGGACCTCGTGCCAGAAAGTCGATGAGCAGGCTGTGGATCACGCGCGGCCACGGCCAGCGGCCGGCCACCGGTTCGAGCTGACGGATGGAGTGATCGTCGATGAGAACCAGCGAGATGGCCGGTGGTGCGCCGGCACCAGTCGCCACCGCACGCATGCGTGCGTCGTAGGTCTTCAGCTCGAGGGTGTTCAGCCCGAGCGGACCAAGTCCCGCGGCCACCACGGTGGCGGCAAGACTGAACGCGAGTGCGAGGAGCCAGCGTGTCATCGCAAAGAATGTGACCAATGCCGCGAGGCGTACACACAGGTGCGCCGCGGCGGCTCGTCCATGCTATGCGAAGAGCGCGACACGGCGTCGGCCGACCTTACCTCGCAGTGAACCAGGCGATGATTTGTTCGATGCGCACGACACCGAGATAGCGGCCCTCCTCGTCAACGCAGACAACCGGCAGGAAGCGGCTGGCTTCCGGTCTGGCCATGGCACGCTTGGCCAGTGCCTTGAGCGGTGTGTGCGAGCGTGCCGTTAACGGACGTGCCGCGCGGGAAGCGCCAGCGCCCATCCAGCAAACGGGCCGTTGCTCCGCATCGAGGACCAGCGTCAGCTTCTGCGGCAAGGCGAGCGGATCGCCCTTCTGCGCGAGATTGGGCCACGCGTCGAGGATGGTGGACGCCAGCGCGGTGTCCGACGCCCGCTGCCGGCGAGAGGTGATGATCTCGAGCGCGGCCTGGGGCAGGGCGGTCATCCAGCCTGCGGGACGCCCAAGCAGCCAGCCTTGCGCGAGCGGAATACCCAGTCGCATGAGGCATCGAAGTTCGTTCGGTGTTTCGACACCTTCGGCAACCACCCATGCATCGATACGCGTGGCGACGCTGGCGACGGCTTCGATCATCGCGGCACGCGCCGAGTTGCGATCGCAATGCGCAATCACCTCGCGATCGAGCTTCACGAAGTCGGGACGCAGCCGCATGACTTGCTGCAGGCTGGTGTAGCCGGCGCCGGTATCGTCGACCGCC
>Ga0209023_10004155_pt1 | contig 16701 bp, 13 predicted proteins | sample LakOneMetagenome_FD_187468 | JGI IMG/M metagenome (GOLD analysis project Ga0209023, IMG submission 187468) | Freshwater and sediment microbial communities from Lake Erie, Canada (SPAdes) (version 2) | ecosystem: Environmental > Aquatic > Freshwater > Lentic | place: Lake Erie, Canada... | reverse complement strand
CTGCGAAGCCCGCCCCCGCGACACCGGCGCCTGCCAAAGCCGCGCCCGCCAAAGCCGCGGCTGCTGCGCCAGCACCGGTTGCGACCGCCGCGCCGACTCCCGCGCCGACAGCCGCTGCAACACCTGCCGCCGCCCCCGCGGCCGCGCTTGACGCCGTTGCACCTGCCGTGCGGCGGTTGCTGGGTGACTATAACCTCGATCCCGCCAGCATCTCTGGCACCGGCGTCGATGGCCGGCTGACCAAGGGCGACGTGCTGGCCGCGATTGATGACGGCTCCGCGAAAGTCATCGGCGCCGCGCCGGCTGCGACCAGCGCTGCCCCGGCGCGCACCGAAGAACGCGTCCGCATGACGCGCATCCGCCAGACCATCGCGCGGCGGTTGAAGGAAGCGCAGAACACCGCTGCGATGCTGACGACATTCAACGATGTCGATATGACCGCGGTGATAGATGCGCGCACGCGCTACAAGGAATTGTTCGAGAAAAAGCACGGCGTCCGCCTCGGCTTCATGTCGTTCTTCGCCAAGGCCGTCGTGCTGGCGCTGCGCGACGTGCCGGCGGTCAACGCGCGTATCGACGGCGATGAAATTGTCTATTTCGACTATGCCGACCTCGGCATCGCGGTTTCATCGCCCGGCGGGCTGGTGGTGCCGGTGTTGAAGGACGCGCAGGACCGCAGCTTCGCCGATATCGAAAAGACCATCGGTGATTTCGGCAAGCGCGCGCGCGATGGTTCGCTGACGCTGGCGGATATGAGCGGCGGCACCTTCACCATCACCAACGGTGGCGTTTTCGGCTCGCTGATGTCGACGCCGATCCTCAACCCGCCGCAATCGGGCGTGCTTGGGCTGCACCGCATCGAGGAGCGGCCGGTGGTCAAGGACGGGCAAATTGTTGCGCGGCCGATGATGTATCTGGCGCTGAGCTACGACCACCGCCTCGTCGACGGCCGCGACGCGGTGACTTTCCTCGTCCGCGTCAAAGAGGCGATCGAAGACCCGGCGCGCCTGCTGATCGATCTGTAAGGAGCCGCACATGGCTGATTTTGATTATGACGTCGTCGTCATTGGCGCCGGCCCCGGTGGCTATGTCGCCGCAATCCGCGCGGCACAGCATGGCCTGAAAGTCGCTTGCATCGAAAAGCGCGCAACGCTCGGCGGCGTCTGCCTCAACATCGGCTGCATCCCATCAAAGGCGCTGCTCAACGGCTCGATGCTTTACGAAGAAGCGCATAGCGGCGCGCTGGCGAAGTTTGGCGTCAAACTCGGCAAGGTCGAACTCGATCTGCCGCAAATGCTCGCCGAGAAGGACAAGGTCGTCAAGGAACTGACCGACGGCGTGGCGTTCCTGTTCAAGAAGAACAAGGTCGAATGGATCGTCGGCGAAGCGGCGTTCACCGCGCCGACCGAAATCAAGGTCGGCGAACGCAAGATCACCGCGAAGAACTTCATCATCGCGACAGGCTCTGAAGTCGCCAATTTGCCGGGCATCGGGCCCGACGGCGAGGTTATCATCACCTCGACCGAAGCACTGGCACTCGACAAGGTGCCTGGCCATCTGCTGGTCATCGGCGGTGGCTATATCGGGCTTGAAATGGGCTCGGTCTGGGGCCGTCTGGGCAGCAAGATCAGCGTCGTCGAATATGCCGACCGCATCGTGCCGGCGATGGATGTCGAGGTCGCCACCGCGTTCGCGCGGACGCTCAAGAAACAGGGCATGGAGATCAGGACCGCGACCAAGGTCACCGCGGTCAAGCGCAAGGGCAAGGGTGCGACGGTCACCATCGAACCCGCCGCCGGCGGTGCCGCCGAAACCATCGATGCGGACATTGTGCTGCTGTCGATCGGCCGCCGTCCCAACACCGACGGGCTGAACATCGATGCGACGGGCTTGGTTCTCGATCGTGGCCGCATCATGGTCAACCCCGACTTTTCGACCGCGGTGCGCGGCATCTGGGCGATCGGCGACGTCATCCCCGGCCCGATGCTCGCGCACAAGGCCGAGGACGAGGGGATTGCCTGCGCCGACAATATTGCCGGCTTGAACGGCCAGGTGAACCATGATGTCATTCCGGCGGTCGTCTATACACACCCCGAAGTCGCCACCGTCGGCAAGACCGAGGAGGAGTTGAAGGCGGCGGGCGTCGCCTATAAATCGGGCAAATTTCCCTTTGCTGCGAACAGCCGCGCCAAGGCAAACCGCGACACCGAAGGCTTTGTGAAGGTGCTGGCGGACGCCGCAACCGACCGCGTGCTCGGCGTCCATATCATCGGCGCGATGGCCGGCACGATGATTGCCGAAGCCGCACTGGCGATGGAATTCGGCGCGTCGAGTGAGGACATCGCCGCGACGTGCCACGCGCACCCGACGCATCCCGAGGCGCTCAAAGAGGCGGCGATGGCGGTCGCCGGCAAGGCCATCCACTTTTAATGCTGACGCTGCGACGGCGCAGTTGGCGCGGCTGGCTTTATTTCGCGCATTTATGGCTCGGCATTTTCGTCGCGGCGCAGCTGCTGCTGTGGACGCTGAGCGGGCTGTTCATGACCGCCTGGCCGATCGAAACGGTGCGCGGCGACCTGGTCCGGCGCGAGGTTGCGGCGCCCGATTTGCGCGGCGCGGGGCCGTTGTTGCCACTCGATCAACTTGTCGCGGCGAGCGCGCAGCCTGTCGATAGCGCAACCTTGTCGAGCTTGCTCGGCGCACCGGTTTACCGCTTGCAAGCCGGCAAGCGCGTCTGGCTGGTCGATGCGCGCAGCGGCGCGGCGCGGCCGGTCACCGCCGCCGACGCGCTGGCACTGGCGCGCGCCGGCACGACGCTGACCGGCGCCGCGACGGTCAAAGCGCTCGATCCCGCACAGCCACCACTCGAACTGCGGCGTAACGTGCCGGGCTGGCGTGTGGCATTCGGCGACACACGCGTCTATGTCGGCGCAAGCGGCGACATCATCGCAGTGCGCACGGGGTTGTGGCGCGTTTATGATTTTTTCTGGGGACTGCACATCCTCGATCCCGTCGGCCGCGACAATTTTCATCACCCGCTGCTCATCGCTTCGGCAGCGCTGTCGCTGTTTTCGGTGGCTTCGGGTATTATTCTGATCTTTGTGCATTTTGGAAGGAAGCGGCGTTGATGTGGCGCACTGTTTTCGCGGCAGTTCTGGCTTCCGTGGCACTGCCCGCGCTCGCACAGGATGCGACGACGAAACTGCTGCTGGCCAAGATCAACCAACAAGAACCGCCGCCGGCGATTGCCGCGATCATGCCCGAGCTCTTGTCGCGCTCGCAGACCGCCGCGCGCGCCGAAAAGCGTTGCGTGCCGAACGCCATCACCATTGATCCGCTGGCGCCGGCTACAGCGAGCGAGGACGCGTTCAGCCAGATCAAGACCGGCAAGGTGCTCAACGTCTGGTCGACCTACGCGCGGGCGGTTGGCTGCGTGGGCGCCTTGCCCGAACATTTCCTGATCGTCAGGCTTCAGGACAAAAGCCTGCGCTTCGTCGGTGTCAACGCGGGGATGACGCTGACCAGCTTTGCGCAGATGAAATCGGTCGCGCAATCGATCGGCGATGCGGCACTCGTTGCCGCCACCAAGGTCGATGCCAAATGCACCGCCGAGGGTCTCGATATTGCTAGCACGCGTATTGTCGCCGAGCTGCCGGGGCTTGGCCCCGACTTTTACGGTGTCCGTGTCCAAGGCCAATGGGACGAAGCCTGGACGATCCGTGCTTGCGCGCGGTTGGTCGTGGTGCCGGTGCGCTTCACTGCCGATGGTCGCGGCGGTGTAGCCGCGAAGATCGATACAGTGGCGATCAAGGTCGGCAAGCCGGTCAAGGGCTGACGATGGCGGTTGCTGCGATCACCATCGAACAACTCCGGCCGGCGCTGGTGCTGCTCGATTTTGCGGGGGTTGCAGTGTTCGCCCTGACCGGCGCGCTGGCGGCGGCGCGGTCGAAGCAGACGATCATCACCTTTGCGTTTTTCGCGGCGATTACCGGAATTGGTGGCGGCACTTTGCGCGATTTGTTGATCGATGCGCCGGTGTTCTGGGTGCGCCGGCCCGACTATTTGCTCGTGTGTTTCGGGGTTGCGCTAGCGGCGTGGCTGGTGCGTGCCGAGCGCTGGCCGGGGCGCGCGCTGGTTTGGCTTGATGCCATCGGCATGGCGGCCTTCGCCGTCGTTGGCGCTGCAAAAACAATGGGTTATGGGCTTCCGCCAATCGTGGCGATCGTCATGGGGGTGCTGACGGCTACCTTTGGCGGGATCATTCGCGACGTGTTGGCGGGCGAGCCGTCGATGCTATTGGGGCCTGAAATCTATATCTCGGCAGCGGTGGTGAGTGCGGCGGTCTATGTCGCGCTGACGCTGGTCGGGCTGCCGCTGTTTGCGGCGGGGATCATCGGCGCACTGGCGGGGTTTGGCCTGCGCGCGGCCGCGATCCGCTTCAATCTCAAGCTGCCGGGGTATCGCGGCTGAGCCTTGGGCCCTGGGTCAGAAATTGCGATTTTACGCTGGGTCATGCCGCGCCCGGGACAATCACAGTGCAGGACTGTCCCACCGCAGCCGCTCATCGCCGATCGAGCAACGCCGCCGCGGTTTCGGCCCAGCCCTGCGAAGCGGCGGGTGGGGTGCGCGCCGGTAGCAACCCCGCGCAATCGAGGCAACTCGCCTGCATCGTCGGGCCGTTCGCCACCGCCTGCGCCTGCGCCAATGCCCCAAGGATGCGCGCGCGGTCGATGCGTGCCAACCGCGCAAACGGATCGCGCAGGCTCGCCTGGTCGCCGGCGCTGTCCTCATCGTCGCCGAACAGCCCGTTCAGGATTGCAAACGGCAGCGACGGCCGTCGCTCGATATCGACTGTGCGCACGTCCGCCGGCAGCTTGGCGCGCTTCGCCGCTGCTGCGACCGCTGCTTCGATCCCGCCAAAATTGTCGACCAGCCCGATTTCACGCGCTGTCGAGCCGGCCCAGACGCGGCCCTGGCCGATTTCATCGACGCGCGCGATCGGCAGCTTGCGCGATGCGGCCACCAGTCCGGTGAAGCGCCGGTAGATATCTTCGACCGAAGCTTGCAACAACAGCTTGGTATCGCTCGACAGCCCGCGCAAAATGTCGGGCGAGCCGGTGTAGGGCGTCGATTTGACGCCGTCGGCGCCGATGCCGACCTTGTCGAGCAAGCGGTTGAAGCTCGGGATCACCGCGAACACGCCGATCGAGCCGGTAATCGTCGAGCGTTCGGCAATGATTTCGTCGGCGACGGTGGCGACCCAATAGCCGCCGCTCGCCGCGACCGGCCCGAGGCTGGCGACGATCGGCAGCTTGCGCTTGCGCGCTTCGAGCAGCGCCTCGCGGATACGCTCGGAAGCCATCACCGAGCCGCCGGGAGAATCGATACGCACGACCAGCGCCTTGATGCTGTCATCGGCAAGTGCGCGGTCGATTTCGCGGGCGATGGTGTCGGCGCCCGCGGTCCCTGCGGGTGCGGTGCCGTCAACGATATCGCCCGCGACATAAACGATGCCGACAGCGTCACCGCCGCGCTTGGTGAGGCTCGATGTTGCCGAAAGATAGCGGGACAGGCCAATGCCGTTGAAGCTGTCGATGCGGTCGTCGTCGCCCTTGCCATAGCTTGCGCGCAGCATATCGGTAAATTGTTCTTCGCTGCCGAGCTTGTCGACGAGACCAGCGGCGCGCGCGGTTTCCGACAGGCTGCCGCCGTTCGCTTTGACGCGTGCCGGCAGGTCGCCAAGAAACGCGACAAGATCAACGGCGGGGCGCACCGTGGCGACATCGTCGCGGTAACTTGCCCATAATGTATCGACCAGTTCCTGCGACGCGGCCTTGGCTTCGGGCGAGGCATCGCTGCGGGTGAACGGCTCGACCGCCGATTTATAGGTGCCGACGCGGAAGACGTTGACATCGATATCGAGCTTGTCGAGCGCCTTTTTGAAGTAAAGATTGGTGCCACCCGGCCCGGTCAACAGCACGCCGCCAAGCGGGTTGAGCCAGATCTGGCTGGCGTGCGCGGCAAGATAATAACTGTCATCGGTATAGGCGGTGGCATAGGCGAGCACCGGCTTTCCGCTGGCGCGCACGGCGCGGAGCGCGCGGCCGATGGCTTGCAAATTGGCCTGACCGCCGCCGGTGAACGCATCGAGTTCGAGCACGACTCCCTTGATGCGTTTGTCATCACGCGCGCGGTCGAGCGCGCGCAGCACGTTGCGCACCTCGATCTGCCGCGCCGATTCGCCTCCGGCAAGCTCGGCGAGAAACGATCGCTCATTCGCCTGATCGACAATCTGCCCGTCAAGCGCCAGCACCAGCGCGCTATCGGTCGGCACGGTCACCGGCGTACCGCCGCGCAGTCCGGCCCAGACGGCGGCAAAGAACAGCAGCAGCAGCACCAGCGCCAGCGCATCCTTGACGCCGACCAGAAACCGCCAAAGGCCTCTTATGATAGACATTGCGCGGCCTTTGATTGAGTGCTCATCGCTCCGCTATATAGCGCGCATCGCACCGACGCCAACCGGCAACCACGCCCGGCGACGCGACCCGCCATGTTCGCGACCAGTTTCCCGACCGCGACGCTGGATTGGCGTGGGACGCCGGGGTTTCCGAGGCTTACCCGCCGCGCCGGCTTGCGTCTCAACCGGGAGACTTGATCCTGATGTCGACGCGGCGGCCGTTGGCGGGATCACCCGACGTGTCGGTGGTGTCGGCGGGTTTGACAAGTTCGATGCCCGATTCGGGGACGCCGAGTGCGACCAGCGCAACGCGCACCGCAACCGCCCGGTTTTTCGCCAGTTCGGCGTTGAACGCGGGATCGCCGCTCGGATCATTATAGCCCGAAACGACCAGCATCGTGCCGGGGTGGTCATCGCCCCATTGCTTGATTTGTGCCGCGGTCGTCGCGAATTCGGGCGCGACATCGGTTTTTGCGGTATCGAAATACACCGAAACCATCGGCGCGCCGTCAATTTCGGCCGCGGTCACGCCAGCGCCTGCGGGGACCGCAACGGCTGCGACAGGCGCGGTCGCTGCGGCGATTGGTGCATCGGGCACGACGACCGCCACCTCTTCCTGGGGCGTCCGGCCGAACAGCCACCAGAGCAACAAGACGCCGAGCGCCAGCAATGCCAGAATCCACAGCCATTTGCCCATCCCCGACGCGGCGGGAGCGGCGTTGGCATCGGCATAAGCCGCCATCGGCGCAGCCGCGACGACCGGTTTGGGCGGCGTCGGCGCAATGGCGACGGGTTCAGGCGCCGCTGGCTTGACGATGACGGGTTCGACGACTGCCGGCTTGGCCATAGCGGGTTCGGCGACGACGGGCGCGACCGCCGCGAGTTTCGCTGCCGCCGGCTTGGCCACAGCGGCCTTTGCTGCAGCTTTGGCGGCGGGCTTGGCGGCATTGACCTTGGGGGCGGTCGCCTTGGTGGCGGCTTTTTTGGCCGCGAACACGCCAAGTTTGCCGAATTTTTCGGCGAGCAAATAGTAGACCGTGACGCGGTTGCGCGTTTTGTCGGCTTTCATCACCTTGCCAACATCGGCAATCGCCTTGTCAACCACCGCATCCGATTCGGTGAGTGCCAGTTTCTTGCGGCAATAGCCGTCGCGAACGCGGTCGGTTTCCTTTTTGTCGGAAAACGAAACCAGCGCCGCATCGCGCGTGCGCAGTGCGATGCCGCAATATTTGACGATGGCGGCGATGACCGCATCATCGGCATCGGGTGCATATTTCTTGACGTCGATTGCCCAATCTTCGGCCATTCACTGCCTCCCTCGGTGAAAGGGCAATTGCCGCGCTTCGGCGTGTGCCCAAATTCAAGCCCGGCGCAGGTTAACTGTAAAGCAGCCAGCCGTAAACCACAGTATTGACGGAGCGCGCGGTGCGTTTCAATGGCGCGGTCAACGCTGCCGCCGATCGCCATGCGCACGGGCTGCAAGCGCCCGCCGCGTGTTGCCCATTGTCGCATAAACTTAATCCGGCGCACCCTTGACGATGGCGTGCGGCGCGACCATATCCACCCCGTCGTTAGCACTCGCATTTGCTGAGTGCCAACGCAGCCATTGGTTCAATCAAAGGAAAGCATTCATGAAATTCCGTCCGTTGCACGACCGCGTGCTCGTCCGCCGTATCGAAGCCGAAGCCAAGACCGCCGGCGGCATCATCATCCCCGACACCGCCAAGGAAAAGCCGCAGGAAGGCGAAGTCGTCGCTGTCGGTTCGGGTACCCGCGCTGACGATGGCAAGATTACCCCGCTCGATCTCAAGGCCGGCGACAAGATCCTGTTCGGCAAATGGTCGGGCACCGAAGTCAAGGTCGAAGGCGAAGACCTGATCATCATGAAGGAAAGCGATGTGCTCGGCGTCATCACCGCCTGAGCTTCGATTTTCCCGACCCACGCAAACTCAATTCAAGGAATTCAAAAATGGCAGCCAAAGACGTAAAATTCGGTCGTGACGCGCGCGAGCGCATCCTGCGCGGCGTCGACATTCTCGCCGATGCGGTAAAGGTGACGCTCGGCCCCAAGGGCCGCAACGTGGTCATCGAAAAGTCGTTCGGCGCACCGCGCATCACCAAGGACGGCGTCACCGTCGCCAAGGAAATCGAACTCAAGGACAAGTTCGAAAACCTCGGCGCGCAGATGGTCCGCGAAGTCGCTTCGAAGACCAACGACATCGCCGGTGACGGCACCACCACCGCGACCGTGCTGGCGCAGGCCATCGTTCGCGAAGGTATGAAGTCGGTTGCGGCCGGCATGAACCCGATGGACTTGAAGCGCGGCATCGACATGGCGGTTACCGCCGTCGTCGCCGATCTCGCCAAGCGTTCGAAGCCGGTTGCCGGCACCGCCGAAATCGCCCAGGTCGGCACGATCTCGGCGAACGGCGAAACCGAAATCGGCGAGATGATTGCCAAGGCGATGGAAAAGGTCGGCAAGGAAGGCGTCATCACCGTCGAGGAAGCCAAGGGCATGGCGTCGGAGCTCGATGTCGTCGAAGGCATGCAGTTCGACCGTGGTTACCTGAGTCCGTATTTCATCACCAACCCCGAGAAGATGGCCGTCGAACTCGATGCGCCGTACATCCTGATCCACGAAAAGAAGCTGTCGAACCTGCAGGCGCTGCTGCCGGTGCTCGAAGCGGTCGTCCAGTCGGGCCGCCCGCTGCTGATCATCGCCGAGGACGTCGAAGGCGAGGCGCTCGCCACGCTGGTCGTCAACAAGCTGCGTGGCGGCCTCAAGGTTGCCGCCGTCAAGGCGCCGGGCTTTGGCGACCGTCGCAAGGCGATGCTTGAAGATATCGCGATCCTGACCGAAGGCCAGATGATCAGCGAAGACCTCGGCATCAAGCTCGAAAACGTCACGCTCGAAATGCTCGGCAAGGCCAAGCGCGTCACCATCGACAAGGACAACACGACGATCATCGATGGCGCAGGTGGCGAAGATTCGATCAAGGGCCGGGTCGAGCAGATCCGCGCGCAGATCGAAATCACCACTTCGGACTATGACAAGGAGAAGCTCCAGGAGCGTCTTGCCAAGCTTGCGGGCGGCGTCGCCGTTCTCAAAGTCGGCGGTTCGACCGAAGTCGAAGTCAAGGAGCGCAAAGACCGCGTCGACGATGCGCTGCACGCGACGCGCGCGGCTGTCGAAGAAGGCATCGTCCCCGGCGGCGGCACGGCGTTGCTGTATGCCACCAAGGCGCTTGCCGGCATGAAGGGCGTCAACGACGACCAGACGCGCGGGGTCGATATCATCCGCCGCGCGCTGATCACGCCGCTGCGCCAGATTGCCGCAAACGCCGGCCATGACGGCGCGGTCGTTTCGGGCAAGCTGCTCGAAGGCGATGACGAAAACCTCGGCTTCAACGCGCAGACCGAAGTCTACGAAAACCTCGTGGCATCGGGCGTCATCGATCCGACCAAGGTTGTCCGCACCGCGTTGCAGGACGCAGCTTCGGTTGCCGGCCTGCTGATCACCACCGAAGCCGCGATCAGCGAGCTACCGGCGGATGACAAGGGCGGCGCTGGCGGCATGGGCGGCATGGGCGGCGGCGGCATGGGTGGCATGGGCGGCATGGACTTTTAAAGTCCAAACGCTCCAACCCTCAGAAATCAGGGCCGCGTTCCGAAAGGAGCGCGGCCCTTTTTTTGGGCGCGGCGGCGCGTGGTCAGTGCCGGTTACTTCGCGGGCGTGGCGTTTGCCGCGGCTTGTGCGGCGTCAACATCGGCGACGGCTTTGCGCGCCATTTCACCTTCGTGCGATTTGTCCTGCGCCGATCCGGTTTCGGGCGCCTTGTCGCACGCCGCGAGCGCGCAAAGGGCGATCAAACAAAGCATCGGGCGCAACGGCATAGGCGGGTTCCTCTAACGGGCTCAGGGCATTTGTGCCGGATCGGGCAGCTTGGGTTCGGGCGGCGTATGGCCCGGCGGCGGCGTCGCGCCAGGTGCCAGCGGCGCATCCTCGAATGGCGCATCCTCGTCATCAGGCATGGGCAGGCCGCTCCAGATCTGCGCCTTGCGCCGCGACAGATAGGCGGCGCGGACGGTGGCATATTCGTCGAGGCTGTCACCAAGCGCCCCGTCGGCGCCGGCGTCGATGAGCTCGGCGCGGGTGACCGTGGCTTTGGCGCCGAAGATGGCGATCGTCCAATACGGCCCGATCGTCGACAGTGCGTTGCGGATCATATCGGCAGGATCGAGCACGATATCGGCGCCCAGCCCGGCAAAATCGAGCAGTGTGCGCGGCCCGAAAATCGGGAACATCATATAGGGGCCGGAGGGGATGCCCCAATAGGCGAAGGTCTGGCCGAAATCCTCCTTCTCGCGCGGGCGGCCCATCGCTGTGGCGTGGTCGGCAAGCCCGCCGACGCCCAGGGTGCTGTTGATGATGAAGCGGTCGAGCGTGCGGAACGCCTGGCTGACCTTGCCCTGCAACAGCGCGTTGGTGAACGACAGCGGCTCGAGATAATTGTCATAGGCGTTGCTGATGCCGTGCTGCGCTGCCACCGGCATCACCGCGCGATAACCCTGTGCCAGCGGCTTCAGCGCATATTTGTCGGCGCGCTTGTTGAACCGATAGATCGAGCGGTTTGTCGCCTCCCACGGATCGGCCTCGGCGCGCGCCATGCTGCCGGGGTGCGGCGTCGCGCAGCCGCCGACAAGCAGCAGCGCCGTTGCGGCAATCGAGGCAGGTAGCAGGCGCATGGGGTCCCTTTGACAGCGATTGTGATGCGGTGCCACAGCCCTGCGCGAACGGCAAGCTGCGCGCGCGTCGCAGCGATGCGCGATTGACCGCATATAAAGATATGTTTATATCTGATTTTCATGGAGCCCGCTCTCGCCATCTTCCGCGCCCTTGCCGATCCGACGCGGCTGCGCATGCTGTTGCTGGTGCGCGCGATGGAGCTTTCGGTGGGCGAATTGGCGGCGGTGTTGCGCCAGAGCCAGCCGCGCGTGTCCCGCCACGTCCGCATTTTGGCCGATGCCGGGTTGCTACGGCGATCAAAGGAAGGCGCCTGGGTTTTCGTGCGGCTGGGCGAGGCGGCGCTGACCGCGCCGGTGCTCGCAGCGATTGACGCGCTGGTCGCGCAAACGGCCACCGATGTTGCCGACAGCGATGCTGCGCGGCTCGCACAGGTCCGCGCCGAACGCGTTGCCGCCGCCAACGCCTATTTCGCCGCACATGCCGAACAATGGGACGATATCCGCTCGCTGCATATCGCCGAAGAACGCGTCGAGGTGGCGATGACCGCGGCGCTCGCCGCTGTACCGGTCGGCCATCTGCTCGATATCGGCACCGGCACCGGCCGCATCATCGAACTGTTCGGGCCGCATGCCACCAGCGCGATCGGTATCGACCGCTCGCCCGATATGTTGCGGCTGGCGCGTGGCAAATTGGAGGCCGCCGGTCTGTCGGCGTGCGAAGTGCGCCAGGCCGATATGTATGCGCTGCCGCGCCCTGATGGCAGCGCGGATACCGTCGTGCTGCATCAGGTGCTGCATTTCGCGCAAACCCCCGAACTCGCGGTGGCCGAAGCCGCGCGCGTGCTCGCACCCGGCGGCCGCTTGCTCATCGTCGATTTCGCCCGCCACGCGCGCGAGGAATTGCGCGCCCGCCACGCCCACGCCCGCCTCGGTTTCGATGACGCACAGGTCTGCGACTGGCTGACGGCCGCGGGCCTTGTCCCGCAAGTCGTCACGCATCTCGGCGCCGCCGATAGCGACGCGCTGACCGTGACATTATGGCTCGGCACGCGCGCGCCGCGCTCCCGAACCGCGCAAAAGGAAGCCGCATGACGCAGACTTTGGCCCAGGCATCCGAAGCAGCGCGCGCGCGCGGCACGCCGCTTTTCGCCGATGTTCCCGGTGATATCGATGTGTCGTTCGAATTCTTCCCGCCCAAGACGCCGACGATGGAAACCACGCTGTGGGATTCGGTGCAGACGCTTGCCCCGCTCAACCCGCGCTTTGTTTCAGTGACCTATGGCGCCGGCGGTTCGACACGCGAGCGCACGCACGCGACCGTCGCGCGCATCGCCAAGGAAACCGCGATCAAGCCCGCCGCGCATCTGACCTGTGTTGACGCCTCACGCGATGAAATCGACGCCATCGCGCGCGCCTATTGGGATGCCGGCGTCCGGCATATTGTGGCCCTGCGCGGGGATCCGCCGCGCGCCGGTGAAAAATTCGCACCCCACCCGCAAGGTTACGCCAGCGCCGCCGAACTGGTCGAAGGGCTGCGCCGTGTCGCCGATTTCGAACTTTCGGTCAGCGCCTATCCTGAACGCCACCCCGATGCCGCGACCGCCACCGCCGATATCGACAATCTCAAGCGCAAGCTCGACGCCGGCGCGGTGCGCGGGATTTCACAATTCTTCTTCGAGCCCGATACTTTCTTCCGCTTCCGTGACGCCGCCGCCGCCGCCGGGATCAGCGCCGAACTCGTGCCCGGTATCCTGCCCGTCAGCAACTTCGCCATGCTCAAGAAAATGGCGGCAAGCTGCGCGACCAACATCCCCGACTGGATGGGCCGGCTGTTCGAAGGGCTTGATGACAAGCCCGCCGCACGCCAGTTGGTCGCCGCCACCGTCGCTGCCGAACAATGCCGGCGGCTTTATGCCGGTGGTGTCCGGCAGTTCCATTTCTACACGCTCAATCGCGCCGAACTTGCCTATGCGATCTGCCATATGCTCGGGATGCGCCCGCTTGCCGACGAGGCCCAGCCATGACCATTCGTAAGCGCCTGCATGACGCCGCCGCCGCGCGCATCTTGATCAAGGACGGCCCTTACGGCACCGCGATCCAGAACTACGGCCTCGCCGAAGCCGATTATCGCGGCGACCTCGCCGTCACGCACGACCAGAAGGGCAACAACGACCTGCTCAACCTGACGCAACCCCACATCATCGGCGAAATCTGCGACGCCTATCTCGCGGCCGGCGCCGATGTGCTTGCCACCAACACCTTCAACGCCACGCGGATTAGCCAGGGCGATTATGGCACCGAGGCGCTGGTCGGCGACATCAACCGTGCCGCAGCAACCATCATCCGCAAACACGTCGATGCCGCGACCGCCGCCGATGGTCGCCCGCGTTTTGTTGCCGGTGCCATCGGCCCGACCAACAAAACGCTGTCGATCAGCCCGCGTGTCGAAGACCCCGGCTTTCGCGAAGTCGATTTTGATGGCGTCAAAGCGGTTTACCGCGAACAGATCGACGCGCTGTTGGAAGGCGGCGTCGATATCATCCTGATCGAAACCGTCTTCGACACATTGAACGCCAAGGCCGCCGCGTTCGCCGCCGCCGAGGCCGCCGACGCGCTGCGCCGCGAGGTGCCGGTGATGCTGTCGATGACACTCACCGATCTTGCCGGTCGCAACCTGTCGGGGCAGACGGTCGAGGCATTCTGGCATTCGATCCGTCACGTCAAGCCGGTCAGCGTCGGGCTCAACTGCTCGTTCGGCGCGACCGAGCTTCGCCCGCACGTCCAGGCGCTGGCGCGCGCCGCCGACACGCTGATCCAGGTCTATCCCAACGCCGGGCTGCCCAATGATATGGGCGAATATGACGAGCTCCCCGACACCACCGCCGCGCTGATCCGCGGCTGGGCCGATGAAGGGCTGATCAACATCGTTGGCGGCTGCTGCGGCACGACACCCGCGCACATCGCCGCGATCGCGCGCGCTGTCGCCGGCCAACCACCGCGCGCGCTGCCGCACCCGGCGCCCGCAATGCGCCTCTCGGGCCTCGAAGCGTTCAGCTTCGCGGCGTGAGGATGCGCACCACCTCACGCCCTCGCTGTCATTCCCGCCTTCGCGGGAATGACGAATAATTGACTGACCACCAGCGCACAAACCGACCCAGGAATTTCCCCACGTGACCACCCAGACCGCAACCTTCATCAACGTCGGCGAACGCACCAACGTCACCGGCTCGGCGCAGTTCAAAAAGCTGATCATGAACGGCGATTACAACGCCGCGCTCGTCGTCGCGCGCGAGCAGGTCGATAACGGTGCGCAGGTCATCGACGTCAACATGGACGAAGGGCTGCTCGATTCATTGGCGGCGATGGAGACGTTCCTCAAGCTGATCGCCGCCGAGCCCGATATCGCGCGCGTGCCGATCATGATCGACAGCTCGAAATGGAGCGTCATCGAGGCAGGGTTGAAGTGCGTCGCGGGCAAGGCGATCGTCAATTCGATCAGCCTCAAGGAAGGCGAGGAAGCCTTTTTGCACCATGCACGGCTGGTGATGCGCTATGGCGCCGCTGCGGTCGTCATGGCGTTCGACGAAGCAGGGCAGGCCGACACTGCTCAGCGCAAAGTCGAGATTTGTGAACGTGCGTATAAACTGCTCACCGGCATCGGATTCTCGGCCGAAGACATTATCTTCGATCCCAACATCTTCGCGGTGGCAACAGGCATCGACGAACACAATAATTACGGCGTCGATTTCATCGAGGCGTGCGCCGAAATCAAGCGCCGCTGCCCGCACGTCCATATTTCGGGCGGCGTTTCGAACCTGTCGTTCAGCTTTCGCGGCAACGAACCCGTGCGCCGCGCGATGCACTCGATCTTCCTCTACCACGCGATCCAGGCCGGCATGGACATGGGCATCGTCAACGCCGGGCAACTCGACGTTTACGACACCATCGATCCGGCGCTGAAGGTCGCGTGCGAAGACGTCATCCTTAACCGCGACCCCGGCGCCACCGAACGCCTCGTCGATCTGGCGGAGACCTATCGCCACACCGACAAGGCAACCGAAAAAGCCGCCGAAGCGTGGCGCGGCTGGCCCGTCGCCAAGCGCCTCGAACACGCGCTGGTCAAGGGTCTCGATGCCTTCGTCATCGACGATACCGAGGAAGCGCGGCTGCTTGCAGAACGCCCGATCGACGTCATCGAAGGCCCGCTCATGGATGGCATGAACGTCGTTGGTGATCTGTTCGGCAGCGGCAAGATGTTCCTGCCGCAGGTCGTCAAATCCGCGCGCGTCATGAAAAAGGCCGTCGCGCATTTGCTGCCGTACATCGAAGCTGGCAAGGCGGCGGGCGCGCAGGCCAAGGGCAAGATCGTCATGGCGACGGTCAAGGGCGACGTCCATGATATCGGCAAGAACATCGTCGGCGTAGTGCTCCAGTGCAACAATTTCGAAGTTGTTGACCTCGGCGTCATGGTGCCGTTCTCGATGATCCTCAACGCGGCGGTCGACCAGGGCGCCGACATGATCGGGCTGTCAGGGCTGATCACCCCGTCGCTCGATGAAATGGTCACGGTGGCGGCCGAAATGCAGCGCGCCGGGATGACGATGCCGCTGCTCATCGGCGGCGCGACAACCAGCCGCGTCCACACCGCGTTGCGCATCGCACCGGCGTATGACGGCCCGGTCATCCATGTCCTAGATGCCAGCCGCGCGGTCGGCGTCGCCGGCGCGATGGTCAGCACATCCGCCGGCATCCGCGACGAACTGGTGGCGCGCACGACTGCCGAATATGAAGCGATCCGCGTCGCGCGCGCCAACAAGGGCGACACCAAACTCGCGGCCGTCGCCGCCGCGCGCGCCAACGGCTTTGTCGCCGATTTCGTCGCGCATCCGCCCGTCGCCCCCAAAATGCTTGGGGCTCACGCGCTCGACGATTACCCGCTGGAAACACTCGTTCCCTATATCGACTGGACGCCGTTTTTCCGCGCCTGGGAACTCGCGGGCAATTATCCGGCGATCCTGACCGATCCGGTGGTCGGCGAAAGCGCGACCAGCGTGTTCAACGACGCGCAGGCGATGCTCAAAAAAATCATCGACGAAAAATGGCTGACGGCGCGTGCAGCGTTCGGTTTCTGGCCAGCGCGCCGCGACGGCGACGATGTGCTGCTGTTCACCGACGAAACCCGCGCCACCGAACTGGCGCGCGTGCCATTCCTGCGCCAGCAGGTGGTCAAACGCGACGGCATTCCCAACCGCAGCCTCGCCGATTTCGTCTCGCCCGACGCCGATTGGCTCGGCGGCTTCGCAGTCACCACCGGCCATGGCATCGAGCCGCATCTGGCACGCTTCAAAGCCGACAATGACGATTATTCGGACATTCTGTTGAAGGCGCTTGCCGACCGCCTCGCCGAGGCGTTTGCCGAACATCTCCACCAACGCGTCCGCACCGAATTCTGGGGCTATGCGGCGGATGAAGTGCTGTCGAACGACGACCTCATCCGC
>Ga0209023_10004154_pt1 | contig 16701 bp, 16 predicted proteins | sample LakOneMetagenome_FD_187468 | JGI IMG/M metagenome (GOLD analysis project Ga0209023, IMG submission 187468) | Freshwater and sediment microbial communities from Lake Erie, Canada (SPAdes) (version 2) | ecosystem: Environmental > Aquatic > Freshwater > Lentic | place: Lake Erie, Canada... | reverse complement strand
CCGAGCCGCGCCAGAGGCTCGACGCCCAGGCGATGCGGCTGCCGGCGGCGCTGCGTGCGGCGGCGGGGCTGAAACGTGTGGAGTTCGCCAGGGTCGCGGGCCGCCATTCGCTGAAGGCGCTCCAGGGATTCGTGGCGCGAACGCGCAGCGATCTGGATCTTAAGTCCGACCGGCTGTCCCGTGCGCGCGCCCGCGCAATCAGCGATGCCGAGCGCGTCCTGACCGAGCGCCGCGCCAAGATCGACGACCTGTTCGCCCGGCTCGACCGCGCAACCCGGCGCGGGATCGTCGAACGACAGACCCGCCTTGCCGACCTGCGCGCGCCGCAACGCCTCGCCCGGGCCATCAGGGCGACGATGGCGCGCCTGGCCGACCGTCTGGCCGCGACCGACCGCACGCGGCAGACGCTCGGCTACCGCGAGACGCTGGCGCGCGGCTTCGCCGTCGTCTGGAACGGCGCCCATGTCGCCACGCGCAAGCCCGAGGCCGAAGGGGCCGGGCAACTGGAGGTCGAGTTCTTCGACGGCCGCCTTGCGGTCGAGCCGGAAGGGCCCGCCCCCCGAAAGGTGAAGAAACCGGAGCCGCCGAAAGCCCCCGGTAAAGCCCCCGATCAGGGCACGCTCTTCTGACGCGCCAGCCGCGCGACGCGCGGGTCCATCACCCGCCGCCAGGCCGTGGGGAAAAGCGCGAGAGTGGCCATCGCCGGCAGCGACCAGGGCAGCATCGGCGTCACCGAGGCGTCGAGCCTGAGCGCCGGATAGTCGGTCGCGGGGTGCAGGTGATGGTCCGAATGGCGCGGCGCATGGACCGTCAGCAGTCCCGACAGCACATCCGGCGCGTCCCAGCTGTGCGCCGCCCCGAAGGGCGCATGGCTGTCGATCCCGGTCCGCTCGCGCACCAGCCCGTAGTGCTGCACATAGTCCGACAGGAAGTGCTGAAGCTGCGCATGGGCCGATAGCATCAGCCAGACGGCCAGGCCCAGAACCCCGGTCGCCACCGCGACCAGCACCGCCGTCAGGGCCGACAGGACCAGGGGCAGCACATAGCGGTGGCGCCACAGGGGGCCGGGGCGCAGCGTGCGCTCCATTTCCGCCCCGGCGATGAACTCGCCCGGCCAGGCGCGAACCAGGAAGGTCCAGAACCCCTCGCCCAGGGGCGCGCTGTTCGGGTCATCCTCTGTCGCGGCGAAGCGGTGGTGGACGGTCACATGGGCGAGTGCATGGTGCCCGTAAAGCAACGTCGCATAGATCGCCATGCCAAGCGTCCGGGCGCGGGCGGCGGGCCGGTGGATCAGCTCATGCGCGACCGGGTTCGACACCTGCCCGAACCAGAGCCCGAAGGCGAAGGCGGCCGCGAGCCAGGACCAGAGCGTCCAGCCCGACCGCGTCAGCGTCCAGATCGCGAGCGCCAGCAGCAGGAAGTGCAGGACGCCAAGGGCCAGGAGCAACCGGGCGGTCCAGACATCGGCCGGGGCAGGGGCCAGCCCCTCGGGCCAGAGCCTGCGCCCGATCCGGTCGGCGAGCGTCAGGAACAGGGTCATCGTCAGAAGCCCGATCCAGGCCGCCGCACCGCCCAGAAGGCCGCCGAGCGCGATCAGCGCCGCCGGAACCAGCGTCGCGGCGGCAAAGCGCCAGATTGGGTGGGAACGGGGCGGCATGGGCGGGACGCTACGGCACTGTTGAAAGGACAGCCGCATCCTGCCTCAATCGGCGCGGAAACGACAGGGGGCGCCGATGACGGCCGCGCTGATGATCCTCTCGCTGGTGCTTGCGCTTCTTTTTGGCGCGCGCTTCCTGCTGGCACCGCCGTCCTGGGCGGGCACCTGGACCAAGGCCGGGTCGGTCGCGGCGCTGGCGGCCCTTGGGCCGGTCCTTGGCGTCTCGCCCCTTGTGACCCTGGGCCTTGCCCTTGGCGCGCTTGGCGATTTCTGCCTGTCGCGGCCGGGCGAGCGCGCCTTCCTTGCCGGCATGGCGGCCTTCGCACTCGGGCACCTGGCCTATGCCTGGGCTTTCTGGCAGGGGACCGCACCGCCGATCCTGCCAGCGCTCGCCGTCATCGCGCTGGCGCTCTCGACCGAGGTCTGGCTCGCGCCCTTCGCCGGGCCGATGCGCTGGCCGGTGCGGGGCTATGCCGTCGTCATCGCGCTCATGGCGCTTTCGGTCCTGACGCTGGGGCTCGGCGCGCCGCTTCTGACGCTGGGTGCGGCGCTTTTCCTTCTGTCGGACGTGCTTCTGGCGCTCGACCGCTTCACCTTCGCAGGGCGCCCCACGCCCAGGTCCTGGCTGAAACGCGCCGTCTGGGCGATCTACTGCGCCGGCCAGGTGCAGATTCTCTGGGGTGCGGCGGGAGTTTCGGGGGCCTGAACACCTTTCCAGCGGCCCCCGAAACGACTAGGTGAGTGGGGCTGCCGGATGACCGGCCAGGGAAAACCGCATGTCGTTCTTCACCAAGCTCAAGGACCGGCTGTTCAAATCCTCGTCGCAGCTCGACGAGGGGCTGGCCGACCTTGTCGCCGAGGCGCCGCCGGAAACGGCCGCCGAACCCGCCGCCGAACCCGCCGCCGCGCCCGCCGCTTCGCCCGCCGCTTCGCCCGCACCGGCGCCTGTCCAAACACCGACACCCGAGCCCGCCAGACCCGGCCTGATCGGTCGCCTCTTCGGCCAGACCGCCGCGCCCGAAGAGCAGCGCCGGGTCCTGGACGATGCGATGCTCGAAAGCCTCGAAGAGCTCCTGATCCGCGCCGACATGGGCGTCGACACCGCGCTGCGCGTCGCGGCGAACCTGGCCGAAGGCCGGATGGGCCGCAAACTGTCGGTGCGCGAGCTGAAGGCCCTGCTGGCGGCCGAGGTCGCCCGGATCATGGAGCCGGTCGCCCGGCCCCTGCCGATCTACGCCAAAAAGCCGCAGGTCGTGCTGGTCGTGGGCGTCAACGGGTCGGGCAAGACCACGACCATCGGCAAGCTCGCCAGCCAGTTCCGCGCCGCCGGCAAGAAGGTGGTCATCGCCGCCGGCGACACTTTCCGCGCCGCCGCGGTCGAGCAATTGCAGGTCTGGGGCACCCGCGCCGGCGTCCCGGTCCTGACCGCGCCCGAAGGGTCCGACCCCGCAAGCCTGGCCTTCGATGCCATGACCAAGGCCGAGGCCGACGGCGCCGACCTGCTGATGATCGACACCGCCGGCCGCCTTCAGAACCGCGCCGACCTGATGGAGGAACTGGCCAAGATCGTCCGCGTCATCCGCAAGAAGGACCCCTCGGCGCCGCACAACACGATCCTGGTGCTTGACGCCTCGACCGGCCAGAACGCGCTGACCCAGGTCGAGATCTTCCGCAAGATCGCCGATGTCTCGGGCCTGGTGATGACCAAGCTCGACGGCACGGCGAAGGGCGGCGTCCTTGTGGCGCTCGCCGACCGGTTCGGTCTGCCGATCCATGCGATCGGCGTCGGCGAACAGATCGACGATCTGGCCCCCTTCGACCCCGAAGAGTTCGCCACGGCGCTGGTGGGGGCCGCCGAATGAGCACGCCGAAGGCCGCAAGACCCGTGTCGCGCAAGATCAACCCCTGGCTCAAGGGCGCGCTGGAATGGGGTCCGATCCTGATCTTCTTCCTGACCTTCGGGCGGCTGAAGGAACAGACCGTCACCATCGGCGGCACCGCCTACGGCGGCTTCGTGCTGACCACGGCGATCTTCGTGCCGATCCTTGTCGCGGCGACGCTCGCCCTCTGGGCGCTGACCGGGCGGCTTTCGGTCATGCAGATCGTGACGCTTGTCCTGGTCATCATCTTCGGCGGCCTGTCGGTCTGGTTCAACGACCCGGTCTTCTTCAAGATGAAGGTGACGCTGATCTACCTGCTCTTCGCCGCCGTCCTGGGCTTCGGCCTGATCCGCGGCCAGTCCTACCTGGCGATGGTGATGGACGAGGCGGTGCCGCTGACCGCTGACGGCTGGATGATCCTGACCCGGCGGGTGACGGCGCTTTTCGCCGGGCTCGCCGTCGCGAACGAGGTGATCTGGCGCAACTTCAGTGACCAGATCTGGGTGGACTTCAAGACCTTCGGACTGCCCGCCGTCATGTTCCTGTTCTTCATGACGCAAGGCAAGCTGCTGGAGCGTCACGCGCCCCCGAAACCCGGGGTGGACGGCGACGGGTCCAAGGATTGACCCTCCCCGCCGGCAGGTCTAACCCTGTGGGCGACGCGTATGAGGGACAGGACTATGGATGACTGGGCACCGGAGACGAAACTCGTGCATGCCGGCGTGCGCCGCAGCCAGTATGGCGAACTGTCGGAAGCGATCTTCCTGACGCAGGGCTTCGTATACGACAATGCCGAACAGGCGGAAGCGCGCTTCATCAAGGCCGGACCGGACGAATTCATCTATGCCCGCTACGGCAACCCGACCGTGCGCATGTTCGAAGACCGCATGGCCGCGATCGAGGGGACCGAGGATGCCTTCGCGACAGCCAGCGGCATGGCCGCCGTCAACGGCGCGCTGACCTCGCTCGTGAAGGCGGGCGATCATGTGGTCGCGGCCCGCGCGCTGTTCGGCTCGTGCCTCTATATCCTGGACCTTCTGGGCCGCTTCGGGGTCGAGGTCACGCTCGTCGACGGCACCGACCTTGCCGCCTGGCGCGGGGCGGTGCGTGAGGGAACGAAGGCCGTCTTCCTGGAAAGCGTGTCGAACCCGACGCTCGAGGTCATCGACCTGAAGTCCGTGGCCGAGATCGCGCACAAGGTCGGCGCGACCGTCATCGTCGACAATGTCTTTGCGACCCCGGTCTTTTCCCGCGCGGTCGAGCTTGGCGCCGACGTGGTCGTCTATTCGGCCACCAAGCATATCGACGGCGGCGGGCGCGTCCTCGGCGGCATCATCTGCGGCACCAAGGACTATATCCGCAAGGTGGTGGAACCCTACGTCAAGCACACCGGCGGCGCCATGAGCCCCTTCAACGCCTGGGTGATGCTGAAGGGGATGGAGACGATGGGCCTGCGCGTCCGCCAGCAGGCGGCGACCGCCCAGATGGTGGCGGAGGCGCTGAGCGGCCATGCGGGCGTCGAGCGGACGATCTTCCCAGGGCTGCCCGGCCATGCGCAGCACAAGATCGCCATGGAGCAGATGGGCGCCGGCGGCACCGTGATCGCGGTCGACATTGCGGGCGGCCAGGCGGGCGCATTCCGCTTCCTCAATGCGCTGAAGCTCGTGAAGATCTCGAACAACCTCGGCGATGCGAAGTCGATCGTGACCCACCCGGCGACGACGACCCACCAGCGCCTGCCCGCCGAACAGAAGGCGGCGCTCGGGATCACGCCGGGCCTTGTGCGGCTGTCGATCGGGATTGAGGATGCGGGCGACATCCTGGCCGACCTGAAACAGGCGCTGGCCAAGGTCTGATCCGTCTCTTCCCGTGGCCCGCGCGCGCCCTCCAAGGTGCGCGGGGTTGGACAAGTGGGGCGTTCATCCCATATGTGGCGCAGGACGGCTGCAAGGAGTTCGGCCATGACGACCATCGCTGATCGGGGGAAGGGCATGGGCCAGGGTGCGACGCCGGTAACGCCGGCAACTGCGGACAAGGCGCCCGACAAGGCGCCCGGCAAGGCTGAGGCCGAGCGCGCGCTTGCAACGCTGCGCGCCTGGGCCGGCAGCGCCGACCCGACGGAAATCGCGCGGCTCGACCCTGCCATCGCCCGGCTGCTGCCGGGGCGCGAGGTTGCGAACTATCCTGACCTGAGCCGCGTCTACCCGGCCAACTTCCGCCCCGACGCGGCCTATCGCGCCTCGATGCCCGACCTGCAGAACGGGCCGTCGAGCCTGATCGTTGGTGCCCGCGCGCCGATCCAGCATGTCGGCATCTCGAACTTCCGCCTGCCGATCCGCTATCACACGCGCGACGGGGGCGACCTGACGCTCGAAACCTCGGTCACGGGCACCGTCTCGCTGAACGAGGAACGCAAGGGCATCAACATGAGCCGCATCATGCGGTCCTTCTACGCCCATGCCGAGCGCACCTTCTCGTTCGACGTGATGGCCTGCGCGCTTGACGACTACAAGGCCGACCACGACAGCCTCGATGCGCGGCTCCAGATGCGCTTTTCCTTCCCGGTCCGGGTCGCGAGCCTGCGCTCGAACCTGTCGGGCTGGCAATATTACGACATAGCGCTCGAACTGGCCGAGACGGCGGGGGTCCGCAAGCGGATCATCCACCTCGACTATGTCTATTCCTCGACCTGCCCCTGCTCGCTTGAACTTTCCGAACATGCGCGCGCGTCGCGGGGCCAGCTGGCGACGCCCCATTCGCAGCGCTCGATCGCGCGCATTTCGGCTGTCGAAAGCGGCGGCCGGCGGCTTTGGTACGAAGATCTGATCGACCTCGCACGCGAAGCGGTGCCGACCGAGACGCAGGTCATGGTCAAGCGCGAGGATGAACAGGCCTTCGCCGAACTGAACGCCGCGAACCCGATCTTCGTCGAGGATGCGGCGCGCAGCTTCGCCGAACGGCTGCTCGCAGAGCCGCGCGTGGACGATTTCCGCGTGGTGGCGGTCCACCAGGAAAGCCTGCACAGCCACGACGCGGTGTCGGTCCTGACCAAAGGCCCGACCTTCGCCTCGGAAAGCCTGGAGCCGCGCCTCTTCGCGAGCCTGCACCGGAGCGCCTGACGGATGGACCGGCCCTTCGGGGCCGGTCCGGGGCCCGAGGGCGTCAGAGAAGCTTCAGGTCCGACGCGGACGAACGGCCATCGCGGCCCGACTGAAGCTCGTACGAGATTTTCTGGTTGTCGTTCAATGACTTGAGGCCGGCCCTCTCGACGGCAGAGATATGGACGAACACGTCCTTGCCGCCATCATCGGGCGCGATGAAGCCATAGCCTTTCGTCGTATTGAACCATTTCACGGTGCCAGTTGCCATCCGCCTTCTCCCTCAGATGTCACCTCCGGCGCGTCGGCCGGTGTCGTGCAGCCAGGTCTTTCGGGTCGTCCGGCTGCCCCGGAACAGGGAGCGGTAGATCGTCAGTGGTCACACGCAGGGTCAGGATGAGGGATTCGGGATAAAAATCAAGAATTATGAAACCGAAACGGCGCCCGGATCGGGGCAATCTGGCGCCGGATCCACAGGGTCAAAGAAAAAAAGTCAGGAAAGTCCCGTGATCGCCCCGCCGTCGAGCAGCAGCGTGAAGACCTCGGTCAGGTCGCCGTGCCGCGCCGCCTCGCCCACCGTGGCACCTGACGCGAGCATCCGGAGGGCGGCGAAGCTGGCTTCGGACAGGGCGACCGGGACGGGGTCGAAGGCCGGGCGGGTGATGAGGATGCGCTCTGCCCCGGGGCCCGGGGCGGCGCCGCCCGGCTGGTGCGCGCGCCAGATCGACAGGACCGGATGGGCCGAGGACAGAAGCCGCACCGCAGGGGCGAGGGTCAGGCGCGCGGCGTAAAGCCTGTCGGGTGGAAGGGCCGCAAGGCTCGCGGGGGGCAGGGCGGGCGCGTCCGCCGCTTCGGCACTGTCGAGAAGCGCCCATTCGAGCCGCGCGACATCGGCCAGAAAGGGCAGGGCGGCAGCCGGTGGAAAGCCCGCGATGAAGTCCGGGAAGGCGCGCCCGTAAAGCCGCAAGAGGGGCGAGCGCGGCGGATGTGCCATCCGGTAAGCGCCGGCAAGGGCCGCGAAAAACTCCGCCCCGACAAGTGCTGCCGCGACCGGAAAGCCCTGCGCCAGCGCCTCGGCCAGCGTCACGGCATGGGTGTTGCGATAGACCGCGAACCGACGGCAGTCGGTCAGGCCCTCGGGCAGCGGCCGGTCGGGCTCGCGGAGCGCCCGCGCGAAATCGGCCTGAAAGCTGCGACCCGTCACCGGAGCGCGTCCAGCGCCGCCCTGTCCAGCGCCGCCCTGTCCAGCGCCGCCCCGGCCCGCGCGGCCTCGGCCCGAAGTGTCGGCCAGTCCGGCAGGTCATTGTCCCATTCAATCAGCACCGGCCGCGGCCCCGCCAGCGCCAGCGTGCGGTCCAGAAGCGCCCAGACCTGCGGCGCGACCGGATGGGCGTGATCGTCGATCAGAAGGGGCGCGCCCCTTTCGTCGGCATCGACCGCATGGCCGCCCAGGTGGATCTCGCCCACCAGCGCGTGGGGGAAGCGGTCGATATAGTCCAGCGGATCGGTCTGGCGATTGGTGGCCGAGACCAGGACATTGTTGACATCCAGAAGCAACCCGCAGCCGGTCCGGGCGGCAAGTTCTGTCAGAAAGTCGATCTCGTCCATCTCTGACGCGGGCAGGGTCACATAGACCGACGGGTTCTCGATCAGGATCGGCCGCGCCAGCGCCTCTTGCACTTCCTGAACATGCGCGGCGGTGCGGGCGAGCGTGTCCTCGCGGTAGGGAAGGGGCAGAAGGTCGTTGAAGAAGACGCCTTCGTGCGTCGACCAGGCCAGATGTTCGGAAAAGGAGGCTGGTTCGAACCGCTCGCAGACCCGCCTGACGCGGGACAGGTGGTCGCCGTCAAGCCGCCCCTCGCCGCCGATCGACAGGCCCACGCCGTGAACCGACAAGGCGAACCGGTCCCGCAGCGAGGCAAGCTGCGCAAGCGCCCGGCCGCCGTCGCCCATGTAGTTCTCGGCATGGACCTCGACCCATTCCACGGGCCCCGGATCCCCGGTCAGGCCGGCGTAATGCTGCGGCTTGAAGCCGACGCCCGGCCGGTGTGGCAGGACCATGGGGGTCAGCCCGTCGGCATGTCGCGCGTCAGGGGTTCGGTCGATCCGTGACGCCCGTCCGGCAGCGCCATGGTGGTGCAGGTGCCGGCCGGCACCAGCTTCCAGGCATTGCCCTGATAGTCGACCTTCGAGGTGCCGGCGCAGGTCGTGCCCGGCCCGGCGGCGCAGTCGTTCTGGCCGGCAAGCGACACGCCATAGCATTTTTCCTGCCCGCTGGCGGCCTGGACGGTCGTCGCATGGGCGGCAAGGGCGGCGGCAAGGCTGCCGGCGACCGCGAGGGATTTGGGCGAGAAGCTCATGGCGGTCCTTTCCAACTGGGTCGGCTCGATTGTAAGGCGCCGGGCGGCCGCTGGAAAGCCGCCCGCCGCCCGTCACGCGATTTTGCGCCTGTCTTTTGACCCGGGCCCTAACGCAGGTCGGTCAGCGCAGGTCCGGCGGCAGCGCTTCGGCCGCCAGGTTCGCGACGGCAAGGTCCAGCCCCAGCGTGGCCGACTGGTTCTCGCCCAGCCGCCTGAGCGAGACGGTGCGGTCCGTCACCTCTTTCTGGCCAATGGCCAGGATCACCGGCACCTTGCCCAGCGAATGTTCGCGGACCTTGTAGTTGATCTTTTCGTTCCGCGTGTCCGCCTCTGCCCGCAGCCCCGCCTTCCGCAGGGCCGCCACGACCTCTGCCACGTAAGGATCGGCGTCCGAAACGATCGAGGCGACGACCACCTGCCGCGGCGCGAGCCAGAACGGCAGCTTGCCGGCATAGTTCTCGATCAGGATGCCGATGAAGCGCTCGAAACTGCCAAGGATCGCGCGGTGCAGCATGTAGGGCCGGTGCTTGGCCCCGTCCTCGCCGACATATTCCGCGCCGAGCCGGTCGGGCAGGTTCGGGTCAACTTGGAACGTGCCGCACTGCCATTCGCGGCCGATGGCGTCGGTCAGCTTGAAGTCGAGCTTCGGCCCGTAGAAGGCGCCGTCGCCGGGGTTGATCTCATACGGAAGGCCCAGATTCTCGATGGCACCCTTGAGCGCGCCTTCGACCTTGTCCCAGGTCTCGTCCGAACCGATGCGCACCGCCGGGCGGGTCGATAGTTTAATATCAAACTTCTCGAACCCGAGGTCGCGATAGACCGACGACAGCAGGGCGATGAAACCCGCGCATTCCGACTCGATCTGGTCCTCGGTGCAGAAGATATGCGCGTCGTCCTGCGTGAAACCGCGCACCCGCATCAGCCCGTGCATCGAGCCCGATGACTCGTAGCGGTGGCACGAGCCGAATTCGGCCAGCCGCAGGGGCAGGTCGCGGTAGGACTTCAGGCCCTGATTGTAGATCTGCACATGGCAGGGGCAGTTCATCGGCTTCAGCGCGTTGATGCGCTTTTCCTTGGCGCCTTCCTCGTCCACCTCGACGATGAACATGTTCTCGCGGTAGGCCTCCCAATGGCCCGACCGTTCCCACAGCACCCGGTCCACGACCTGCGGTGTCTTGATCTCGCGGTAGTCGGCATGGCGCAGGCGGCGGCCCATGTAGTCCATGAGCGTGCGGTAGATCGTCCAGCCGTTCGGGTGCCAGAAGACCATGCCCGGCGCTTCTTCCTGCAGGTGGAAGAGCTCCATTTCCTTGCCAAGCTTGCGGTGGTCGCGCTTGGCGGCCTCTTCCAGCATGTTGAGGTAGGCCTTCAGGTCGTCGCGCGTCTTGAAGGCGACGCCGTAGATGCGCTGCAGCTGCTTCTTCGTATGGTCGCCCCGCCAGTAGGCGCCCGCGACCGACATCAGCTTGAAGGCATCAGCCGGAAGCTGCCCGGTGTTTTGCAGGTGGGGGCCGCGGCAAAGGTCCTGCCAATGGCCGTGCCAGTACATGCGCAGCGGCTCGGAGCCCGGAATGGCCTCGATCAGCTCGACCTTGAAAGGTTCGTTCTTGCGGACGTAGAACTCGATCGCGCGCGACCGGTCCCAGACCTCGGTCTTGACCGCGTCGCGCTCGGCGATGATCGCGCGCATCTCGCGCTCGATGGCGCCCAGATCCTCGGGCGTGAAGGGCTCTTCGCGGTCGAAGTCGTAGAACCAGCCGTTCTCGATCACCGGACCGATGGTGACCTTCACCTCGGGCCAGAGCTTCTGGACCGCCCGCGCCATGACATGCGCCAAGTCGTGGCGGATGAGTTCGAGCGCCTGCGCCTCGTCCTTCATCGTGTGGATGGCGATGGCCGCGTCGGCCTCGATCGGCCATTGCAGGTCATAGTGCCTGCCGTCGACCGTGGCCGAGATGGCGGCCTTGCCGAGCGAGGGGGCGATGGCGGCGGCGACCGCGCCGGGGGTCACGCCGCGCGCGAAATGGCGGACGGCGCCGTCGGGAAGGGTCAGGGCGATCTGGGGGGAAGGGGCGTTCATGGCCGTCTCCTCGTCGGTTTGGCGCCTACGGGTGCGCCCGGTTGCGGGTTGGTGCCGCTTCATCGTCGCACGCCGGCCGTTTGTCAACGCCGGGGGTTCACCGCGGCCCCGGCCGGGTCTATGCCGGGCGGGCAACGAAAGGGGCGGGCATGGGTGACAGGCTTCTGACGGCAGCCGGGCGTCGCATCGCCTTCGACCGGGTCGAGGGCAGGGGGCCCGGCGTCCTTTTCCTAGGCGGCTTCAAGTCCGACAAGGAGGGGACGAAGGCGCTGGCGCTGGCGGACTGGGCGAAGCGGCAGGGCAGGGCCTTCCTGCGCTTCGACTATTCCGGGCATGGCGCATCGTCGGGCGCGTTCCTGGACGGCGCGATCAGCGACTGGGCCGAGGACGCGGCCGAGGTTCTGGCGCGGCTCTGCGACGGGCCGCAACTGCTGGTCGGGTCCAGCATGGGGGGCTGGATCGGGCTCCTGCTCGCGCGCCGGATGCCGGAACGGGTCGCGGGCTTCGTCGGCATCGCCGCCGCGCCGGACTTTACCGAGGACCTGATGTGGGCGCAGTTCACCGGGGCCGAGCGGGCCGAAATGGCGGCGACGGGCCGGGTCGCGCAGCCGTCTGACTATTCGGACGAGCCCTACATCCTGACCCGCCGCCTGATCGAGGATGGTCGGCAGAACCTGGTCCTGCGCTCGCCCCTGAGCCTCGACGCCCCCGTCCGGCTTTTGCAGGGCACCGCCGACGAGGACGTGCCGGTCGCGGTGGCCGAGCGCCTCTTTACCCATCTGGACAGCCCGGATTCCAGGCTGACGCTGGTCAGGGGCGCCGACCACCGTTTCTCGACGCCCGACTGCCTGTCGCTGATCGAGGCGACGGTCGCGGATGTGCTGGCGCGGGTCTGACCCCGCGCGCCCACGCTCTCGCAGACCGCGACTGCCTCAGGCCCAGACTGCCTCAGGCCCAGATTGCCTCAGACCGCGCGGATCGCCGCGCGGCGCCCTTTGGGCACGGGGGCATTGCGGTCGATGAAGTTCAGGACCAGCGGGCGGATGTTGTTGCGCCAGCTTTTCCCGGCGAAGATCCCGTAGTGGCCCGCGCCCGGTTCCAGGTGGCTCGCCTTCTTCGCATCCGGCAGCCCCGTGAGCAGCCCGAGTGCCGCAAGGCACTGGCCCGGCGCCGAAATGTCGTCCTTTTCGCCCTCGGCCACCATCACGGCGACCTGCGTGATGCGACTCAGGTCGACCTGCTTGCCGGCGACGACGAAGCTGTTCGTCGCGATCTCGCGCCGTTTGAAGATGCGGTTGACGGTCGAAAGGTAGAATTCGGCCGTCATGTCCATGACCGACAGGTATTCGTCATAGAAGCGGTTGTGCTTGTCGCGTTCCGACGCCTCGCCCCGCGCGGCGCGGATGATCTGGTCCTGGAAGGCCTTGGCGTGGGTTTCGGAATTCATCGAGATGAACGAGGCGAGTTGCAGAAGCCCCGGATAGACCGACCGGCCGGCACCGGCATATTTGAAGCCGACCTGCTGGATCGCCAGCTGTTCGATCTGGCCCATGGTCAGGCTGCGGCCGAAGTCGGTGACCTCGGTCGGGTTGGCGTCGGGGTCGACCGGGCCGCCGATCAGCGTCAGCGTGCGGGGCTGGGCGTCGGGATCTTCCTCGGCCAGATAGGCGGTCGCGGCCAGCGTCAGGGGCACCGGCTGGCAGACGGCCACCACGTTGATGTCGGGCCCGAGGTGGCGCATGTAGTCGACGAGGTAGAGCGTATAATCCTCGATGTCGAACTTGCCTTCACTGACCGGAATGTCGCGCGCGTTCTTCCAGTCGGTCACATAGACCTCGCAGTCCGGCAGGAGCGAGGCGACGGTCGAACGCAGGAGCGTCGCATAATGGCCCGACATCGGCGCGATCAGCAGGACCCGCCGCGCCATCGGTTCGCGGCCGGAGACGCGGAAGTGGATCAGGTCGCCGAAGGGGCGCGAGATCAGCGTGTCGATGCGGACCGTCAGGTCGCGCCCGTCCGCGCCGACGATCGAGGTGATGCCCCAGTCCGGCTTGATGACCATGCGCGCGAAGCTGCGTTCGGTGATGCGGCCCCAGGCGGACATGACCTTGAACATCGGGTGCGGCACCAGCCCCCAGACGGGATAGGAGGCCATGGCCCGGGCCGAAGCGCCAAGCCACTCATTGGTGTTCCGGACGGTTTCCATCCAGTCGTAGGTCACCATGCCCTTCATCTTATTTCCTTATTTCCCTTGGCTTGCGGTCCGCGCTATCCTTCAACCACGCTGAGTGCTCGACGGGCTATGCTGCAGTGCCGCAGACTAGGGTGGAAAGGTTAAGATGACAACAAATGTTGCGGGCCCAAGCCACACCATGCCCCCCGAAAGCGCGGAACTGGCCGCGAATCTGGCCAGAATCGAAGGATTGACCCAAAGGCTGGTCGCCGCACTTGCACAGCGCCGCGCGCCGAGCCCAGCGCTCGAAGGGCCGGGGGTCGAGCTGATGAGCCGCGTCATGGGCGCCTGGTGGGGCGAGGCGCTGACCGATCCGGCCCGCCTGATCGAGCGGCAGGCGGCCTTCTGGGGGCAGGCCGTCCAGCATTATGCCGAGGCCCAGCAGATGCTGGCGCAGGGCAAGTTCGAAGCGCCCGAGGACAAGTCGCCCAAGGACCGCCGCTTTGCCAACCCGCTCTGGCAGACGCATCCCTACTTCAACTTCGTCAAGCAGCAGTACCAGCAGAACGTCGCGGCGATGAAGGACGCGCTCGCGGCCCTGGACCTGACCGACCACGACCGCCGGCGGGTCGACTACTTCGCCCGCCAGATCATGGACATGATGGCGCCGACGAACTTCCTGCCGACGAACCCCGACGCGCTGGAAAAGGCGCTCGAGACGGGGGGCGAGAGCCTGGTGCAGGGGCTGGAAAACCTTGTCCGCGATGTCGAGGCGAACCACGGCGACCTGCTGGTGACGCTCGCCGACCGCGAAGCCTTCTCGGTCGGGGGCAATATCGCGACGACGCCGGGCAAGGTCGTCTTCCGCAACCGGATGATCGAGCTGATCCAGTATGCGCCCGCGACCGAGAAGGTGCGCGCGCTGCCGGTCGTCCTGTTCCCGCCCTGGATCAACAAGTTCTACATCCTGGACCTGAAGCCGCAGAACTCGCTCATCAAATGGGTGGTCGACCAGGGCTTCACGCTCTTCGTCGTCAGCTGGAAGAACCCCGACGCGAGCTATGCGGGCGTCGGCATGGACGATTATGTGCAAGAGGGGTTCCTCGCCGCCATGGAGGCCGCGAAAGAGATCACCGGGCAGGACAAGATCAACGCCATCGGCTACTGCATCGCCGGCACCACGCTGGCCCTGACGCTGGCGCTGATGCGCGACCGGGGTGACAAGTCGGTCAATTCGGCGACCTTCTTCACCACGCTCACCGACTTTTCCGAACCCGGAGAGGTGGGGGTCTACCTCGACAATGACTTCGTCGACGGGATCGAGGCAGAGGTGGTGCGGTCCGGCTACCTGGACAAGTATTTCATGTCGCGCACCTTCTCTTACCTGCGCGCCAACGACCTGATCTACACGCCCGCGATCAAAAGCTACATGCTGGGCGAGGCGCCCCCGGCGTTCGATCTGCTGTACTGGAACGGCGACGGCACCAACCTTCCCGCACGCATGGCGGTCGAATACCTGCGCGGCCTTTGCCAGGAGGACGGGCTGGCCAAGGGCACGTTCGAGGTGCTGGGCCAGAAGGTCTCGCTCAGGGATGTCAAGGTGCCCCTGTGCGCCATCGCCTGCGAGACGGACCACATTGCCCCCTGGGTGTCGAGCTTTGCGGGCATCCGCTCCATGGGATCGAAGGACAAGACCTTCATCCTGGCGCAGTCGGGCCATATCGCCGGGATCGTGAGCCCGCCCGGCCGGGACAAGTATGGTCACTACCTGCGCGAGGACGGGGTGAACGTGGCCGAAGATGCCGCCGGCTGGAAAGAGGGCGCGACCTTCCACAGGGGCAGCTGGTGGCCCGCCTGGGGCGCATGGCTGGCCGAACGGTCCGGCAAGTGGGTCCCTGCGCGCGAACCGGGCGATGCGGACCACCCGCCGCTCGCGCCCGCGCCCGGCACCTATGTCACGGAAGTGCCACGGGTCTGACAACCGGCCGTTACGCCACCCTGCCAGAACCGGCCTTGGCCGGGGTCCAGCGGATTTCGGCCGAGTCGCGCAAAAAGTTTGCTGCAACGCAGCATTTCTGCTTGCATTGCCGCAGTGCAGAAACTATATAGTGGTCGCAAGTTAATCCCCTCAAGACAATCCACCGCCGGATAGGAGTTCACGATGAACGCGAAGACCCAGGATTTCACCAAGACCATGCAGGACATGATGAAGGCGTTCCCGTTTGACGCCGCTGCCGGTCAGGGTGCCTTCAAATCGACCGCCGCCTTCAGCGAGAAGATGGCCAAGGTTGCGCTCGACGCCGCCGAGAAGTCGAACGAGATCTCGTCCAAATGGACCCGCGACACGCTGACCAAGATGAGCTCGCTGGCCGAAGTCAAGGAAGAGCCGGCCGACTACACCAAGGCCGTGTCGGACTTCGCCACCGCTGCCGCCGAAATGGCCGCCGAAAACCTGGCCGCCTTCGCCGAGATCGCCAAGAAGGCCCAGATGGACACCGTCGAGCTGATGCTCTCGGCTGGCAAGTCGGCCCAGAAGGACGCGACCGCTGCGGTGCAGACCGCGATGAACAAGACCACCGCGGAAATGACCGCCATGGTCAAGAAGACCTCGGCCGCCGCGAAGTAATCGCGCGCCCGACCGGACTTTGAAAGGCGGCTCCCATGGGGGGCCGCCTTTTTCTTTGGTTGTCTTTTCGCCAGTGCGGCGTAGAGTTTCCGCAGCTGCCAAAAAGGCAAAGGGAACGACATGGCCGACGAACAAAAGCCCTTGCTCATCAAGCGATATGCGAGCCGTCGGCTCTACAATACCGAAACGAGCGACTATGTGACGCTCGAGGATATCGCGGCCTTCATCCGGGCGGGGCGCGAGGTGCAGATCATCGACCTTAAGACGGGCGACGACCTGACGCGGCAATATCTGCTGCAGATCATCGCCGAACATGAAAGCCGGGGCGAAAGCGTCCTGCCGGTCGACGTGCTGACGGACCTGGTGCGGTCCTACGCGACCAGCGCGCAAAGCGTCGTGCCGCAGTTCCTGGCCGCGAGCTTCGAGATGCTGCGCGATGGCCAGTCGAAGCTGGTGGAACAGTTCTCGCAAATGCCGCATCCGATGGCGTCGATGCCCGGCTTCGACGCGCTGCAGCGCCAGCAGCAGGCGTTCCTGAAGACCATGATGGGCGGGTTCAAGACGACCCAGCCGGGTGCGGGGCCGGGCGCGGGGCCGGGCGCGGGGGAGGAGGCGGACGATGCCAAGCCCGCGAAGGGCGGGTCTGACGACATCGCCGCGATGAAGAAGCAGCTGGCCGAACTGCAGGCCAAGCTCTCGAAGCTTTAGGCCGGATCGACGGCCGATCCTGTTCCCGACCCTTTCGGCCAGGGTGGCAGAGTTAAGTGACCCTGCCATGCGGTGACTTTGCCCTTTGTCCCCGCCGGTGGCCCAAAGGCCATCGGCCA
>Ga0209023_10004153_pt1 | contig 16702 bp, 14 predicted proteins | sample LakOneMetagenome_FD_187468 | JGI IMG/M metagenome (GOLD analysis project Ga0209023, IMG submission 187468) | Freshwater and sediment microbial communities from Lake Erie, Canada (SPAdes) (version 2) | ecosystem: Environmental > Aquatic > Freshwater > Lentic | place: Lake Erie, Canada... | reverse complement strand
GATCGCGGAGACGCCCATCTTGGCCGAGCGCGAGAAGCCGATGATCGCCATGCCGATGCCGCCGGACTGCGACGACAGCGCCGCCGAACCCTTGACGTCGTAGGCGGTGCAGAACGTGGCGCAGAGGTTGGCCGGCGTATAATAGAAGCCGTAGATGTTCGGTCCCATCAGGCGGATGTCGTACTTCTTGCCGATCTCGACGATCTCGGCCTGCAATTCAGGAGCGCCTGCTTCGGCAAAGCCCGACGGAATCAGCACCGCGCCCGGGATTTTCTTCTCGCCGCATTCGGTCAGCGCACCGGCGACGAATTTTGCGGGAATCGCGAACACCGCGACGTCGATCACGCCGGGAACGTCCTTGACGCTCTTGTAGGCCTTGTAGCCCAGGATCTCGTCGGCCTTGGGATGGATCGGCAGGATGTCGCCCTTGTAGCCGCCGTTGATGAGGTTCTTCATCACCGAGTTGCCGATCTTGCCGTCCTCCGTCGAGGCGCCGATCACCGCAACCGCCTTCGGCTGCATGATACGGTTCATCGCCTTGACGATCTCTTCGGTCGGACGCGGCTTCGGCCGCGGCTTGTAGTCGAAATCGACGACGATGCGCACGTCGGCGGCAATCGCATCCTTCTTGGTGGCGAATACCGGGTTGAGGTCGAGTTCGATGATTTCGGGGAAATCGCTGACCAGCGTCGAGACCTTGACGATGACGTCGGCGAGCGCGTCGCGGTTGACGGGGTCGCCGCCGCGCACGCCCTTCAGCATGTCATGGGCCTGGATGCCGTCCAGCATCGACAGCGCGTCGGCCTTGGTTGCGGGCGCGAGACGGAAGGTGATGTCCTTCAGCACCTCGACCAGCACGCCGCCGAGGCCGAATGCGACGAGCTTGCCGAACGAGCCGTCGGTGATGGAGCCGACGATGACTTCGGTGCCGCCGGCCAGCATCTGCTGAACCTGGATGCCCTCGATCTTGGCATCGGCTTTGTATTTCTTGGCGTTCGCCAGAATGGTGTCGTAGCTCTTTTCGGCGTCGGCAGCCGACTTGACGCCGACGATCACGCCGCCGGCTTCGGTCTTGTGCAGAATGTCCGGCGAGACGATCTTCATCACCACCGGGAAGCCCATGTCGCTGGCCATCTTGGCGGCTTCAGCGGCGGACTTGGCAACGCCCTCTTTCGGAACCGGAATTCCGTAGGCATCGCAGACCAGTTTGCCTTCGGGCGCCGTCAGGCTGGTGCGCTTGTCCGCTTTGACCGCATCGAGAACTTTGCGGACGGCATCTTTGGGATTCGACATTGGCTTCCTCCAGGGACGGTCTATTTTATGGCATTTGGTATGCCAGCGGATCGATTGTCAAGCCGCATGATGTTGTGGAAACCCCGAAAACATGGGCAACTTGACATTCTGGCATTTGGTATGCCAAAAACTAAGCGGTAATCTTCTGCTACAAGACGTCTCCCCCTGGATGGAGATGAATCGTGCCCGCACGCAAACAACCCAAGGCGTCGCCTGATATGCCTGAGGCAGATATCGCAATCGTTCGGATTGCGCCTGAGACCAGCTTCAAGAACAAGGCCTACGAGGCCTTGAAGGAAGCGATTCTCAAGATGGATATCTATGCGACGCCGGAGCAGGTGATGCTCGACGAGCGCGCATTGTCCGAACGCCTCGGCGTCAGCCGCACCCCCATTCGCGAAGCCATCGCGATGCTGGAGCAGGACGGCTTCGTCAAGACCGTGCCGCGCCGCGGCATCGTCGTGGTCCGCCGCACCAAGACCGAGATCGTCGACATGATCCGCGCCTGGGCGGCGCTGGAGAGCATGGCCGCGCGCCTGATCACGACCACCGCGCGCAAGAAAGACATCACCGCACTGCGCGATTTCTTCAAGGACTTTGGCAAGGACCGGCTGCCGCAGGATCACGTCGAGGAATATTCCAAGGCCAACATCGCCTTCCACCAGGCGCTGATCTCGCTGTCGGAATCGCCCGTACTGGTCGACATGACCAACGACATCCTGCTGCACGTGCGCGGCTACCGGCAACTGACCATCGGACGGACGGATCGCACCGCGGTCTCCCTGCCCGAGCATCTGGGAATGATCGAAGCGCTGGAAGCGCGCGATACCGAACTCGCCGAGAAGCGCGCGCGCGACCACACGTTGGGCCTTGCCGCCTATGTCGAGGCGCACGGCCAAGAACTGTTCACTTAGAGATTCAACGACGCAACTTCGGACCAGAAGACGATCAAATCGTCCGAACCGGAAATGATCAGGGAGAGATACCGATGCTGAATGCTGCTGCCAAGACCGAAGCACCGGGCTCCGAGCAAGAGCTCACCGACGGCTTTCATCTCGTCATCGATGCGCTCAAGCTCAACGGCATCAACACCATCTACGGCGTGCCGGGCATCCCGATCACCGACCTCGGCCGCATGATGCAGGCATCCGGCATCCGCGTGCTGTCGTTCCGTCACGAGCAGAACGCCGGCTACGCGGCCTCGATCGCCGGCTTCCTGACCAAGAAACCCGGCGTCTGCCTCACCGTCTCCGCCCCCGGCTTCCTCAACGGCCTGACCGCGCTGGCGCATGCCACCACCAACTGCTTCCCGATGATCCTGATCTCGGGTTCGTCGGAGCGTGAAATCGTCGACCTGCAGCAGGGCGACTACGAAGAAATGGACCAGCTCGCGGTCGCCAAGCCGCTGTGCAAGGCGGCGTTCCGTGTGCTCCATGCCGCCGATATCGGCATCGGCCTCGCACGTGCGATCCGAGCCGCGGTCTCGGGCCGTCCCGGCGGCGTCTATCTCGATCTTCCCGCCAAGCTGTTCGGCCAGGTGATGGATGCGGCCGCCGGCCAGAAGTCGCTGGTCAAGGTGATCGACGCCGCTCCGGCGCAGATCCCCGCCCCGTCCGCCGTCAAGCGCGCGCTCGACGTGCTCAAGGCCGCCAAGCGTCCGCTCATCATTCTCGGCAAGGGCGCGGCCTACGCGCAGGCCGATGAAGACATCAAGAAGTTCGTCGAAAAGAGCGGCGTGCCGTTCCTGCAGATGAGCATGGCCAAAGGTCTGCTGCCGGACACCCACGCACAGTCCGCGGGTGCGGCGCGCTCCACCGTGCTGAAGGATGCCGACGTCGTCATGCTGATCGGCGCCCGCCTCAACTGGCTCTTGTCGCACGGCAAGGGCAAGACCTGGGGCGAAGCTCCGAAGAAATTCATCCAGATCGACATCGAGCCAAAGGAAATGGATTCCAACGTCGAGATCGTGGCCCCCGTGGTCGGCGATATCGGCTCCTGCGTCTCCGCTTTCCTCGACGCGATGGGCGCCAACTGGCAGGCCGCGCCGGCCGACTGGATGGCGACGGTTTCCAGGAAGCGCGACGAGAACGTTGCCAAGATGGCGCCGAAGCTGATGAGCAACGCCTCGCCGATGGATTATCACGGCGCGCTTGGTGCGCTGCGCACCATCGTCAAGGAACGTCCCGACGCGATCTTCGTCAACGAAGGCGCCAACACGCTCGACCTCGCCCGCGGCGTCATCGACATGTACAAGCCGCGCAAGCGGCTCGACGTCGGCACCTGGGGCGTGATGGGCATCGGCATGGGCTATTCGATTGCGGCTGCGATCGAGACCGGCAAGCCGGTTCTCGCGGTCGAAGGCGACTCGGCCTTCGGTTTCTCGGGCATGGAAGTCGAGACCATCTGCCGCTACAAGCTGCCGATCTGCATCGTCATCTTCAACAATGACGGCATCTATCGCGGCACCGACGTCAACTCGGCCAATTCCGATCCGGCGACCACCGTGTTCGTCAAGGGCTCGCGCTACGACAAGATGATGGAAGCCTTCGGCGGGACAGGCGTCAACGCGACTTCGCCCGATGAATTGAAGCGCGCCGTCAACGAAGCGATGGATTCCGGCAAGCCGACCCTGATCAACGCGGTGATCGATCCGGCCGCCGGCAGCGAGAGCGGCCGCATCGGCAACCTCAATCCGCAAAGCGTGCTGAAGAAGAAGTGAATTTATCAACCCATCGGCGTCATTCCCCGCGAAAGGCGGGGAATCCAGTAAGCGCCGAACCATCGTGACGACGGGTGTGCCCGACTGAACCGACGGTGATTACTGGATGCCCGCTTTCGCGAGCATGACGGCAACAGAGATAGTAGAAGGAGCAAGACGATGACAAAGGCGCTCACGGGCGTTCGCATTCTCGATTTCACCCACGTTCAGTCGGGACCGACCTGCACGCAACTGCTGGCCTGGTTCGGCGCTGACGTGATCAAGGTCGAGCGTCCCGGCGTCGGCGACATCACGCGCGGCCAGTTGCAGGACATCCCGAACGTGGACAGCCTGTATTTCACCATGCTGAACCACAACAAGCGTTCGATCACGCTCGACACCAAGAACCCGAAGGGCAAGGAAGTCCTCACCGCGCTGATCAAGAGCTGCGACGTGCTGGTCGAGAACTTCGGACCCGGCGTGCTGGACCGCATGGGCTTCCCCTGGGAGAAGATCCAGAGCATCAACCCGAAGATGATCGTGGCCTCGATCAAGGGCTTTGGTCCCGGACCGTATGAAGACTGCAAGGTCTACGAGAACGTCGCCCAGTGCACCGGCGGCGCGGCGTCGACCACCGGCTTCCGCGACGGCCTGCCGCTGGTCACCGGCGCGCAGATCGGCGACAGCGGCACCGGGCTTCATCTGGCGCTCGGCATCGTCACCGCGCTCTATCAGCGCACCGTCACCGGCAAGGGCCAGAAGGTTACGGCCGCGATGCAGGACGGCGTGCTCAACCTCGCCCGCGTCAAGCTGCGCGACCAGCAGCGCCTCGCCCATGGCCCGCTGAAGGAATACAGCCAGTTCGGCGAAGGCATTCCGTTCGGCGACGCCGTGCCGCGCGCCGGCAACGATTCCGGCGGCGGCCAGCCCGGCCGCATCCTCAAGTGCAAGGGCTGGGAGACCGATCCCAACGCCTACATCTACTTCATCACCCAGGCCCCGGTGTGGGAGAAGATCTGCGACGTGATCGGCGAGCCGACCTGGAAGTCGGATCCGAACTACGCCAAGCCGCCGGCCCGGCTGTCGCGCCTCAACGAGATCTTCGCGCGCATCGAACAGTGGACCATGACCAAGACCAAGTTCGAGGCGATGGACATCCTCAACAAGGACGACATCCCCTGCGGTCCGATCCTGTCGATGAAGGAAATCGCGGAAGACCAGTCGCTGCGCGCGACCGGCACCGTGGTCGAGGTCGACCACCCCACCCGCGGCAAGTACATCTCGGTCGGCAACCCGATCAAGCTGTCGGACTCACCGAGCGACGTCACCCGTTCGCCGCTGCTCGGCGAACACACCGACGAAATCCTGCGCCAGGTGCTCGGCTTCTCCGACCATCAGGTCGCCGAAATCCACGATTCCGGCGCACTCGACCCTCCGCGCAAGCAGGCGGCGGAGTAATCCCGCCTCCGCTGACGCAAGCCCCCTTTGGGCCTGCCACACCATTGACCAAGGCCGCCGGGTTCCGGCGGCCTTTTTCATTATCTGGAATGCCAATTGTCTCATTTATGCTGCGTTGCAAACGGCAAAATGCTGCCATGCAAACAAGTCTGTTGTGACTGGCATCTGGTATACATATTGTAAGCCCAGATCACGAAGCGGACCTGCTCCGCAAGCCAGGAAAAGGGGACCCAGATGTCCAAGACTGCCTCCATCACCCTCGTGCCCTCGAGCTCGCTGTTGACCCGCCTGATGGCCGCGATCGACCGCCTCTTGATGGCCAGCGCCCGGATTGCCAACCGCAACGGCGACCTGCCCCATTTCGGTCTGTAAGACCCTGCGAATCATGGGCTACCGCCGCAATTTCGGTGGATGACGCCCCGGCTTTCCCCAGCCTTCGACTATTGACCAATGGCCCCGATCTCCGGGGCCATTTTTTATGGTGGCGTTGCGCCGCCAAGGTCGCCGCGCGCCGCCTCCTGCGACATATACGCGCGACCCCCCGAAAGCCGCGCCTATTCGCTTGATCTCTTGGCATATCGAATACCAAAATGGCCATATAGCGCTCACCTGACAGAGAAGCGCACTTTGGGAGGAGCTATGACGGAAATGGTTCAGGCATCGGCCCCTACAGCCGCACGCGTGAGCGACACCTATCGGTGGACGCAACTTGTGATCGGCGTCGCCGCGATGGTGATGATCGCCAACTACCAATACGGCTGGACCTTCTTCGTCCCCGACATCCAGAAAAAATTCGGCTGGGACCGCGCCTCGATCCAGTGGGCGTTCACGCTGTTCGTGCTGTTCGAAACCTGGCTGGTGCCGGTCGAAGGCTGGTTCGTCGATAAATACGGCCCTCGCCTCGTGGTGCTGATCGGCGGCATCCTGTGCGCCATCGGCTGGGCGATCAACGCGCAAGCGACCACGCTGAACGGTTATTATCTCGGCATGATCATTGCCGGCATCGGCGCCGGCGGCGTCTACGGCACCTGCGTCGGCAACGCGCTGAAGTGGTTTCCAGACAAGCGCGGCCTCGCTGCCGGCATCACCGCGGCAGGCTTTGGCGCCGGCTCGGCGCTGACGGTGGCGCCGATCCAGGCCATGATCAAGGACTCCGGTTTCCAGACCACCTTCCTCTATTTCGGCCTGGGCCAGGGCATCATCATCGTGCTGCTCGCCTTCTTCCTGCTGTCGCCGAAGCCCGGACAGGTGCCGGCGGCCGTCGCCAATGCCAACGTGATCCAGACCCGGCGCAACTACCAGCCGACCGAAGTGATCCGCCAGCCGATCTTCTGGCTGATGTACTTCATGTTCGTGATCGTCGGCGCCGGCGGATTGATGGTCACCGCCAACCTGAAGCCGATCGCGGTCGACTGGAAGGTCGATGCGATCCCGGTCACCCTGATCGGCATGACGATGACGGCGGTGACCTTCGCCGCCACCATCGACCGCGTGCTCAACGGCCTGACACGCCCGTTCTTCGGCTGGATCTCCGACATGATCGGCCGCGAGAACACCATGTTCATCGCCTTCGGCATGGAGGGCGTCGGCATCTGGGCGCTCTACATGCTGGGCCACGATCCGGTCTGGTTCGTGATCCTGTCGGGCTTCGTGTTCTTTGCCTGGGGCGAGATCTACTCGCTGTTCCCCTCGACCTGCACCGACACCTTCGGCGCCAAGTTCGCGACCACCAATGCGGGCCTGCTCTACACCGCCAAGGGCACCGCGGCGTTGCTGGTACCGATCGCAAACTACATGCAGCAAAGCTCGGGAACGTGGGACAACGTCTTCATTATTGCCGCCGGTGCCAACATCCTGGCATCCCTGCTGGCAATCCTGCTGCTCAAGCCATGGCGCAAGACCGTGGTGGCCAAGGCGATCGCCGCCTAAGGCCACGTTCCTTCAACCGAAAAGGTCCATTACCGGCGAAGCGCTCGACCCCAGGGTCGGGCGCTTTTTCGTTGCGCTTGGCCCCGGTCCGGCAGGGCTTGCGGGTCCGAAAACAGCGCGATTTGCCGGTGAACATGCTGCATTGCATCAAATGATTAGCTTGCATCTTGGAATATAATATACCAGCATCCGACCAAGGCGTGCGACGATCCGCCACAAGCATTGCGACACTAAGTCACAAATGGCAACGCGCCTGGGAGGACACATGGTTTCCAGCACAACGCCCGCCACGGCGGCCGCACCTTCTTCCAGCGGCTTCCGCTGGCTTCAGCTCGTCATGGGCATCGTCTGCATGGCGATGATCGCGAACCTCCAGTACGGCTGGACGCTGTTCGTCGATCCGATCGACGCCAAGAACCACTGGGGCCGCGCAGCGATCCAGCTCGCCTTCACGATCTTCGTCGTGACCGAGACCTGGCTGGTGCCGGTCGAAGCCTGGTTCGTCGACAAATACGGCCCGAGCATCGTCGTGATGTTCGGCGGCGTTATGATCGCGCTGGCCTGGATCCTGAACTCCTACGCCGACTCGCTGACGCTGCTGTACGTCGCAGCCGTGATCGGCGGCATCGGCGCCGGCGCGGTGTACGGCACCTGCGTCGGCAATGCGCTGAAATGGTTTCCCGATCGCCGCGGCCTCGCCGCGGGTGCCACCGCTGCCGGCTTCGGCGCGGGTGCCGCGATCACCGTGGTGCCGATCGCCAAGATGATCGCGTCCAGCGGCTATCAAACCGCGTTCTTCGATTTCGGCATCGGACAGGGCGTGATCGTGTTCCTGCTCGCCTTCTTCATTCGCCCGCCGACGGTGGCGGTGCCGGCGAAAAAGAAGCAGCTCAACCTGCCGCAGACCAAGATCGACTTCACGCCGCCGCAGGTGCTGCGCAGCCCGATCTTCTGGGTGATGTACGCCGTGTTCGTGATGGTCGCGGCCGGCGGGCTGATGACCGCGGCGCAGATCGCGCCGATCGCGCACGACTTCAAGATCGCCAACACCCCGGTCACCCTCGCCGGCTTCCAGATGGCGGCGCTGACCTTTGCGATCTCGCTCGACCGCATCTTCGACGGCTTCGGCCGTCCGTTCTTCGGCTGGGTGTCGGACCAGATTGGCCGCGAGCACACCATGTTCATCGCGTTCGGCACCGCCGCCGCGATGCTGCTGTTGCTGTCGGCCTATGGCCACGTGCCGCTGGTGTTCGTGCTGGCGACAGCGGTGTATTTCGGCGTGTTCGGCGAAATCTACAGCCTGTTCCCCGCCACCTGCGGCGATACGTTCGGTGTGAAGTACGCCACCACCAACAACGGCATGCTCTACACGGCCAAGGGCACCGCCTCGCTTCTGGTGCCGCTCGCGAGCATCGTCGCCACCAGCTTCGGCTGGCAGGCGGTGTTCGTGATCGCGGTGGCGCTGAACGCCACGGCGGCCCTGATGGCGCTGTTCGTGATCAAGCCGCTGCGGCGCAGCTTCATCCTCGGCAACGAAACCGCCGCCGACGAGGCCGCCGCACGGAACGCCAAGGTCGCCTGAGCCAGGCCTTCGCAATCCCTCCCGGGCTCAAAGAGGCGCACTCCGGTGCGCCTCTTTTTTGCACCCCGTCAGGGATACCAGATACAAGGGGACAGTTTTCACTCCCCGGGGGCCGGTCGGCACGCCCGGACCTTGGCGGGAAACGTCAGCAATACTGCCTGTTTATTTGCAAGAATTAGGAGGAAGCTGGGCCCGTTCCGGATTGACAATTGGCATAATGTATACCAGAGTTTCGGCCTGATCCACCCTAGGAGGTTGCCATGCAAGTCGGAGATGTCCTGCGCAAGAAAGCCGCCCGTGTCGCCACGGTCCGCATGAACGAGACCGTTGCCATCGCCGCCCAACTGATGCGCTCCGGCAATATCAGTGCGCTGGTGGTCAAGGACGTCGTCCGCACCGAGGGCAACACCGCGGTGGGCATGTTCACCGAACGCGACGTGGTTCGCGCCATTGCCGAACACGGCGCCGCCGGCGCCAACCTGAGGGTCTCGCAGTTGATCTCGGTGCAGCAACTGGTGTCGTGCACCTCGACCGATACGCTCGAGCAGGTTCGCCACGTCATGAACACGAAGCACATCCGCCACCTGCCGGTGATCGACAATTACAGCCTGATCGGCGTCATCAGCATGCGCGATATCTCGTCCGCATTCGACGACCAGGCCACCGGCGCAAAGCCTGCCGCCAGCGCCGCCTAAGCGCGCGCGGACCAACGTTGCATCCCGAGCGGGCTTCCCTCCCCGCATTTCCGCATGGCCCCACCGTCCCTGCCCGGTAGACTTTTGCCGGGACGGGCGGCATCCTGTTTCCCGAAAACAGCGGCGCGAGATATTCCGCGCCGTAGAAACTGCCGGGAAACAGAGGGCCACATGATCAAGACGCGCTTTACCGAACTCGTCGGCGTTGAACATCCGATCGTCCAGGGCGGCATGCAGTGGGTCGGCCGCGCAGAACTGGTCGCCGCCGTCGCCAATGCCGGCGCGCTTGGCCTGATCACGGCGCTGACCCAGCCGACACCGGAAGATCTCACCAAGGAAATCGCGCGCTGCCGCGACATGACCGACAAGCCGTTCGGCGTGAACCTGACCATCCTGCCGACCATCAAGCCGCCGCCCTACGCGGAATATCGCCAGGCCATCATCGAGGCCGGCATCAAGGTGGTCGAGACCGCCGGCAACAAGCCGCAGGAGCATGTCACGGAATTCAAGAAGCACGGCATCAAGATCGTGCACAAATGCACCAGCGTTCGCCACGCGCTCTCGGCCGAGCGCATGGGCGCCGACGCGATCTCGATCGACGGCTTTGAATGCGCCGGCCATCCCGGCGAGGACGACACCCCCGGCCTGATCCTGATCCCGGCCGCCGCCGACAAGGTGAAAATTCCGATGATCGCCTCCGGCGGTTTCGGCGACGGCCGCGGGCTCGTCGCAGCACTGGCGCTCGGCGCCGAAGGCATCAACATGGGCACGCGCTTCATGTGCACCAAGGAAAGCCCGATCCATCAGCTCGTGAAGGAAAAGATCGTCGCCAACGACGAACGCGAGACCGAATTGATTTTCCGCACCATGCGCAACACCTCGCGCGTGGCGAAGAACGCGATCTCGACCAAGGTGGTCGCGATGGAAAAGGAAGGCGCGAAATTCGAGGACGTCCGCGAACTCGTCGCCGGCGCCCGCGGCAAGATGGTCTACGCGTCCGGCGATGCCGATGACGGCATCTGGTCGGCCGGCCAGGTGCAGGGCCTGATCCACGACATCCCGACCTGCGCCGAATTGGTCTCGCGCATCATGCGCGAGGCCGAGACCATCATCCGCAGCCGGCTCGAAGGCATGATGTCCGGCGCCAGCCGCCAAGCGGCGGAGTAACGTCACTACCTCACCACAAGAAAGAGCCATCCCATGAAGGCCTATGTGTACGGCGCCAACGGCGCCGAGATCGCCGATGTCGCCAAACCACAGCCCAAGGGCACGCAGGTGCTGGTGCATGTCCGCGCCAACGGGCTGAACCGCGCCGACCTCGGCATGACCAAGGGCCACGCCCATGGCGCGGCCGGCGGCGTCGGCACCGTGCTCGGCATGGAATGGTCCGGTGAAGTCGCCGAACTCGGCCCCGACGCCAAGGGCGTCAAGGTCGGCGACCGCGTGATGGGATCGGGCGGCGCGGCGTTCGCCGAATACGCGCTGACCGATCACGGCTGGCTGTTTCATCTGCCGGCGCAGGGCAACATGAGTTTTGAGGAAGCCGCCACCCTGCCCGTTGCGCTCGCCACCATGCACAACGCGGTGGTGACTGCCGGCGCGCTGCAGCCGGGCCAGACCGTGCTGATCCAGGGCGCCAGCTCCGGTGTCGGCCTGATGGCGATGCAGATCGCCAAGTTCAAAGGCGCCAAGCTCGTGATCGGCTCGTCGACCGATGAGATGCGCCGCGGTCGCCTGAAAGACTTCGGCGCCGACCTTGCGGTGAATTCCAGCGATCCGGCCTGGGTCGACCAGGTTCTGAAGGCAACCAACGGCGAAGGTGTCGACCTGATCGTCGACCAGGTTTCGGGTCCGGTCGCCAGCCAGAATCTGAAAGCCACCAAAATCAAGGGCCGCATCGTCAATGTCGGCCGGCTCGGCGGCACCCATGCCGATTTCAACTTCGACCTGCACGCCGCGCGCCGCATCAACTATATCGGCGTCACCTTCCGCACCCGCTCGATCGAAGAAATCCGCGAGATCTTCAACGAGGTCCGCAAGGATATCTGGGGTGCGGTGGAAAGCCGCACACTGCAACTGCCGATCGACAAGGTCTATCCGTTCGCCGAGATCGGCAAGGCGTTCGAACACATGGAAGCCAACAAGCACCTCGGCAAGATCGTGGTGCGGCATTAACCCCGTCATTGCTTCGTCGCTTCGCTTCTCGCAATGACGTAGGATAGATTTTCAACGGAGTAAGCATCATGAAACGCCGCACATTCCTCACCGCCGGCACTGTCGCCGGCGCCTCGACGCTGGTCGCCGCGCCCGCGATCGCGCAGAGCGCGCCCGAGATCAAGTGGCGCCTGACCTCGAGCTTTCCGAAATCGCTCGATACGATCTTCGGCACCGCGCAGACCTTTGCGAAATACATCGCCGACGCCACCGACAACAAATTCCAGATCCAGACCTTTGCGGCCGGCGAGATCGTGCCGGGCCTGCAGGCGCTCGACGCGGTCAGCACCGCGACCGTCGAAATGGCGCAGACGCCGCTCTACTTCTACATCGGCAAGGAGCCGGCGCTGGCCTACGCCACCGGCGCGCCGTTCGGCATGAACCACCGCCATCAGGAATCCTGGTGGGCGTTCGGCGGCGGCGAACAGCTCACCAACGAGGCGCTGAAGCCGTTCAAGGCCCACGCCATCCTGTGCGGCAATTCCGGCACCCAGATGGGCGGCTGGTTCCGCAAGGAGATCAAGACGGTCGAGGATCTCAACGGCCTGAAATTCCGCATCGCCGGCCTCGGCGGCCACGTGCTGGCGCGGCTCGGCGTCGTGCCGCAGCAGATCCCCCCCGGCGACATCTACCCGGCACTGGAGAAAGGCACCATCGACGCGGTCGAATTCGTCGGCCCCTATGACGACGAAAAACTCGGCTTCTACAAGGTGGCAAAGTACTACTACTTCCCAGGCTGGTGGGAGGGCGGCGCCATGCTGCACATGATCGTCAACGACGAGAAGTGGGCGTCGCTGCCCAAGCAGTACCAGGCGGTCGTCAACCAGGCCGCTTCCGCCGCCGGCGCGTGGATGCTGGAGAAATACGACAGCGTCAATCCGGTGGCCCTGAAGCGGCTGATCGCCGGCGGCGCCGAGCTGCGCGCCTTCCCCCCGGCGGTCATGGAAGCCAGCTACAAGGCGACGCAGGACCATCTCAACGAGCTCGCCGAAAAGAGCCCGCTGTTCAAGAAGACCAAGGAAAGCCACGACGCGTATATGAAGGAGCTGCTGTTCTACACGCAGATCGCGGAAAACTATTACGACAACTTCCTGCTCAGCAAGGCGCGCAAGACCTGAGCCAGCGACGCAGGGTGGATTAGCCGAAGGCGTAATCCGCCGCCTCGCTCACGATCAAACGGCGGATTACGCCCTCCGGGCTAATCCTCCCTACGCTTTCCTCGCGAGGCACGCCACTATGGCTCGTGAACGCGACCTCGCGGCATTGCTGCGCGACATGAAGCCCGCAATGCAAGACGGCGTTTTCGTCTTCTGCACGCTGGCGGACGGCGCGGAACTCCCTGCCACCATCACGCCTGTGCTCACCTTCCGCGAGGCGGAGGGAACGACCGTCGTCATCCGGCGCGAGGAAGCCGAGCGCATCGCCCTGCCCCATCAGTTCGCCTCGCGCCTGATTTCGCTAACCGTTCACTCTTCGCTGGACGCAATCGGCTTTCTCGCCGCAATCACCGCCCGCCTCGCGGACGCCGGCATCAGCGTCAACGCGGTATCTGCGTTCTACCACGACCATCTATTCGTACCGGAGCATCGAGCGGAGGAAGCGCTGCGTCTTCTGCAGGATATGTCCGCCCCGGATCACCAGATGCAAACATGATACGCACGTTCCGCTCGCTCGCGAGCTACAACTACCGGATCTGGGCCACCGGCGCGCTGGTGTCGAATGTCGGCACCTGGATGCAGCGCGCCGCGCAGGACTGGCTGGTGCTGACCGAGCTTACCGACCGCAGCGCCTCGGCGGTCGGCATCGTGATGGCGTTGCAGTTCGGGCCGCAATTGCTGCTGATGCCGTGGTCGGGCTTTGCCGCCGATCATTTCAACCAGCGCAAGCTGTTGATGGCGACGCAGGCGACGATGGGCGCGCTCTCGATCATCCTCGGGATCCTCACCGTCACCGGGCAGGTAGCGCTCTGGCATGTCTACGTGTTCGCCTTCCTGTTCGGCTGCAGCGCCGCGCTCGACGCGCCGGTGCGCCAGACCTTCGTCGCCGAACTCGTCCCCGTCACCGACCTCTCGAACGCGATTGCGTTGAATTCCACCTCGTTCAACGCCGCGCGCATGATCGGGCCCGCTGCGGCCGGCCTCATCATCGCCTCGTTCGGCACCGGCTGGGCGTTCCTGTTCAACGGCGCCTCGTTCATCGCAGTGCTGACGTCGCTCTCCCTGCTAAGGACCTCGGAGCTCCGCCCCAATGCGCGCGCGGTGCGCGCCAAGGGCAGCATCCTGCAGGGGTTTCACTATGTCTGGTCGCGCCCCGATCTCCGGGCGACGCTGATCATGCTGTTCCTGATCGGCACCTTCGGGCTCAACTTCACGATCTTCATCTCGACCATGGCGGTCAGCGTCTTCCACACCGACGCCCGCGGCTTCGGGCTGTTGTCCTCGATGATGGCGGTCGGCACCATGTCGGGCGCGCTGTTGGCCGCGAGCCGGGAGTGGCCGAGCTTCAATTCGCTGCTGGCGGGCGCGGTCGTCTTCGGCGTCGGCTGCACCCTGGCCGCGCTGGCGCCGGGCTTCTGGACGTTCGGCGCAGCCCTGGTCCTGACCGGCATCGCCGCGCTGACCATCCTCAACACTTCGAATGCGCTGATGCAGCTCTCGACCGAACCGGAAATGCGCGGCCGCGTGGTGGCGCTGCGGCTCGGCGTGGTGCTCGGCGGCACGCCGATCGGCGCTCCGATCGTCGGCTGGGTCGCCGATCAGTTCGGGCCGCGATGGGCGCTCGGCGTCGGCGCTGCCGCAGGGTTTGCGGCCGCGGCGGTTGCGCTTCACGCGCTATCGCGGTCGAAGCGCGATGCCTGAACGAGCCTGTTCTCGCGTCCTGCGTCGAGGCGGTATAAGGTCGTCGTCGTACAAGGGTGGCACACGACCAACCCCGAACACAAAGGTGGGAAACACACGATGAAGCTGGTTTACTTCGATGATTTCAAGCTGGGCGTGCTCAAGGGCGACGCCGTGGTCGATGTCAGCGCCGCGGTGAAAGACATTCCGCATAGCGGCCCCGGCGATTTGATGAACGGCCTGATCGAGCATTGGGGCACCTACAAGTCGCGGCTCGAAACAGCCGCCGCTTCCGGCGCCGGCGTGCCGGTGGCCGGCGTGCGCATTCGCCCGCCGGTGCCGGGCCCGCGCACCATCGACTGCATGGCGGTGAACTACATGGAAGACGGCACCCGCAGCGCGCCGGCGCCGCTCAACGCCTTCCACAAATCGCCGAGCGCCATCATCGGACATGGCGACACCATGGTGCTCCCGGATGTGCCGGCCACCTGCTTCGAGGGCGAGGCTGAGGTCGCCGTCGTCATCGGCAAGACGTGCAGCCATGTCAGCGAAGCCGAGGCGATGGACTACGTGTTCGGCTACATGAACTTCATCGACGGCTCCGCGCGCGGCCTCGGGCCCCCGGCCAACGTGTTCTTCCAGATGAAGAGCCGCGACACCTTCGCGCCGATCGGCCCTTATCTCGTTACTGCCGACGAGATCAAGGACCCGCTCAAGCTGCAGATCAGGCTGTGGAACAACGGCGTGCTGATGCAGAACTTCAACACCGACGACATGGGCCACAAGATCGCCAAGTGCATCGCCTGGCTGTCGTCGATCCATACGCTGCTGCCCGGCGACATCGTCGCCACCGGCACCAACCACCGCGGCCTCAATCCGTTCATGGACGGCGACGTGATCGAACTGGAGACCGAAGGCCTCGGCCGCCTGAAGTTCAGCATCAAGGACGATCTCAAGCGCGGCTGGGCACGCAAGACCCGCCTGCAGATGCACGAAGAGGCCAAGGAGAAGACGGCGGGCCTCTACCCGGATCTCACCCCGCAGCTGACGGGGAAGTACGCGAAGTAGCCGCGCGCTCGCGCATATGGCCCTGCGACGGCTCGGCCTCATGGTTCGAGACGCCCGCTTCGCGGGCTCCTCACCATGAGGGTCTGGGATCTCGCCGAAATCCAGACCTCATCCTGAGGAGCGCGAAGCGCGTTTCGAAGGATGGGCCACAACAAGACTCTGCGCCACGGGCTTGCCTTGATCTTCCGCGATCTCCGTGATAGCGACACAGCATGATCAACGCCTCGCGCCATTGGTTCCGTAAAAACATGACCCGCTCACGCTGGGCCATGGAAGGAGTCGTGCGCTAGGACTTTTGCGACGCGATCTTTTCACCAGGCCCCGCCGGCATCGGACGGGGCCTTTTGTTTGGCCACACGCTCCTGCCGGCACAACAGCAGGAGCATCACGATGCCACCCCGACTGACCACCCCGGGAGATATTCTCCCGGAAAAGGAAACGGCCGGACCGCCGGCCGTATCGACGCGGAGCGCCCAAGATACTGCTTTGGGCTTGCTCCGGCGATGCCGACGGGCGTTCCGGAAATGGCGCCGGGGTCAGGCCCGTCTGCACGACCTCAGCGACAGGGAGCTGACGGATATCGGCCTCACCCGCAGCGAGATCGACTGCATCGACGCCGGCCGGGCGATTGATCGGCTCAGGGATGGCACGGAGTATCTATGGCAGTCGCGTGGCGTGATTTGACCGATGACAAGTCATGACCGGTTATGGAGAGCGGCCGCTCACGCGGGCTTCCGCCTCTCCGGCGCCGTGACGGCAAAGAGAGCGCCGATGCAAACCAGCACGGCCGATGCCGACATGATGGCAACCGTCGAACTGGTGAGGTCGGCTAGCAAACCCAGCACCGGCGCGCCGAGAACATAGCCTGCATCCGCCGTCATCCGGTAGGCGCTCATCGCCGACGCATTCATGCCCGGCGGCGCCGTAT
>Ga0209023_10004152_pt1 | contig 16703 bp, 18 predicted proteins | sample LakOneMetagenome_FD_187468 | JGI IMG/M metagenome (GOLD analysis project Ga0209023, IMG submission 187468) | Freshwater and sediment microbial communities from Lake Erie, Canada (SPAdes) (version 2) | ecosystem: Environmental > Aquatic > Freshwater > Lentic | place: Lake Erie, Canada... | reverse complement strand
GGCCGAGGTGCTGCGCGAGGACGGCATCGGCGTCGACGATCCCTTCCTCGACCTGGGCGGCGATTCGCTGCAGGCAATGAGCATCGCGGCGCGCGTCATCGAGCGGTTCGCGCTCGACTGCTCGCCCTTGACGTCGCCCAGCCGGCGCAGGTCGTTCAGCGCGCGCTGGTAGTTCTCGCCGGGCACACGGATCGTGATCGATGCCGTTTGGTTCTCGCCGGAGTTCCCGAATGACTAACTGGAGATGAACCCGCCCGCCGCCCCACTGACGAGCAGACCCCGGCGCGAGCCCAGGACGCGCACACCGACGTATCCGACCCAGCCAATCCCGGTGATCGCCACCACGAGCAACCAGATTCGGAACGGGTTCAGGACCTGGTACGGCCCCATTCCTCGATTCGGCAACAGAGGTAGCACGACGAATGCAACGATCGCGAACTTCACCGCGTCGGCGACCTCGACGTCGGTCACGCCCTCCTTCAGCAGGTGGTGGACCCGGCCCTTCGACATGAGCAGCACAACGAGCACGACGGCCACGCAGGTTGCGAGTGCTGGCCGTGACTCCGTGATCGACCCGAGGAGGTACGTGGCCAGGCCGGCGAGCACCGTCGTGGACCCGTGGTTTGCCTTCATCGATCGCCACGATCCTGCCGCGATCAACACCGCTGCGGCCCCGAGGCCTACTGCGACGGTGCTCGTCGAGACGAGACGCGCGAGCGATCCCGCGAGCGCGAGCACGGTGAACGTTCGGATTCCACCGAAGTGGTCGGGGACGTCCCGGTGGCTGCGCTCACGCTCGGCACCGATCATCGCCCCGATGGCGATCGCCACCAGGATGGGCTGGAGGTCGGTCCACATCAGCCGTCAGACCGATCGGCGCGATGACCGGATCCGGCCCAGCTCTCGCGGCACGGGCAACGGATCAGTCACCGCCGCCGACGGGTGGGTCCGCTGCCATGGTCGCCTTGATGCCGTCGATCAGCTGCTGCTTCTCGGCAGGGGTCAACTTCGAGTCACCATGTAGGCCGAAGTACGTGTAGTAGTCCGGCGGCATCGAGCCTTCCTCGATCGTCTCGGTCATCTCTTCGGCACCCTCGCCTGCAGCCGTGTGCCAGTGGCTGATGTTCAAGGCGTCGCGGCCCTCCTTGACGTGGTTCGCGATGTACCACTTGACCGGCGCGACGTGCTCGAACCACAGCACCTTGGTCTTGTTGCTGTGGCAGTCGGCGCACGCCGACATGAACAGCTGCCGGGTCTGGGCGCTGTCCCATTTCGGCTCGTCGCTCGCCTTCGGGTTGTCGACCCCGTACGGAACGAACTGGATCGCGACCAGCACCACTGCCAGCACGATCACTGCCTTCAACCACCACGCCCGCAGGAACGCCATCATGACCAAGACCTCGCAGCCGTAGGGAACAACCCCAGACTCGCAGCGACTGTCACGGCGGAACAGAGTCGAAGGACCTGACGCTGGTGCGGCGCTCATCCGTCGGTCCAGCGGTGCGAGCGCTCTGTCGACAACCACGGGGGCCGTCCGTGCGAGGGACCCCGCGGCTGAGGCCACTCATCGACCGTGTCACGGTAGCGACCGACAGCGCCCGCGTCGTCTCGCCGTGAGCGCCAATGCGGAGCCGACGGCGACGAGTGCCGCTCCCAGGCCGAGGCTCCTGACCTCCAGTTGGGGGATCATCACCAGCGTCACGACTGTGGCAATGATGGGGATCACCGGGACGCGACCGATGGAACCGGCGATCCGGAACGGCCGCTCGGCGTCGGGACGCCGGATGCGCAGGATGATGACGACGGCGTTCACGGCCAGGAACACCACGTAGACCGCCACGTCGGTCGCGCCGGCGATCACTGTGAGGTCTCCAACGGCAACGAACGCTGCGGCCGTGGCGGACACCACGACGGTCGCGATCCAGGGTGCCCGGCGGCGATTCACCCGGCCGAGCGACGACGGGACGCTGCCCTGCTCGGCCATGCCGAACGTGAGGCGCGACGCCGCGGTAACGGCAAGCAGCGTGGTATTGGTCGTCGTGAGCAGGGCGACGACCGCCATCGCCCGAACCCCGGCCGGCCCTGCAACGTGAGTCATGACGTCGGCCAACGGACGGGCCGAGGAACTCACACCACCTGCCGAGAGCACGTTCACCGCGGCGATCGAGACCAATGCGTAGAGGAGCGCCGACACGCCGAGCGCAAGCAGCAGCGCTCTCGGAACCGTTCGGGTGGGGTTGCGAGTTTCTTCAGAGAGCGTGATGACCTCGTCGAACCCGATGAACGCGAAGAAGACCAGCGCTGCGGCTCCGACGACCCCGCTCACGCCGTTGCCGGACATGATGTCTGCCTGCCCGAGGTGCCCGAAGCCGACGACGATCACGGCCACGAGACCGCCGACCTGGACAGCGCCCAGCACCAACACGAGCCACGAGGCGCGTCGGATTCCGGCCAGCGACACCAGGGTGACGAGGACGAGGAGTCCCCATGCCCCGAGGCGCTCGGGCACGTCGACGAACGCCCGCAGGTAGCGGGCAAAGCCGAGCGCGATCGTGGCGGCGGCGATCACGAGCCCGACGATCATCGTCCAGCCGACGACGAACGCGACCGGCTCCGGGGCGACCTGACGCGTGTACTCGTACTCGGCACCGGCTTTCGGGAACATCGACGAGAGTTCGGCGTAGCTCAGTCCTGTCAGCCCGCAGAGCACGGCGGCGAGGAGGAAGGCGATCCACACCGTTGCGCCGGCTCGTTCGGTGGCCGGCCCCAGCAGCACGTAGATCCCGGCGCCGATGATGATGCCGACCCCGCTCGCGGTGACCTGAACGAGCCCGAGGACCGGCTGCAGGCCGGCGGGGCGGCCGTCGTTCGACGGTGTGGTCACAGCGGGCGTTCTACACGACGCTGCCGGTGAGCCGGCCGATGCCGAGGGAGATCAGCAGCGCCAGGCAGCCGCCAACGAAGACCCGTACGGCGGCGCGACCTTGCGGTGCACCGCCGAGGCGCGCTCCGAGGGATCCGAGTGCGACGAGCCCGATCAGGGTCACGATCATCGTGGCAACGACTCGTGCGCCCGCCGGGGTGACGGCAACCACGATGATCGGCAGGATCGCTCCGGCCACGAAGCTCAGGGCCGAGACGACGGACGCCTGGACCGGTCTGGCGAGCTCGTCGGGGTTGATGCCGAGTTCGTCGCGGGCGTGCACGGCGAGCTGATCCGATGCCGACAGCTCGACGGCAACCTCGCGGGCGAGCGCGGGGCTGAGCCCTCGGCGTTCGTAGATCGAGGCCAACTCGTTGAGTTCGGCCTCGGGGAACGCCTCGAGTTCGGAACGCTCGCGGGCGAGGTCGGCGTGCTCAGTGTCTCGTTGGGAGCTGACCGACACGTACTCGCCCGCAGCCATCGACAGCGCGCCGGCGGTCAGACCGGCGATGCCGGCGACGAGGATGGTCGAGCGTGTACTCGCGGCGGCAGCGACACCGATCATGAGGCTGGCGGTGGAGATGAGGCCGTCGTTCGCCCCGAGCACAGCGGCCCGGAGCCACGCGGCGCGCCCTCCGAGGTGTCGTTCGGCGGCGGGGTGGTCGGGGAGGCTGCGCGTCATCGTCAGATGCTCGCACCCGTTGCGACCGGTGCACAGAGGACAAGGTCAGTCGCGGGCACGATCGGCGCGTCGTCGCGTTTCACTGCTCGCGGTCAACTCCAGTCGTCCACCGGGGAGGTTCATCCTTCACAGAACAATCGTCGACCCGGGCCGAGCCGCCTTGTTGAGCAGCGGCCCGACCGCGCCAGGTAACAACGCAACCGACCCGGGCCAGCGAGGCCAGCTCACTACTTCTTGGCAGGCGTCTTCGTAGCGGCCTTCTTGGCCGGGGCCTTCTTGGCCGGGGCCTTCTTGGCCGGGGCCTTCTTGGCAGGCGTCTTCGTAGCGGCCTTCTTGGCCGGGGCCTTCTTGGCCGGGGCCTTCTTGGCCGGGGCCTTCTTGGCCGGGGCCTTCTCCGCTGTGTGAGCGGCGGCCTCGAACTGCGGAAGCGCCTGACGGACGGAGTTGGTCAGGCGTGTTGCGGCGTCGTTGGAGACACCGAGGAGCTGTTCGATCATGTCCAACGCAGCCTCGACGAGCCTCACGCTCCGGCTGGGGGCGTTCTTCTTGCCCCCGCCGGGAAGCGCCGAATCGACAGACTCCACGAAGCGACGAATCGCATCGAAGGCAGCCTTCTCGTCGTCGTCAACCGTGCCGATGATGTTCAGGAGGAGTTCCGCTCCGACTTCTTCGGTCTTCTTCGCCATCTAGGTGCTCCTTGGTGGGTCCACGTGCGGGCAACCTGGAGGTGCCCCGCCTCAACTGTCATCGTTCGGCGACCCGAGAGTCAGTGCCGAAGGTCCCTTGCTCCGCAGCGCAAGAGCGCCAGCGTGGCCCGGCGGGCTACGTGTGGTGCAAGACGCCCTTGACCTTGTCGACTGCGTCCTCGACCGTGTCCTTCACGTCACCGACCTTCTCCTTGACCTCACCGGCCGCGCGGTCCGCCTTGCCTTCGGATTCCAGGTCCTTGTCGCCGGTCAACGCCCCTGCAGCCTCCTCTCCGTCCTGTGCGCGACCCACTTCAGGCGGCTTCTCTGCGTCGCCGTGATCGTGCCCATCCCCTGCTCCTCGAACCGGTCGGTCGACTTCCTGCGCCGTCTCGATCGCCAACACCCCACCACGGTGGACCGGTGCGTGCGCCACCGGAACCCTGTGATCGCCAACCACGCGGCGCGGCGACCCGGCAGCGGGGACAGCGACTCATCACACGACGCTGGTCGGCGGGGTCGGGATCGACGCAACAGAACCTCTGAACCGCAGTCTGGCCGATTGCTTCGAACGGCTATGGTCCGGCCGGGACCAGGGGTGGGTAGGACGCCGACCCGTAGCGTGCCGGAAGGAACACGTCCCTTGACGCAACTCTTCGCTCCCCAAGATCCCCACTTCTACGAGCAGGATGCCGACGCGGTGTTCGCCCACCTCCGAGCGACCGAGCCAGTGCATTGGCACGAGCCCGGCGGCTTCTGGTGCCTTACCCGCCAAGCCGAGATCCGAGAAGTTTCCCGCACCCCGAACATCTTCTCCTCGGCGAGCGGGCTCCAGATGTGGCAGATCCCACTCGCCAACGCCGGCGTCGACCTCACCCCTGCCGGCGTCGACGGAGCCGTCTCGATCCTCGAGATGGACCCGCCCCGCCACCATCAGATCCGCAAACTCGTCATGAGCGCATTCACACCGCGGTACCTACGCCAACTCGAATCGCGGATCACCGACATCACCAAGGCCACCCTTGACGCCTGCGATCCGGCCGACACCATCGACTTCGTCGATCAGGTGGCCGTGCCGCTCCCGATGTTGGTCATCGCCGACATGATCGGCATCCCCGGCAGCGACGCGACCACCTTCAAACGATGGTCAGATTCTCTCGTCGAAGCCGGCGGCGGCGGCGTGACCGACCAGACAATCAACGACCTCGCCGAACTCTTCGACTACTTCACCAAGAGCCTCGTGAAACACCGCGCGAGTCCCCACGACGACATCATCACCATGTTGCAGCGTGCCGAGATCGACGGGGAACACTTGACCGAAGGCGAGATCCTCATGTTCCTCATGACGCTCCTCGTCGCAGGCAACGAAACGACGCGGAACCTCATCGCCGGTGGGGGCCAGGTACTCGCTGAACACCCCGACCAGCGCGCACTGCTCGCCGCCGACGCGTCGCTCATCCCCGGCGCCGTCGAGGAACTCCTTCGCTGGCTGTCCCCAGTACGAAGCTTCATCCGCCGGACCGTCACCGACACCGCCCTCGCCGGTACGCCAATCCGAGCCGGTGACTACGTCGTCATGTTCTACGGGTCCGCAAACCGGGACGAGGCGGTCTTCGGCAACACCGCCGACCGCTTCGACGTCACCCGCCCTGACGCCAACAAACACCTCGCATTCGGAATCGGCGAACACGTCTGCCTCGGCGCCTCGCTCGCCCGCATCGAGGCACGCATCATGTTCGAGGCACTCCTCGACCGATGGCCCAACTGGATGATCGACGGCCAGCCCCAACTCCATCCCTCCTGCCTCATGAACGGCCTCGCCCAGCTTCCGGTCCGACTGGCCGGCTAGAACCCCGACCCCAACCCGAACAACTGTCAGGCGCGTCGCACTGAGCGCGACGAGCTCGTCTGCGGCACCGACCCGATCACGCGACTCGAGGCCGCGTTCGTTGGACTCTGCTCCTCGCTCCGCCACCGAAGCGATTCGATCCCGCCTGACCTGAGGCGCGATACCGCCGAATCAACGCAACAGTGCCAGAGAACCTCGTCGGGTGGAGGTAGGTCGTTCGGACCATCGCACCGGAGACTGGTTGGGGTTTCGTACCTACGTGCCGATCAAGACGTCATGTGTGCAATGAGATTCGGCGAAGACGATCGCCTCGCCGCGGTGCAGCGACTGGGAATTCTGGACAGTCCGGCGGAGGAACGCTTCGACGTGCTGACGCGCCTCGCAGCAGCGACGCTCTCGACGCCGATCGCGCTGGTATCGGTCATCGACACCGACCGCCAGTGGTTCAAGTCCCGTGTGGGCCTCGGCGTCGCGCAGACTCCCCGAGTCGACGCGTTCTGCGCCCACGCGATCGCCTCCGACGACGACCTGTTCGTGGTGGCCGATGCCGGCACGGACGAGCGGTTCCGCAACAACCCGTTGGTGACAGGGGACCCCAACATCCGGTTCTACGCAGGGCGCGTGGTCCGGGCACCGGGCGGCGAGCCGGTCGGCACGCTGTGTGTCATCGACCGTGCAGCACGCACCCTGACACCTGACGAGGCGACGACGCTGCGTGACCTCGCAGGCCTCGTCGAACGCGAACTGGGCCTTACTGCCCTCGAGGAACACGTCGCTCGCGTCGACACCAGCGACCAGAGCAAGACTCGGATCCTCCACGCCCTGCACGAGGGCCTGGTGCTCCATGCCGCCGACGGGCGCATCGTCGAGTGGAATCCCGCCGCAGAACGAGTGCTCGGGTTGAGTGCCGACGAACTCGCAGGACGCACGTCGATGGATCCGCGCTGGCGAGCCGTTCACCCCGATGGCACCCCGTGGCCCGGCGATGACCATCCGTCGATGCGTGCGCTCAGGTCAGGTGTTCCCGTCCTCAACGAGATGATGGGCGTCCACCGGCCCGACGGCACGCTTGCGTGGCTGCGGGTCAACGCCCATCCCACCGTCGAACCCCAAGGTGGGACGACGGGAGTCGTCGTCGCCTTCGAGGATCGGACCGAGGAGCAGCTCCTCGAACTCGCCCTTCGTCGGAGCGAGACGGCAGCTCGAACCTCGCTCGACGCGCTCGACCAAGGCGTGATCCTCGCGTCGGCAGATGGAACCATTCACCGGATCAACCCGGCGGCGGAGCTCATCCTCGGCTATCCGGCCGACCAGTTGACCGAGATGTGGCGCACCAACTGGGTCACCTACGACACCGACGGCAACGTGCTCCCACCCGAGGAGCGGCCGGTGCTTCGAGCATTACAAACCGGCCAACCAGTGCGCGGTGTCGTTGCCGGTTGGAAGCGGCCAGACGGCGAGATGATCCTGATCAAGATCTCTTGTACCCCGAGCGCTGACGGCGCGGCCGACTTGGTGATCGCGTTCGGTGACGTGACCGAGGAACATCGCATGAACCGCGAGGTGAGCCGGTTCAAGTACCTCTTCCAGAACGCGAACGACCTCGTCGCTGTCATCGATGAAACGGGACAGATTCGATACTCCAGCCCGTCGGCCGCAGGGGTCCTCGGCTATCCCGCCGGGTGGCAGAGCCCCGGCGGCGTGCTCGGCATCGTGCACCCCGACGATCTCCCAGACGCGGCAGGAGCGCTCACAGCACTCCTCAACGGCACGGGCGCGACCGACCCGTTCATCGTTCGGGTGCAAACGTTCGCTGGAGCGTGGCGCCACATGGAATGTGTGGGCGTCAACCTCCTGGACGAGCCTGCCGTCCGCGGCATCGTCATCACCGCACGCGACGCGACCGACCGAGTACTTCTCTCCGAGGAACTCGCGCACCGCGCGAGCCACGACGAGCTCACCGACCTGCCGAGCCGCCGCCTCTTGGAGTCGCGACTCAGCGACGCGCTCAGCCGGTCATCCGCCGACGGAACCCGAGTGGGCGTCTGCTTCATCGACCTCGACGGGTTCAAGCAGATCAACGACACACTCGGCCACGCTGCCGGTGACGACCTCCTCGTCGACGTCGCCCGGCGAATCCAGGACGCCATTCGTGGCGGTGGCGATATGGCCGCCCGTGTCGGCGGCGACGAATTCGTCGTCGTCCTGGACCCGATTACCTCCCCCGACGAGGCCCTCGCTGTCGCCCGCCGTCTCAGGGACTCAGTCGCCTCCGCGACAAGTCCAAGCCCAGGGCTCACGACGTTCGGAGCGTCGGTCGGACTCGCCATCAGCGAACCGACCGACACCCCGTCCTCGATGCTCCGCCGCGCTGACCACGCCCTCTACTGCGCGAAGCAGACTCGCGACTCCTCGATCGCCGTCTCGGAACCACTCACCGGTCCTCGCCTTGTGTAAGTGGTAGGAGCGCATCAAGCGCGGTGCGCTCAGCTTCGAGGCCATCGTGCCGATGCACTACGGGTGACAGTGTCGACAACAGACGAGCGGGATCGATTGGCGGCACTCCGGCGCCTTGGTGTCCTCGACACGCCTGACGAGGAACGGTTCGATCGGATCACCCGTCTTGCCGCACAGCTGGTCGGCACCCCGATCGCCCTGGTGAGCCTGGTCGACGAGCAACGGCAATGGTTCAAATCCCGGGTCGGGCTCGATGCCACCGAGACACCGCGAAGCGTCGCGTTCTGTTCGCACGCGATCGAAGGTCAGCCAGACGAGCTGTTCGTGGTTCCCGACGCCCACGCCGACCTCCGATTCTGTGACAACCCGCTGGTGACGGGGGACCCCCACGTCCGCTTCTACGCCGGTCGGGTCATCCGCGAGCCCAGTGGACAACCGATCGGAACGCTGTGCGTCATCGATCACCAGGCACGTGATCTCAGCGACGCCGAACGCCAGGCGCTGGACGACCTGGGAGCGCTCGTCGAGCAGGAGTTCGTCCAGATGCGCTACTCCGACGCCATCGTCGAGCTGGACGCCAGCGAACGAAGCAAGGCGCACATCCTCGAGAGCCTGTCCGAAGGCCTGGTGCTTCACGCCCCCGACGGTCGGATCGTGGAATGGAACCCGGCAGCGGAGCGTGTGTTGGGCCTGTCGGGCGACGAGATGGGCGGCAGAACTCCGGTCGATCCCCGCTGGCGCGCCGTGCGGCCGGACGGGGCGCCCTGGCCGGGGGAAGATCATCCGGCGAGCCGCGTCCTTCGCACCGCGCAACCTGTCGTTGCCGAGACCATGGGCGTCCATCGGCCGGACGGATCACTCGTGTGGCTCCGTGTCAGCGCTCAGCCGACACTCGACGCTGCGAACCGCCTCACCGGGGTGGTGGCGTCGTTCGAGGACATCACCACCGAACGAGCGCTGGAGGCTTCGCTCGCGGAGAGCGTCGCGGCTGCCGAGCGCACCGAGACCCAGTTGCGGGTTCTCGCAGAGTCGTTGCCGATCGGCATCTACCGGGCCGAGCCCGACGGGCGTTGTGTCTACGCGAACACCCGATGGCGGGAGGTGTACGGCCTGGCTCCGGACGACGAGATGGACTGGGTCGGTTCGATCCATCGCGACGACGTCGAGCGGGTGCTGACCGACATCCGTAGATGCGCCTCGTCAGGGCAGCAGTTCGAGTCGACGTTCCGGGTCGGCGGGTCGGATGCGGTCGAGCGTTGGGCGCGGGCCACGGCGAGCCCCGTCAGGTCGGTCGAGGGGTCGGTGGAAGGTTTCGTCGGCTCGGTCGAAGACATCACGGAACGGCGCCGAGCGGAGGTGCTCCTCGCCAAGTCAGCCGAGCGCCTGGAACGATCCAACCGTGAGCTCGCCGAGTTCGCTTCGGTCGCCGCACACGATCTCGCTGAGCCTCTCCGAGTCATCGAGGGGTATCTGCACGTGCTTCGGAGCCGACGCGGCGATCAGTTGGATGACGATGCCCGCTCGTACATCGGCCACGCCATCGATGGGGCGGAGCGCCTCCAGGACCTGATCGACGATCTCCTCAGCTACTCCCGGGCGACGACGGAGTCCGCGCCGTTCACCGACGTCGACCTGGCGACGACCGTCGGCAACGCGGTCGGCTCGCTCGAGGTCAGGGTGGCCGAGACCAACGCCACGGTCGAGGTCGGGCCGCTCCCGGTCGTGTCGGGCAATCCTCGCCAGCTCGAGCAGCTGTTCCAGAATCTCATCGCCAATGCGCTCAAGTTCACCGCTCCTGGCGATTCGCCAAGCGTCGAAGTGTCGGCCACAGCCGTACCGGACGGGTGGCAGATCGACGTTGCGGATCACGGGATCGGGATCGCGTCCGAGCATCGCGAGCGGGTGTTCGGCATGTTCAAACGGCTCAACGGCCGCGACACCTATGAAGGCACGGGCATCGGCTTGGCGATCTGTCGCAAGGTCGTCGACGCCCACCAGGGCCGGATCTGGGTCGCCGACAGCGAACACGGAACGGTGATCCGCCTCGTCCTTCCCCACACGAGACACGAGCAGAACGCGTGACCTCCACCATCGACAACGCAGTGATGATGGTCGAGGACGACGCGTCGCACGCCGATCTGTTCCGCCTCGCTTGGAACGACGCCGAGGCCCCCGCGCACCTGACCGTGGTCGCGTCGGGCGACGAAGCACTTTCCAGGCTCGGGGTCGGATCGCCGGGTGCACCGGCACGAACCCCCCGGCTGATCCTCCTCGATCTCAACCTGCCCGGCCTCGACGGGCGCGAGGTCCTCGGGGCCATTCGAGCCGACCACCACTACGAGGACGTCCCGATCGTCATCTTCTCGACCTCGCGCTCACCCGACGACATCGCGCAGACCACCGCGGCCGGCGCCGACGACTACGTCGTCAAACCACTGCGCTACGTCGACCTGCTCACCGTCGTCGCCGGCATCACCGAGCGCTGGCTCTCCACCGAACCGGGCGAAGGCGATCGCACGTGAGGACGGAAGCAGGTGGACCGCCCCTTCGGATCCTCATCGTCGACGACCACTCCCTGCTCGTCGAAGCGCTCCGTCTGAGCCTGTCGAGCGGCGACACGGACCGCAGCCCCATCGAGGTCATGACCTCGCCGTCGCTCGACCGGGACGAGATTCTCGACGTCGCCGATCACGAACAACCCGATGTCGTCCTCGTCGACCTCGATCTGGGAGACGGCCGCACCGGCACCGACATCATCCGACCGCTCTCGGCCGCCGGGCACCGCGTCGTGCTGTTCACCGGAGCCACCGAGGCACGGGAACTGGGGGACGGTCTCGACGCAGGCGCGAGCGGTATCGTGCGCAAGACCGAGCCGTTCCATCGGCTCGTCATCAGCATCAGTGACGCCGCGAGTGGGCGGAACCTCGGTCGGCCGGCCGAGCGAGAAGAGCTGATCGCCGAGGCACGGCGATCACGCGGTCACGACGACGACCGCGAGGCTCGCCTCGCTTCGTTGAGCCGCCGGGAACGCGAGATCCTCGACCAACTCGCCCAGGGGTCCACGGCTGCTCAAGTGGCATCGGAGTCGTTCGTCTCGCTGGCGACGGTGCGCTCCCAGATCAAATCGATCCTCCGCAAGCTCGGCGTGTCCTCACAACTCGCCGCCGTTGCCATCGCACGCTCGGAGTAGTCGCCCATCAGGGCGAGCTCGAATACCCACAGTTGGGTACACAGCGTCGGTCGTGCACCTCCGATACCTGAAACGTGCCTCACCCCGAGGCGCCTCAGATCACCGGAGTTGCCACCATGTCCACCATCACCACCCCCGACGCACCCCGCTCGCGCCGTCGCATGGCGATCGCGATCCTCGCCGGACTCGCCACCCTCGGGATCACTCAGGCGTCCGCGGCAAGCCTGGGCGGAATCACGTCCACCAGCTACGGCGCCGATGTCGGCGTCGTGGCGAGCTGCGACACCGACGGCGTCAGCCTGGCGTACACCAACACCTATGACGCCACCCTCGGTCGCTACCAGGCGACGACCGTGACCGTCAGCGGCATCGCGGCCGCCTGCGCGTCCAAAGCGCTCGCCCTCACGCTCAAGGACTCCGCAGGAGCCGTCCTCGGCACCGGTTCCGTCGCGTCGATCAGCGGCACGTCGGCGGCGGTCGCGATCGCTGCACCCGGAGCGAACGCCAACGCCGTCACCGGCGCCGCAGTCGTCATCAGCGGCTGAGGCAGCGTCACATGTCCTGCCGGCGACGCGTTGGCGCCTTCCTCAGCCTGGCGATCGGGATGGCGTGCGCCGTCGAGTCCATCGCGGTCACCTCCGCCTCGGCGGCGACCCTCGGGGGGATCAGCACCAGGATCCTCACGAGCGTCGCCGTCAACGCGACCTCCGGTGCACCGACGGTCACCGTCTGGGAGAACTTCGACGCCATCAACGCAACGAACATCGTCGGCACGAAGACCGACGGTGGGGCCAAGACGTGGAGTGCTCCCCGGTGCTCATGGACCGTCACCTCGAACCGTGCTGTCTCCACCCGGGCCGACTGTCCGCTGCTGGTCGACAGTGGCAACACGTCGTCGATCGCGGAGGTCGCTCTTGCTCGCAACGGATCCACCGCATGGGACGCCGGCATCGTGCTCCGTAGCAACGCCACCGCGACGACCCTCCTCGCAGTGGAGTACACGTCGGCATCGAACGGGTCCGTCGAACTCTGGAAGTACAACGGGTCGTGGGTATCGCTCGGCCGAACCGCCGGGCTCTACCCGTCAGGGGTGGCCACCGCGCCGGCGTCGGTGACGCTTCGAGTCGAAGCCCTCGCCCCGGTGGCACCGGCAACGACGACCACCGTTCGCGCCCGCCTCGACGGAACCCAACGGCTGTCGTTCACACTTTCCGCAGCTGACCACGCCATCTTCGCCGCGGCAACCCAGTCGTTCGTCGGCCCGTACACGTACTTCGACGCGACCACGACGTTCGACAACTTCCACCTCGACATCCCATGAGACGAACGCTCGCCGCCCGACACGGGTCCCCAACCGCGCGCGCCGTCGCCAAGCACGCTTGCACGTTCATGTTCCTCGCCGCCGCCGTCGTGTTGTGGCCCGCACGACTCGGCGGCGCCACCTCGTTCGTCGTTGTCGCCGGACAGTCGATGGAACCGACCTACCACACCGGCGATGTCCTCTTGGTCCGCGACAGTGGTCACCCTCAACCCGGCGACATTGCCGTCTACCGGAGCACCAACGGATCAATCGTCGACGAGCACCTCGTCGTGCATCGAGTCCTGGGTCGGACCCACGACGGGCGATACACGTTCCAGGGTGACAATCGCGCCACTGCCGACGACGACCACCCTGCGAGCCGTGACATCGTCGGTCGACCGGTCGCCAACCTCGGGCCCCTTCCGAGCGATCTCCTGGCGATCCTGCCCCGGTTCCTCGCGGCACTCGTCTCCGTTGCCGTCACGATCAGGCTCTGGCCCGACGAACCCAAAGGTCGCGACGAGGTTTACCCAATTGTGGGTACGTAGCTCGACGCGGGGATCGCCGATACCTCAGTCAGGCCTCCATTGCGGATGTGCCACCGGTCGACGTCGTGAGGCGTGGCCGGGTCGAAGCGCCGCTGCGCCCGCCTACGAGCCCTCCACCGGAGGGTGACGGGGTGGGCAACGCAGCGGCGCCGACACCCGGCGACGAGGAGCGACCGAAGCGGGTGGCACTCCCGGAGTGGAGACCGCAACACCGACGCGATGGAGCACCACCCATGAAACCGACTCTCAGACGACGTGCGTTCCTGCTCAGCGGCCTCACCGCCGCCGCCTCCTTCGGCGCAACGACGCAAGCCGCTGGCGCACAGGCAGCCGAGACGATCACCCTCTGGAAGCTGTCGGCCGACTGGGGCTATCCAGCCGGGCCCAAGGGCAAGACACGGTGCAAAGGGCGCGCCTGCTACTCACACGCCGCCAACAAGTTGTACCTCAGCGAAGCGCACGCCACGGCCGGCCGCACCCACAAGTGCTGCGTCGCCCAGCCGTGCCCCATCGAGATTCCCGTCGCCACCTACCAACGACTCACCGCCCTTCCCCCCGCCACCGGAGCCGCCCTCGCCGATCTCCGTCGGCCCGACGTCGCCGCAGTCATCGCCGACGCAACGAGAGAGACGCACTCCACGAGCACTGCCGACTCGCCTCCGGTGTCGTCCCCCGAACGATCACGGCGAACGAACGATTCGAAGGAGACCGGCACCGCCCCGAGCGAACTCGCCGCCACAGGGTCCTCGATGGTGGAACTCGTGACCGTCGCCGGTGTCCTCACTGCGACGGGGGTGGCCGCAACGATCGTCGCAAGCCGCCCAAGTCGGATTCAGTGCGTCCCGGATCGAACCAGTGCCACTACGGCCGAGCGGTAGGCGGCGGCGACGGACCGCTCGCCTGGGGTCGTGGTGATGTATGTCGTCACGCCGATACCGAATGCCGCCGGCGGTTGCCTCAACACGACCTGTGAGCCGCGAACCTCGGTTCCGGCACGCACGAAGCCGATTCCCAAGCCCGCGCCGACGAACGCCAACATCGTTCGTGGGTCGGAGGTGGTGAGGCGCACCGTGGGCCGGACGCCGCATCGTCGGAGCGCGGCGTCGATCTCGGAGTATCCGGACAGTGACCGGGCCGGCGACGGGAGGACCATTGGCTCGCCGTCCAACGAGCGCTCGGCAATGGGCTCGTCGGTGTCGACAGCGAGCGGGTGAGAGGCCGCGACGGCGACCATCAGCGGCGCGTCGTCGAGCTGCTCGCTGACGAGACGGGAACCGGTATCCGGCGCGCTGTAGGTGAGCGCGACATCGACGACGCCGTCGTCGAGCGCGGTGAAGAGCTCGTGAGAGCGCATCGATGTCTCCACCTCTACCTGTGCACTCGGATTCGAATCGACGAACGCCCTCATTGACCGGGTGAACCAGCTGATGTCGGCGATGCCGTCGACGACTCCCACGGTGAGACGAAGCGAGCGATCGGCAGCGCCGCAAGCCGGTGAGCCGACGCGGTTCGCGTGCACGATCAGGCGACGAGCCTCGATGAGGAAATCCGTACCGGCGGGTGTCAACGCGAGGCGTTGACGACGACGGTCGAACAGGTCGACTCCGAGCGAACGCTCGAGGGCCCGCACCTTGCGACTGAGCGGCGACGGCGCGATGTGTACCAGCTGAGCGGCGCGAGCGATCGACCCTTCCTCAGCGACTACCACGAAGTAGCCCAGCAGATCGAGGTCGATCACCCGCACAGTATGGTCCGACGTCGGACCACATCAGGCCTGGTATGACCGGCGGCGTCAGCTCACCATCGATGCATGGCACTCACACACTTCGGCTTCATCGTCACGGGTCCGGGGCTCGACCCCAACCACCACCGCACGATCATGTCCTCACCTGAGTTCACCATGGTTGCGGTCGGCGTCGGATCGGCCGCCGACGGCGTCCAAGTCGCGCGCAACCTCGTTGCCGACGGTGTCGAGCTCATCGAGCTGTGCGGCGGTTTCGGACCGGTGTGGACGGCCCGTGTGATCGAGGCGGTGGGCGACGTGCCGGTGGGATCAGTGGGCTACGGACCCGAATCCCTCGGAGCGCTCGGTGCTCTCTTCGGCTGAGGCGCTGTGTTACCGAGCCGGGGACTCCCGCTGCACAGCAGACGGCGGTGCAACGGCGACCGGGCCCCAGACGTCGACCCGGACGATCGCGTCGGTGTGATCGATGATGACGGGATCAGAGACTTCTTCCCAGGCCTTCTGGCCGAGACCGTGGCACACGATGGCGTGGCGCGTTGTCACGTGAAGATGATCTGGCCGCCCGCGGCCTGCTCGTAGAACTCGCCGACGGTGATGATGTCGTGGACCTGATCGATGAAGTCCGCTTTCTCCATCTTGAAGAGGTCGACCGATGCCTTGCAGGCGTACATGCCCGCCCCGGTGTCCGCGATCATCTCGACGAACTCGGGAATCGATGGAATGTCGAGTTCGGCGATCTGCTTCTCCATGACGTGGGTGAGCACCGAACTCATCCCGGGGAACCCACCGAGCCAGGTGGCGACGTGCAGCCCCGGGTTCCCGACCGTGGCGACCTTGATGTGCTCGTGGCGCTTCTTGTGGATGGCGTCGAGGCCGAAGAACGTGAAGAACAGATTGGCCTCGATGCCTTCGGCCCGGGCGCCGTTGGCCATGATCAGGCCGGGGTAGATCCCGTCGAGGGATCCCTTGGAGATGATGATCGACACCTTCTCGATCGGTTCGGGCTTGGTGGGTTCGTCGGGCATGTCGTCTCCTTGTCAGATGCAGCCGCGAGGCTTGGGAATCCCGGCGATCCGGGCGGCGATCTTGGCGGGCCCTTTCGGGAAGAGCTGATACAGCTCCTTCACCGTGACCCCCGATGTCTTGCCGAGCACACGGACCGTCGGGCCGGTGCCCTTCTCGGCGTACTCCTTGCGCATGAACCGGATCACGGTCCAGTGCTGGTCGGTGAGCGGATCGATCCCCTCAGCAGCGGCCAGCTCAGGCGCCATGGCCTCGGTCCACTGATCGGGGTTCGTGAAGAACCCCTCGTCGTTCGTGTCGA
>Ga0209023_10004151_pt1 | contig 16706 bp, 14 predicted proteins | sample LakOneMetagenome_FD_187468 | JGI IMG/M metagenome (GOLD analysis project Ga0209023, IMG submission 187468) | Freshwater and sediment microbial communities from Lake Erie, Canada (SPAdes) (version 2) | ecosystem: Environmental > Aquatic > Freshwater > Lentic | place: Lake Erie, Canada... | reverse complement strand
CGTTTCCTGATTGAAGTTGCTCATAACGGACCCATGCTCTTGCAATCGGTGAGCACGTCATCGCCGGACTTGCGGGCGATCACGCTCACGCAGAATCTTGCCAATGAATTTTGCTGGAGAGCCTGCCTGGCAGGCGAAGACGGCGGCAGCATTCACGACGGCGCTGAAATAGCCGAATTACCGTTTTCGGTCAATTAGATACCGCATCTGCGTCATGCCACGGCAGCAGACCCGTATTGCGTTCTAAGATCATGTTCGTAGAGAGAAATTTCCTCCCGAAAGATGCTCCCGGAGAGGAAATTACACCTTCTCTAAACAGCCATCCGGCACGGTTCTCACCGCGCCGGATGCAAGGAATCGGCCTTACTTTTTCACCATCGGGCAGTTGCCGTCGGCCAGCGGACGGAACGCGTCCTTCGCCGGGATCGTCTCCACCAGCTTGTAGAAATCCCATGGCGCCTTGGACTCGGCGGGAGTCTTCACCTGGAAAAGATACATGTCGTGGATGTGACGGCCATCCTCGCGGATATGGCCTTCGCCGAACAACGGATCCTTCGACGGCATCTCCTTCATCTTGGCGACGATCTTTTGTCCGTCGTTCGTATTCGCTGCCGCCGCCGCGCGCAGATAGTGCAGCGTGCCGGCATAGACGCCCGCCTGGATCGCCGTCGGGCGCTTGCCGCCGCCCACCGCCGCGGTGAAGCGGTCAGCGAACTTGCGCGTGCCGTCGTTGGCGTCCCAGTAGAAGCCTTCGGTCAGATAAAGGCCCTTCGCACCCTGCAGACCGATGGCGTTGACGTCGGTGACCTGCATCAGCAGCGCCGCCAGTTCCTGTCCGCCGGCCTGAAGGCCGAACTCGGTCGCCTGCTTCACGGAATTGACGGTATCGTTGACCGCGTTGGCGAGTGCGACGATCTTGGCCTTGCTGGCCTGCGCCTGCAGCAGGAACGAGGAGAAGTCCGACGCGCCGGGCGGATGCCGCACGCTGCCGAGGATCTTGCCGTTCTGCTCCTTCACCACATCGGATGCGTCCTTCTCCAGCGAATGGCCGAACGCATAGTCCGCGGTGACGAAGAACCATGTGTCCTTCTTCGCCTTGAGCAGAGCCAGCGCCGTGCCATGCGCAAGCGCCCAGGTGTCGTAGGTCCAGTGCACGGTGTTGGGCGAGCACTTCTCACCGGTCAGCAGCGATGAGCCGGGACCGGACGCGATGAACGCGGTCTTCGATCCGCGCGTCGCTTCCTGCACCGCGAGCGCCACCGAAGAGAACGGCACGTCGAGAATGGCGTCGACCTTGTCGATGTCCATCCAGCGCCGCGTAATCGCGCCGCCGATGTCCGGCTTGTTCTGGTGATCCGCCTGAAGCAGCTCGACCTTGATGTCCGGCTTCTCGGTCTTGAAATCCTCGATGGCGAGCTTCGCGGCGGCAACCGATCCGGCGCCCGTGGAGTCGGTGGCAATGCCGGTGAGATCGGTCAGCACACCGAGCTTGATGGTGTTGTTGGCGATCTGCGCCTGCGCCGGGGCCACCAGCGCCAGCAGCATCGCCGCGCCAGCAAGAAGAGCCGATTTCGATGTTTGCATTCTTATTCCTCCCGTTATGATTCTTCTGGATTTGTCCGGCTGAGCCGGAAACCGTTAGCGACGAAGCGTTTCCAAAACCTCCTGCGCAACATCGATACGCACCGTACCGCGCTCGACCAGCACCTTGGCCACGGCGTCGACTTCATCGCCCGCTGCCCCGGCCATGATCGCGATGTTCTGTGCATGCAGCGCCATGTGGCCTGACTGGATGCCGACCGTGGCGAGTGCTTTCAGCGCCGAGAAATTCTGCGCAAGGCCCACCGCCGCGATGATGCGCGCCAGCCGCTCCGCCGTGGTGACGCCGAGAATTTTCAGACACGCCTGCGCGGTCGGATGAATCTTGGTCGCGCCGCCGATCAGGCCGACCGCAAGCGGCAGTTCGATGGAGCCGGAGAGATGACCGTCCTTGGTGATCTCATAACGCGTCAGGCTGGTGTAGCGCCCGCTGCGCGCCGCGAAAGCATGCGCGCCCGCTTCCACCGCACGCGTATCATTGCCGGTGGCAAGGATCACGGCGCTGATGCCGTTCATGATGCCCTTGTTGTGGGTCGCCGCGCGGTACGGATCGGCTTCCGCGAACTGATAAGCGCTGACGATGCCGTCGCGCACGCTCTCACCGCCGATGTCGTCCAACTTCCACACCGCATGGGCACGCGCCAGCCGGCGATCCGCGAGGTTGGACAGGATGCGCAGGAACACGCGCCCGCCGCTCCATGTCGCGATATGCGGCGCGATCTTCTCGGCCATGGTGTTGACCGCGTTAGCGCCCATCGCATCGCGGGTGTCGACGATCAGATGGGTGATCACCATCGGCCCGCCGAGCGTATCGAGAATCCGCACCTCGACATCGCGGAAACCACCGCCGAGCTTCACCAGCAGCGGATCGCAGGCATCGCAGATCGCCTTGATCTCGTCGCGCTTCTCCAGAAGGCGAAGCCGTGCCGCATAAGGATCGGGCACATCGACAGCCTGCACCTGCGCGATCATCAGCGTGCCGGAGACGGATGTGGTGAAGCCTGTCTCGTAAGTCTGGCGCGCGGCATTGCACACCGCGGCAACCACCGACGACTCTTCCGTCGCCATCGGGATCAGCACATCTTCGCCATCGACCTTCACATTGGTCGCGATGCCGATCGGCACATTCATGGTGGCGATGACGTTTTCAATCATCTTGTCCGCGAGCGGCGGCGAAAGATTACCCATGTCGGCGAGATGCGCCGTGGTCGCGGCGTCGAGGCCCGCGAACGAAGCCACGAGATCGAGCCGCTCCTGCGGCGACTTGCGATGAAATCCGGCGATCCGCGATGAGCGGTTCGCGCCATGCCTGGCAGCAGTCATTCTTCAGCGTCTCCCGAATCGAGGGTCCTCTTGAGGGGATTTTCGGTTGCGGAAACTGTATGGTGATGGGGGTACACCACAAGGAACACTTTGCACAATTTCGGGAAGGTCCGTACCATTCAAGCCATGGGTACAGTTCAGCTAAACAGCGGCGCGGCACGGTCCCGCATCGAGACCATCGCCGGTGAAATCATTGCGAGAATCGAGCGCGGCGTGCTCCGGCCCGGCGAGCGCTTGCCCTCGATCCGCGGCGCATCGGAGCTGTTCGGCGCTTCCAAGAATACCATTGTCGATGCCTATGAACGGCTGGTGGCGTCGGGCCAGATCGAGAGCAAACCCGGCTCCGGATTCTACGTCTCCACCCACCGCCCCAAGCGCATGGAGACGGCCGAACCCGCCAAGATCGAAGCCGTGGACAGCGTCTGGCTGCTGCGCGAGCAACTGGAAAAGCGTTATGAGGTCCGCGTCGGTGATGGCCGCCCGCCCGCCGCATGGATGGAAGGCTCGGAGGTCGGCCCCTATCTGCGTCCTGTCAGCCGCCCCGGCCATCGCGCCTTGCCGGAAAGCTACGGCAGCCCCTACGGGCTTCTGCCGCTGCGTCAGCGCATCGCGGGACTTCTTGCGGAACGATCGATCGGCGCGGAGCCGACGCAGGTTCTGCTGACGCAGGGCGCGAACGATGCCCTCGACATGATCGTTCGGCAGTATATCGAGCCGGGCGATCCGGTCCTTGTGGACAGCCCTGGCTACTATCCGCTGTTCGGCAAACTGCGCCTCGCCAAGGCACGGCTGATCGGCGTGCGGCGCACCGCCGACGGACCCGATCCCGACGATCTTGCCGCCAAAGCTGCCAGCACCGGCGCGCGAATATTTTTCACCCAGTCGCTCGCGCACAATCCCACCGGCTGCTCGATTACGCTGCCCGTCGCGTACCGGCTGCTGCGCACCGCGACCGAACACAATCTGCGCATTGTCGATTCCGATCCGTTCGCCGACGTGCTGTCGAACACCAGCCCTCGCCTCGCCGCCCTCGATCAACTTGACCGCGTGATCTATGTCGGCACCTTCGCCAAGACGCTCTCGGCCAGCCTGCGCTCGGGCTACATCGCCGCCAACGCCGACACCATCGCGCGGCTCGCGGACCTGAAGATGATCACGCGCGCAAACAGCTCGGGTTACATCGAGCAGATCATCTACGATCTCATCACCAGCGGGCGCTATCGCGGCCATCTCAAGCGGCTGATCGGTCGCATCGAGGCGGCGACCGGACAAGCCAACGACACATTGTCGCGCCTCGGCCTGCCGGTGTTCGGCCAGCCGCGCGGCGGCTTTTACATGTGGTGCGAACTGCCTGGACATATCGACGACACGCAGCTCTCGCGCATTGCCGCCGAGCGTAGCATCCTCCTTGCGCCGGGATCGGCATTCAATCCGGATGCAATGCCCGCGCCGCCGGCCATGCGCGTCAACATCGCCCATGTTGGCGATCCGCGCTTCGCGGGCTTCATGGCCGAGCATCGCGCGCCGTAACGCACACCATTTGCGAACGCGGCATTCGCGAGAGCAGTCGTGCGCAAAATTTGCGCGTCCGCACAGCGGTCAACGGCAACGGCCAGTCCGACTCTTTCGGCATCGCAACATTAACTCGCGGCAACATTTTGCGGGTCTCCGCTACCGGCGCTTTCCGTTTCAAACGCTGCACCGTGCAATCATCCGATCTTTGCTTGACTCGAACTTGTCCCGCCAGCAGTCTGTCGCCGCAATAAAAAGCACCGAACACGAATTCGGATGCATCAGGGAAAAATGCCATGAAGTCATTTCTCAGCCTGCTCGCGACAGCGAGCATCGTCGGTGCCGGCACCCTTCTCGGTCCGGTTCCAGCCTCTGCCCAGCAAACCATCAAGATCGGCGTCCCGACCTCGGTCCAGCTTCAGGTCGGGCGCGACACGCAGAACGCCATCAAGATGGCGATCGAGGATATCAACAGCAAAGGCGGCCTTGTCGGGCGCAAGCTCGAAATGGTCGCTGCGGACGAAACCGAAAATCCCGAACAGGGCATCGCTGCCATCAAGAAACTCACCGCCGACGAAAAGGTCGATGTGCTGATCGGCGGCTATACCAGCGGCGTGACGCTGGCCCAGTTGCCGCACATTGCCAACGCGAAGACGATCTATCTCGGTGTCGGCGCTGCTTCGCCTGCGATCACCGCGAAGGTGAAGGCCGACTATGAAAACTATAAATACATCTTCCGCGTCTCGCCGATCCACGCCGGCCATCAGGCGCGCGCGCTGGTCGATTTCATCAACGGCAAGCTCAAGGGCGAGATGGGCCTGAAGAAGGTCGCTATCGTCGGCGAGAACGCCAAGTGGGTGCAGGACCTCGTGCCGATCCTGAAGAAGGGCGCGGTCGACGGCGGCACCGAAGTGCCGATGGCCGAATTCTTCGACACCTCGACCTCGGACTTCTCGCCGCTGTTCGCGAAGGTCAAGTCGAGCGGCGCGCAGTATCTGATCGTGATCCTGTCCCACGCTTCCTCGGACATCTTCGTCAAGCAGTGGCATGACGCGCAGGTGCCGATTCCGATCGGCGGCATCGACGTCAAAAGCCAGGATGCGGACTTCTTCACCCGCGTCAGCGGCAAGGCGCTGTCCGAAACCGTCGGCCTGTTCGCAACCCGTGCCCCGCTGACGCCGAAGACGATTCCGTTCTGGGATGAGTTCGTGAAGCGCTTCGGCACCGCTCCGGTCTATACCGGCGTCGGCGCATACGATGCGATCTATGTCTACGCAGAAGCCGTGAAGCGCGCCAATTCGGTCGAGCCGAATGCGGTCATCAAGGAACTCGAGAAGACGGACTATGTCGGCATTGCCGGCAAGATCCAGTTCGACGAAGTTCATGATGTGAAGCAGGGACCGGGTCTGCAGAACCTGCTGTTCGCACAGTGGCAGAAGGACGGCCAGCGCATTGTCGTGTGGCCGAAGGCGTCCGAAACCGGGAAGATGATCCCGCCGCCCTGGATGAACTGAACTGCACTTGACGTCGCGAGAACGGCGGCCGGTCAAACGTACCGGCCGCCAAATCCCGATCTTCTGACGAACAAGACCAGCAGGCGGTTATGCTCGAAATCCTGATCTACGGCGCTGTGTCCAGCGCAATCTATGCGCTTCTCGCTGTGGGCTTCACGCTCATCTTCGGCGTGGCCCGCATTCTCAATCTCGCTCACGGCTCGTTTTATGCGCTCGGCGCTTACGCGGCCTATGTCCTCACTTCGCTGCTGAACTTTCCGCTGATCATCGCAGCGCCGCTGGCAGTTCTGCTGGTCGCAGGCTTCGGCGTGTTGATGGAACGCTTTCTGGTCCGGCCATTGCGCGCCTCGCAGCTCGCCGTGCTGATGATCACGCTGGCGGTGTCGCTCGCGGTGGAACAGGCGCTGTTCATCACCTTCGGTTCCGAATACCGCAACGTCCCCTCTTTCGTAGCTGACAAGATTTCAATCGGCGGCGTCGATATCGGCGGACAGCGGTTGCTGGCGCTGGTCATGAGCGTTCTGGTGCTGCTGCTGCTCTGGCTGTTCATTCAGCGCACGCGGCTTGGCGCGGCCATTCTCGCAGTGTCGCAGGACCCGGAAGCCGCGCAATATATGGGCATCCCGACCAACCGCATCTTCTCCATCGTGATGGCGATTTCGGCGGGCACTGCGGCCTTCGCCGGGGTGCTCGTCTCGCCGTTTCTCACGGTGCAGCCAACCATGGGCCTGCTGCCGATGGTGAAAGCCTTCGCCATCGTGATCGTCGGCGGTCTCGGCTCGATCCCCGGCAGCATCATCGCCTCGCTCATTCTCGGCTACTCCGAAACCATCGTGGCTTATCTCGTCTCCACATCGTGGACCGAACTCGTCTCGCTGGTTGCCGTTGTCATTACCCTCATGATCAGACCGTCCGGGATTCTCGGCCGGCGGGCGGCGTTCTGACATGCGGCAGCTTTCAATGATCGATATCGCCGGCGGGATTGCCCTCGTCGCCATCCTCGCCCTCGCGCCGGTGCTGATTTCCAGCAACTACCTGACCGGTGTGCTCACCGTGTGCGTGATCTACGGCATCTGGGCCTCAAGCTGGGACTTCATGTCCGGCCTCACCGGCCGCGAGAACTTCGGCCACTCGCTGTTCATCGGCGCGGGCGCCTATGTCGCGGGCTTTCTGGCAACCATCTGGTTTGCCAACCCGTGGTACAGCCTGCCTGCGGCGGTGGTGATCGCCGTTGCCTTCAGCCTTATCGTCGGCTTCCCGACGCTACGCCTGCGCGGACCTTATTTTGCGCTGGCGATGCTCTCGGCCTCGGCGATCCTGCAGCGCCTCTGCCTGATCTTCTGGGAATATACCGGCGGTGAGGAAGGCCTCTATGGTCTCGAACCGTTGATGCGCAATCCCCTGCACTACTACTGGTTTGTGCTGGCGATCCTTGTGGTCACCGTGATCGTCCTGATGATCCTGGCGCATTCGCATTGGGGCCTGCTGCTGCGGGCGATCCGCGGCGACGAAGCCACCTGTCAGGCCGCCGGCATCAACGTGACGTTCTACAAGATCGCGTCGCTGGCGATCAGCGCGGCCTTCGCCGGGCTCGGCGGCGCGCTCTATGCGCACTACCAGCTTCAGGTTAGTCCGCCGCTGTTCTCGGTGGTGGTGTCCATCACGGTCATCATCATGTGTTACGTCGGCGGCATCGGCTCGATCTATGGCGCGGCGGTGGCGGCGATCCTGCTCACGCTTCTGACAGAGATGCTGCGCGGCTTCGGCGAGTACCGGCTCTGGATCTACACCCTGACCCTGATTTTCATTCTGTTCTTCCTTCCCAATGGTCTCGTCGCGCCGCTGTGGCGCAGGCTGACGGAGCGTTTCCGATGACAGCGCTGCTCGAAGTCAACGACGTCACCAAGCGCTTCGGCGGCCTCACCGCTGTGAAGAACGCGACCTTCAAACTGGAAAAAGGCGAGTTTACCGGAATCCTCGGTCCCAACGGCGCAGGCAAGACGACGCTGTTCAACCTGCTCACCGGCTTCATGCAGCCCACCTCAGGTAGCGTGACGTTCAACGGCGATCCGTTGCGCGGCCTTGCGCCCTACAAGGTGGTCAACAGCGGCATGGCCCGCACCTTCCAGCTTTGCCGTCCGTTCGTCGGCATGAACCTCCTGGAAAACGTCCTTGTGGCCTGTATGTCGCCGCGCGCGCATCAGGATCATGACAAGGAAGAGCGCGCGCGCCACCTGCTCGAACAAGTCGGCCTCGGCGGACGCGGCGCGGAGCCGGTGGAAACGCTGCCCTATGGCGACCTGCGGCGGCTGGAAATCGCCCGCGCGCTGGCAACGCGCCCGGACCTTTTGTTGCTCGACGAGCCGTTCGCCGGTCTCGGCAGTAGCGAAATCGAGCCGCTGGCACACCTGATCAAGAAACTTCACCGCGAGGAAAACCTGACCATCCTCCTGATCGAACACAAGCTGCGCGAGTTCATGGCGCTGGTTTCCCGCGTTATCGTGATGAACTTCGGTGAGATCATCGCCGCCGGACCGCCCGAGGACATCGTGAAGAATCCGAAAGTGATCGAAGCCTATATCGGCAAGACGGAGGATGCTCATGCCTCTGCTTGAAGTCTCCGATCTGCGCGTCAGCTACGGCAAGGCGCTTGCCATCGAGTCGGTGTCGATCAAGGTCGACAAGGGCGAACTGGTCGGCGTGCTCGGCCCCAATGGCGCGGGCAAGACCACGCTGCTGAAAGCGATCTCGCGGTCGATAGGTTCGCAAGGCAAACTGCTGTTCAAGGATCAGTCGCTCGACGGCGTTGCACCGTATGACGTGGTTGCGCGCGGCATCTGCCATTGCCCCGAAGGCCGCAAGCTGTTCTCCGAACTGTCGGTGCTGAAGAACCTGCAGCTCGGCGCCTATCTGCGCAGCAACAAGGCCGAGATCAATGCCGATCTGGAGCGTGTCTTCACGCTGTTCCCGGTGCTGCGCGAGCGGCAGTGGCAGCAGTCCAGCACGCTTTCGGGCGGCGAACAGCAGATGGTGGCCATCGGCCGCGCGCTGATGGGCCGGCCTGAACTGCTGCTGCTCGATGAGCCGTCTGTCGGCATCGCGCCGCGCCTGAAGGGCCTGATCTTCGACGCGATCCAGCAGATCCGCAAGGATGGCACTGCGATCCTGATCGTGGAGCAGGACGCGACATCGACGCTAAAGATCACCGACCGCGTCTATGTGCTCGAACACGGCCGCACCATCCGCGAAGGCACAGCCAAGGAAATCGCTGGCGACAAGTACATCCAGCAGGTGTATCTCGGCGTGTGATGCCCGCCGTCATTGCGAGGAGCACAGCGACGAAGCAATCCAGCTTTATTGAGAATGGATTGCTTCGCTTCGCTCGCAATGACGAGAAGAGTCACTTTTTCTCCAGCGCGCCTTCGGCCTTGAGCACTTCATGCGCGGCCTTGAACGCCTCGAGGCCCGCAGGAATGCCGCTGTAGACGGTGGCGTGCAGTAACACTTCCTTGATCTCGTCCACAGTCACGCCATTGGTCAGCGCGCCTTTGACATGGAGCTTGATCTCGTTCGGCGCCTTCAGCGCCGTCAGCATGGCGAGATTGAGCATGCTGCGGGTCTTGCGGTCGAGGCCCGGCCGGGTCCAGGCATAACCCCAGCACCACTCGGTGGTGATCTCCTGGAACGCCATCATGAAATCGTCGGCCTTGGCGATACTGCCGTCCACATAGTCCTTGCCCAGAACGTCGCGCCGGACGGCCAGACCCTTTTTGAAATGTTCGCTTTCACCGCTCATGACGTCCTCCCAAGATTGATCCTGCGGCGGGCTTAAGCCCGCCAGTCCCCTCTCATGACCGCATTCGCCGGGAACGGCAACCGGGCACTGCAACAAGGCTTGCGCGCTCGATTGCATAGGCGCATTCGCAAACGACCCCTGCTCCTGCGCCGGAAATTGCGGTTCATGGACTCATGATTCACAACACCCTCTCCGCCCGATGACACCTGCCACGCCGGACCCAAAGCCGGGCATGAAGCCGGTGCACATTGCGCTCAATGTGCTGGCGCTGTGCTTTGCCCTGTCGGTGTTGGGGCGTGGCCTCGGCGAGAGCTTCACCGTCTTCCTGCTGCCAATCTCGCAAAGCTCCGGCTGGGACCGGGCGGAGGTCATCTCGATCTATTCGCTGGCTGCGCTGGCGGGTGGCCTTGCAGCCCCCTTCATCGGCCGCCTGTTTGATCGGTCCGGCCCCCGTGCGGTCTACTCGGTCGGGCTTGCCCTGCTCGGCGGGGCCTTTCTCTGCGCGGCCTATGCGCAGCAGCTCTGGCAATTCCAGCTCACCCTCGGCCTCTGCGCCGGGTTCGGCATCGCCTGCATCGGCAACGTGCCGAACTCGATCATGCTCGGGCGATGGTTCGGCCCGAAACTGCCCACCGCGATGTCGGTGGTCTATTCCGCCGCAGGCGCCGGCGTGCTGCTCCTCTTGCCGCTATCGCAAATCCTGATCGACCGCTTCGGCTGGCGCGGCGCGTATCAGATTTTCGGCGGCACGGCGCTGATCCTGCTGGTGCCGCTGCTGCTGCTGCCGTGGAAGCTGTTTGCGTCCGGCTCGCCCACGCTGAAGAAAAGCGCCGCAGCCGAGATGATCGACGAAGGCTGGACGCTGGTCAGCGCCATGCGCCATCACGCCTTCTGGGCGCTGTTCGCCACGTTCTTCTTCACGGCGGTCGGCATGTTCGCGCTGTCGGCGCAGATCGTCGCCTATCTGGTCGATGCCGGATTCCCGCCATTGCAGGCTGCGACGGCATGGGGCTTCAGCGGCGTGGTGCTGCTGTTTGGAATGCTCGGGGTCACCTGGCTCGACGGCGTGATCGGCCGCCGCCGCTCGGTACTGTTCAGCTACGCGCTTTCGATCATCGGCATCGGCCTGCTCTGGCTGCTGAAATCCTATCCCAATGTCTGGCTGCTCACCGCATTCGTCGTGACATTCGGCAGCATGATCGGCTCGCGCGGCCCGCTGATCACCGCCACCGCGATGAAAATTTTCCGCGGCGAGCGCGTCGGCACCATTTACGGCACCATCACCATCGGCAGCGGGCTTGGTTCATCCTTCGGCTCATGGGCGGGTGGCCTGATCCACGACATGACCGGCAGCTACGACGCACTGCTGCTGTTCGCGCTGGTCAGCGTGATCCTGGGCCTGATTCCGTTTCTGGTGATCCGCGCGCTGCGGGAATGACGGGTTGCGCGATGATCTCTCACTTGCAATCATCGCAAGAAGAAACCGGAGACGACCTCATGAGCGCACCCGCCGATGCACCGGACTGGCGCAAGCTGACGCAGGAACAGCTCGATCTCGGTTTCAACAACACGCTGCATGTGCCCGAGACACCATCCATCATTGCCGAATGGGAGCGCGCTTCCACCGACATGCGCGCGCAATATCCGCAGTCCCTCGATCTTCGCTACGGCCCGCGCGAGCGCAACCGGATCGATTTCCTGAAAGCGAAGGACGGCGCCCCGACACTCATCTTCATTCACGGCGGCTACTGGCAGACACGCGCGAAAGAGAACTTCACCTTCTGCGCGGCCGGACCGCTGGCGCACGGCATCAATGTTGCGCTGATCGGCTATACGCTCGCCCCCGACGCCACGCTGGATCAGATCGTCAGCGAAGTTCGCACCGCTATCGACTATCTGGTCACCGAGCTTCCTGCCCTCGGCGGCGATCCGAACACAATAGTCCTATCGGGCTGGTCCGCTGGCGGGCATCTGTCGTCAATGTCACTCGGCCATCCGCATATCAGGGCCGGACTTCTGATCAGCGGGATCTACGATCTCGAACCGATCCGCCACAGCTACCTGAATGCGAAGCTGAATCTTGACGACGAAACGATCCAGCGCAACTCGCCGATGCGTAATCCCGGCGGCGTGAACAAGCCGCTCGTGGTCGTCGCAGGCAGCGGCGAACTGCCGTTGCTACGCAAGCAGTCCGCCGACTATGCCGGACACCGCGCAGCTTACGGATTGCCGGTCATTTACGAGGAAATCCCCGGCGCGAACCACTTCACCATGATGGATGAACTGGCTTCGCCGTCCGGACGCCTTACCACAATGATCCGGCAATTGTTCGCGCAAGCGTAGGTCGCTTACGCCGCCAGCGGCATCCGCTTCTCGATAATGCGCGAGAACAGGCTCGCTCCGACCGGCAAAATCTTGTCGTCGAAAACGAAGCCGGGATTGTGCAGCGGCACGTCACCCTCATGGCCGAGCCAGAAATAGGCGCCGGGCACCGCGAGCAGCATGTCCGCGAAGTCCTCGCTGCCCATTTTCGGCGTCGGCCTCGTCAGCACATTGTCGCTACCGACGACTTCACGCGCGACGTCCGCCACAAAATGCGACGGCTCCTCGTGATTGATCAACACCGAGAAAATATCGCGGATCTCGACCCTGATCTCGACCTGAAACGCCGCCGCCACGCCCGCCGCGATGGTGCGAATGCGATCGCGGATCTGTTCGCGCACCTTCTCGGAGAACGTCCGCACGGTGCCGGCCAGCGTCGCTTCACCCGGAATGACATTGTAGGCGGAGCCCGCGTGAATCTGCGTGATCGACAGCACGGCCGATTTGAGCGGATCGATATTGCGGCTGACGATCGTCTGCAGGGCTTGTCCGAGCGTCATCGCGATCACCACCGGATCACGCGACATTTCCGGCATCGCGCCATGGCTACCGTAGCCGGTGATGGTGATGTCGAAGAAATCAGCGCTGGCCATGGTCGGTCCGGGAGACACCGCGACCTGCTGCGGATTCAGCTGCGGTGCGTTGTGCAATCCGTAGACTTCATCGAGCGGGAATTTTTCGAACAGGCCGTCCTTGATCATGGCGCGTGCGCCGCCAAGGCCTTCCTCGGCAGGCTGGAAGATGAACGCCACCGTGCCATCGAAATTGCGCGTCTGTGCGAGATAGCGTGCCGTGCCGAGAAGAATGGTGGTGTGGCCGTCATGACCGCAGCCGTGGAAGCGGCCGGGAATAGTCGAGCGCCAGCTCAGGTTGGTCTTTTCCTCCATCGGCAGCGCATCCATGTCGGCGCGCAGGCCGATCCGCTTGGTGCCGTTACCCTTGCCTTTCAGCAGGCCGACGACGCCGGTGCCGCCAAGGCCGCGATGCACCTCAATGCCCCAGCCTGCGAGTTTCTCGGCAACGATGCCGGACGTGCGATGCTCTTCGAAACCGATTTCCGGATGTGCATGCAGATCGCGGCGGATGGCGGTGAGTTCGTCGGCGAAGCTGTCGATCAGTTCAATATTGGGCATGCGGTAATTTCCGTAAGCAAGGAGAACGATGCGAAGGCATCTTGGCAAATCATTGCAGGCTGGCCAAGAGACCGGCCATCAAACGTCCGCGTTCGACAAGGCTGTCGACCTCGATATGCTCGTTTAGCGTGTGGTAGTCGGCACCCCGGACGCCGAGGCCGTCGAGCGTCGGCAGGCCCATCGCGCCGGTGAAATTGCCGTCCGAACCGCCGCCCGAGCTGCCCTGAATGAGATCAAGGCCGATTTTCGCCCCCACCGCACGCGCCTGTTCATAGAGCGCCATGGTGCCCGCATCGGGTTCCCAGACAGGCCGAGTGACACCGCGCGTCACCGTGAAGGTGACATCGTTGACGGTGCCGTTCAGCGCCAGCATCCGCTCCACCCCGCGGTCGAGATCGGCCTGACGCTTCGCCATGCTGAGCGCCTCGCCCCGGCAAGATGAGGCCACGCAATTGACCCACTGCCCGCCATGAACGACGCCGACGCTGAAGGTGCAGTCCTCGCCCGTCATGCCATCAATGGCGATGATCTGCCGTGCCATTTCGCGGATGGCGGAGCGGCCTGCGGCGAGTGTCGCGCCCGCATGGCTGGGCTTGCCCGCGGCTTCCAGATTGAACCGCGCAATGGCGTAACGGCCGGTGGTCACGCCTGCGTTTTTGAAGGCAGGCTCCGGCACCAGCACATATTTGTTGCGCGCCGCCTCCGCCTCGATGATATCGCGCGTCGACGGCGTCCCTACCTCCTCGTCCGGCGTGAACAGCACCGTCACCGGCAGCGGCGTCGCAACCGAGGCCTTGGCCAATTGCCGGATCGCCTCCAGCGCAGCGTAGTTGCCGCCCTTCATGTCGAGAATGCCGGGGCCGTAGCACTTGCTGCCCTCGCGCCGCCACGGCAGCTTTTGCAACGTGCCGACCGGATGCACCGTGTCCATGTGCCCGGCGATCAGGATGCCCGGCTGGCCCTGTTTCGGATGCGGAAACCGCGCCCGGATGCAGCCGCCAAAGCCCTGCCGTCCGGCAATATATTCAATCGATGCGCCGCTGAGCGCCATGTCCCGCGCCGCGAGTTCAAGCATGCGGTTGACCGCAGCAGCATCCCAGGTCGGGCTTTCACACTCGACCCATGGGCGCAGGCCCGCGAGCATGGTTTCAACATCGAACGGAAGCGATATGGGATCGAGCAAGGCGTTGTCCTCTTGTATTGTTTGTGTTGCGGCAGGAACTGACGCCCCGCTCGCCCGGATCGTTGCAGGTTCGCCAAGCGATGCAAGATGCAAACTTGCCGGGCCTGCCGAGACTTTGGCGATATTGCACGCGAAAATCGGATTGCGTAAGCAGGCCTCCCGCAAAGACCTTCGCTCGATTTGCGCTGCAACACAGGTTCGCTCGTGACCCAAACTCTCGTCGCCCTGCCGCCTTCCAACACAAAGGCCGCGAGCTGGATGGCCGGCTGGCTGACCCTCATGCTGATCATGCTGGTGGCTGGCCGCGAGGCCACGCGCGAGCTGAGTGTGTTTCAGGTCATGGAAATGCGCTCGGTGATCGGGCTGTTCCTGCTTTATCCGCTGATCCATCGCAACGGCGGCTTTTCCAGCATGAAGACCGCCCGCCCGCTGCAGCATATCGGCCGCAACGTGGTCCACTACGCCGCGCAGTATGGCTGGTTTCTGGCGCTGACGATGATTCCGCTGGCGCAGGTGGTCTCCATCGAATTCACCATGCCGGTGTGGACCGCGCTGCTCGCGGTCAGCTTTCTCGGCGAGAAGCTAAATGTCTGGAAGATTCTCGCCATTGTGCTCGGCCTTGTGGGCGTGATCGTCATTGTGCAGCCCGGCGCAGCGCCCGTCAGTCCGGGGCAACTGGTCATGGTGCTGGCCGCGCTCGGTTTCGGCGTGGCGATTGTGATGGTGAAATCGCTGACCCGCACCGACAGCGTGGTGGTGATCATTTTCTGGATGCTGGTGATCCAGTCGCTGATCGGCCTCATCCCTGCGCTGTATCTTTGGCACTGGCCGTCGGCCCATGTCTGGCCGTGGGTTGTGGTGATCGCATTCTGCGGCACCTATTCGCACTACTGCTTCACGCAGGCGATGCGTTATGCCGACGCGACCGTTGTTGTGCCGATGGATTTTCTGCGCGTGCCGCTCTCGGCCGCGGTGGGCTGGCTGGTCTATTCCGAACGGCTTGATATGGCGACCATCGCAGGCGCGGCGCTGATCCTGACAGGCAATCTGTTGAACCTGCGGCGGTCGTAGGCGCTACGTCCGCCAAATTCCAGAGTTCGTCATGGCCGGGCTTGTCCCGGCCATGGCATCGTTAGGATCGTAACTTTAACTTCAAAAGCACCCTTACGCCGCGTTCTTTCCGTCCACCGACAGCACGCCGCGCCGAATCTGGTCTTCCTCGATCGACTCGAACAGTGCCTTGAAGTTTCCTTCGCCGAAGCCGTCGTCGCCCTTGCGCTGGATGAATTCGAAGAAGATCGGCCCGATCGCGTTGGCCGAGAAGATCTGCAGCAGCACCTTGGTGTGGCCGCCATCGACCACGCCTTCGCCGTCGATCAGGATGCCGTTCTTCTGCAGCCGCGCAACATCCTCGCCATGTTTAGGCAGACGCGTATCGATCTTCTCGAAATAGGTCTCCGGCGGCGATGGCATGAACGGCAGGCCATCCGCGCGAAGCTTCTCGATGGTGTGATGGATATCCTTCACACCGCAGGCGATGTGCTGGATGCCTTCGCCGCGATAGGTGGTGAGATATTCCTCGATCTGGCCGGAATCGCCCGCGTCCTCGTTGATCGGAATCCGGATCTTGCCGTCCGGGCTGGTCAGCGCGCGCGAGAACAGACCTGACGCACGGCCCTCGATGTCGAAGAAGCGTATCTGGCGGAAGTTGAACAGCTTCTCATAGAAGCCGGTCCACACATCCATGCGGCCGCGATGCACGTTGTGGGTCAGATGATCGATATAGAACAGCCCCGCGCCTTCCGGGTGAACATCCTTCAGCCCGAGCCAGTCGAACTCGGCATCGTAGGCCGAACCCTTCTTGCCATAGCTATCCACGAAATACAGCAAACTGCCGCCGATGCCCTTGATCGCCGGAACGTCCAGCGTCTTCTGCGCAGACGTGACATCCGCAGGCTCGGCGCCAAGCGCCAGCGCGCGCTCATAGGCGCGCTTGGCATCGACCACGCGAAACGCCATCGACGGTGCGCACGGGCCATGGGCCGCGACAAAATCATGTCCGTGGGTGCCGAGCTGCTCGTTGACCAGATAGTTCACGTCGCCCTGGCGATAGACGGTGATCGCCTTGATCTTGTGGCGGGCGACCGCCGTGAAGCCCATCAGACGGAACAGCGCGTGCAGCTTCTCGGGCTCGGGATGGGCGTATTCGACGAACTCGAAGCCGTCGGTGCCCATCGGATTGTGCTCGGAAATGACGGCGGCCG